>ERZ778514.6-NODE-6-length-205996-cov-22.529457_pt1 | contig 205996 bp, 171 predicted proteins | sample MGYA00510344_ERZ778514 | MGnify/ENA primary metagenome ERZ778514 (study PRJEB29527, sample SAMN07138968) | mouse gut metagenome | material: feces | host: mouse | place: China:Nanjing | collected 2016-01-25 ...
TCTTAAACATACTTTCTCCAAAACCCTATAAACCAAACCATTAAACCCCATTTTTCATTTGCAACTTTAACACTGTTTAACATTCACCGCCAGCCAAAGCACGAAAAATACAGCCAAACTCCACCAAAAATAATTCGAAAAAACATACTGAATCTACAATCAACCATCGTCGAAAATCAGCACATAACAATAGAAACTCGCTTATATCCTCCCAAAATTTCCCTCATTGCAATTTCAACAAGACAAACCGCCCTCTATATATAATAATGTGTATTTTTTCAAACTATTTTGCTATGCGCAAAAATAATCGTATCTTTGCATCGGATTTATGAGATATCACTCATAACCGATTTTAATTAACCATTTTATTATTAACCAATTAACTAAATGTCAAACAATTTAAACAACTCTCCCGTCGCTGATTTCGACTGGGAAGCCTTTGAAAAAGGGGAATCTCATGGTGCAAAATCACGCGAGGAGCTGACTAAAACCTATGACGAGTCTCTCGGCCAGGTAAAGTCACAAGAAGTAATCGAAGGTACCATTATCGCGCTCAACAAACGTGAAGCAGTGGTTAACATCGGCTACAAGAGCGACGGCATTATTCCCGTCAGCGAATTCCGCTACAATCCCGATGTTAAAATCGGCGACACTGTAGAAGTCTTCATCGAAAATCAGGAAGACAAAAAAGGCCAGCTGATCCTGTCCCACCGCAAGGCTCGTGCAGCCCGCGCATGGGATCGTGTAAATCAGGCACTGGAAAATGATGAAATCATCAAAGGCTATATCAAGTGCCGTACCAAAGGCGGCATGATCGTTGACGTATTCGGACTGGAAGCCTTCCTTCCCGGATCACAGATCGACGTCAAGCCCATCCGCGACTATGATATCTTCGTGGGCAAGACCATGGAATTCAAGGTCGTTAAAATCAATCAGGAATACAAAAATGTTGTTGTCAGCCACAAAATCCTTATCGAGGCTGAACTCGAGCAACAGAAACGCGAAATCATCGCCAAACTTGAAAAAGGCCAGGTACTGGAAGGCGTTGTCAAGAACATCACTCCCTACGGCGTATTCATCGACTTGGGTGGCGTTGACGGCCTGATCCACATCACCGACCTCTCATGGGGACGCGTAAGCCACCCCAGCGAAGTTGTCGAGCCCTACCAGCAGCTCAACGTCGTTATTCTCGACTTCGATGACGAGAAAAAGCGCATTGCTCTCGGTCTCAAACAGCTCCAGCCCCATCCTTGGGACGCTCTTGACGCAGACCTCAAAGTTGGCGACAAAGTACACGGCAAAGTTGTTGTCATGGCCGACTACGGCGCATTTGTTGAAGTGGCCCATGGCGTTGAAGGTCTCATCCACGTAAGCGAAATGAGCTGGAGCCAACACCTCCGCTCCGCTCAGGACTTCCTGAAGGTTGGCGACGAAATCGACGCTGTTATCCTTACCCTCGACCGCGAAGACCGCAAGATGAGCCTTGGTCTCAAGCAGCTCAAACAGGATCCTTGGGCAGACATCGAAGTACGCTACCCCGTGGGCAGCCGCCACACTGCCAAAGTCCGCAACTTCACCAACTTCGGCGTATTCGTTGAACTGGAAGAAGGTGTTGACGGTCTGATCCACATCTCCGATCTCTCTTGGACCAAAAAGATCAAGCACCCCAGCGAATTCACCCAGATCGGCAATGCCATCGAAGTCCAGGTTCTGGAAATCGACAAAGACAACCGCCGTCTGTCTCTGGGCCACAAACAGCTCGAAGACAATCCTTGGGATGCCTTCGAAGGACAGTTTGCCGTAGGTACCGTACACCAGGGCACCATCACCGAGCTCATGGACAAAGGCGCTGTAGTGGCCCTTGCAGAAGGCGTTGAAGGCTTTGCTACCCCCAAGCACCTTGTGAAAGAAGATGGCAGCCAGGTCAAAGTAAACGAAACTCTTGACTTCAAGGTTATCGAATTCAACAAAGACAGCAAGCGCATCATCCTGTCCCACAGCCGCATCCACGAAGATGAAACAAAGGCTGAACGCAACGCTGAGCGCAAAGCAAAACGCGCTACCGCCGGCAACTCACGCCGTCAGGAAGAAAGCGTTTCGCTGCCCGCGCCCGAGAAAACAACTCTCGGAGACCTTGAAGCTCTTGCAGCACTGAAAGAAAAACTGTCTGCAGGCTCCAACGACTGATACTCAGAATAATTTCTGAATCCACACATCCGGTGGCGATTAAAAAAATCGCCACCGGATCTTTTTTATGCGGCTGCCAAAACCAAATCAGCTCAGATGACGTTATCATGTCTAAGATCAAACTGAAAAATACATCCATAACGATGAAAAACAACAACACTTCCAAACTTTGGCTTATCATCGGAGCGCTCATCCTGATTATTCTGCTAATCCTATGGCTCACCGAAGCAATCTCCATCGGCGATACAGATGTGAATGCCCCAGACGCTATTGCTTATTTCAGCAATATTGCATAACTTTGCGCAAATAACAATTAAACTATAACCATAAATCAAGCATGGACAAAAATCAGGAATTACTAGCAAGCGTACGCGCCAAAGCCAACGAATGGCTCGGCGACAGCTACGACTCTATTACAAGAGCGGACGTAAAACGAATGCTCGACGCAGAAGATACTACGGAACTCATAGAATCATTCTATAAAGATCTCGAATTCGGCACCGGGGGACTGCGCGGTATCATGGGTTCGGGCACCAACCGTATGAACCGTTACACGGTAGGAGCCGCTACACAAGGCCTTGCCAACTACCTCAAGGAAGCGTTTAGCGAACTGCCTGAAATCAGCGTAGTAGTCGGTCATGATGTTCGTAACAACTCCCGTGAATTTGCAGAAATCGTAGCTGACGTATTCTCTGCAAACGGCATTAAAGTCTATCTCTTCGATTCCTTCCGCCCCACCCCGGAACTGTCATTTGCCATACGCGAACTTGGCTGCCAGAGCGGCGTCAACATCACAGCAAGCCATAACCCCAAAGAATACAACGGCTATAAAGCCTATTGGAGCGACGGCGCCCAGATCATAGCCCCCCACGATGTCAACATCGTAAACCGCGTAGCGTCCATAACACCCGCCGACATTAAATTCGGAGGAGACAAAAGCCGCATCCAGATAATCGGCGCAGACATTGACCGCAAATTTCTCGACGCGATCAAAGGCCTTCAGTTAAGCCCTGACCTTGTAAAGAAATACAGCGACCTAAAAATCGTCTATACCCCCATCCATGGCACAGGAGTAAACCTCATTCCTGAATCTCTCAGAAACTACGGATTCACCAATATCATCCACGTACCGGAACAAGACGTTCCCTCCGGCGACTTCCCAACCGTAGAATCCCCCAACCCTGAAGTTCCCTCGGCAATGGCAATGGCTATTGCAAAAGCAAAAGAGACAAATGCCGACATTGTCATGGCATCTGATCCTGATGCAGACCGCATAGGTTGCGTCATGCGCAATGCAAAAGGTGAATACGTGCTCATCAACGGCAACCAGATCGTGATGATCCTGTTGAACTATATCATCACTCGCAACAAAGAACTCGGCAAACTCAATGGCAACGAATACATTGTCAAGACCATTGTCACCACCGAGACCATCAAATCCATAGCCGAACGCGCCGGCATCAAGATGTATGACTGCTACACCGGATTCAAATGGATTGCCGCTGTGATCCGCGATAACGAAGAAACCTCCCGCTACCTCGGTGGTGGCGAAGAAAGCTACGGCTTCCTTGCCGAGACATTCTGCCGAGACAAAGATGCAGTCAGCGCCATCTCTCTGATGGCCGAAGCCTGCGCATGGGCCAAAGAAAAAGGCATGGATTTCGGCCAGATGCTCGCCGACATCTATATGGCCAACGGTTTCTCACGCGAAGAAGGCATCTCCGTGGTACGCCCCGGCAAAACCGGAGCGGAAGAGATAGCCGCCATGATGAAAAATTTCCGTGCCAACCCTCCTGCAACCCTCGGAGGAAGTCCCGTAACCATGATAAAAGATTATGCCGATCTCAACATGAAAGACATTACATCAGGCACAATCACCAAAATGGACATGCCCACGACAAGCAATGTTCTCCAGTATTTCACAGCCGACGGCTCGAAAGTGAGCATACGCCCCTCCGGAACAGAACCGAAAATCAAATTCTATATTGAAGCTAAAGCTGTTATGGAATCCGCCGCCGACTACGAAAAAGCAGAAGCAGAGTCCAAGATCAAGGTTAATGCCATCAAATCTGATCTTGGCATCTGATCCGTAAGAACGGATTCCGAATTTTGATCCGACCATATACACGCCATCACCGACTACAAGCCGATGACGGCGTGTCTTTATTTTTTTGCAATATCATTTTTCTTTTCGTACATTTGCGTCAGATAAACCATAACGCCCATACCATGTCAAACGATTGTCAGACCTACGACTTCAATACCGTCATTGACCGGCGCAACTCCGGTGCTATAAAATATGCACGAATACCGGCCATGTGTGAAGGAACAAATGATCCCGACCTCATACCATTGTGGATCGCGGATATGGACTATCCCACACCCCACTTTATTTCAGAAGCCTTACAACACAGGCTCCAGCACCCAATACTTGGCTACACGGATCTCCCTGCAGAACTCTGGCCAACCGTCAGCAGATGGATCGAAAATCTGCACGGATGGCACACTCAGACAGAATGGTTTCATTTCATACCCGGCATAGTCAAAGGAATCGGACTGGTAATCAACCACTTCGTCGGAAAAGATGAAAAAGTCATTATCCAACCGCCTGTCTACCATCCTTTCCGGCTTGTGCCGGAAGGCAACAACAGAGAAGTCGTATGCAACCCTCTGCTTGAGAATCCAGACGGCTCATACTCCATGGATTTCGACAATCTTGAGCAAATCACAGACAACAAATGCCGCTTGCTGATCCTGTGCAATCCCCACAATCCAGGTGGCATTATCTGGGACCGTGCGACCCTTGTCAGACTGGCCGAGTTCTGCCACAAACACAGTATCATTGTCATCTCCGACGAAATTCATTCCGACATGGCCCTGTGGGGCAACACCCATATCCCCTTTGCATCCGTTAGCCCAAAAGCCGCCGAGTGCAGCATAACGTTCGGAGCTCCAAGCAAAACGTTCAACATGGCAGGAATGGTCAGCTCGTACACAATAATTCCGTCGGCAAAACTGCGCGAACCATTCTTCCATTGGCTTGATGTCAACGAACTGGCGTCACCGGACATATTCGCGCCTATAGCCACCATCGCCGCATTCACCCACGGAGCCGAATGGCGACAGACTATGCTGCGAGAGATAGAGAAGAATATCCTGTTCACCGAAAACTATTGCGCAAACCATATACCATCCATAAAACCTCTGCGCCCGCAAGCATCTTTCCTGTCCTGGCTCGACTGCCGAGGGCTTGGTCTGACACAAGCACAACTCAACGATCTTTTCGTAAAAAAAGCGAAACTGCTACTCAACGACGGCACAATGTTCGGCACAGAGGGTACAGGCTTCATGCGCATGAATCTGGGCACACCGCAACATGTCCTGCAGACTGCCCTGAAACGGCTTGCAGACGCCGTGGAGACCATATAACGACGAATGAGCATCGACATACGAAGATACGAAGCATCGACCGACAAAGACCGATGGGATGAATTCATCGCCACATCGGCCCGCAATGCCACATTTCTTCACTGCCGCGGCTACATGGACTACCATTCCGACAGGTTCAACGACATGTCCCTGATGGCCTACAAAGGCACCCGTCTTATCGGTGTGATCCCGGGCAACTGTTCCGGCAATACCTTTCACTCTCACTCCGGACTTACATACGGCGGTTTGCTCACCTCCCCGCGTGCCACCATGGCCGACGTGGCAGATACGTTTTCAGCGCTCAACCGCCATCTTAAGGACTCCGGTATAAAAGAAGTGATCTACAAACCGGTGCCACACATCTATCATCAATGCCCGAGTGAAGAAGATCTGTACGCGCTGTTCTCTCAATGCGGAGCCTCGCTGGAAACCCGTGCCGTATCCTCCGTTATCGACAGCTCCCACCGCCTTCGCTTTTTCGACATACGCCGCAGCGGCATCCGAAAAGCCACAAAGGCCGGAGTTACAATTTCAGAAAACACATCATTCGATGACTTCTGGCCCATTCTGTCGGCAAACCTGATGGAACGCCACGGCACCGTTCCCGTGCACACCCTGGCCGAAATCACCTTACTGCGCAACAGATTTCCAGACAATATCAGACTGTTTGAAGCCCGTCTTGACTCTGCATGCCTTGCCGGCGTGGTAATGTATGTCACCCCAAAAGTAGCTCATGCGCAATACATATCCGCATCACACGACGGAAAAGCCTGCGGAGCGCTCGATCTCCTGTTCGACTATTTGATCAACAACGAATTTTCATCCCAAGACTATTTCGATTTCGGCATATCCACCGAACAGGGCGGCCGACTTCTCAACCACTCCCTCATATATCAGAAAGAAGGATTCGGAGCTCGGGCCGTGTGCTACGACTCTTACCGATACTCCGTCTGATCACTCACAACTCAGAACTTCTGCATATCCACCAGACGGTTGTAATATCCTTTCATTACCATCAGTTCATCATGAGTGCCGGATTCCACAATCCGGCCTTCATGCATCACGGCAATCAGATCAGCATTCTTAATCGTAGACAGCCGATGGGCTATCACCAAAGTGGTACGGTTCTCCATTAACCGGTCGAGAGCTTCCTGCACCAGACGCTCGCTCTGCGTGTCCAGAGCGGATGTCGCTTCATCCAAAATCAGAATCGCCGGATTCTTCAACACAGCACGGGCTATTGATATACGCTGCCGCTGACCGCCTGACAGACGGCATCCACGATCGCCTATCGGAGTGTCATACCCTTCCTCAGTCGCCATTATAAAATCATGGGCATTGGCAATTCTGGCGGCATTTTCCACCATCTCCTGAGTAGCAGACTCAACACCGAATGTTATATTATTGTAAAATGTATCGTTAAACAATATTGCGTCCTGATTCACATTGCCCATCAGACCACGGAGATCCGCCACCTTCATGTCACGCACATCCACTCCGTCAATGGTTATCGAACCTGATTCCACATCATAAAAACGTGGCAGCAGATCGGCCATCGTCGTCTTTCCCGATCCGCTCTGACCGACAAGGGCCACAGTCGCGCCTGAGGGAATGTGCAACGACACACCTTTTATCACCTGCGTGCTACCGCCATCGTAGGTAAACGTCACATTGTTGAAATCAACTTCCCCTTTATAATTTTCTATCTTTTTCGGACTGACAGGATCCGCAATAGGATTGGAGGTATTAAGAATACGATCCACACGCTCCATGGCAGCAAGACCGCGCTGAATCGCATACGATCCTTTCACCAGTTCCTTGGCCGGATTTATAATGCTGTAAAATACCAGCATATAATATATGAAATCCGCTGCACTTATTGACGAATCGCCCGACAAAATCAGCACTCCGCCAAACACCAGAACGATCGCAATGGTAATAGTTCCCAAAAACTCGCTCACAGGATGAGCAAGCGACTGACGCCGAGCCACACGGTTATTAAGCCTGTACAATTCCTGGCTCTGACGACGAAAGCGGTCACGCACCTTATTTTCTGCAACAAAAGCCTTGATAATTCGCAGACCGCCAAGAGTTTCCTCGATATTGCTCATCAGAGTGCCCCACTGGTTCTGCGCCGCAAGCGAGGAACTTTTCAGATTCTTGCCCACAGCTCCCATGATCCATCCGGCCAAAGGCAAAAGCACAAGAACAAACAGAGTCAACTGCCAGCTCAACATCAGCATCATGCCCAGACAGCCGATGATCATTATCGGGTTTTTAATAATCATGTCAAGCGACATCATCAAAGAATTTTCAATCTCCGACACATCGCCTGTCATACGAGCCATCACATCGCCCTTACGCTCGCTTGTGAAAAAACCAATGGGCAACGACACGATCTTAGAATACACGAAATTACGTATATCTCTGACCACTCCCGAACGCATCGGAATAATGAAATAAGTGCTCAAATAAGACGTGCCGCACTTCAATCCGGTCATGATTACCAGAATCACAGCCAGACCTACAAGCGTATACACAGACCCGTATTGCTCCATGGCCTGCTGCACATAATAATAAAAATTATTGAGAGCCACTTCCTTAAACGAGCCGGAATCGGCAGACATAAATACATAGTGACCCTCCCTGATACGGAACAATATCTCAAGGATAGGTATTATCAGAGCAAAAGAAAAAAGAGTAAGAAACATGGCGAGAAAATTAAACGCCACGTTCAGAAGTATATACTTTTTGTAAGGAGGCAAAAATCGCCTCATTATCTGCAAGAATTCTTTCATAACGATGCAAATTTACACATTTTTACCCACTCCTCAAAAAACGGCTGCATACTGCGCTGTCACATGGTTCATTTAATGCTCATTAATAGCTGATTCCGCGTTTTTGCTTTTTATTATTAACTTTGCACTACCAACAACAGCATTATAGAACCTATTCTATGAAAAAAATTACAGTTCTTGTGCCTGCCTACAATGAGGCTCTGAACCTTCCGAATCTGGCGACTGAGCTCAATGCGATTACTTCAGACACCGTATGTGTCTCAGGCCATCAGATGGATATGACAGATTACGAGTGGGAATATCTATTTGTAAACGACGGATCCAAAGACAACACTTTAGAAGTTCTCCATAATCTCAGGAACGAATGCGACCGGATAAATATAGTAAACCTTTCCAGGAATTTCGGCAAAGAGAACGCCATGCTGGCAGGGATGGACTATGCATCCGGAGATGCCGTAATCATTATGGACGCAGACTTGCAACATCCCGTGTCTGCCATACCTCAGATGATATACTGGTGGGAACAAGGCTATGACGACGTATATGGACTCCGAAATGTAAGAGGGAAAGAATCATGGCTCCGCAAGCGACTTTCACACACATATTATGCTCTTCTGCAAGGATCTACGCATATAGAAATTCTGCAAAACGTAGGAGATTTCAGACTTCTTGACCGCAGAGTCATAAACGCGATCTGCTCTTTACGTGAGACTCAACGATACACCAAAGGATTATATTGCTGGGTCGGATACAATAAAAAAGAAGTCTTGTTTGACCAAGGCGACAGAATTGAAGGGAAATCGTCATATAACCTCAAAAGCCTTATCAACCTGGCAATTGAAGGCATTACATGCTACACCATGTCACCGCTTCGCATTGCGGCGGTGCTTGGGTTCATCGTATCGATAATAGCATTCGTCTACCTGCTGTTTGTATTGACAAAAACACTGCTGTATGGAGAAGCCGTACAGGGCTTCCCCACATTATTGTGCACCATATTGTTCATCGGAGGAATACAGTTGATAGCAATGGGGATAATCGGCGAATACGTCGGACGCATATTCACCGAAACAAAAAAACGGCCTGTATATATCGTTGAATCATACAACGGAAAAAAGATATAAACATACAACATCCGACTATACGCAGGCTGACAAATCTGCCTATACGCAAAAATAACCCATGACAAACATAACCGGTTTTGTCAGATCACTAATCAGCTCACAGAGCCGAAACGTCGAACTCATACGCTACATAATAGTGGGCGGCATCGCCACATTGTCGCAATATGGGTTCTACGTCATGCTTGTGCGACTTGCCGGCATGTCGACCATACTGAGCGCACCTGTAAGCTATGGGTTGAGTTTTTGTGTGAATTTCATATTATCCAACTACTTCACATTCCACACACGGCCCAACGCAAAAAAAGCATTTTCATTTGCGGCCAGCCATCTCATCAATCTGGGATTGCAGACTATGCTTGTCGCACTTTTTGCCAATATAGTAGGAAATATCTATGCACTGCTGCCTGCAATGGCCATATGCGTACCTGTGAATTACTTTCTCGTGCGTTTTGCCCTCACCGACCGCCGCTTTCAAGGGACACGGGAGACGATGGAATAATCACTGTACCACATCCAAATAACACGGCTGTAACGTAAAGATAAACAGTGTAAGCCCAAGTTTTCGTAATAACCAATAGGGATTTCGGAAAACATGGGCTTATGCTGTCAGCTCATACATGAAAATCCGCTGTCATTTCACTTTTTATTAGTACCTTTGTACATTCTCAAAACCAATCACAACCACGAGACAATGAAATCATATATAAACGCTATTGTAGGCGGGATTCTGTTTGTGGCTACATTCTGCGGCTATCTGTTTGTGGTGCCGCATATATTGTATTTCCACGAACAGCATTATTTATTTCAATTCTCGACAGAATACTGGCAGCACTCAGCGCATTTGCACGGTTTTTTCTATCCGCTCACCACATTTGTCATTCAGTTCAGCCACATTCCTGCGCTTGGTGCTGCCGTATGGTCCCTCATACTCACAGCCATATATTTCATGCTTCAGTCCATCGTGTTCAGACTAAGCGGACGGCATGACTGGCTCCAGCTGACAGTTCTTGTCCCCGCATACCTTTTCTCCTGTACAATCTCCCTGAACACCTTTCCCGACACTCCTGTCAAAGCATTCATCTGGACCTTTGCGGGATGGATAGCTGCCATGGCTATCGGCCGATTTCTGCCATGGTGCAAAAAAGACATACAGTTCCACAGCCCGCAGCCGAGGAAAACACCCGTATGGCACCACATTCTGTCTATACTTCTTGCAATCTCATTCATGCTGGCAGGATACCGGATGTGGTCACAAGAGAACATGACAGGGACATTAGTCAAAACCGAACGGGCCATGCTCGAAATAGACCGCCATGCCAAAGCGGGAGACTGGGACAAAGTTCTCGAAACATGCGACAAACTGCTGGCATCCGGCCGCAAAAACCACCTTGCGGCCTATCTGCGTTCCATAGCTTTATTCAAAAAAGGGATGCTTTATGACCATATTTTCGATCTGCCCCAGCACTTTGGTCTACGCGCCCTGTTTTTTCCATGGCAAGGGAGCAAGAACCAGGCTGAATACGGCCACTACGTATTCGAAGAACTCGGAGCGATCAACTCCGCCCACCGCTGGGCATTTGAAGCCATGGTCGGATGGGGAGAGACAGCCGCGACCATACGCAACCTTGCCCGCTACAACATTGCGCAGGGCCGCATGAGAGTGGCAGCAAAGTTCATCAACATACTTGAACACACAATGTTCTACCGTGATGACGCAGCCGAACTGCGCCGTAACATGCAGGCGGGATCCGTTCCGAGCCTGCGGGATGCCATGGCACATGTCCCCTCCGAACCGGCCAGATGGGACAATGTCATAAACATCGGCGCCGATGCCAAATACGTCCTCAACAATGATCCCGACAATGAAATGGCCAAACAATATCTTATGATGGCAATGCTGCTTGTCAACAATTCCGACGCATTCATAAGAAACCTGCTTGCCTATTATCCGGCAGACAAATACCCCACTCTTCCTCGGATTTTTGAAGAAGCCCTGATACTCTACCGCATCAAAGCCGGACATACAGTCTTCAGTGCCATGGGCTACAACATATCGCCTGAAACCGAACAGCGGTTCGGCCGCTATATGAATGAAAGCCAAAAAGGCAACAAAGGGACATACACTCCAGAAATGAAACGGTCCTACTGGTACTACGTCCAGTTTATCCTCCCCAAGGTAAACCACAATTTCGACCGCGTACAGCCCCAAGTGCAATCGTAACCCACTCAACATCCAGATATGAAACTAAAAAAAGAGATCGTCAGACTGAGCGTCATCATAGCTGCACTTATTGCACTCAGATCGTGTGGAACAGCCCCAGTAACACCGGACATCAATGAAACCGACTCAGTCGGGCTGTGGCCTGACTATGCCGGCGTGACCTTCCCGTCCAACATCGCCGCACCGTCATTCCGCATCCAGCATGACGCACAGGAATATCAGACAGAAATAGGCCGTTGCGGCCAGGCGCCCAACATAATACTCCGCTCAGAAGACTCGGCTGTTGAAATTCCACTGAAAAAATGGCGCACGCTGCTCGAAAAAGCTGCCGGCGACTCCATCTATTTCCGCATCCTTCTCCGCCAAGACGGCAAATGGCACGGCACACCCGACATTGTCTGCCATGTGTCCGCCGAGCGGATCGACCCGTATCTGGTCTACCGCCTTCTTTACCCCGGCTATGAACTCTGGTCTGAAATGGGCATATATCAGCGCGACCTGACATCCTACCGCCAGACACCGGTGCTTGAAAACAAAGATTTCGGCGACCAGTGCATAAACTGCCACAGTTTCGCGCAAAACGATCCGACAAAGGCCATGATGACCCATGTGCGCGGAAAGCAGGGCGGCACTCTGGTCAGCAAACAGGGAAAAGTCGAAAAATTCAATTCCCGCGTAACCGGCTTCCGGCATGGCGCCACTTATCCGCAATGGAACCCTGACGGACGCTTCATTGCATTTTCTGCGAACGAAGTCATTCAGGTATTTCACTCCGCAGGTGCTAAAAAGATCGAGGTTTCCGACGTCGGCTCCGACCTGATGGTCTATGACTCCGAAACATATCATGCTTTTTCCGACAGAACCATATCCGGCACACATTACATGGAGACATATCCGACATGGACTCCCGACGGAAACCGCATATATTTCTGCCGCACACCGGCCTACGACGAAACCACTCCGTTCGACTCTATGCGTTACGATCTATGCCGCATAGACTTTGACCGCACATCCGGACGTTTCAGCAACCTGAAGACAGTCTACGAAGCGTCGGCCGACACCATGACCGTGACCTTCCCGCGAGTATCTCCCGACGGGCGCTGGCTGATGTTCACACGTGCGCGATACGGCAACTTCACCATCTGGCACCCTGAAGCCCAATTGTGTCTCATGGACCTCCACAACGGCAATGCCATACGCGAACTTGACGAAGTCAACTCCAATGACATCGAAAGCTACCATTCCTTCTCATCTAACGGACGCTGGTTTGTTTTTTCATCCAAACGCATGGACGGACTCTACGCCAGACCTTTCATAGCAAGTTTCGACCCGGCCACCGGACAGTGCGGCAAACCATTCCCCATACCTCAGCCCAATGCTGATTACTACGACATGTTCACACGCACGTTCAACATACCCGAACTGGCCGTATCACCCATCGACAACCCTGAATCTCTTCTCGAAGGGATCACACAGCAACAAGCGGTTCCAGTGAACATAACCATTAACTGATTCCACAGCCTACACTCATGCTATATCTACGCGACACTGCTTTTTCCGACCTGATGCAACGGCGCATTTTTAATGTGCTGCTGATCGCGTCGCCCTACGACGCATTCATCATGGAGGAAGACGGCCGTGTGGAGGAACAGCTCTATTTCGAATACGTCTCGCTCAACCTCAGTTCTCCGCCGCGTGTCACACGTGTCACCGACACGGCCGCTGCCCGTGAAATGCTCCGATGCAAGCATTTCGATCTGATCATCACAATGCCGGGCCCGGATCTGACTGAAACATTTTCCGGCATCAGGCAGATCAAACAGGAGCGTCCTGATACCCCCGTGGTCGTTCTCACACCGTTCAGCAAGGAAGTGAGCCGACGTCTGGCCGACGAAGACCTTTCGGCGGTGGACTATGTGTTTTCATGGCTTGGAAACGTCGATCTGCTGCTGGCTATCATCAAGCTGCTGGAAGACCGGATGAATGCCGAAGCCGACATCAAGGGAGTGGGCATTCAGGCGATAATGCTGGTCGAGGACTCCGTCAGATTCTACTCCTCAGTCCTGCCGCATCTCTACAAATATCTGCTCAAACAGTCTCTCAACTTCTCGACAGAAGCCCTCAACGATCATGAACGCATGTTGCGCATGCGCGGACGTCCCAAGGTCATTCTGGCCAGAGACTATGAGGAAGCGGTCGGCCTATACGAAAAATTCGGCGACAATATGCTCGGCGTAATATCCGACGTGTCATTCATGCGTGACGGTGCCAAAGACCCTGAAGCCGGACTGAGACTGGCGGAATACCTCAGAGGACATGACCAGTATCTGCCCATCATCATCGAATCATCGGAAACGGCCAATTCAACAAGAGCCGAGGCTCTCCACACCACCTTTCTTGACAAGAACTCCAAAAAATTTCCAGTGGACCTCGGAGAAGCCATCACCGATAATTTCGGATTCGGCGACTTCGTGATGCACGATCCCGACACCGGGGCTGAGATAATGCGCATCACATCGCTGAAAGATCTCCAGTACAAAATGATGGAGATACCGGACAAAGTGCTGTTTTTCCACACACAGCGCAACGACATAAGCCGTTGGCTGTATTCACGCGCCATCTTTCCTATCGCCGAAAAAATCAAGCGCCACCGCACACGCACAATTGCCGACATCCCGGAAGCACGACTGCATTTTCTCGATGCCATTGTACGCTACAGGCGCATGAAAAACCGCGGTGTTGTGGCTGTGTTCCGCAAAGACCGATTTGACCGCTACAGTAATTTCGCCAGAATCGGTCAGGGATCGCTCGGCGGAAAAGGACGCGGTCTGGCATTCATCGACTCCATAATCAAACGGCACCCTGAATGCGACGGATTCAACGGCACCGACGTCAACATAGCCATACCCCGCACAGTGGTGCTCTGCACCGACATATTCGACGAATTCATGTCGGCCAACCGTCTGTATCCCCTGGCCTTGTCGCCGGCGCCGGACGAAGAAATCCACGCTGCGTTCATGAAAGCCCAGCTGCCTGATAGCCTGAAAGATGACTTCATGGCTCTGCTCGACGTCGTTGACAAGCCGTTGGCCATACGCTCGTCATCACTGCTTGAAGACAGCCATTACCAGCCGTTTGCCGGAGTCTACGCCACCTACATGATCCCCTGCACAAGCAATCGGGAGAACATGCTGCGCATGCTATGCGATGCCATAAAAAGCGTGTACGCATCCGTTTTCTATGCCGACTCAAAAGCCTACATGACCGCTACGTCCAATGTGATCGACCAGGAAAAAATGGCTGTCATCATACAGGAAGTCGTAGGCGTCAAGCATGCCGGACTTTATTTCCCGTCGTTCTCCGGAGTCGGGCGCTCGCTAAATTACTATCCGATAGGCGACGAACAGTCGGCCGACGGAGTAGCTCAGGTAGCGGTCGGACTCGGGAAAACCATAGTCGAAGGTGGCACCTCCCTGAGATTCTCCCCCAGACATCCGGGCAAAGTGCTCCAGACATCCACCCTTGACCTTGCCCTGCGCGACACTCAGACACGTCTTATGGCGCTCGAAATGCCCGACAGCGACGAAACCGACCTGAAATTCACCTCAAGCGACAGCTTCAACCTGCGCTCGGTAAGGATTCAGGATATAGCCCGCTCCGGTGCGCTCCGTTTCATGGTATCGACATACGATCTCGAAGACGGCATTCTGCGCGACAGCGACAGCGGTCCGGGACGCAAGGTGGTCACTTTTGCCAATATGCTCCGGCATGGAGCCTTTCCGCTTGCCGAAACTGTGGAATTCATGCTGTCAGCAGGACAAAAAGAAATGGCAAGACCGGTGGAGATCGAATTTGCCGCCGTAGTCAACGGACATAACGCCGGCAACATATACTGGCTGCAGATCCGCCCGATAGCCGACAAAAAGGAGATGGGCGACGACTCAATTCTTGAACTTCCAGATTCAGAGCTACTCCTGCGCACTCAAACGGCACTCGGCAACGGCAATGTCGACGGTGTGCGCTCAATCGTCTATATAAAGCCCGGCGCCTTCAATTCGGCCGATACACCCGCCATGGCCGATGAGATCGAACGGATAAACCGCTATTTCACGGAACGTGAGGAACAATATCTGCTGATCGGCCCCGGACGGTGGGGCACAAGCGATCCCGCACTCGGCATTCCTGTGAAATGGTCACATATATCATCGGCCAGACTCATCGTAGAATCTTCGCTCCCCGGATACAGGATCGAGCCGAGCCAAGGTACACATTTCTTCCAGAATCTCACGTCCATAGGCATCGGTTATTTCACAATCGACACCAACGCCCCCGGCAGCCATGACATATTTGATGCCGACACTCTTGATGCCACACCGGCTGTATATGAGAGCCGCCATGTGAGCATAGTGAGCTACACCTCACCTCTGTCCATAAGCATCAATGGCCGGAAAGGAGCCGGTGCTGTGGCAAAACCTTCGTCCACCGGAAATATTCCGGACCTGAAACCTATTGATCTGAAACCATAACGCAACCGTTTTTTATTTTCAACAACCACAATATGGCATTTTTAAACTCTATCAAACGAGCTTTCGGCATACCGACAGACGACATCGACGATAACGACGACATTTATACGCCCGACAATGACGAAACCGAAAATCCGTCTCTTGATCAGGTCTCCTCTGCCACAGATTCTCTTGCCGCTGAGCCGCACACCGAAGATGCCGCGGCAACAATGCCGGTGGAACTGCTGGACATGATCACGGGCATCATCAACGAATCACTCCCGCCACTGGTGAAAAACAGCATCGACAAGGAGTCTCAACGGACCATGCTTGCCGACATGCTCGGACAGTCATTCAAGGAATATGTGACACGCATAGCAGAAATCACACGCAGCAATGCGCTCAAAGCCATGGACGGAGACCGCAGCAAGCTCCAGATCGAGCTTGACAGTCTCCGGTCCGAACGAAAACAGCTCGAAGCCAAACGCGACGAACAGAAAAGCCAGCTCCTGAGCGAACAGCGACAGCGCCGCGCCCTCAATGACCGTGTAAAGGACCTTGAAGCACAGATATCTGCCTTCGAAGCCGAAAGAGACCAGTATCAACTGGAAATCAAAAGCATGATCAATAAAATGAGGGTGGCAGGAGTCCGCGAAAGCGACGATGCCGAACTACAGAACCGCATCAAGGAACTCACGGATAAAAATGCCGGACTCACACGCATACTTGAAGAAAAAGACTCCGAAATAGCCGATCTGTCATCTCGTCTGAACGAAGCACAATCGGCCCAAGCACTGGAAAATGCCTTGTCGGCACGTTCGGAAATGACCGGAGAAAATGCCGACACGGCTGAAGAACAGAGTGTATCCGAGAGCGATGAGCCCAAACAGAAACGCCGCCGCGGACGTCCGAAAAAGGATACATCCGCCGCCCGGCAGTCACGGCAGGACTCTTCCGACGGTCTCGATGACATTGACTGGCTGCTCCCTGGCGGCGCACCGGCATCGGCCGCCCACCACCAGTCATCAGATCCCGATTTCGGATATCAGCCGCCACAACGGCCCTCATTTCCTGATTCGGACGCACAACTCACATTGTTTTAAATTCATAGACCAACAACCATAATGAAATTATCACATCTCATTTCAGCTGCAATCATAATCGGCTCTACAATCTATCCGTCAATGGCTGACGCGGCGACGGGATCTGTCAACGTCCGGGCTCTGTCGGAATATGTCTACCCCAACAACCGTGCAACATCCGTGTCCCTGACATTCATGCCCGACGGCCTGAGCTATCTGAAAATGACCGAAGGCGGCAAAAAAGTCGACCGTTTTGACGTATTGAATAACAAATACATTGAAACGGTATTCGATGTCACCCGCACCCGCGGCGACCGCACGGTGGAGAGCATCGACGGTTTTGAACTGAATCCCGACGGCACACAACTGCTGGTCTACATCAATTCAGAACCGATCTACCGCCATTCGTTCCGGGCTGAATACTTCGCATACGAAATATCACGACGCACACTCAAACCGCTGTCAGCCGTACATAAAGTCCAGCAGGCTCCTGTGATGTCGCCCGACGGCCGCATGGTGGCATTCATGGCCGAAGACAACAATATATATGTGGCTAAACTGGACTACGGCACAGAAGTGGCCGTAACCACCGACGGCAAAGTCAACTCCATTATAAACGGTGTACCGGACTGGACCTATCAGGAAGAGTTCGCCACCTACCGTTCAATGGAATGGGCGCCCGACAATTCCGCCCTCAGCTACCTGAAATACAATGAGACGGAGGTTCCGGCCTTCTCCTTTCAGCTATATCAGGGATCATGCGACCCGATGAACCGCTACGCGCTCTATCCCGGCACATTCACATATAAGTATCCCGTTGCCGGCGAAAAAAATTCCGTGGTCACGCTCCACAGCTACGATGTGACCACACGCAAGACCAAAAACATCTCCCTGCCTGATCCTGAAATCGAATACATACCGCGCATACACTACGGACCGACAGCCGACGTGCTCATGGTGGCCACACTTAACCGCGACCAGAACAAACTGGAAATCTACAATGCCAATCCACGCAGCACAGTGGCCCGCAGCGTATATTCCGACAGATCCACAGCCTGGATCACCCCGCAATGCTATGAATCCATATCCTGCGAACCGACCGGATTCGTCGTATTCAGCGACCGCACCGGATTCAGCCATCTCTACCGCTATTCCTATTCGGGCTCAGAGATAGGTGCACTTACTTCCGGCAACTATGACGTGACATGCTACTACGGGACATCCGCCGACGGATCCTACTATTACCAGTCGGCGGTCAACGGACCGCTCAACCGCGTGATCACCCGTGTGGACAAACGCGGCACACACACGAATGTCACTCCCGCCGAAGGATGGGCATCGGCATCATTCTCTCCTCAGATGAACTTCTATGTTGTCAACTACTCCAACGCCGCCAAACCTCCGGTGTACACTCTGATGAACTCCAAGGACAAAACCGTGCGCACCATCGAGGACAACAACGGCTATACATCACGTTTTGCCGATGCTCCCGGCAAAGAATTCTTCACCATCCAGAGCGACGGTCACACGCTGAACGGATGGATTATCAAACCCGTCGGCTTCTCCCAGTCTCGCAAATATCCTGTGGTGGTGTATCAATACAGCGGTCCCGGCTCACAGGAGGTGGTTAACCGATGGTCCATGGACTGGGCCCAATATTTTGCCACACAAGGCTATATAGTGGCCTGTGTGGACGGACGCGGCACCGGAGGACGTGGACGCGAGTTCGAACAGTGCACATACCGCAACCTCGGGCACTACGAAACCATCGACCAGCTGGCACTGTTGTCTCACCTGCGCTCTCTGCCATACGTCAAGGCCGACGGAATCGGCATATTCGGATGGAGTTACGGCGGATATGAGACACTGATGGCTGCATCGGCCCAAGGCGCTACCTATGCTGCCGCAGTCGCCGTGGCTCCAGTGACTTCATGGCGATACTACGACACGGTCTATGCCGAGCGCTATATGACCACCCCCAGGCAGAATCCCGACGGCTACGACCGCTCGGCTCCGATTGAACGCACCGGCTCACTCCGGTGCCCCCTCCTGATCATGAGCGGCACAGCCGACGACAATGTGCACATGTCAAACACCATGGAATATGTGGCACGCCTGCAGGCTGACGACAGGTGGGCCGACATGCTGCTGTTTCCCAACATGAATCATTCTATAAACGGCTGCAACACCCGGGCTGTGGTCTACGCCCGTATGCTCAGCTTCTTCAACACTCATCTAAAATAGGCAACATGAACAAGTCTCACCGCATACTGGTCAATCAACGGGGCATATTCAACCTCTGGTGGCATTGGACTCTCGGGTTCGGACTTTGCACGATTCCGATGCTCATCACCGTTTCCATTCCCCAGATATGGCTTCCGTTCGTGGGATTTGCCCTGTACATGATACTTCATAGGATCATAGACAAAAACCACTATAACGCATCCAATCCCGGGTGCAGCATGATTCTCACCATCTGTGCGCGCACTCTTTTCTGGAGTTCTATAGTAATGGTGATAATCAATAGCCTGCACACTTCATGGCTTGAGCCGATGCTGCTGAATCCCGCAAAATTCAACCACAATATCCGCTTTCTGGCTGTGCTCATATCAGCCCCCGTCACATTTATAATCACTCTGATGTGCAAAATCACGGGGCGCAACAACGAACAGTGCAGGATATGCCAGTTCAAACAAGGCACAGAATGCAACCGCGGCTTCCTCGGCCATCTCTTCGCCATGGAAGCCAACCGCCAGATAAACGCCATGCTCTCACTGTCGGCATTGCTGACTGCGCTGACATACGCCTACTACTTCACGTTCTATATAAACACAAACATAAACACCCCCGACGAACTGGTATTCATCTGGATTCCCGGCATCCTCTACATAATGTCGGTGATTCTTTTCGGCATGCGCTATCTCGGCATCTACCAGTACTACCGCAAAGAAGTGGCACATCAGGCGGATACTCATGCAGACTCCACCCTGCTGCGCATTATGATCCTGTGTGAGGATTTCGTGTATCTGTCATCCGGCAGCGAGAAACAGCTTGACACTCCGGCTGAGTTCTACATACCTCACCGCGACCGGATGGACCCGTCGGAAGTAAAGACAATTTTGCAGAAACGCACCAACTGCAACGACTGCCATGTGAGATTTCTCTATAACAGTCCGGGATTCAATTCCGACTGCAATGTGCTGCATTTCGTCAGTTTTATCTCCGACGCAGAAGTCTTCGACGGCAATTCTGGCCTTAACGGGCAATGGTACACTCTGCACCAGATCGTCAAAGAACAAAAAGCGGGCCACGTCGCGGCGGCTCTCACACAGGAAATAAACCGTATTCACCGTGTGGTCATGGCATGGAAATCATACGACCGCAACGGCCACAGGCTATATCCCATAAAAAATTACACCCCGATATTCAATCTCAGGGATTTTCCCAAATGGGATGTGGATCTCGACGACCCTGTGTGGATCGCAGTGTCGACAAACAACGAGGACAAACCACTGTTTCATCTGAGGAATCTTTGGCGCAAATACGTAGCAGGAGGAGGTAAAGTTGAAAAAGACTAAGCGACCGGGAATCATCGTGGTTACCGGCCCCACTGCTTCCGGCAAAACCCGCCGGGCCGTGGAACTGGCCACCGCCATAGGCGGCGAGATTGTCAGCGCCGACTCCCGCCAGGTCTATCGCGGCATGGACATAGGCACAGGCAAAGACATTGAGGAATACGGCTCAGTGCCGTATCATCTTATAGATATCTGTCCTGCCGGTTCAAAGTACAATCTCTACGAATTTCTGCGCGATGCCAACAATGCCATAGCCGACATATCGTCGCGTGGACTACGCCCGATAGTATGTGGCGGCACCGGTCTGTATGTGGAATCTCTGCTCAACGGCATAGAGCTGCCACAAGTGCCTGAAAACCGCGAACTGCGAGAATCATTGCGTGGACGCACACTGGAGGAACTCACAGGCATTCTCGCGTCAATGAAGGCGCTCCACAACACCACCGATGTCGACTCTGCGGCAAGAGCCATCCGGGCTATTGAAATACAGACATACTATGCCGCGCACCCAGAAGCGGCCACACAGGTCTCGCCACACCCGGTAGAAGGAGCCACAGTGATCGGAGTGTCTGTGGAGCGCGACGAACGCAGACGGCGCATATCACAGCGTCTTCAGGACCGTCTCAAAGCCGGAATGGCCGACGAGGTACGATCGCTGCTCGATTCGGGCATAGCCCCTGACGACCTTATATATTACGGACTGGAATATAAATTCCTCACCCTATACGTGCTGGGCCGCATATCACGTGCGGAAATGGAAAACAGGCTGGAAATCGCCATACATCAGTTCGCGAAACGGCAGATGACCTGGTTCCGGGGCATGGAACGCAGAGGACATCACATAAACTGGATAGATGCCGGTGACCCCTATTTTCTCACAAAGTCTCTAAAATTAATCGAAGAAAACGACAGCAAATGATTCGCCGGATTGTCAACACAATCATCATATCTGTAATTGCCTTAGCGGCCAAAGCGCAGACAGACTCCATAGTCGCGACAGCCGACACTCTTCCTCCTCTCTCCGGCAACTGGATACAGCAGCTCATGCAAGTCAATTACAGAATTAACGACCCTCGTATACGATATCCGAAATTCGCAAATTTCTGCCGCAAGGTCTACAACTGGGGTGACCACACGTTTAACACGTATGATCCGAACTATGTGGTGGGTACCGGAAAAAACTGGAAAACTTATATAAAAAGTTACAACTGGCTTCAGACATACGCCTATCTCTTCGGCATGTTCAACCACGACAATGCCATACGCCTTCACACAAAAATGAACTCCGACCTCGGTGTGTCCCTTAATTTCATGGCCGTGAGTATCGGATATACCTGGAACGTGAACCGGTGGATGTCCAACGTGCGTGACGACCGTAGTTCTTTTAATTTCGCGTTCACATGCTCGCTGTTTTCCGCCGAGTTGATGACGTGGCGCAGCCGCGGCGACGGATATCTGACAAAATTCGGCAACTATCAGGCCCCCGGCAATCAGAAATTCTCCTTCCTGCTTCCCGGAGGTGTGGACCAAAGCGCGTTCAACATCAACGCCTATTATTTCTTCAACAACAAGAAATATTCGCAAAGCGCCGCCTATCATTACTCGAAATATCAGAAACGCAGCGCCGGCACCTGGCTGATAGGCCTGTCATTCAATCAGCAGAAAATAAATATCGACTTCTCGTCTCTCCCTGAGGATGTAAGACTTGCTGTGCCTGAATTGCCGCTCAAAAACCACTATGAATATCAGGATTATAACCTGATGGGCGGCTATGCCTACAATTGCGTCATGCCGCACAACTGGCTGTACAATATCACTGTGCTGCCATCCTTTGGCTACAAAAGATCGCATCTTGTGGAAAAAGGGACCAAGGAGATGCTTGCTGCCAACATGCAGATGAAAATGAGCATGACCTATAATCATCGCGCTCTTTTTGCTTCAGGCATCATACGTTTCGACGGCGGACTGATATTCAAAAAAGACTACGCATTTTTCAATGCCATGGAGAGTGTGACAATACTCGTGGGCATGCGCTTCTGACCTTATGAAAACGATGAATACCATACCCTATCGGCCGGAATGGAGTCCCGACATACTCGGACACGGTTTTGATATGCGCCATATAGTCCAGCCAAGAGACTATTCAGGCCATGTGCGATGCACCGTCATACGCCGACGGGCTACAGCAGGCAAAGGCCGCGGAGTGCTCTATGTGCACGGATTCAGCGACTACTTCTTCCAGAAAGAAATGGCCGAAGAATTCACCGGGCGTAATTATGATTTCTATGCCGTGGATCTGCGTAAATACGGGCGCTCGACCACTGATGAGCAAAAGATGTTTCAGGTCCGTGATCTCTCGGAATACTTTCCCGATATATCGGCCGGAATTGAAGCCATGCGGTCAGACGGAGTTGACAAAATAATCCTTCTGGGCCATTCGACCGGTGGGCTTACAGCATCTCTGTTCCTGCAGCGCACAAAATGCCCTGCTGTGAAAGCTCTGATCCTCAACAGCCCGTTTCTGGCGTGGAATCTGCCATGGGCCTCAAGAACATTGGGAATCCCCGTGATCAAGGCTCTGGCACGGCTCATGCCGTCACTAAAAGTCAGCAGCAGTGACGGCGGCAATGATTACGCCGCATCGCTCTCAAAGCATCTCGGGGGTGAATGGAACTATGACACCTCATGGAAACCCGATGTACTTCCCGATGTGGACACCGGATGGATACGCGCCATCGACAACGCTCAGAAAGAGCTGCGCAAAGGCGGTATAGGCGTGCCAGTGCTCCTCATGCATTCTGCCAGATCTGCACGCTCCGGCGACAGCAAAGAACGTTTCAGCTGCTCCGACGGCGTTCTCGACGTCCGCTCAATAGCCGAAGCCGGTCGGCGTCTCGGACCTCTTGTTACCGATGTCACCGTTGACGGCGGGCTGCATGATCTCGTTCTCTCACGCAAAGATGTCAGACAGTCGGTCTACAACACCATATTCAACTGGCTGTCAGGTCTGAATTTATAAAAGAAATATATCGACAAAAAAAGACCGGGGGCGACTGTTGTTATTCAGTCGCCCCCGGTCGTATAAAATATGTATCTATTCTATCAGACGAGAGAAACCAGTCCGTAGGACTGACACATGGTCAGTATCTCATTATAGAAACAGCTTACTACACCAAGGAGCAGGATGCCGGCTACTGTCACCCACATGCCCACACGTTCCGAGCATGCAGAACGGAAAGCCGGTATGACAGGCTCGTCTGAGCTGAGGAACATAGCCTTGACCACAAGCAGATAGTAGAACAGCGACGGGATCGTGTTGATCAGGGCAATGAGCACAAGCACATAGAGAGCGATCGATTCCGTGCCCTGAAGCGCTCCTGCGAAGATGAAAAATTTGCTGAAGAATCCTGCGAATGGAGGAATACCGGCCAACGAGAACATGGCAAGCATCATAACCACCGACAGGTGAGGATTTGACTTGTAAAGCCCGCGATAGTCATCACGGTCGAGCTTGCCTGTCTGGTTCTCTATCGCCTGGATCACACCGAAAGCGGCAAGATTGGAGAAGACGTAGACCAGAATGTAGAACATCAGCGAAGCCATGCCCATAGCATTGTCGCCGACAATGCCGAGCATGATGTAGCCGGCCTGCGATATGGAGCTGAAGGCAAGGAATCGCTTCATGTTGGTCTGACGCAGAGCAAACAGGTTACCGACTGTGATTGTAAGCACAATAAGCGCATAGAGCATCCATTCCCACACCTGAGAATACACCGCACCAAACACCTGAGTGAGGATCACAAGAAAAGCAAACGCTGCAGCGCCCTTGGAAATTACAGAAAGATACGATGTGACCGAGGTCGGAGCACCATGATAGACGTCGGCAGTCCAAAGATGGAAAGGAACAAGCGAGAGTTTGAATCCGACACCGGAAATCACAAACGCGAGAGCAACCACCAACAGAGGTGACACTACCGCTCCGGCCGATGCGGACAGCGACGCAGCCACCGCATCAAAGTAGAGAGAACCTGTCAGACCGTAAACGAAGCTTAGACCCATCATGAAAACGGCGGATGAGAACACTGCCGTGAGAATATACTTGATAGCGGCCTCATGGCTCTCATAGCGGTTCTTTTCAAATGCAACCATAGCGGCCAAAGGCAGCGAAGCACATTCAAGACCAATGACAAACAAGAGGAAGTGACGGGCCGAAATCATCAGATACATTCCGAAGAGAGTGAGCAGAAGCAGTCCGAAGAACTCTCCGCGGCGAATCACCTGATGCTCGCTGTTTGCCCATTTGGCAGCCTGAATCAGAACGATCAGAACGCCGACATTGAGAATATTCTTGATTGTGACCATAACAGGACCGGTCACATACATTCCGCCGAAAGCCGACTGCATGCCTCCGTTAAACGAAGGACAGAATCCACCGAGAGTGAAGATGGCGAAAAGCGCGATAGTGAAGCCGGAAAGACCGCGCTGCGCGCGCTTCGGCATAAAGAGATCATAGAGGAAAACCAGAAGGAAAACGACCAGCAGGGCGATTTCCTGTTTCATGGCAAGGAACTGTGAGTAATCCATTGTGGTTTATGCTATTATTGGAGCACCTTGAAAATCTCGGGGCTGAATGTGAAGCGAATAAGGTTTGCGAAGAAGTTGGGGAAGCAACCTATGGCTGCCACACATATTATCAGGGTGACAGTCGATGTACGTTCCCACCATGTAGCGTCTGTGAGCTGCAGGTGATGCTCGTCATGAACCGGACCAAGCAGCAGTTTGCCGACAACGCGAAGAATATATACAGCCGTGATCACGATAGAGCAACAGGCTATGATGGTGAACACACGGTTGAGCAGGTTTGTATTCTCAAACGAGCCTACAAATATGGTCATTTCAGCCACAAATCCGGAAAGACCCGGCAGACCAAGAGACGCAAAACCGGCAATCATATAGCACACGGCCAGGAAAGGCATGATTTTCATCAGGCCGCCCATCTGGCGGATGTCGCGGGTGTGGGTACGGCCGTAGATCATACCGATCAGCGCAAAGAACAGAGCTGTCATCAGACCGTGGGAGAGCATCTGCATGATAGCACCGGTCATCGCGGTGGTGTTGAGCATGAGAATTGCAAACAGCACCAGACCGCAGTGGCTCACCGACGAATATGCGTTGATATATTTGAGGTCGGTCTGCACACATGCAGAGAAAGCTCCGTAGACCACCGATATGCCGGTAAGGATCAGGAATATCCATGCCAGTTCATTGGCAGCGAAAGGCATCAGATAGATCGCCACACGGAAGCATCCGTAGCCGCCGAGCTTCATCAGCACGCCGGCATGCAGCATTGACACAGCCGTAGGAGCGCAGGCATGACCGTCGGGACTCCATGTGTGGAAGGGGAACATTGCGCCAAGGACTCCGAATCCCACAAATGCCATGGGAAACAGGAAGTACTGCCAACTGTGGGGTATGGCGTCGTTGGCCGCGATCTGAAGCAGATTGAACGTGTGAGCCGCGCCGTTGGCATCAGGTCCGGAATGATAGTATATGCCGATAATGCTCAGCATCAGGAATGCAGATCCGCCCATAAGCATCAGGGTGAGCTTCATGGCTGAATATTCCTTGCGTCCCGTACCCCAAATTCCGATAAGGAGATACATGGGGATAAGGGCCACCTCATAGAACATGAACATGGTGAACAGGTCTATGGTGATAAAGAAGCCGAACACACCCACCGACAGCAGAATCAGCCACAGGAAGAATTCCTTGGGAAGCGGATTGATCTTCCATGAGGCAAACGAACCCGTCAGGAGGATTATCGACGAAAGCAGGAGCATGGCAAGCGAGATGCCGTCAACACCAATAGAAAGTTTGGCATTGATGGCCTCAAACCAAGTCCAGTCTCCGCAGTAAAGCATCGGATCGGTAGCTCCGGCGGCACGCAGGCCCAGATAGTCGACAAGCAACCACACGGACAATGCGGTGAGCAGCAGAGAGCCGGTCACGGCCACGGCGCGTATCTGCGCCATGTTGCGCGACAGGTAAACCCCGAGAAGCATCACAACCGGGATTACCACAAAATATATCAGAGGATTTGAGAACATAGCTTATTACTGATTACTTCTTCAAATTTACTATACGATTGGTTAGAGCAGGATGCAGACTGCGGCAGCGGCACCAAGCAGAAGAACTCCCGCCAGATAAACCCATACGTAATACTGCACGTTGCCGGACTGGAGCGGCCTGATCGAAATCGACAGACGCTGTGCCACCCACGCCATTCCGTCCATAGAGCCGTCGATTATGTGGCGGTCAAACCATGCGATGGGCCGACAGATGAGATTGAAGATGATTTTGTGGGTCACGAACATGTAGATCTCATCCCAATAGAATCTGTGATATGCGGCAGTCCAAAGCCCACCGGTGGCAGCGGCCACTTTGTCGGGCAGCGGATTCTCTTTCTTGTACATCACAGTGGCAAGAGCTATGGCGCAGACAGCGATAACAACGCTGGGAATAGCCACGCCCATGTCAAGATGGATGTGATAAGGCTCGCCGTTCCATGTCACAAACTCGCCGAAGGGGATAAAACCGGCCACACAGCTCACCAACGCCAAGAATACCAGCGGCAGGGTCATAACCCAAGGGGCATCGTGGGGGTGATGGTGGTGTGAGGAGTAGTCAGGTTCGTTCCACCAGAAAATACGATAATAAAGACGGAACATGTAAAATGCTGTCAGAGCGGCCACCATGCTCATCCATGCGCCCCAGAAGAAATGATTCTGATATGCGGCAGTGAGAATCTCGTCCTTGGAGAAGAAACCGGAGAACGGAGGTATGCCTGCAATAGCCAGACAGCCTATCAGGAATGTGATGTGGGTAATGGGCATATACTTGCGCAGACCGCCCATCGCCGTATAGTCATTGGAGTGCACGGCATGGATCAGGGCACCGGCACCAAGGAACAGCAGGGCCTTGAACATGGCGTGGGTGAACATGTGGAACATGCCGGCCATATATCCCATTCCGTCATGGATGTCGGGGCGGGCAACGCCGAGGGCCACCATCATGAACGCTATCTGCGAGATGGTCGAGAATGCAAGCACACGCTTGATGTCGACCTGCGTACATGCCACCACAGCGGCATAGAAAGCGGTTATCGCACCCACCACAGTGATGAATGTCAGTGCGGTGCAATCATCGAGAATATACAGCGGGAACAGGCGTGCCACAAGATACACACCGGCCACGACCATGGTGGCGGCATGAATCAGGGCCGATACGGGAGTGGGACCTTCCATGGCGTCAGGCAGCCATATATGAAGCGGCATCATGGCCGATTTGCCCATACCACCCATGAAGATGAGGATCAACGCAAGGCTGAACAGAGAGCATCCCATGAAAGTGGCTCCCTCAAATGAAGAGAACGCACCGAAAGCGGTAACTTCATTGATCTGGTATGCAAGACCTCCGGCAGCGGGAGCCGATGTAAGGTCGGTGAAATTAAATGTTCCTGTGTAGTAGCTCAGGATCAGGATACCGATAAGGAAGCCGAGATCGGCGAATCGGGTCACGATAAAAGCCTTTTTGGATGCCGCTACAGCGGAATGGCGTGTGTAGTAGAATCCGATCAGCAGGTATGACGACGCGCCCACCAGTTCCCAAAAAATATACATCTGGAATATATTGGTGGCCACCACAAGTCCGAGCATCGAGAAACTGAACAGCTGCAGGAAGGCATAGTAGCGCTGAAAGCCTTTTTCACCTTCCATGTATCCGAGAGAATACAGATGCACACAGAAAGAGATGGTGGTGATCACCACAAGCATCAGAGCCGAAATCGGATCCAGAAGGAAACCGAGACGGATCACGAGTTTATCGTAGAACTGAAGCCAGTCCTGATTGAACACGATGTACTGCAGACGGTCGGCGCCGGCAATGAAGTCGGTGCTTCCGCTGAAGAAATAGGTAAACGCAGTGTAATAGGCAAGCACAAGAGTGGTGCCCATGCCACACACGCCGAGCCAGCCGGCGAACTTGTGGCTCATTTTGGGGCCGAGCAATCCAAGGACCAGAAACATGGTCAGGGGGATTGCGAGTATCAGCAAAGGAATAGTCGGTGCCATAGGGTTATGAAAACTTAGCCTTTGAGTTTGTTAGCGTCGCATACGTCCACGTTTTTCGTGGCGCGGTACAGGTTAATTATTATCGCTATGGCCAATGCCGTCTCTGCGGCAGCGATAGCGATGGCGAAGAGGGTGAAGAACATACCCTCCTGGGCCTGGGGATAGAGATAGCGATTGAACACCACGAAGTTGATGTCGACCGAGTTAAGCATAAGCTCGAGCGAAATCAGGATGGCAATCATATTTTTGCGGGTCAGAAACCCGTAGACACCGCAGCAGAACATTATCAGACTCGGTATCAGAAAGTAGAGCAGTTTGATTTCCATGATTCTTCAGTGATGGGATGATTAACGGCGACGGGCCACTACAACACCTCCGATGATGCAGGCCAGAAGCAACACGCTGATAGCTTCAAACGGGAGCATATAGCCGCCGCGGGAAGTGGAGAGCATGTCAGTGCCGAGTTGTTTCATTGTGTAGAATTCCATTTCAGGCTTCGCTCCCAAGAAAGAGCAGCAGCGCGACACCAAGGCCCATCCGGCCACTACAGCGGTGGCTACAGCGGCAATCAAACCTGCGCCACGGCGACGCGACGCAAGTTTTTCGGAATTTTCACCGGGCTTTGAGGTGAGCAGGATTGAAAAAACGAACAGCACCACGATGCCACCGGCATATACAGCTATCTGCACACCTCCGAGAAATTCGTAGTCCATCATGAAATAGATGGCGGCGGTGGCAAACAGTGTGAAAAGCAGGTAAGTCGCGGCACGCAGTATCTTGCGCGTGGTAACTGTCAGGACCGAGAAGATGATAATAGCCAGAGCGACTATCGCAAACATTATTTCCATATATCCTGTGAGAATTATTGATTTTCAACTTTAGGAGTTTCGGACGGAACTGGAGCAGGCGCCACAGGCTCAGGATCCGGCGCATCAGGCAGGTAATTGAGTTTCTTGACAAGAAGCTCACGGGTAAACACCGCCTGTTCGAAATCATTGGAGAACTCGATGGCCTGGGTGGGACACGATGTGACACACAACTGACAGAACGTGCAGGAGCCAAGATCATAGCGGTAGTCCACCAGTTTCTTTTTCTTTTTCCCGTCAGGAGTATCGACCATCTTGCCTTCTACGGTGATAGTGCCGTTAGGGCAATTACGCTGACACATGCCACAGGCTATGCACTTGTGGCGTCCTTCGGAGTCATACTTAAGTGTGAGAATGGCGCGGAAGCGTTGCGGCACTTTCACCGTGTCGCGGTTTTCCGGATAACGCTCCGTCACTTTGGGGGTCAGAAACTCTTTACCGGTGACCTGCATGCCTTTGATAAGGCTCGACAGTCCGGAACCAAGTTCTGCGAAATAGTTTTTTACACTACCCATAGTGGTGATTAATGTGGTTTATGCTGTTTTTATATTGTTCTCTATAAATTTCGTATGAATCTCTCTCGTTTAGCCGACCTGACCGCCGATAATATCAAGCAGTTCGGCCGTGATGCTCTGTTGTCGGAGTTTATTATACTCGAGCTGAAGCTGGTCAAGCAGTTTCTTGGCATTATCGTTGGCGCTCTGCATAGCCATCACACGGGCAGCCTGCTCGGAAGCGCGGTTTTCACAGAAAATCTCCTGCACCGAACTCATGAGCATCAGCGGCAACACCGACCTGAACACCGACGCCGCATCAGGCTCGAATATATAGAGCTTTGATGCCGCGGCACCGTCGCCTGCCTTGACAAAATTCTGCGGCAACACAGGCAGAAGCTGCTCTGCCCGCAGAGTCTGACGGCTCACACTGCGGTAATTCATATAGACAAAGTCCACACGATCCAGCGTGCCGTCGAGAAAAGAGTCAGACAGACGGGCAACAAACGCTTTCACATCATCAGCTCCTGATTTGGAACTGAGACCGGCTGGAACGTCAACCGTAACGTCGCCTGCGGCCGACAGCCGTGACACCGCCTTCAGCATTTTTGCCCCGACAGGCATGATCACAAAGCGCGACTGACCCGACGTGTCTGCTGCACGCAGGCCGTCGATATGCGCGACAAGATGTTTGAATATATTGGCATTGTAGGCGCCACACAGCCCGTCATCGCTGCCGAGCACAACGATTCCGACGGTTCGTACCTCACGGGCCACCGTGAGCGGCGAGACAAATTCGGCATCGGCGGCAAGAAGATTGCCCATAATGCTCTCCAGCTGGGTGCGGAAAGGCAACAGACGACGTATAGCCATCTCAGCCTTGTGCATTTTGGCCGAAGAGATCATCTTCATGGCCCCGGTAATCTTTTCCGAAGAGCCAACTGAACCGATGCGTCCTTTAAGATCTCGCAATGTTGCCATAAGCCTACGCTTTTATTCTTCGTTTATTGGTTTTTGAACTGTGAAGCGGTCTCTGTAGCCACCGACGTGAGAATGTCAGTCACCTCGTCGGTAAGCTGTCCGGACTTGATCACATCAAGCACGTCGGTCTGATGCGACGCACGCAGCGAACGCAGGAACTGTTCCTGAAACTCACGTATTTTGTCCAAAGGCACGCTTTCAAGCAGTCCTTTTGTTCCGCAATAGATCACAGCAACCTGTTCTTCCACAGGCCAAGGCTGATATTGCGGCTGAATTAGCAGACGCTCGTTTTTACGGCCTTTGTCAATCACCCTGGCTGTCACCGCGTCCATATCGCCGCCGAATTTTGTGAACGACTCCAGTTCACGGAACTGGGCCTGATCGATTTTCAGCGTACCGGCCACTTTTTTCATTGACTTTATCTGGGCATTGCCACCCACACGACTCACGGAAATGCCCACATTGATCGCCGGACGGATACCACGGTTAAACAGGGCTGTCTCCAGAAATATCTGTCCGTCGGTGATGGATATGACGTTGGTGGGAATGTAAGCCGACACGTCGCCTGCCTGCGTTTCGATGATTGGCAACGCGGTCAGCGATCCACCGCCTTTGACCATAGGCTTCAATGCTTCCGGCAGGTCATTCATGCGCGACGCAACCTCCTGATTGTCGATAATGCGTGCAGCACGTTCAAGCAGACGCGAATGCAGGTAAAATATATCGCCCGGATACGCTTCACGACCCGACGGGCGCTTCAGGATCAGAGAGATCTCACGATAGCTGACAGCCTGTTTCGACAGGTCGTCATATACGATAAGGGCGTCGCGGCCAGTGTCGCGGAAATATTCGCCGATAGCAACACCGGCAAACGGCGAGTAATAGCGCATGGCTGCAGAATCGGAAGCAGATGCGGCCACCACGACAGTATAGTCAAGCGCTCCGTTGCGACGGAGAGTCTCCACGGTGGCGGCAATCGACGACGCTTTCTGGCCGATAGCCACATATATGCAATAAACAGGCTTTCCGGCCTTGTAATTGTCACGCTGGTTGATGATGGTGTCTATGGCGATGGCCGTCTTGCCTATCTGACGGTCACCGATGATGAGTTCGCGCTGTCCGCGGCCTATGGGCACCATGGAGTCCACAGCCTTGATGCCGGTCTGCAACGGTGTCTTTACAGGCTGACGGTATATAACGCCGGGCGCCTTGCGTTCAAGAGGAAGATTGATAAGCGATCCCTGTATCTCGCCGCGTCCGTCCACAGGCTCGCCAAGCACATTGATGACACGTCCAAGCAATCCTTCACCGACAGGAATAGATGCGATCTCGCCAGTGCGCCGCACTTTCATCCCTTCGGTGACCAGATTTACATTATTGAGCAGAATTACGCCGACATTGCTTTCCTCAAGGTTCAGGGCCACACCTTTCACTCCGTTTTCAAACTCGACGAGTTCATTGGCCCGCACATTGTCGAGACCATATACATGAGCCACGCCGTCGCCCACTTCGAGCACGGAGCCGGTTTCCTCAAAAGCGACCTTGCGGTTCACGCTCTCGAGCTGCTGCTTGAGCACTTGGGATATCTCGCTTGGATTAATCATCAGATCCAGTTTTAATTGCTTAAAAGTTTAAGTCGCAGTTGTTTGAGTTCATTTGCAACAGAAGCGTCAAGCCGCTCGTTGTCAATAGCCACGGTGAATCCGCCGATAAGAGCGGAATCCACCGCTTCGGTATATTCGGCCGACGCTCCATCCGGCAGGTGCTTCCCGACTAAAGCATGAATCCGCTTCATGTCCTGAGAAGATACAGGCGCGGCGGTTGTGACCGCTACCCGGAAAATCCGGTTTTCCTTACGATAGATCGCGATGTAGGCCAGCGCTATCTCACGCAGCATATCCAGCCGCTTGTTCTGACCGAGAAGTTTCAGGAAATCGGCAAACGCGGCATCCTCTGCCTCCTTGCCAGTCTCCCCTCCCACAGCCGCAAGCACAAGCGCTTGCTTGTCGGGATATGCGACAAACGGATTTGCCAGCGCGTCATTAAGCCCCGGCTCCCGCCCGAACGCGGCGGAAAGCCGCCGCATCACCTCATAGAGAGGTCGGTCGCAATGGCGTTCCACCGCATAAAGGTAGAGCGCCTTGGCATATCTGCGTGGGATTAGTCCTTGATCCATTGGCTTGGCATTTGTTTTATTTACCGGTTTCCATCTGATCAAGCAATGAATCCACCAGACGGGCCTGTGCTTTTTCATCGGCCAGCTCCGTACGCACCACTTTCTGTGCTATGTCGAGAGCGAATGCGCTCACTTCATTGCGGAAACTTTGCTGAGCTTCCTTACGGGCCTGCTCGATAGCCACACGAGCGGAATCCATTTCCTTTTTGGCCTCGCGGGCCGCTTCTGTGCGGGCTTCCTCAATGATCTGCGATTTCATCCGGTCAGCCTCGCGCAGGATTTCCGCCTGACGCGCACGCGCTTCAGTCTCGAACTTCTCGGCCTGCAGTCGGGCATTGTCCAATTGCTCCTTGGCATTCTGGGCATACAGCACACCTTGATCTATCAATTCGGCACGGCTGTCTATCCCTTTCATGATCGCAGGCCACGCAAACTTCCACATTATCAGAAACAGCGCGACAAAGGACACGAACATCCAGAAGACCAAGCCGAAATCAGGTGTGAACAATTCCATCTATTTGCAGAGGTATTATAAGGTTATTAGCCCAGGAAGAGACAGAGAAGCGCCACGATCACGGCAAACAGAGCCACACCTTCCACAAGAGCGGCGATAACAATCATGTTGCTTCGGATATCGTTGGCCGATTCGGGCTGACGTGCAATAGCCTCCATGGCGGCAGCGCCGATTTTGCCGATACCGAATCCGGCTCCTACAGCCGCGATAGCCGCGCCAAAGCCGGCACCAAGCGTTTTCAGGGCAATGTCAATGAGAATCAATGCTAACATAATGATTGAGTTTTTATAGGGTTAATTAATTTTCTAACGTTTTGATGCCTGCCGTTCCGACCTTATCATGACCATGCTGATGTTCCTCATCATGGCCACGTTCCTGAGCCATCGCGATAAACGTAGTGGAAAGCATGGTGAAGACAAATGCCTGTATAAAGCTCACAAGCACATCAAGCATCAGCATGAATATGCTGAAAAGAAGACTCACCACCGTAGTGGCACCAAGTGCCGCAGATCCAAGATCGGCAAGAATAAAGATTATCAAAGTCAGCACTATCACGATCATGTGGCCGCCCATCATATTGGCGAACAGACGCACTGTCAGCGATGCCGGTTTGGTGAAAACGCCGAATATCTCGATCACCTGCATGATAGGAATCGGGAATTTAAGCCACATGGGCACATCCGGCCAGAATATCTCTTTCCAATAATGCTTGCGGGCAAACAAGTTGGTGGCAAAGAATGTGAACAGAGCCAATACCATGGTCACGGCTATGTTGCCGGTAAGATTAGCCCCGCCGGGAAATATAACGATAAGCCCCAACAGATTCATTACAAAGATGAACATGAACACTGTCAGTAAAAACGGAGCAAACCGACGGGCATCCTGCCCCAGTGTGGGCTTTATAATACCGCGGTATATAAAATCAATGAGTGACTCAACCGCTCCGGTAAACTTGCGCGGCGCCAAGTATCCGTGACGTCTGTGCCAACGGGCCACCGGCCAGCAGCATGCCAGCACGGCCAACACCGATATAAACAGAGCCATGACATTTTTGGTTATGGAAATATCCCACGGACGGTATTCAGATCCGTCGGAAAGGATTTCCACCACTTTTCCCTTATTATCGCCTGAAGCGGGCACAGTCCATGTGTAGCCGCCATCGGAATAGACGGCATGACCGTCGATATGAGCAGAACTGAAGCAATGCCATGAGCCGTCGACGGAACGGACTATCACCGGCAGCGGCATGCGCCGGTGGTGATCAAACGGTATTTCCCAGCCGTAACCATCGCCAAGGTGTTCGAAAATGATCTCCTTGGGGTCAAACTTGCCATCGCCTGAATCCGGACCGGACGCACACGCACGATGCGGAAACGCCGCCGCAAAAACGACAAGCAGTATGGCGGACCATAGTATGGTTCTGACTGATTTCATGCCGGCTTTCTTCAATATATGCATACCGATATCACATCATTTTCCACGTCAACCAGACCACCGCCGATCCCGGCAGTGTGCTCACCGCCATCAGCCGTGGTATAAGCCACGACACCAGCCGTCAAAGTGGAGATCAATGCCGCATGACGCGGCAGCACGGTGAAACTGCCGAGCGCTCCCGGCAATGTGACCGCCTTGACCTCTCCTTGAAACACGATGTCTTCTGTGGATATGATGCGTAGAGTCATTGCGTACCTTATTATTTAACTTCGGCAAGCAGTTTCTTGCCTTTTTCTATAGCTTCGTCGATAGTGCCTACATTCAGGAAGGCCTGTTCGGGATACTGATCCATCTCGCCGCTGAGAATCATCTTGAATCCGCGTATAGTCTCTTTCAAGGGCACCATCACACCGGGAAGTCCGGTGAACTGCTCGGCCACAAAGAAAGGCTGCGAGAGGAAACGCTGCGCACGGCGGGCGCGGGCCACCACCAGTTTGTCATCGTCAGAAAGCTCGTCAACGCCCAGAATAGCGATAATATCCTGAAGTTCGTTGTATTTCTGCAGAAGCTGTTTGACAGCCTGAGCAGTCTGGTAATGGTCCTCTCCGATTATATTCGGATCAAGAATACGCGAGGTGGATTCCAAAGGATCCACAGCCGGATATATGCCGAGCTCGGCAATCTTACGAGAGAGCACCGTTGTGGCGTCAAGGAAGTTGAAAGTAGTGGCTGGAGCCGGGTCTGTCAAGTCGTCTGCAGGCACATAGATCGCCTGAACCGAAGTGATCGAACCGTTTTTAGTCGATGTGATCCGCTCCTGAAGCGTACCCATCTCAGATGCGAGAGTAGGCTGATAGCCCACAGCCGAGGGCATGCGGCCAAGCAGAGCCGACACTTCCGAACCGGCCTGAGTGAAACGGAAAATATTGTCGATAAACAGCAGGATATCCTTGCCGCCGCCATCCTGATCACGGAATTGCTCCGCCACGGTCAGACCGGTCAAAGCTACACGCAGGCGGGCGCCCGGCGGCTCGTTCATCTGTCCGAACACAAGAGCGGCCTGTGACTGTGCCACTTCATCCATGTCGACATCGGCAAGATTCCACTCGCCGCGCTCCATGCCTTCGGCAAACTTCTTGCCGTATTTCATGACGCCGCTCTCGATCATCTCACGCAGCAGGTCATTGCCCTCGCGGGTACGCTCACCCACACCGGTAAACACCGAGAAGCCGTTATGTCCTTTGGCAATGTTGTTGATAAGCTCCATGATGAGCACGGTCTTGCCCACACCGGCGCCACCAAACAGGCCGATCTTTCCGCCCTTTGAATACGGTTCGAGCAGGTCAATGACCTTGATGCCCGTGTGCAGGATCTCAGTCGAAATTGTCAGATCCTCGAATGAGGGAGCCGGCTGGTGGATAGGGCGCAGATTCTCACGGTCAAGTTGCGGAAGATTGTCAATGGCCTCTCCCACTACGTTGAGCAGACGTCCCTTCACCTGATCGCCAGTGGGCACTGCAATGGGACGCTCAAGATTGTCCACACGCATGCCGCGCTGAAGACCGTCGGTGCTCTCCATGGCCACACAGCGCACGGTCTCCTCACCGATATGCTGCTCCACTTCAAGGATGAGCATCGAACCGTCCGGGCGGTCGATCTTCAAGGCCGTGTAGATAGGAGGGAGCTGATTTGCATCTCCTTCGAAAGCCACATCGACCACGGGGCCGATAACCTGGGCAACTTTTCCGTATTTATCGCTCATGTTTTATTAAAAATGAAGGCCGAAGGTGATGATAAGAACCATCAGCACGAGATTGAACAGATTGATGGGAAGCAAATATTTCCACTCAAAGGCGAGGAGCTGGTCAATACGCAGACGGGGGAATGTCCACTTGAACCATATCATCACAAAAGTAACCGCCACGGCTTTCATCAGGAACCAGAGCACGGACGGAATATAGTCCATGACACCGTTGAAGGCATCCCAGCCGGGAATATGGAAAGGCATCCAGCCACCAAAGAAAAGCAGCGCGGCCACACCGCCGATAATAAACAGGTTGAGATATTCGGCAAGGTAGAAGAAACCGAAATGGATACCGGAGTATTCCGTATGGTAGCCTGCTGTGAGCTCGCTTTCTGCTTCAGGAAGGTCAAACGGACCGCGGTTGGTCTCGGCCGTACCTGCCACGATATATACCAGAAATGCGATGATGGCAGGAATGTGACCGCTGAATATAAACCAGCAGTTTTCCTGCTGCGCCACAATGCCGCTCACGCTCATGGTGCCGGCAAAACAGACCATGGTAAGCACGCTAAGGCCTATCGACAGTTCGTAGCTCACCATCTGTGCGCCTGAACGCAACGCGCCGATAAGGGTGAATTTATTGTTACTCGACCATCCGGCAAGCAGAATGCCAAGCACGCCTATCGACGACACGGCAAGAAGGAAGAATATGCCGATATTAAAGTCGATAACCTGAAGGCCGTTGCCCCATGGCAGCACGGCAAAACCGAGCATGGACGCGATGATCACCAGAAACGGAGCCAGTCCGAACAGGAACTTATCCGTATTGTTCAAGGAGATAAGCTCCTTGATAAGAATCTTGAACATATCGGCAAATGCCTGAAGCAAGCCGAAAGGACCCACACGGTTCGGACCGAGACGGCATTGGAAAGCCGCGCAGACCTTACGTTCGAAATAGATATAGAAGAGCGCGAGCAGTGCATATGCCAGAAGCAGACACACGCCGATAAGCACACATTCTGTAGTGACCGTCAGCCAGTCCGGAAAATTGAGAGTTCCGCGGAGCAGGTTGTCAATCCAGTGAGTTATGATTGATAAGTCTTGCATAATCTGTGAAGAAATGGATGAATGGATATTAACTTAACGGTCAATGTCAGGCACCACATAATCAAGAGAGCCGCCGATAGTGATAAGGTCGGCTATCTTTTCTCCGCGTGTCAGATGGTCTATGGCGCCGGCCAGACAGAATCCGGGAGAATTAAACTTCATGCGGAGCGGCTGATTTGTTCCTGTGCTTTCAATGTACACGCCGAAAGCTCCTCGGCAAGCTTCAACCTGCTGGAACCAGTGTCCGGCTGGCAACTTGATGATCTTGGGCACTTTGGCACAACAATCGCCTTCAGGAATCCTGTCGACAAGCTGCGACAAGATTTTGCAGCTCTGTTCAATTTCACTTATACGAGCCTTGAAACGGGCCATTGAGTCACCTTCCGTGCGCACCACTTCCTCGAAATCAAGTTCAGAATAGATGCCGTAGGGATGTGTCTTGCGCACATCACAAGACCAACCCGATGCACGGCCGGAAGGTCCGGTGCAGTTATAGCTTATGGCGTCTTCCTTGCTCAGCACACCCACTCCGTCCATACGGTTGTGGGCAATGACATTGCCGGTAAACACCTTATTGTATTCCTTGATAGCCTTGGGCATGATCTCAAGCAACTTCTTTACGTCGGCCACGAAATTCTGGTCGAGATCAACAATCACACCGCCGATGCAGTTGTAGTTGAAAGTCATGCGGGCTCCGCAGGTGCGCTCGAGAATGTCAAGAATGGTCTCACGCTCACGCAGCGGATAGAACAACATGGTCGTAGCGCCAAGGTCCATGCAGAATGTGCCGATAGCCAACAGGTGGGAGCTTATGCGCATAAGCTCATCCATCATCACACGGATGACCTGTGCGCGACGCGGCACCTCTATGTTCATGGCCTTCTCGATACACAGACACAGTGCATGGCGGTTGATCATAGCGCTCAAATAGTCCAGACGGTCTGTGAAATGCAGGGTCTGGGGATATCCGAGTCCTTCGCAAAGTTTCTCGATACCGCGGTGGATATAGCCGAGATACAGATCTATTTTTTTGATGGTCTCACCCTCTACTGCCGTGCGCAGGCGAAGCACACCGTGCGTGGCGGGATGCTGTGGGCCGATGTTGACAACAAAATCCTCAGGAGAGAAAATCACAGTGTTCTTCTTCTCGATCTTGCCGTCAGGGCCTTCCACGTATGTGCAGGAAGTATCCTCCACCGATTCGTGGTCCAGACGCACGGGGTTGATTTCAGGATTTGCGTCGTAGTCCTTGCGGAAAGGAAATCCCACCCAGTCGTTACGCAGGAAGAGACGGCGCATATCCGGATGGTTTATAAATTTAATGCCGTAGAAGTCATATACTTCGCGTTCATAGATACCGGCCACTGCATACAGGTCGGTCAATGAATGCAGCATCGGGTCCTTGCGGTTGTCCGTAGTGACTTTTGCCGATATGATCTCATTTGTGGCGGTATTGGTCAGATAGTAGACCACTCCCAACAACTCACCCCAGTCCATGCCTATCAGGGCGGTGAGGTTGTCAAAGCCAAGCTCCTGTTTGAGCACGGCTGCCAGGGAGTGCCATTTGGCGTCGGGAACGTTGAGCTCAAGCGTTTCGCCCTGAACGATTTCCACTTCAGGGAAAAGCCTGGCCACGGTATCCTGAATATTTGCCATATTCTTAGCTATATTATTTTGTATGATAACGACTTGGTTTCTATTTTTTCCGAAAAGACCGGCGGAATCAGTCGGTCATTTTGTCCAGCGGATGATTTTTCAGAAATTCCGCCTGCTTTTCCTGACGGTTGACACCTCCGAAGAAGCGTTCTACCTTAATCTTGCGCGAAAGCTGCATGATTGCATAGATCATGGCTTCCGGACGGGGAGGACAGCCGGGGCAATATACGTCGACCGGAATTATCTCGCCCACACCTTTCACCACATGATAGGAATTTTTGAACGGTCCGCCCGAGATGGCGCAACCACCGGTAGCAATCACGTACTTAGGTTCTGCAAGCTGATCATAAAGACGGCGCACAACAGGCGCCATACGGTGCACAATCGTGCCGGCAACCATCATAAAGTCGGCCTGACGGGGAGACGAACGGGCCACCTCCCATCCGAAACGGGCCATGTCATAGCGTGCCGCGCCGAGCGATATGAACTCAATGCCGCAGCAACTGGTGGCAAAGGTGAGAGGCCACAGTGAATTGGAGCGGCCCCAGTTTATCAGTTTGTCAAATGAACCGACAATGACATTTACGCCATTCGACTTCAGCTCATTGACCAGATTTTCAATGTATTCATTGTCTTTCCATGCTTCATAAGGCATGGACTTGGTTGTCACTTCCATTGTAAAGCTCCTTTCCGCCAGGCATACACAAGTCCCAGCACCAAAATTGAGAAGAACACCGCGATGTACACCAGACCTTCCGCACCGAGCTCACGCACACGCACAGCCCACGGGAAGAGAAACACGCATTCCACGTCGAACATAAGGAACAGTATGGCATACAAATAATAGCCCACTTTAAACTGAGCCATAGATTCGCCTCGTGTGGGAATGCCACACTCATAGGCCTCGCCTTTCTGTAGATTGTAGGACCGGGGAGAAATCAGCCCGGCGATCCAAAGAGCCAAGGCCACCAGAGCGAAACCTGTAAGTGCCGCAGTGACAGCCAATACGCCATTAGAAATGGATAATGTTATCATAAATCAAATAGTCAGAAAAGGGTATTGAACCTTCTTTACGCTGCAAAAGTAATCAAAAAAAACCAAACTTCAGTCCTCGCAGGTCAACAAATTTTAAATTTTATTGACATATATAGATCAAAAACATGACCGTGACACTCCTTTTGCAAACATAAAAAGGATGACGGAAACAGCGTCCCGTCATCCGTCAGAGTATCTCATCTATATTCTATTGTTTCATGTCTGTCAGTCCGCCATATTGCGGTTATACAGGACGATGGTCACATAGCGGGCGCCGCCGGGGTAGTCAGGCATTCTGAACGTCATCTTTTTCTTGCCTTCGTATGTCAGCGACATCTCGGCCTTGAAAGATGTCATGCGATACTGCATCAGCTCTTCTCCGCGCGGAGACTTCGGTATCACCTCCTCTGCCGACACTTCATATCCTGTTGTCGTATAGCTCACCGGCAGTTGCGGCAAAACAAACGCTACGGATGTGCCTTCCGACTCAAAACGCATGCCTGATGCGGAGAATGACACCGACGAACCATCGTGTGCGAATTCCACCGCGATTCTCGACTTGAAGGTCACATCCATCCAGTCCCGTCCGGTGGATATGGTACGCACAGTCACCGTGTCGGCCACGGCATTGTATCTGCGTGGCACCACGTTGACCACATATCGCGTTGATATTTCATCCGGTCCTCCGGCATCATACGTAAGCCACGTGTTGCCGATCATACCGTAGCGCAGATTGCGTATGGTAAACGCACCTTCGGAAAAATTGGTAGGCTTCTGATCCATGTAGACATAGGAGCTGTCGGCCGACAGATATTGTCTTAACCCCGTCACTCTGGCCGAAAGAGCCGGCGCACCGTCATGGAAACGCACATTATTGGCTTCTATGGTGAAAGTGCCCGTTTCATTGTCCCCGATCACCTTATACGAACTCCCGGAATCGACAAATCCAGTGTTTGACGACTCGTCAAACACATAGCTGAAACAATCCTTATAGTCATTCAACACCATCTCGCCGTCGCCTTTAAGGTCCAGACATCCGGTAAGCCCCACGGATGCTATGGCCGACAGGGCCACAGCCATGACAATCCCTATATTTTTTCTCATAATCATTACCGTATTTTATAGATTCACGCGAAGGGTCACACCGAGCCTGCGCGGCTTGCCACGCTGCACGAACGAATGACCTATCGACACGAAATAAAACGTATCATAACGCTGATTTAGTATGTTTTCGCCCCAGAAATCCACAGAAAACTTATTAAACCGAAACACGACCGATCCGCCCATCATACCGTAGAGCGGCTGTTTATGCTCGTTTGACTCATCCCAATAGATCGACCCCACTCCACGGCCGTCGACAGTGATCCCCACTTCATGAAGCCAACTGGTGCGTACCGGCTGGCGATATGTCACAGCGCCAAACAACGTGTGACGAGGAGCATAAGGGATAAAATTACCGCCGAAATCCTCTCTGCCGTCATTGAATTTCACAAATCTGGCATCTGTATATCCGTATGTAGCATCAATCTCCACTCTGTCATGCGGGCGAGCCTTCACATTGGCCTCAACACCCCACGAACGGGTGCGCGCCGCATTTGTCATCATCCGACCGGTGCCCATGCCGGGAGGAAACATGGTGAGCTGCTGATCACGGCAATCTATATAATATAACGCCAGATCCGTGTGAATGCGTCCGTCGGCACATGCCACATGCGCACCGACCTCATAATTCCACGAATTTTCCGGTTTATAACTGATCACGCTGTTCACATCATAACTTTCAACCGCAGGAATATTGCCGCTCATCGACGGCGGCATGTGGCCCATCATCTCCAGCATAAGCTGCTGCTGAAGGACATCGGAGAACATCTGCGTGTTGTAACCGCCAGACTTGTAACCCTTCGCGACAGAAGCATAGACCGTTGATGGCGAAGGCATGGGCAAACGGTAGGTAGCTGTCACTTTAGGCAGAAACTGCACAAAATGCTGACTTAACTTTTCCTGATTGTCGATATTTATCGGGAAGTCATACCTCTGCCCAGACATGGCATTGGTCATAAAGAACGATGTGGATGTGAAACTGCGGTAGCGCAGTGCCGAATGCTCATAGTCCAGACGCAATGCTCCGGTAAACTTCCAGCGTCCGGTCTCATATGCGCTTTCGTGATAAAGTGCCGTACCCCACACCGGCATGGTAAACTCACTGCCGAGCACAAACGACGGACTGCCCCACTGAAAACGCAAAAACGGCGGCACCGCGCTGTTGATATGTCCCAGTATGAGATTATCAATACCGTCTTTCATAAATGTGACAGGAGCATCCATCTTGCCGTGCTTCAGAAACCCGAAAGCCCCCGCCATCCATGAATAGCGTCCGGCCGTGCCCCTGAAAATCAAGTCCTGCGTAAACGACCACTCACGTGTGGCCTGCGTCAGCGTGAAATAGCTCTCAGGGGTAAAATCCTGATCCAGTGTAAGATTATCATCCATATAGCGCAACCCGGTAATGGACGACACTGTGAACCTATCTGTCCGCCACTGAAGAGTCAATCCTTCCATCACCGATGTACGGCGATAGAAACAGGTGTCATTATAAGCGATCTGACCTGTCGTCAGTGATTCGTACGGATATCCGCTCTCACGGTTCACATTCACCGAAACTATGTTCTCCAAACTGAAACGTACCGAGGGCTGATAAGCCGTTTTCCACCTTGCGGCGACCTGATGTCCACGGTCTGCCTTGGCCCCGCTGTATGCATTGCGGTAAAACCCGTCGGTTCCTGAAGCATTCACCGTCAACGCCATCCCAAGATCGCGCCGCAGCAGGCCGTAAGCTCCCGCGGCAGCACGCCAGGAATTAGCCGTAGAGTATTCCCCGAGCACCCTCACGCCCTGATAACGCAACGGCGACAAGGTGTAGATATTGATAATCCCGCCCATGGTATTACGGCCGTAAAGCACGCTCTGAGGACCGCGCAGCACTTCGATGCGCTCGATGTCGGCCAGGTCGAAATCATAATCATTTTTGTTCAGTACCGGTATATTGTCTACGTTCAGGCCCACTGCCGGCTGATCTATGCGTGCGCCGAGTCCGCGCACATATATCGTTGACGTGATCCGGGAGCCGTAGTCCGGAATATAAAAATTAGGCACTACTTCCGACGCCTGCTTCATGGTGACAATGCGGTCGCGTTCCACCTCAGCGGAGGTGATCGTCGTGGCGGCCACCGGCTGAATATCCAGCGAAGGAGCCTGCTTGATGGCTGTTACAGAAAGTTCGGCAAGTTCGGCACAAATGGAGTCCGGAGCTTCTACAGCTGCTGCGTTAAGAACGGCTGCCGATGTCACAGCCGCCAATAGTTGTCGTGAATAAATCATGCGTTTAAAGTATGAGAGTGCAAAGTTACATTTTTTTCAGCGGCCGCCCAATACCCGGATTTAAGTAGCCGGCAGCAGGCGGTGACACGCAGCCATAAATGCTAAAAATAGCGCGGATAAAAATAGGTTTCACATTTTTTTGCTAACTTTGCACTTAAATTTTGAACCAATCTATGGAATTTTCCGCACAACAGATAGCCGAGCTCGTTGGCGGCACCGTGGAAGGTGACGCTCAGCGCAAAGTCGGCACATTCGCAAAAATCGAAGAGGCGGGTCCACATGATCTGTCTTTTCTGGCAAATCTCAAATACGCCCATCATCTATACTCCACAGAAGCCGGCGTGATACTGATCGGCAACGATTTCAAGCCCGAACAGCCTGTAAACGCCACATTGATCCGTGTAGCCGACCCCTACTCCACTCTGGCCATGCTTATGAGAATGGCCGATGAACTCAGCCGCCCCAGACTCAGCGGCATCACAGAGCAGCCAAGTTTTGTGGCTGAAGGCGTAGCAGTGCCGGCCGACGCCTATATTGGCGCGTTTGCATACGTGGGCGCGGGGACATCCCTTGGCGCAGGCGTGCAGATACACCCGCAGGCCTACATAGGTCCGGGCGTGACCATCGGAGAAGGCACCATCATCTATCCAGGAGCTAAAATATACCACGGATGCCGCATAGGAGCGCGCTGCATAATCCATGCCGGAGCCGTGATCGGTGCCGACGGCTTCGGATTCGCCCCGATGGCCGACGGTACATACAGCAAAATCCCTCAGATGGGATGTGTGGAAATAGCTGATGACGTGGAAATCGGCGCAAACACCACTATCGACCGGGCAACCATGGGTGCCACTGTAGTAGGACGCGGCAGCAAACTCGACAATCTCATACAGATAGCCCATAATGTGGAAGTCGGGACAGACACAGTCATGGCTGCTCAGGCCGGAGTGGCAGGATCGGCCAAAATAGGCTCCGGCTGCATGATAGGCGGACAGGTTGGAATTGCAGGCCACATAAAGATAGGCGACCACGTGAGTCTCGGCGCCCAGTCTGGAGTGCACGCCTCGATAGCCGACGGCAACACCCTTATGGGCACCCCAGCTGTGGATGCCCGTAAATTCATGCGTATATCAGCCTACAACAACCGTCTCGGCGACATTTTCGCCCGAGTAAAGGAAATCGAAAAAGAATTAAAAAATCAATCTTCAAAATAATCACAGGAAAATATGAAGCAGACCACCCTGAAAGAAGGTTTCTCCCTGAAAGGAAAGGGCTTGCACTCCGGACTTGACATTACCGCGGAATTTCTGCCCGCGCCCGACAATCACGGCTATAAATTCCAGCGCGTTGATGTGGAAGGCGAGCCGATTATCGACGCTCTGGCGGAAAACGTGAAAGCAACAACCCGCGGCACTGTAATCGGACGCGGCGATGTGCATATCAGCACGATCGAACACTCTCTGGCCGCTCTCTATGCCGCCGGGGTGGACAACTGCCTGATAAAAGTCAACGGACCCGAAATGCCGATACTCGACGGATCGGCCAGTGACTACGCCAACGAAATTCTCCGTGTGGGCACCGTGGAACAGGATTCCGAAAAGGACTACTACGTTGTCAAGCAGAAAATCGAAGTGCGCGACGACACTACCGGATCATCCATCGTGGTGCTTCCCGACGACGAATTCTCTATCGACACCATGGTGGCCTTCGACTCTCCGGTGCTTCCCAACCAGTTCGCATCACTCGACAACCTCTCTGATTTCGCCGCCGAAATAGCACCGAGCCGCACTTTTGTGTTCGTTCGCGAGATCGAACCTCTGGTCAAAAACAACCTCATCAAGGGCGGAGATCTGGAAAACGCCATTGTCATCTACGACTCTCCCATGGAACAGACCGAACTCGACCGCATAGCCGATCTGGTCAATTCGCCCCATAAAAACGTGGAAGCGTTCGGCTATCTCAACGAACGTCCGCTCCAGCACGACAACGAACCCGCGCGCCACAAACTCCTCGATGTGCTCGGCGATCTCGCGCTCATTGGCCGTCCGCTCAAAGGCAAAGTGATAGCCACCAGACCGGGCCACAGCCTTAACACCACGCTTGCCAAACAGATTCGCAAGGAACTTAAGCGCCAGGAACTTCAGGCTCCCGTCTACAATCCCAATGTGGAGCCGCTGATGGACATAAACCGCATACGCGAACTGCTGCCCCACCGCTATCCCTTCCTGCTTGTCGACAAAATCATCGACATGGGCGAGAAGCATATCGTAGGCGTTAAAAACGTCACCGGCAACGAGCCTTATTTCCAGGGACACTTCCCTCAGGAACCCGTGATGCCCGGAGTGCTCATGGTCGAAGCCATGGCCCAGACCGGCGGACTGCTGGTGCTCAGCACGGTAAGCGAACCAGAAAGATACTCCACTTACTTCATGAAAATCGACAACGTGAAATTCCGCCAGAAGGTAGTGCCGGGCGATACTCTCATATTCCACGTGTCGTTCATGACGGAAATGCGCCGCGGATGCGCCGTGATGAAAGGATATGCCTTTGTCGGTGAACGAATCGTGACCGAGTGCGAGTTTATGGCACAAATAGTAAAAAACAAATAATACCGGCAATGTCAACACTTCAGCCTCTGGCATATATACACCCGTCGGCCAAAATCGCCGACAATGTGGTAATCGATCCGTTTGTCACCATAGCCGCCGATGTGGAGATCGGCGAAGGATCACACCTATGCAGCCACAGCGTCATCATGGACGGCGCCCGCATAGGCCGCAACTGCACCATCTTCCCCGGAGCCGTAATAGCCGGCATACCGCAGGATCTGAAATTCCGCGGCGAAAAGACTCTGGCCATCATCGGCGACAACACCGTGATACGCGAATGCGTGACGGTGAACCGCGGCACGGCGTCCAAAGGACAGACCGTGGTTGGCGCCAACTGCCTTATAATGGCATATTCACACGTGGCTCACGACACTATCGTGGGCAACAACGTCATCATCGCCAACTCCAGCCAGCTTGCCGGCGAAGTGATTGTCGACGATTTCGCCGTGGTGGGCGGTGGATCCCTCGTGCACCAGTTCTGCCATATCGGCGCACACGTGATGCTTCAGGGCGGATCACTTGTCAATAAAGACGTGCCGCCGTATGTCAAAGCAGGACGCGACCCGCTGGCATACGCCGGCATCAACTCCATCGGCCTGCGCCGCAGAGGATTCACCTCCGAGACAATCAGGGAAATTCAGGAGACATACCGCTACATCTTCCAGTCAAACCTCAATGTAAGCAGTGCAATAGAGCGCATCGAAGCCGAATTGCCTGCGACAAAAGAGCGCGACGAGATCCTGCTGTTCGTGCGCAACTCGCGCCGCGGCATCATCAAAGGATACTGCTGATCTCTATTACACTAACGTCACATCATAACATGATCGGCCGCCGAAACTCTTCAGCGGCCGATCTCTATTTTGAATTCCGGTTCCGGATTCTAAAAATTCAACCGATAATATACTTGCTGTATGGGACTGTATCTGATCATGCCGCTCATATCACCATTGCTCCGCGCAGCGTCACGCAACGAACTGCGCACGGTGCTGCGTATCTGGGGCGTGACACTGTTTCTGCCATATCTGCGGCTGTTTGCCCCTCAGCTTGGCTACGAGGGCAATTTCGGCAACATGGACATACTCGGAGAAACTGACATTCGGCATCTACCTGTGTCACTTCATATTCGTGTACATCAGTTTCGATCTGTTCGACATAGAGTCTGTCAATCCGTTCCTGCGCATAATAGGCATGACTGCCGCAAGCTTCACCTGCGCTGCCATACTTACCGCCATATTGCGTCTCACTCCCCTCACCCGTCGCTTCATCGCATAAAATACAGATGAAATTTGGGGGAAACTTGCGATTTGAGTAATTTTGTAACACTAAAGAATATCATAAACATTAGACCGAATACAGACGACGATGGCTAAAAAATTTGTTGAAACGCCTCTTATGAAACAATATGTGGAGATGAAATCGAAGCACCCGGACGCGGTGCTTCTGTTTCGCGTAGGCGATTTCTACGAAACATTTTCCGACGACGCCATCATAGCATCGGAAATACTCGGCATCACACTCACGCGGCGGGCCAACGGCACCGCCCAGAGCGTGGAACTGGCCGGATTTCCACACCATGCCCTGGACACTTATCTGCCGCGTCTGGTCAGAGCCGGCAAGCGTGTGGCCATATGCGAGCAGCTTGAAGACCCCAAAGCCACAAAAAAGCTGGTCAAACGGGGAATCACCGAGCTTGTCACTCCGGGAGTATCCATCAACGACAATATCCTCGACCACCGCGAAAACAATTTTCTCGCGGCTATACACATTATGGACAAAAAGCTGTGGGGTGCCGCATTTCTCGACATTTCCACAGGCGAATTTCTTGTAGCCCAGGGAATACCTGGCCACATCGACAAACTTCTCGGCAGTTTCTCTCCGAAAGAAGTGCTGGTGGAACGCGGCCGACGCGCCGACATCGACGCCGAATTGACGGCCAAATACCTCACATTTGACCTTGACGACTGGATATTCACGGCCGACACCGCCATGGGACGTCTGCTCAAGCATTTCCAGACCGGATCGCTCAAAGGATTCGGAATCCACGATCTCGGCGCGGCCATCATAGCAGCCGGAGCCATACTCCATTATCTGGACATCACTCAGCACACATCGATAGGCCACATCACATCGGTGAAACGCATCGAAGAAGACAGCTATGTGCGGCTCGACAAATTCACCGTGCGCAACCTCGAGCTTATCGAACCAATGACGGCGGAAGGCAAAAGCCTTCTGTCGGTGCTCGACCGCACGGTCAGCCCCATGGGGGCACGGCTCATGCGGCGGTGGATTCTCTTTCCACTGAAAGACCCCAAGGCAATAAACCGGCGTCTGGACGTCGTTGAGCACTTTTTCCGCCACCCGGACCAACGCGACGACATTCGCGCCGCCATAGAGCACGTGGGCGATCTGGAGCGCCTGATCTCAAAAGTGGCTGTCGGACGCATCTCGCCGCGCGAGGTAGTGCAGCTGCGCAATGCTCTGTCGGCCATTGCCCCGATCAAAGATATATGCGAGAACTCGGTGCAGGATACCCTGCGCTCGTTCGGCGAACAGCTCAACCCATGCTCGCTTATACGCGACCGCATAGCCAGGGAAATAGTCGATGACGCCCCGGCGGCCGTAAACCGCGGCACAGTCATACGCCCGGGTGTCGACGCCGAACTCGACGAACTGCGCGAAATCGCGTATCAGGGCAAGGACTATCTGCTGCGCATACAGCAGCGCGAAATCGCAGCCACTGGCATACCATCGCTGAAGATAGCCTTCAACAACGTTTTCGGCTACTATATCGAAGTGACCAATACCCACAGAGACAAAGTGCCGCCGGAATGGATAAGAAAGCAGACACTGGTCAATGCCGAACGCTACATCACTCCAGAACTGAAGGAATATGAGGAGAAGATACTAGGAGCACAGGAAAAGATAGCCGTCATAGAAACCCGTCTGTTCAACGAACTGGTGGGGCAGCTGGCAGAATACATTCCTGCAATCCAGCTGGACGCGGCACTGACAGGGCGGCTGGACTGCCTGCTGTCATTCACGCGGGTGGCACAGGAACACAAATATGCCCGTCCCGTGGTCGACGACTCTCTCACTCTGGAAATCACCGAAGGGCGCCATCCCGTGATAGAACGCCAGCTGCCTCCGGGCGAGCCGTATATATCAAACTCGGTGACGCTCGACAACTCCTCGTCGCAGATCATGATGATTACCGGACCGAACATGAGCGGTAAGTCGGCCTTGCTGCGGCAAACCGCCCTCAACGTACTCATGGCGCAGATAGGATGTTTCGTAGCCGCCGATTCGGCCCGTATCGGAGTTGTGGACAAGGTATTCACCCGCGTGGGCGCATCCGACAACATTTCGCTGGGCGAATCCACCTTCATGGTCGAGATGAACGAAGCCGCATCCATTCTCAACAACATGAGCGAGCGCTCGCTCATACTCTTCGATGAACTCGGACGCGGCACATCCACCTACGACGGCATATCCATCGCATGGTCCATCGTCGAATACATTCACGAACACGGATGCTCACACCCCAAGACCCTCTTTGCCACCCACTATCACGAACTGAACGAAATGGAAACCACATTCCCCCGTGTGGTCAATTACAACGTCAGTGTCAAAGAGATCGACGGCAAGGTGGTGTTTCTGCGCAAACTTGCCCGCGGAGGATCCGAACACAGTTTCGGCATACATGTGGCCAAACTTGCCGGAATGCCTAAAGAGATAGTCAACCGCGCCGGCCAGGTGCTGAAGCAGCTCGAGACCAACCTGCGCGGCGACCGCAAGATCAACGAAAATGTCGGTTCCGCACCCTCCACCGACGGCATGCAACTGTCGTTCTTCCAGCTCGACGATCCGGTGCTCACTCAGGTGCGTGATCTGATAATCAACCTCGACATCGACCGTCTCACACCCATCGACGCACTCAACAAACTCCATGACATACGCCAGGTAATCACCGGCAAATAACACCGATACTGAAAATGCCCGAAATCCATATCATAGCCGCCGTGGCCCGCAACGGGGCCATAGGACGCTGCGGCGACCTGCTTTTCCATATCTCGGCCGACCTGCGGAGATTCAAATCCCTGACCATGGGATGCCCGATAATCATGGGACGCAAAACCTTTGAATCCTTTCCCAAAGGAGCGCTGCCGGGCCGCCGCAACATAGTCGTCACGCGCGACAGCGGCTACTCCCGCCCCGGGATCGAGACCGCAGGAAGCATCCGTGAAGCGGTGGCCATGTGCGACGGTGCGGATACCGGGCGCATATACATCATAGGCGGCGGCGAAATCTACCGGCAGTCCATACATCTGGCCGACGTGCTCGACCTCACAGAGATCGACGCCGACGTCACCGATGCCGACACATTCTTCCCGCCCGTGCCCCCTGGCGCATGGACTGAAACCGAGTCCACACAGTATGTCGTCGCCACAGATACCACCCCTCCCTACCGCTTCACCACATTCCGTCGAGTGCGCACACAGGACCAGTCTCTATAAACTCCCGAAGCACATGCAGTCTTTGACCTACCGGTTCATCCTTTATACAGATGAATCACCAAGATCAAAGACATGTATAAAATATCGGATTATATCCGCAGCGGCTCACTTCTGGCCAGAAATATCCTGTTTCCCAGACACAAAAAGCTGTCGCAACTGATGATCTATGCCACCAACCGGTGCCAGTCGCGTTGCCGGCACTGCTCTATCTGGCAGAAACCCCACGACGATCTGTCTAAAGACGAAATAGTGGCCCTTATGTCAAGCAGATGCGTCAGTCGTCACACCACCGTAGGACTTGAAGGCGGAGAGTTCGTGCTGCACCCTCAGGCCAAAGAGATTATGGAGTGGTTTCAAACGCACCATCCTAACTACACGCTGCTGTCCAACGGCCTGTGGCCGCAGAAAATCATAGACCTCGCCAGACGCTATCGTCCCCGACGTCTGTATCTGTCGCTCGACGGCGGCCGGGAGACGTATAAGACCATGCGCGGTGTGGACGGACACGACAGCGTCATCCATGTGATCGAAGCACTGAAAGAAGAAATTCCTGTCTCGCTGATGTTCTGCCTTTCGCCGTTCAACAGTTTCGAGGATATGAGCTACACGATAGACATTGCAAGAAGATACGGTCTGGACATCCGTATCGGCATCTACGGCACTATGGAATATTTCGATACCACGGCAGAAATGCTACAGACCTCAGCCGTCGATTACACAACCTCCATTCCGTCCGACATACACCACACTCAAGAAAACTATGACTTCGTGGCTCTCTATGGCCAGTGGAGGGCCGGCAACCTGCGCCTGCGGTGTCACTCCATCTTCAGCTCACTGGTGGTCCACCCAGACGGCAACGTGCCTATCTGCCAGAATCTCGGACTGATGCTCGGCAACATCAAGAAAAAACCGCTCGACCGGATATTCAATTCTCATGAAAGCGCCGCCGCACAATGCCGTCACTCAAAAGAGTGCAACGGATGCTGGATCAACTTCCACCGCAAATACGACATCATACTGCTGCGCAACTTAGAAAGACTCCTGCCGAAAAAACTAATAGAAACATTCTATGGAAAATACCAGTGGTGCTCAGACAGCCGCCTGACCTATCGCAAACACCTCAAAAACATCACCAAAAGATGAACGGACCTGTCAACAACCTGATCCGGCGATGGCGGTCGCAACGCAACCTCCGGATGCTGCAATCCTCCTATTCCGCCGGCTACGCTTTTGTAGGCGTCGGCAGCCATGCCATGCAAAACCTCTATCCCGCACTGCAATACCTTGGCATCCGGCTCAAATACATCTGCTGCAAAAGTCCCGGCAAACTTCCTCTGATCGAACGGCGCTTCGGAGTCACGGCCACGACAGAATTAGACACCGTGCTGGCCGACGACGAAGTGAAAGGAGTATTCCTGTGCGTCTCCCCGCAGTCGCACTATGATATTTGCATGCGCGTAATAGAGTCCGGCAAACATCTGTTTGTCGAAAAACCTCCATGCCTGACACTATGCCAACTGCAGAATCTGATTGCGGCCGACCGAAATGCCCTTACAATGGCAGGCATGCAGAAAAGATATTCACCATTGGTTCTGAAACTGAAAAAACGTCTGATAAAAGTACACCACGCAAGCTACTCCATCGCCTATCGCACAGGAGCATATCCCGAAGGCGACCCCGTCACCGACCTGTTCATACACCCCATTGACTCGGCATGCTTTCTCTTTGGTCCTGCGAAGATCACCGGCATCCAATCCATCCGTACAAAAAACACCGTCACACTGCATCTGCTGCTTTCCCACGGCTCCATAAAAGGAATCATGGAATTGTCCACCGCCCACTCATGGACCTCCCCAGAAGAAACCATCAGCGTCAACACTCCGGATGGAGAATACCTCCTCAGGCAGATGGAACAGCTGTCCTACAAACCTCACCCACGCACCATACTCAAGATACCTACGGAGAAAATCAGTCTGTTTACCCCTGAAACCCACATTCTGGCTGAACGCAACAACTTCAGCCCGCTCATCTCCGGCAACCAGCTTCACTCACACGGATTCATATCCGAAATAAAAGCCTTCGCCGACTTCGTCGACCACGGCTCTCCCCACACCTCCCCCCTCACCAGCATGACCGACACCTACACCCTTATCGACCAAATCCACCGCTACCTCTCCCAACCTTAACACCATCGTCACCAATCCTCCCTCCAACCACAATCTATCAAACACAACAAAGGCAATCAGAAACAGTCTGATTGCCTTTGTTGTGGTCCCACTAGGGCTTGAACCTAGGACTCCCTGATTATGAGTCAGGTGCTCTGACCAACTGAGCTATAGGACCGGATGAGCGTGGTTGGTGGCTCAACGTGGGTGCAAAGTTAAATCTTTTTTTTTGTGTATGCAACGGTTTTGGCATTTTTCGTGCATTTTTTTTCGATTTAAGATGGATGTGGATTTTTTTTTGTAGTTTTGCGACAATTATGCATACGGTTAGCAACATAGACGAACGGCGGCAATTTCGGGAAGCATACAGGCGCCTGATTCGTGCCGTAGGTCCGGTGGCCGAAACCGACGACATTGCCAGCATCCACTGTCTGATATCGGGAGGAATCAATGCAGGACATTACGGCCGCAACGGATTCGGCATGAGTCTGCTCGTCCATCGCATTCAGGCAGCCGCACTGCTGGCTGAAGCCGTGTCGCCAGACCGCAGCATGACCCTGTCGCTCCTCATCGCCCCGCTATGCCAGTCCGGCTACATCTCTGCTGAAAAAGTCAGGGAAGACTGGGGTGACGATGTGGCAAAACTGGTGGGAGGACTGATGAACGTAGTGGCCCTCTATGCCAAGAATCCGTCGGTGGAGAGCGACAATTTCCGCAACCTGCTGCTGTCGCTGGCGGCTGATATCCGAGTGATCATCATTGTGATCGCGGAGCGCCTGCAACTCATGCGAGCCATCAATCACCACCCCGACGACAATGCCGTCAGACGCGTGGCCGCCGAAGCCCGTTACCTCTATGCCCCTCTGGCCCATCGGCTCGGACTCTACACAATCAAGAGCGAGCTGGAAGATCTGGCGCTCAAATATTCAAACCGCGAGATCTACACCCGCATAGCCCACGACCTCAACCAGCGCAAAGCCGCACGCGACGCCTACATAGCCGATTTCATCGCGCCCGTCAAGTCGCGGCTTGAGACGGCCGGTCTGAAATTCGAAATAAAAGGACGCACCAAGTCCATTTCATCCATCTGGAATAAACTCCAGAAGCAACACAATGATCTGGACCATATCTACGACCTGTTTGCCATACGTGTGATCATCGACACTCCCCCGGAACGGGAAAAAGCCGACTGCTGGATGGCCTACTCAATCGTCACCGACATGTACAAGCCCAATCCGGCGCGCATGAAGGACTGGATATCCATCCCCAAAAGCAACGGATATGAAAGCCTTCACACCACCGTCAACGGACCTCAGGGCCGCTGGGTGGAGGTGCAGATACGCACACGGCGCATGGATCTTGTGGCCGAGAAAGGACTCGCCGCCCACTGGCGCTACAAGGGGCTGAAGGGAGAGAACAACCTCGACGCATGGATGAACAACGTGCGCGACATTCTCGAAACCGCCGACTCCGGTCCGCTGGAGCTGATGAAAAACATGAGCATGGACATATACTCCGACGAGGTGTTCGTGTTCACGCCCAAAGGCGACCTGCACCGTCTGCCCAAAGGCGCCACAGTGCTTGATTTCGCGTTTGCCATCCACACGAAAGTAGGCTGCGGATGTATCGGCGGACGCGTCAACGGCAAAAATCGCAAGATCAATTTCCGTCTGAACAGCGGCGACACCGTCGAGATAAACACCTCGGCCAACCAAAGCCCCAATCAGGACTGGCTGAATTTCACCGTGACCTCCAAGGCGCGCACAAAGATACGCCAGGTGCTCAACGACGCCCGCAACCATCAGGCCACCCTCGGCAAAGAGATGCTGATGCGCAGGCTTAAAAACCGCAAGATAGACTTCGACGAGCCTAACTTGATGCGGCTTATCAAGAAACTCGGATTCAAGACCGTCACCGACTTCTTTGCGGAGATAGCCGACGAGCATCTCGACGTGGCCCGTGTGGTCGAGCAATACGAAGCCATGCTCCGGCCCGAAGAATCGCCTGCCGAATCCCGCTCCGCCGGCGAATACGTGATGCAGCCCCCTTTGGCAGACGACAACGGCTCGCCGGCCGTCGCATCCGATGTGCTTGTGATCGGGTCCACCTCCATCAAAGGCATGAACTACAAGCTGGCGCGATGCTGCAACCCGATCTACGGCGACGACGTGTTCGGCTTCATATCGTCTGACGGTGTGGTGAAAATCCACCGCTCCGACTGTCCCAACTCCGCCCACATACGCGAACGCTACCCTTACCGCATCATATCCACACGCTGGAGCGGAAAAGCCGGCGAACAATTCGGCGCCACCATCTCCGTAACAGGAATCGACGATATAGGTATAGTCACCAACATCACATCCATAATCAACAAAGAACGCGACATCCTGCTCCGCAACATAGCCATCGACTCACACGACGGCAGTTTCCACGGCCATCTCGTCGTAGGCGTAAGCTCCACGGAAAGTCTCGACGCTCTTATACGCAAAATCAAGACCATAAAAGGTGTCAAGCATGTGCAACGCAACAAATAAGACCAGATTACACTCATTCGTGGCTGCCACGGCGGCCTTCTTATCCCTGTCTGCCTGCGGCGACAAGGATGCCGATGCCGCAGGACGCCTGGTGGCCCAGGCCCAGGCATCGCTCGACCGCGGCGACTATGACTCGGCATTCATATATCTCGACTCTCTGTCGGCCGCATATCCCCGCCAGATCGAAGCCGGACGCCGCGGACTCGCGCTGCGGCCGCGAGCCATCGAAGGGCGCACGAATCAGGAAATCATCGAACTTCAGTGTTACCTGCAGGCCCATCAGGCCACAGCCGACTCGCTGATCCGGCTGTTTACGGCCACCCAGCCGTCCGAGGATGTATTCGAAGGCTACTACATGGCCAACGACGCGCCGAAAAACTTCCGCGAACGCAACACCGCAGTAGCACGACTGACCCCATCCGGCGAATTCTACATCATTTCATCACTGGCCGGACGCACCACGCAACACACCGCCATATCACTGACTGCCGACGGACGCACAGCCACATCCGGCCACGTTCCTTTTGACCCCGAATCCATGCTGAGCCGCGAAAGCGTAAGGTTCTCGGCGGAAAAAGCAGACACAATCGGCTCTTTTGCCTGCTCCATAGACCACCTTGTTTCTTCCGCCACACTGAAATTCATCGGCGGCAAAAAAACGCAGTCGGCCACCCTCTCCGCCAAAGAGATCCACGCAATAGCCGACACCTACCGTCTGTCCCGCTCACTGTCGGCCATCTCCTCCACATCCAAGCGTCTCGAGCAGCTCAAAGCCAAGCTCCAGCTTGCCAGAGACCAGCAGGCCCGGCAATCGGAATAGCCAGAGCTGCAATCCCCCCTCTAAGCCAATCAACAAAACCCATACATACAACAATGAACATAGCAATCGTAGGCGCCTCTGGTGCCGTTGGCCAGGAATTCCTCCGCGTACTTGCCGAGCAAAACTTTCCCATTGACGAATTAAGGCTGTTCGGGTCCAAACGCAGCGCCGGGCGGACATACTCTTTCCGCGGACGCGACTATGTGGTCCGCGAGCTCACACACAATGCCGATGACTTCCGTGGCATAGACATTGCCTTCACTTCGGCCGGAGCCGGCACATCCAAGGAATACGCCGACACCATCACAGCCCACGGAGCTCTCATGATCGACAACTCCAGCGCTTTCCGCATGAATCCCGACGTGCCCCTCGTGGTGCCTGAAGTCAACGGACAAGATGCGTTCAACACACCGCGCCGCATAATAGCCAACCCCAACTGCACCACCATCCAGATGGTAGTGGCCCTGAAACCGATCAACGACATATCGCCGATACGCCGCGTCCACGTAGCCACCTATCAGGCTGCAAGCGGTGCCGGAGCGTCAGCCATGGCAGAACTTGAAGAACAATACCGGCAGATCAACCGCGGCGAAGATCCCGTTGTAGAGAAATTCGCCTACCAGCTCGCCTACAACATCATCCCCCACATCGACGTGTTCCAGGACAACGGATACACCAAGGAAGAGATGAAAATGTACTTCGAGACAAAAAAGATCATGCACGCCCCCGACCTCGACGTCTCCGCCACATGCGTGCGTGTGCCGGTAATGCGCGCTCACTCCGAAGCCATCTGGGTCGAGACCGAAGAACCCGTTACCCTCGACCGCGCGCGATCAGCCTTCTCTGAAGCCGCCGGAGTGGTCCTCGTCGACAATCCCGCCGAGAAACAATATCCTATGCCACTGTTCGTGGCCGGGAAAGACCCCGTGTATGTCGGACGCCTTCGCGCCGACCTCGCCAACCCTCGCGGCCTGTCATTCTGGGTTGTAGGCGACCAGATCAAAAAAGGAGCAGCACTTAATGCCGTACAGATAGCACAGTACATTCTCGAACACAGAGATCATTGACCCGAAACACCAAACTCACACAGCAGCATCTGTTGCGGCAACGCCTGTTGCCGCAACAGATGCGCTTTGTGCGCATGCTCGAGCAGACCGAAACCGAAATAGAGGAAGAGATCAAGCGGGAACTCGACGAAAATCCGGCACTGGAACGTGGCGACGACCCCGACCCGGTCCCGGCCTATCGCTATGCAATGTCCAACCGCTCGGCCGACGATGACACATTCGAACCCACAGCCTACGCCGAAGCCCGTGCGGCCACACTGCCCGAACACCTGTGTCAGCAACTCGCCGAACTCGACCTTCCCGAAAGAGTCCGCACCCTGGCCGAATTCATGACCGGCAGCATAGACCCCAACGGCTACTTCACACGCACGCTCCCACAGCTCTCTGCCGACGTGGCCATAGCTACCGACGGACGTCTCGAACCATCGGAAGCTGAACTACGCCAGGCTTTTGACGCCATACGCTCCCTCGATCCGGCAGGCACCGGAGCCATGGATTTGCGCGACTGCCTGCTGCTGCAGCTCGACAGACTGCCCGACACAATGCCAGACGTCATCACAGCCCGCGAAATCACTCGCCATTACTTCGACATCTTCTCCCTCCGCAACTTCACACGCCTAAGCGCAGAGACCGGCATCGACACCGAAAGCCTGCGCAGAGCCAACGCCATCATAACGGCGCTCAATCCAAAACCGGGCAGTGTCATCTCAGCCGACAACGACATGGACCGCAACCACGGTGTCACACCAGATTTCATCGTGGAGACCGACGGCGAACGCGTCACCGTGACCATGCCCAACTCTCTTCCCGATCTACAGATCGAACAGAATTTCGTGCTCGCCGACGATGCCCCGAAATCCAACACAAACGAATTCATCCGATCCCGGGCAGGCGAGGCACGCACTTTTATCGAAATGCTGCGTCGCCGTCGCGACACACTAATGCGCATCGTCAGAGCCATAATCGAACTGCAGCGCGATTTCTTTCTAAACGGCGATGACGAAAGCCGCATACACCCCATGGTGCTGCGCGACATTGCCGCCATGACCGGAATGGATATCTCCACCGTGTCACGCGCCACCGCCGGAAAATGGCTTGCCACCCCGTTCGGAGTCTATCCACTGAAAAGCTTCTTCAACGAACGTGTCACAGACGACTCCGACGTATCCTCCCGCGAAATAATGTCGGCGATACGGGATATAATCGACACAGAGGACAAAAACAACCCTGCCGGCGACGACACCATCACTGCTATGCTCTCGTCACGCGGCTATAAAGTCGCACGGCGCACAGTGGCAAAATACCGCTCTCGGCTCGGCATTCCGCCGGCCCGTCTCCGCCGCCCTGTATGATCGCCATTATCTGCGGAAAAGAAAAAGAGGGGCGCTCACGCGTGCCTCTCTCTCCATTCATCACATTATGCTTATTGCTTTGATTGTCAGTATATATTCAGGCTCTAATATCTTGTGCAGACTATATCCCAGTCAACCACCTGCCAGAGAGCGTTGAGCGCATCGGCGCGACGATTCTGATAATCCAGATAGTAGGCGTGTTCCCACACATCAAACGTCAATATGGGCGTCAGTCCGCTCCTGATAGGATTTCCGGCATTTGACTCCTGAGTGATGAAGAGCTTGCCGTCGCTGTCCTTGGAAAGCCAAACCCATCCGCTGCCGAACAATTTGGCTCCTGCGTCCACAAACTTGGTCTTGAACTCCTCAAACGATCCGAAATCACGGTCAATAGCCTTGCGCAACTCGCCGTCAGGCTCGCCACCGCCATCGGGATTCAGAGAAAAGAAATAGAATATATGATTCCATGCCTGTGCCGCGTTATTGTACAACGGGCCGTCGGCCTCACGGATTATATCCTCCAGATCCTCGTTCTCGAATTGAGTCCCGACAATCAGTTTGTTCAGATTCTCAATATAAGTCTTCTCATGCACTCCATAGTGGAAATGCACGGTTTTAGCGCTTATAGCAGGCTCAAGAGCCGCTTCCTGGTAAGGGAGTTCGGGTTGTACGTAATGCATAGTTGTTCAATTAATCATATTCTTATACCAAAATAACACACTATTTGCCAAATGGTTTTTGCCATATTCAAAAAAAAGATTAAATTTGTAGCAGTTTTGTCAAGCCAAGCAAAAACACAGAGCGGACAATTATATATCTACCTTTTTTTCAAAATAAATCTGAATCATGAAACTCAGGATTAAATCGCTTATTCTGGTGATGTTAATGACTGTGTCGGCTGTGTCGGCACAAATTCTTCCGACATTTTCAACCGAGGAATCGCCGGTATGGTATTATGTACAATTCCACACAGGCAGCCATACTATGGCCGACCGCGGAAGCGGCAACAAAATCACCACAGCCGACAAATCCGCAACCGATGCCCAGATGTGGCAACTGATCGGCACGCAGGAGAAATTCATCCTCCGAAGCAAACTCGGAAACTACGTTGGATTTGAAAGCAGCAGATTCACCACCACGTCATCAAAAAGCTCCGCCACAGACCTGACTCTGTCGGCCAGCACCGCATCTGGCGCCGGCGAATGCTGGGAGATCGGACGCGTAGGTCAGTCCGGCCACATGAACCAGTTCGGCGGCACGGGACTGGGAGCGCAACTCGGCGAATGGACCGCAGGCGACCCCAACAACCCTGTAAAGTTCCTTGCCGGCTCGTCCGTACTTCCTACGTTCTCAACTGCCGACGGCACCCCCGTGTGGTACTTCATAACATTTGCCAACAGCGGATATTCCATCCGCGACAACGGGTCAGGCAAAGCCGCCACACAGGCCATAGCGGAGCCGTCCGACGAACAGCTCTGGAAATTAGTGGGCACACAGGAAAAATTCCAGCTCATCAACAAAGCCGGACGCTACGCACGGGTAACCGGATCAGGCGACAACGCACGTCTCACAACAGGCTCCACCGCCTACTCCTCCGGGTTCTCTCTTATCGAGACAGGAAACTCCACCTACTCTCCCAACTGGGAGATCAAAGCCAACTCCATATCCACCGGCAAAGACAGATTCAACCAGTGGGAAGGAACGGAAATAGGACATCCCATAGGCTTCTGGAGCGCCAACGACGTAAACAATCCTCTGGTGTTCGTTCCAGAAAAAGACATGCGCTACCCCGACTACAAAGTGACCGGATCAACCACCTACAGACCCGAATCCAAACTCTCGCTCTGGTACACCGTTCCTGCCACTCTCACCGCAGTCGGCAACATCTGGATGGAATACTCGCTGCCCCTCGGCAACGGCCAGCTTGGCGCAAGCATGTTCAACGGCGTGAGCCGCGACCAGATTCTCATGAACGAAAAAACGCTCTGGAGCGGACGCAGCACCGACAACGGCGGATCATACGGCGACTATCTCAACTTCGGATCACTTTTCGTCGACATGCTCGATGAAGCAGGCTTCGGCTACACCAACGAAACAGCCGCCGGCAACTACTACCGCACTCTCGACCTCTCCACCGCTACCGGAGAATCCGGATTCACCTCGCCAGACGGATCCGTGTCATTCAAACGCCAGTACATAGTCTCCTACCCTGACGGCGTGGTGGCTGTGCGCATCTCCGCATCCAAACCCGGAAAGATTTTCCAGAAATACACCCTTGAAAGCGGCAAACCCGGCATCGTCGCCACCACTTCCTACTCCGAAGGCGAAGGCACATACGCCGGCAAACTCCAGACCATAGCCTACAACGCACGGATCAAAGTCGTGCCCACCGGCGGCGAAATGACCACATCCGCCGACGGAATCACCGTCAAAGGCGCCGACGAAGTGCTCGTGATAATGAAAGGCGCTACAGACTTCGATCCCTACCAAGCCAACTACGTGAGCGGCGTATCGGCCGACGCGCTCGCCACAGCCGTCGACAACGCCGTTGACGCAGCTGCAGCCAAAGGCTGGCAACAGCTCCTCGCCGACCACGTCGCCGACTATCAGAACTACTTCAACCGTGTGACCTTCTCAATCGACGGCACAGCCAACACCTCCCCTACTAATCAGCTTGTTGACCGCTACTCATCGTCGTCTGATCCTGCCGACAAAATGCTCGAGGAACTCTACTTCCACTACGGACGCTACCTGGAGATCGCATCAAGCCGCGGCGTCGACCTTCCCTCCAACCTCCAGGGTATATGGAACAATAGCAGCTCCGCGCCATGGCACGCCGACATCCATGCCAACATCAACGTACAGATGAACTACTGGCCGGCCGAATCAACCAACCTTTCCGAACTTCACCTGCCGTTCCTCAACTACATCCACAACATGGCCGTCAACCACACCGAATGGCAAAAATACGCAAAAGACTCCGGCCAGACCAAAGGATGGACATGCTACACTGAAAACAACATATTCGGCGGTGTAGGATCATTCATGCACAACTACGTGATAGCCAACGCATGGTACTGTACCCACCTGTGGCAGCACTACCGCTACACTCTCGACAAGGAGTTCCTCCAGCGCGTATTCCCGACAATGTGGAGCGCGTCCGAATACTGGATCGAACGACTCAAACTCGACACCGACGGCACCTACGTGGCCCCCAGAGAATACTCTCCCGAACAAGGCCCCACGGAGGACGGTGTGGCCCATGCCCAGCAACTCATCTACGACCTCTTTGCAAACACCCTTAAAGCCATTGACGTACTTGGCGACGACGCAGGCGCGAAAACGTCCGACATAGAAATTCTCCGCGACCGATTCAACAAACTCGACAAAGGATTGTCCACGGAAACCTACACCGGCAACTGGGGCACCGACCGCGGAGTCAAATCAGGCGACCTGCTTCTGCGTGAATGGAAAACGTCATCCTACACAAGCGGCGAACTTAACCACCGCCACATGAGCCATCTCATGGCCGTCTACCCCTTCAGCCAGATCACACCCGAAAGCGAATTCTACGCCCCTGCGGTCAACTCCATGAAACTCCGCGGCGACGCCTCTACCGGCTGGTCAATGGGCTGGAAAGCCAACCTCTGGGCTCGACTGCTCAACGGCGACCGCGCCCACGGCATCCTCAAGACAGCCCTACGCCACTCCACATCCTACGGTACAAACCAGGGAGCCGGCGGCATCTACTACAACCTCTTCGACTCTCACTCTCCTTTCCAGATCGACGGCAACTTCGGATCATGCGCCGGCATCGCCGAAATGCTTCTCCAGAGCCAGAACGACGAACTCCACATCCTTCCCGCTCTGCCATCCGCATGGCCTTCCGGCAGTGTGACCGGCCTGAAAGCTGTCGGAGACTTCACAGTCGATATAAAATGGGCCGAAGGCAAAGCCCTGAAAGCAACCATTGTCAGCAACCAGGGCCAGCCGCTTGTAATCAAGAACACCGACATTGCCAAAGCCACCGTAACCGTCAACGGAACGGAAACGACACCCAAAACACTGGCTGCCGACAAAATCCAGGTCAATGCAACCGCCGGCGACAAAGTAGAGATCCTATTCAACAACCCTTCAGCGATTACGGATATTACTGCCGACAACCGGGAAACGCTCCTGAGCGTCAGTAACCGCACAATAACCATCCTAAACTCCACACCGGAAAGCGTACGTGTCTACGACCTGTCCGGCCGCGAGATCCTCGCCACCTCCTCAGCCGTATTTACAATACCCGAATCGGCCGGCCACAACGTTGTGCTCAATATCGTTACCGAATCCGGAAACATTTCCGCCCACAAACTGTCACTGCGCTGAAGCCACACCACCCACAAAATAATACATAGGACCCGTGACAATCATTTCATACGGGTCCTATGTATCTAAACACCGACACGTCAACCTTATATTTAATATGAACATCAATCTCAGACAAATTGCTCTGGCAACAGTCTCCGCCATGTCCGTACTCTGTGCTGCGGCAGCCACAACGCCAAGCATCACAGCCGACAAATACTGGGAAAACCAACACATGTTCGGAGAAAACAGGGAAACAGGACACGCCACATACGTGCCATACCCCTCTGTCGCCGCCATGAAGGCAGACGCAGCATATTATGCCACTCCATGGGTAGAACCGCAGTCAGACCTGCGGATAAGCCTTAACGGCACATGGAAATTCAAGTTCTCGGAATCCACATCCTCACGTCCCACATCATTCTATCTTGAAAACTTCAACTCGTCGTCATGGGACGATATACCCGTGCCGTCCAACTGGGAAATGCAAGGCTACGGCACACCCATCTACTGCAACGAACAGAATCCTTTCCAGAACAATCCTCCCAAAATCGGCAATCCCAGAGGAGACTACGGCAGCAACCCTGTAGGATCCTACATCCGTGAATTCGAAATTCCCCGGTCATGGGACGGCAAACGCATATTCGTAAACTTCGGCGGCATATACTCCGCGGCGTTCATCTGGGTCAACGGCGAGTATGTAGGCTACACTCAGGGCGCCAACAACGACCATGAATTCGACATCACCGACATGGCCCGGACCGGCACCAACCGGATCGCCGTGCAGGTGATCCGGTGGAGCGACGGATCCTATCTCGAATGCCAGGACATGTTCCGCATGAGCGGAATCTACCGCGACGTATTCGTGTTCGCCACTCCCACCACTTTCATTCGCGACCATTACATCACCGCCGACCTGAATTCGCCGCGCTTCAACTCCGGCACATTTAACGTCGAGTTGGACATCAACAACCGCTCCGGTTCAACCTCCTCCGTCAAAGCCTCTGTAGAACTCATCGATCCCGACGGCACCACAGTATACTCAGCACCTGCACAGACCGTGAGCAATCTCGCGGCAGGCTCATCGTCAAAAGTAAAATTCTCGGCCGAACTCTCCGACCTCTCGCTATGGTCGTCCGAAACCCCCTCTCTCTACACAGTGGTGATGAAACTGACCGACACTTCCGGCCGTGAACTCGAAGCCTTTTCCACAAAATACGGCTTCCGCCACATCGAGCAAAAAGGAAAATTCATCTACATCAACAACCGCAAGATATTCTTCAAGGGCGTAAACCGCTCCGACACAGATCCGGTGGCAGGACGCGCAGTCACCACAGACATGATGCTGACAGACGTCATGCTGATGAAACAGAACAACATCAACACCATCCGGACAAGCCACTATCCCAATGCAGCCAAAATGTACGCCATGTTCGACCATTTCGGACTGTACGCCATGGACGAGGCCGACCTCGAGTGTCATGCCACCACATGGCTTTCAGGCGACACATCCTGGGAAGCAGCCTTTGTCGACCGTGAGGAACGCATGGTGTTGCGTGACCGCAACCATCCCGCCGTGATCTTCTGGTCGCTTGGTAACGAAAGCGCCTGCGGCATCAACTTCAGAGCCTGCTACGATAAAGTGCGCTCACTTGACCCCCGTATGATCCACTACGAAGGGCAGAAAGACTGGACCTATACCGATCTGACTTCCCGCATGTACCCCAGCATGGGTGTGCTTGAAAACGAGGACCGCATGTCGGACTCCCGCCCGCACTTTATCTGCGAATACGCCCACGCCATGGGCAATGCCATCGGCAATCTCAAAGAATACTGGGACTACATCGAATCCTCCAACCGCACCATCGGCGGATGTATCTGGGACTGGATAGACCAAGGCATATATCACCCGCAGGAACTCAAAAACGGAACCATGCGCGGCTTCTACACCGGCTATGACTTCCCCGGACCCCATCAGGGCAACTTCGTGTGCAACGGCATCCTTGCCCCTGACCGCAAGCCCAACGCCAAACTCGCCGAAGTAAAAGCGGTGTACCAGTACATCAAATCCGCAAACTTCTCCCCGGAAACACGCTCATTTCAGGTAAAAAACACATATGATTTCCTCAACCTCGACCTCTTTGAGCTGCAATGGGAACTGCTGGCCGACGGTGTGCCCGTGCAGTCCGGCACCATGTCCGACATCGCATGCGCGTCCGAACGCAGCATCCGCGTCACTGTTCCTTACAACGATTCCTCGCTCGATCCGTCCGTAGAATATCTGCTCAATATCAGCTATGCGCTCAAAAAAGAGATGCCCGGCATCGACGCAGGCCATATCTTGGCTTCAGAACAATTCACCGTACAGGAACGTCCGGCCCTGCCGGCTGTCGATCTCTCTGGATCCGACGCCACTCTGACCGTATGCGCAGGCAGCCCCATAACTGTAGACGGCACCGACTTCCGCTACACATTCAACGCCGACGGCATACTCACCTCCATCCTATATCGCGGCAAAGAATTCATCCATGCGGACCATGGTCCGGTATTCGACAATCACCGCTGGATTGAAAACGACAGCTATTCCACCATAGCATCGCCCGCAGAATGCAAAAAACTCTCCGTCATATATCCCTCCGAAGGCAATGCTTCATCGACAAAAAGCGTTACTGTCGCAGCCCTTATGTCGGCCGGAGAGTTCGGACAATACATCACCCGCTACACCGTCTATGCCAACGGCCAGATAGACCTTGGCGTCACATTCGCACCGGCCAGCGGCGACATCCGTCGTCTCGGCCTGTCAATGCAGCTGCCCGAAGGACTCGATAAAGTCGAATACTACGCACGCGGCCCATGGGCAAACTACATAGACCGTAAAAACTCCACTCATCTCGGTGTGTTCAACACCACCGTCGACGGTTTCCACGAACTCTTCGTCAACCCCCAGACCATGGGAGGACGTGAAGACCTGCGCTACGTCCGCTTCTCTAACGATGCAGGATCCTCACTGCTTATCGAAACAGAAGGACAGGTCAACATGACCGCCCTGCATCACACCGATGCCGAACTGATGGAAGCGGCCCACGACTTTGACCTGAAACCGCGTCCTGAAACCATCCTGCATCTCGACTACATGCAGAGAGGACTTGGCAACGGCTCCTGCGGACAAGGCACCGGCACTCTCTACCAATACTGCGTGCCATCATCCGGCACCTATAGCTACAAACTGCGTCTCACCCCCTCGGCAGTGACAGGCGACGGCTACACCGCCCCCTCCGGCAACTACTCTGCCGACGCCTACATCAGCTCGCTCAAGACCTCCGGAGCTGCCGCGACCAACATCGCATACACCTCCGGATCGGCTCCCGAGACCATTTATACCATCCTTCCCGGATCGCCGACTCTCACCGCCAAAAGCCCGTTGCAACTTCAGGCCACGCTGGCGGGCAAATCCGCTTCGTCAGCCAAAATGCAGCTGTTTGTCGACACCGACGGCGACTTCCGATTCTCCGCCGACGAAAAAATCACGCCATCAGCCACAGGCACCTGGACCATAACCCTGCCCGACGACGCTCCGCTGCGCAAATACCGCGCACGTCTCATCGTCGACTCCTCGGCATCCGCCACGGGCGCAGGTCCCGTCGCTTCCGGACTCTGCTATGACTTCGATTTCACGCTAAGTTCAGAGCCAGCCGGATCATACGTTATTCCTGCAGGCAGCATCCACTCCGACAAACAGGCATACGTCGAACGCATATCCACTTCCGGTGCGCGCTCCGACGTAGACCGGTCGTTCAACAGTGCGCCATCCCAGGTCTACACCCTGCTGACCAACGCAGCCGAAGTCAAGCCCGGCGACAAATTCACCGTCACCCTCAAAGCCCACGAAGCAACCCGGGCGTCATGGTCAGGCACCTATCAGGACCTGCGCTACAACTATGCTGTAATCTTCGTCGACTGGACAGGCTCCGGAAAGTTCACTCAGCTCGCACGCTACGGACTCATGAACACCGAACCGGGGTTCATCAACGGAAGCAAAGCCAACTATGACCATGTGATGGAAATAACCCACGAACTGAACGTGCCCAAAAACGCCACACAGGCCACCGGCCGCATCCGTGTCATCTACCAGAATGCCTGGAGAACCCTCTCCGGCCCCGACGAACAGAACATTCTCGAAGGTGCGGCCTACGACATCCCCGTCCACATCGACGGACCCGAAAACCCCATCCCCGACATATCCGACGACCAGATCTATTTCGTCCCCGACGGAACCATGCACCCCGACGGACGTGCCTTCGTAAAGACCATATCCACCACGGATGCCGACGTGGACATCAGCCGCTCATGGACATCGGCACCCGACGACGTCTACTGTCTCCTGCCCGACGAAGTAGAAGTGACCGCAGGCCATGAATTCACTCTGAACCTCACGGCAAACCGTGCGGCCACACAGTCTGACAACGGACAATATCAGGACCTGCGCTATAACTACGCCATAATCTATTCCGACTGGGCCGGTGAATCCGCATTCAACGAAGAAGCGGTCTATGGCCTGCGCTATGGCGAAGACGGGGCCAAAGACGATAACTTCAATAATTTCAGCCGTGTCATGGAAATAAGCCACCGGTTTGCCGTTCCTGCCGATGCGCCCACGAGCCAGGGCAGACTGCGCGTCATCTACCAGAATGCCTGGAAATGGAACTACGGACCCTTCATGCAGGATATCCACGAAGGCATGGCATACGACATTCCCGTTCACGTCAAGGCCGACCCCGCGTCTGTCACCGACATCAGCGGCTCTGCGGCCGACATCACCGTCTACCCCAACCCGTTTGCCGAAACGCTCCACATTACAGTGGCTGCCGACGGCGACTACACATTCTCCCTTCTCTCCCTCCAAGGTGCCTGTGCCGCACAGTTCCAAGCCAGACTCACTGCCGGAGAAACCTTCTCCTGCAGCCCCCGGATACCATCCGGAGTCTATATCCTCACAGTCACCGATGCCGACGGATCATCGCCTGCCGTACGCAAGCTCATACACCGCTGATCCGACGGCCATACACAACACAACCGAAAACAAGCCGGAGTCCCGCATATCAGGACTCCGGCTTGTTTTATTTTCCTTTAAAGCGATCAGCCATCATGTCTCTTGCCATCGGCAACCGGATCTCCGATTTCATCCAGATTGCGCCGCACGTCATCGTCCGTCAGCTCATGGTCGACCAGATCACCTGAAAAATACTTGTCGTACGAAGCCATATCAATCAGGCCGTGGCCGGAAAGATTGAACAATATCACCTTTTCCTCTCCGGTCTCCTTGCAGCGCTCAGCCTCACGCACCGCGGCGGCAATGGCATGACACGATTCAGGAGCTGGAATAATACCCTCGGCGCGGGCAAACAAAACCCCGGCGTCAAACGACTCCGACTGCCTGATATCCACAGCTTCCATCAGTCCGTCCTTCAGCAGTTGCGACACCACCACTCCGGCACCGTGATAACGCAGCCCCCCGGCATGGATATTGGCGGGTGCGAAATTATGACCCAACGTAAACATCGGCAGCAACGGTGTATATCCGGCCTCATCTCCAAAGTCATATTGAAATTTGCCACGCGTCAGCTTCGGACACGATGCCGGTTCAGCAGCGATGAAGCGCGTCGTTTTCCCCTCCAGAATATTATGTCGCATAAACGGGAAAGCGATACCGCCGAAATTTGACCCGCCACCGAAACACGCTATCACCACATCGGGATACTCGCCAGCCATATCCATCTGTTTCTCGGCTTCCAGACCTATCACTGTCTGATGCAATGTGACATGACTCATCACAGAGCCAAGAGTGTATTTGCAGTTCGGAGTGTTCCGAGCCAGCTCAATGGCTTCGGAAATAGCCGTGCCGAGCGACCCCTGATGATTAGGATGCGCGGTCAGAATATCTTTGCCAGCACGGGTAGACATCGAAGGCGAAGGCGTCACCTGCGCGCCAAACGTCTGCATCACGCTCCGGCGGTACGGCTTCTGCTCATAGCTGATCTTCACCTGATAGACGGCGGCTTCCAGACCAAAAAGACGTGCGGCATAGGCCAGCGACGCGCCCCACTGACCGGCGCCGGTCTCGGTGGTCACGTTTGTCACCCCTTCCTGCTTGCAGTAATACGCCTGCGGTATGGCCGAATTCAGTTTGTGCGACCCCATCGGGCTGACGCTCTCGTTCTTGAAATAAATATGCGCCGGAGTGCCGAGCGCTTTTTCCAGACCGTATGCGCGCACTAAAGGAGTGCTGCGGTAATATTTATACATTTCACGCACCTGTTCGGGAATCTCGATCCAGGCATCTGACCGGTTCAACTCCTGACGGCACAATTCTTCGGCAAATAGCGGATACATATCCTCAGGCGTCAGCGGCTGCCCGGTTGCCGGATTGAGAAGCGGCATAGGCTTGTTCACCATATCGGCCTGAATGTTGTACCAATAACGCGGTATCTCCTCTTCCGCGAGCATGAATCTCTTTGTCTTGTTTCCCATGATAGTAAAAAACCAAATGGATTAAATGGATTAAAGCCCAAATATAGGGATTTTTTTTACACAATCCCCTTCCGGACTCCTGTTTTTTTTTACCTGACTATGATCCTGTATGCCCGCTTGCGCACTACATAATATGCGATCAACACACAGGATCCGGTCACACACCACGACAGGGGATAGACCGACATAAGCAGCCCGAAATCCGTGGCATCGGCCGTGACCGTGTGCACCCAGATGATACGGAGCACACAGGTGCCCACCACTGTAAACACAGTCGGTGTCATCGAATACCCAAGTCCCCTCATGCAGGCACCGGCAATCTCATAGCTCGACGCCACAAACTGAAACAGCAACACATAAGTCATCCGCTCGTAGGCATAGCACATGGCCCCCGGTTCTGTGGTAAACAACGACACCATCGGCTCCTTCCACCATACCAGAGCCACATTGAGCACTCCACTGGCCACTACACTCAGCGCCATGCAGATGGCAAACACCCTGTTGCAGCGACCGGCATGACCCGCCCCGTAATTGGCACTGGTAAAGGCCACGGCCGCCTGGGCAAACGCACTGATCACAAAATAGCAATACATCTCGAAGATCAGTGCGGCGGCCGAACCGGCCGATGCCGTGGCGCCGAAAAGATTGATGTTGCCCACCACAAACACGTTCGACACCGAAAAGACCACACCCTGAAGGCCTGCCGGCACGCCGATCTGCAATATCTTGCGCAACTGCACACGATGCACCCGCAGAGCACGCAGATCCAGCCGGAACGGGTCGGCCTCCCTGACCAGTATCACCACCACAATCGCCGCACTGACAAACTGTGCCGTCACCGTAGCTATTGCCACCCCGGCCACGCTCATGTCAAACACCAGCACAAGCAGCAGATTCAGCAGAGTGTTGACCACTCCGCCCACAATCAGGGCATAAAACGGCCGGCGCGTATCGCCAAGACTGCGCAATATCGCCGAACCGAAATTATAAGCCATCATAAACGGCATGCCGAGAAAAAACAAGCGCAGATACACCGTGGCCAATGGCAGCACCCCCTCCGGCGTGTCAATGGCCTCGAGTATGGGGCGGGCCACACAGACTCCCGTCAGCGTAAGCGCCACACCGCTTGCCAGCGCCAACACACCCACCGTAGCCACTGACCGCCTTATGGACTCGGCGTCTTTCTGTCCGATATAACGGCTCACCACCACATTGGCGCCCACCGCTATACCCACAAACAGATTGATGATCAAAGAAATGATCACTCCATTGCTGCCAACGGCCGCCAAAGCGTCGTTGCCGCAATAGCGGCCCACCACAGCCACGTCGACCGAATTAAACGACTGCTGCAGCACGCCGCTGGCAATAAGCGGCAACGAAAACATCAGTATCTTGCGCCACAGACTGCCGGAAACCATGTCGATCTTCACAGCCCCTCCGCCCGACGGTCCCTCGCGCTTCAGCGCGCAAGCATCACTCCTGCCGGCCATTGGCATCCTCCGCAAGCGCGTCGCATTCGGCAAGATAAACGGCCGCCGACGCATCCGACGGCATACGCCAGTCTCCGCGGGGACTCAGCCCCACAGGACCGGACTTAGGACCGTCAGGCATACAGCTGCGTTTAAACTGCTGAGAGAAGAAACGGCGGAAAAACACCTTCATCCATTTCAGAATCTCCGACGCGGCATACACCCCCTCGAACGCCACACTGGCAAGCGCATAGATACGTGCCGGCGACGAACCGTAGCTCAGAAACTGATGCAGGAAAAAATCATGAAGTTCATACGGGCCTACCAGATCCTCTGTCTTCTGACAGATATTTCCGTCGGCATCCGCAGGCACCAGTTCCGGAGAAATCGGAGTAGCCACAATGTCGAGCAAAGTCGCCCTGACAGTCTCATCCGTCTCCCCTGCGACAAACCATCCTACCAGATGCTTCACCAGTGTCTTGGGCACACCGGCGTTCACACCGTACATGCTCATGTGGTCGCCGTTGTACGTGGCCCATCCCAGGGCCAGCTCCGACAGATCGCCGGTGCCGAGCACCATACCGTCCGTCTGATTGGCTATGTCCATCAGCAACAGCGTGCGTTGACGAGCCTGCGAATTCTCGTATGTCACATCGTGCACCTCCGGATCATGGCCGATGTCGGCAAAATGCTGCCTGACGGCCGGCACAATCGAGATCTCGCGCATAGTCACCCCAAGCCCTTTCATCAGAGCCAGCGCATTGGTATATGTGCGGTCGGTCGTGCCGAATCCCGGCATTGTCACCGCCATGATGCCGGTGCGCGGCATCCCCAGACGGTCAAAAGCCCGACAAGCCACAAGCAACGCCAGAGTCGAGTCCAGCCCTCCGGATATGCCCACCACCAGCGACCTGCAGCGGGTAAACTCCAGCCGGCGCATAAGGCCAAGTGTCTGTATGCTCACCACTTCCTCACATCGTTCGGCCAACTCGTCAGAATCCGATGGCACAAACGGATGGGGATTGACCGAACGACACAGCTTGCCCACAGGCATGGCCGGAGCCGACGGAGTCACATCAATGTATGTAAACTCACGCCCGGCATTCTCACGCCCGGCACAGAAAGTAAAATTCGGATGATGCATCCTCTCCCATCTCAAAGCATATATGTCCACATCGGTGACCTCGTCAAACCCTCCGGTCTGCCAGCGCGGCGACGAACGCACTATAGTGCCGTTTTCAGCTATGATGGCCTTGCCGTCAAACACCAGATCTGTGGTCGATTCTCCATAACCGGCCGAGGAATACACATAGGCGGCGCAGCACCGTCCGCTCTGCGCGCATATCAGCCGGTGCAGCTTCTTGCGTTTTCCGGCCACATCGTCCGAAGCCGACAGATTCAATATCACCTCCGCTCCGGCAAGAGCCAGATGAGTCGACGGAGCCACCGGAGCCCACAGATCCTCACAGATCTCGACTCCGAACCTCACTCCGTCCACCTCGAAGATGGTGGAATTCGACTCCGCCGGCGTAAACCAGCGGTTTTCATAAAACTCATCATAATTCGGGAAATAGGTCTTCCCGACAACGGCATGTATGCGGCCCGACGAGATCACTGCCGCACAATTCTGCAACGTGCCCTTGATCCTGATGGGTACACCCACCACCAGCACCATCGGAAGCGACACCGTCGCCTGGGCTATATGGTGCAGTTCCGAAAAAGCCGCATTGAGCAAAGAGTCAGTGTGGAGCAGATCGCCGCAAGTATATGCGGTGACACTCAGTTCCGGAAACACACACAGCCGCACCGATTTCTCTGCCAGCGCCTTGCTGTGTTCTATAATATGTTGCGCATTGGCGGCACAATCGGCCACGTTGACCCGCGGCACAGCGGCCGCTACCCTGATAACTCCGGAAATATTCATTTTGCAGATATGGATTTATATAGGCGGTTAGTCTTATAAGATGGAAGTAGCCGGACGGAATATGCAGCCACATCCCGCCCGACTAAATCATATTGTCGTATAAAATCTGAAATCAGAAAGGCAGATCGTCGGCCGGACCGGCTGGAGTGAGATCTGCCGGGGCCGGAGGAAAGTCTCCCGGGAACGCGGCCGAGGATCCTGCCGGAGCGGCAGCTGCTCCCACACCTGCTTTCTCGGCTTTCCATGCACGGATGTCTGTGTACCATCGTCCGTTGAACTCACGGCTGTCTATATCGAAGCTCACTGTCACTTCATCGCCCACATTCAGGGGATACTGGTCCACACGGTCTCCAAAAAAGTTGAAAAACACTTTCTTGGGATATGTCTCCTGTGTCTCGAGCACATACTCCCGCTTTTTCCATGCGTTGCCGGCCTTGGATGTGCCCGACATTTCGGGAAGAGCGATAATAATTTTACCTGTAATTTCCATTTTTACTATTTACTGTCTGTTTTTTTTAATCGTTTATAAATCATTTACCGAGTTTTCCGGCTATAAAGGCACGCATCTCGGGAGTGTGCTCCTCAACACTCTGGAGCAACTTGAACTGCGCCTTGCTGCGCACCAGATTATGCTCGGGATACTGGATTTTATAATATGTGTCGCCATTGATATAGTCAGCGAGGAAACGCACGGTCTGCATATACGGGAACAGGGCCGCGGCGTATGGCAGATTCTCTATCTCCACAGGCAGAAGGAATTCGCTTGCCGTGGATAGATAACCCTCTGTAAACGCACGGAAAATATCCATATTGAACTCCACATTGTCCAGATTCCGGTCATCTTCCAGACCGGTGTTGGCTCCCGTGCGCATAAAGTCGCCGAAATCACTGAAAACGAAACTAGGCATCACCGTGTCAAGGTCTATCACACAAAGCACCCGCTTGCCGTCCTCGTCAAACATCATGTTGTTCACCTTCGTGTCGCAATGACAGATACGTTTCGGCAGCTTGCCCTCACGGTGCAGACGCTCGGCCTTGCACATCTCGTCGGCGCGTTTCTCCAGCTCGTCCAGCAGCGGCTGCACTTCTTTCACCCTGCCGACGGCGTCGGCAGCCACCGCTTCACGCAACTGCTGCAGACGGAACTCCATGTTATGAAAATTGGGAATGGTCTCCGTGAGCGTTCCCTCTATATCCACCAGCGATGCCTGAAAACGGCCGAAAGCGGCTCCGGCCGCGCGGCTCGACTCGGCAGTGACCGCCTCGAACGTCCTGGCCCGGGGTATGAACACCATCATGCGCCAATAATTCTCGCCGTCAAAAAAGTATGTCTTCGGCGAATCCTTCAAAGTGACGAACGTGAGCACCTTGCGGTCTATGTCGTCCTCGCCGGCAGCTTCCAGCTTGCGGCGGATATGCGACGTCACGGCGCCGATATTTTGCTGAAGAGCATCCACATCAGTGAAAATATGATGATTGATTCGTTGAAGCACATAATCCGGAGTATCCTCCGACGATGTACGCACAATATAGGTGTCATTGATAAGACCGTTTCCGAGCGGCTTGATCTCAGAAACAACTCCGGCAGTGTCAAACCGTTCGATCACTTTGTTCAGGTTTTCCATGATGTGTGATTGCACTTGTGTTAAGTATGGGTTACATTTGCACAAATGTACGGATTTTTTCCAAAACGCCGAAATTATTTTTTACGCATCACGGACGCCGACACCGATATGATAAGCAGAAGCAATTCCAGGCCGGCAAAAATCATCGTGTATCTGCGGAAACGCTCCGGGCCGCGCGGATCGAGATCGGCCAGAGTAGCGCCGTCCGATGCCAGTATATCCGGATTGACCGACGCGATATTGCGCTTCCACATCACCGTGTCCCCGCGGAGATACACCACCGCCATCTTACCGCGCGCCAGTTCCCTTATGGCGGTGGTCTCGGCCGAATACAGCGGATAGTCGGCCATCGACAGATCGAGCCATTCAGCCCGCTCGGCCGCGGTGGCGCCTGTCACTGCCACAAACGCGTCACCACCATGGCGCGATGTGACATATTCATTCAGTTCATTAGCCACATAGGTCCCGGAAATACCTGCCGCCCGGGTGTCGGGAATAAGCAGCAGCAACTGCTCCGGTGTCACCCCGATCACCTCGTCGGTCACGTCATAGCCGTCATCGTCGACAATCGCGAAAGCCCCGGCCAGACCGGCTTCCTTGACAGAAGCAATCCGGTCCACATACACCCATCCCTCCGACTCATCGGGCAGATCGTCTGCGGTAAATTCCGCCTTAACTCCATCCTTTTCATACAGAAACACGATGTCCGAACCGTCATCGGCCGAAACCAGAGTCCGGCCGGCAGGATACTGGCGGAAATCCAGCAAAGGCTGCTCAAAATAGCCGGCAGCACCGACCACTATGATATAAGCCGTGGCCACGGTGATCTGAATCCACTGCGACCACGGGGCATACAGTCCCGGTTCACGAGTATTGAATATGGCAAGCCAGGCCACAGCCGCCGTCAGAGCCAGATTTTTAAGCAATGTAGCGGCATTGGATATGACCCACAGATCGCCGAAACATCCGCAATGCTCCACAGGATTGGCCACGGCGATATACACACTCAGCGGCAGCATCACCGCCATGATCGCCGCCGCCGTCCACACAGTGAACCGGCGCAACGAACCCACGGCGAGATTGAACCCCGTCAGGAACTCGGCCACCGATATGCCACATGCGGCAAAAAGCACCCAGCCGGGAGCTACAATTGAATCCAGATGCCAGACCGACAGATACTCGCCGATCTTCAGAGTGAACCCGTAAGGATCGATCATCTTGGCACATCCGCTCACCACGAAAGCCGCACCTGCGGCCAGCCGCAGCGCCCACGTGACAATCCGTATCAGCACCCGACGTCTTTCCTCAGACAGCATTGTCCCCGGTCTCTGTCAGTTTAATAATTCCGAACACCGAATAATTCACCATGTCCAGATAATTGGCGTCTATACCCTCGCTCACCAGAGTCGCACCATGAAGATCCTCGATCTGGCGGGTACGCAATATCTTCATCAGAATCAGATCAACATACGAACTGACCCGCATCGAACGCCACGCCTCATCATAATCATGATTCTTGGCAAGCATAAGCTCCCGGGCCATGGCGGCCTTGCGGTCATACATCTCCAGAGCCTGTCCGGCTGTGATGTCGGCCGACTCGGTCATCGGCAGCTCCAGCTGGATCAGACCAATAAGGCCATAATTCACTATACCGATGAACTCCGGCAGAATCCCCTCGCCCACCTGTGACTGACCTTTAGTCTGCAACGACCTGATGCGCTGGGCCTTGATGAAAATCTGATCCGTCAGCGACGCAGGGCGCAACACACGCCATGCAGCGCCATAATCATGGAGCTTCTTGGCAAACAACTCACGGCAACAGGCCAATGCATCATCAAACTGACGCTCGGTCATCACATTCTGAGAATTATCAGTAATCATACTCTAATTTAAAGTCATCAATAAACATCACCGAACCGCTGCCGCCTACAAAATAGTCGCCCCATTTGCTGGCTGCGGCCACCACAAGAATATGAGTAGGCACCACAGAGGTAGTGCGATAGTCAATGTCTATGGAAAACGGCACCCATCCGTCCGTATCGCCGGTATATTCCACACGTCCGTAAGCTATCACGCCCGGATCCTGCGGATCAAACAGCTGCCTGTCGCGCGGATTGGTCCGCACCTCAAGCGGATCGGCCCACGATGTCAGCGCCACATACACATTGCCCGTATCGGGCCTGTCGCGCCAGTCGGCAAATTGCGGCTCGGAGCCTATAGATGAGATCGGAGCTCCGCTATAGCGCACATAGCCCGTCAGTCTCGTTGGTCTGGAAGTGAACCGCCGACCGAACTTCAGCACACCGTTGGTGCCGTCGGTACGCAGATACTCTCCCGTGAAAATACTGCCCGAAGCCAGTTTGCCCACAGGTCCGAGTCCCACGAATTTAGACTGTAGCTCAGCGCAGTATCCTGTCCCTGAGACAGTCTGGTCCGACGGAATCGAGTTGCTCTGCCCCATGGTCGCCGCGCCCTTGTTGCCGGTGTCCCAGTATGATTCTCCGCCTTCGGCCCAAGGATTCCACACCTTTTTGCTGAGCCACCACAGATCGAAATCCGAATTGGGCATCTGCGGCTCCGAACCGGTGACAAACTCCTTCATTTCCGAAAAATCAGCGTCGGAAAAAGCCCGCGCTTCATACACGGTCTCCGGCGACAGATGCACAAGCCGCGCTTTAAACGTTCCGCCGTCAGCAGTAATCCACTCTGCAGGCACGGCGCTCCACTCCGTGTCGCCTTTTATCCTGTACTCAAAACCGTTAGTCTTGTTGGCTTCGGCCTCGGCATACAGATATGCCACGCGTGTCCAGGCGTCAACCCGCCTGAAAGCAACGGCATCAGCGCTTTTCTCCACATAGATCGTCCACTTCTGCACACGGCCGTGATCGGTCACTTCCACCGTTACCGGATCACGCATATCCACAGTCTCGCCGTTCAGATCCGGAGACATCACCGACGACACGGCACCGAGCTTCACAGAGGTCACCTTCAAGGCCCGCAGATTGGCGTCCTTGGGCACTGTCACCACCACGCGGCTGGCATCCACATCGATGAACGAAGCGCCGATCTGCCCCTCCACGTCAAAATAACGAGCTATGGTCTGTGTGGCCGATATGGTCCACTCATAACTTCGATACACAGACAGGTCCACACGATATGGAGATGTGAGATCAAGCACCGTAGGTATCTCATATCCCGGTGAAAGCACGGCATCAGATGGCGACAGTTCATAACCGAGCACCCTCACCGCCGACATGTCGGCCTGCTCGGCAAGAGGAAGCACAATAGTGCGGCGCAATGTGTCGATCTGAGCCGCTCCGGCCATATCCTCAACCATAAACGAGGTAAAATTAGCCTGTATGGCAGGATAAGGAAGATCATTCGTGATACATCCTGCCACCGCCGCCGACACCATGGTCGCGGCAGCCGCATATCTTATGTGCTTAAATATGTACACCGAGTCCAAAATTTATGTTGAATATATTGAAACGGAAATTAGCGCCGGAAGTCACCCGCGAACCGTCAGGCTCGCCGTTGGTGCTCTGCGACTCTTTGTGAACCTTCAGGCCGAACACACCGAACGACAGGTTGAAGCTCACGTTCTCCATTATGAATATGCACACGCCGGGGCTGAAATTCAGACTCACTTCAGTGATGTCCGTACGGGTGTCGCGCGGCAAGCCGTTGTAGATACGGGAGAACAGAGAGTTGCCGGAAGCGAACGACAGGTCCACCTCATTGAACACGCCGAAGCGCTTTGCACGGCTCAGGCCTACATAACTGCGATAATAAAACGCGGCAGCATACGTCTGCGAATGATATTTCACATCCCTGATGCTGAAACTCAGGTCATCGCTGCCAAGATTCAGACCCATCGAGCCGAGATCGGCCATAGCCCGGTTATAGATTACCTTCAGACCCACCGACTGATTATGGGCAAACGTATAGCCGACCGACGGGCGTATCGAATACATCTTGCCTGAAAAATCGAAATCTTTGAGCACAGACAGAGCCTCGATATCGTCCGTGTGGAGCGAACCGTAACTTGCCGTCAGCCCTACCTCCCACCGTCCCTTCGGGATAAAGAGATAGTTGTGCAGACCTCTGTCATAACGTCCGAAATTCCTCTGTTTCAGAATCATGGACACAGTATCGTTGCCGGCAGAGCCGTTGCTCACGATCACCAGATCCTCGTCAAGCAAAGGCGGCTGCTGATCGGCCGACGGAACCTGCGCATACGCGCCGCCCCCCAATGCCAGTGATGCAAAAAACGTCACGGCCATTGCCGCAAGCCGGCTGCGTGTAGTCATCTTTCTCATCATCACAAATAAAAAGCCACCCCGAAGGTGATCGAAAACAAGTTAATCTTAAAATTGGCCGAATTCGAATTCAGGTTGGCCACATATATCTGGTCCGTGACCGAACGAGAATGCACATAATTGAAGCCGAGAACACCGACATTAACCTCCAGCGCCGAATAATTGCTCAGAAACATTATGAACCCGGGGGTCAGACCCAGCGACACATTGAAATTTGTCAGATACGACCCAGACAGAGCGTCGCCCGAGCCATTGGCAAGCTTGCTCTGCCCGCCGCCGATCTGCAGCTGAATTTCATTGAAGATACCGAAACGGTTGCTTCCGCCAAGCGATATATAGTTGCGGAAGGCACCGGTCATACTGTAGTTATGGTTGATCGAGTAAAGATGGTCGGCATCAAAAATCGACAGGTCCGACGACAATTTCAGCGAACCGGAATCCATCTTCACCATCGAACGCGAATATGAAAAACGTCCGCCCGCGGCCATGTTGTCCTTAAACGAAAACATCAGCATCGGACTCACCTTGAACGAATAGCTCTTGCCGTTGATTCCCTCGAAAATAAAGAAATGATAATTATCCTGCGAAGTGGCAGAATAGTTCACCGATATGCCGGTGATCCATTGGCCCTTCTCCACAAACGTGACCGGTTCTTTCAAACCCCTGTCGAAAGGGACCTGCGCACAAACCGCACCACACGCCGCAGCCACGCCCGTGAGCAGCATGACAAGACGTTTTACTAAAAAATGACACTTCATAATTGCGGCAAAGTTAATCTTTTTTGCAAAAATATGCAAATACCGCACCTATTCATCACATTTCCACAAAATTACCGCAAATACAAAAAATTAACCCGGATCACCACTTATGTGACAATCCGGGCCGATTGCATTTCTATATCTGACTATTACAATTACGACACCTTGTTGAGATTGATTCCAAGCTCTATTCTGGAAGTTGTGCCGATCACATCAGGCAGAGCCTGAAGAATGCCGGGAAGCATTCCGGCCATAGCGCCCATGTTGGGATCCTGGCTTGCTATACCAACGATAAGATCAATCATATCCTGATCGGCAAACACCGGTGACACCACTTTGAGAATCGGCAAAAGAGTTTCCGTGCCCAGATAGAAGCTGACGGCATCCGGATTTTCCTCGATGTTGCCGTCGGCATCCGCGATACAAGGTCCGTAATTGACCGGAACGCCATTGGCAAGCATCGGAACCACCTGATCCATCAGACCCTGAAACAGAGCGTTCATATCAACAGAACGCGACTTGGCAGCATTGGCCACGGTCGACTTAATGATCGCGGCAGGATCAACAAACAGACGCAGAGTGTGATCGTCAGCCACAACATAACGGGCAAATCCCTTGTGCGAATCAACTTCTTCGCCTGTGGCGGCATCGACATATTTAGCTGTCACACTGCCGTCCGCACCCAAAGTCACACCCTTCAGCATGCCATGCAGAACAGACACAAGCGACTGGGGTTCGCCCGAACCGTTATCAATCATAGGCATCATGAAGGTAATACCAAGAATGCTTTCAATAGGATATTCCATCGGGACACCCATACCAAAATCAACCGGCACACCTTTTTCCGACACCCATTTCAGACGCACCACATTATACATATCGGGTTCCTCAGTCTCCCATGTTTCATTATATTCAAGCAGATCCGGCATCTCATAAAATCCGGCCATCGAAGCATCCTTCAGCGCAATATTGCTGATATTGAGAACCATCGTATCCGCAGCCACACTTCCGGCATAAGTGAACGTACAGTAATTGGAAGATGCCGTACCGTCAAACGAATAACCGTCCTCGCCACCGGAAAGTACGACAGGAAACGATACAGAAGCAGAGCCGGGGATAACAGACGCCGTCGGAATCACAAAAGCCTGCCCGTTATTGTCGCCGGCATCCATCATCATTCCGTCAAAGTCAAAAGGCGCACCGGCAATAGTCACAGTGCCTGTGCCGCCTGCAGCAGGAGTAAATGTCACCGTCTGGCCTATAACCGGTTCATCGTCCACACTAAGCGACAGGCCGTCGGCATCCGTATAAGTTTTAGTCTGCAGCCCATCGCCCGGCGCTACTGGGTGATTTCCACCGGGTTCATTTTCTCCATCGCTGCTACATGCAGTCAGCATGCTCAAAGCTCCGGCCATCAAAAAAACATAAGCAAAAAGATTTTTCTTATTCCTTTTCTTGATTTAAAACTGTGTTTTCAGAAATGCGGACGCAAAGATACGCTTTATAACCGGAATGCGAAAAAAAATAACATGGACAATTATATCCACAAGCTAACGCGGAGTCACGTGTATCTGCAGCGAATCGTCCTCCAGACCGTCGCGCACGAGCACCGCATGATGCAGCGCCGCCGACGGGTCCACATTGATGCCTATGTGCATCACCGCAGGGTCCTTTCGGGCTTCGGCCGCCAACATGGCGTTACGCAGACGCGACACGGCGTCATCGCTGCTCCACACAGTCCATGTGAGCTTCTCGGCCCCGAGCCGGGAAGGCACCAGCACTCCGCCGTCGTGGACTATCGACTCGGGCAACGGCGCGGTGGCCCGGCATGAGCGGTGCGACGCGTAGGTCTGATGCGACGATATGAACAATAGCGCCGTAGCCGCTAAGAATATAGAGAATATCACTTTATACATAACGTAATTAAAACGTTCTCCGGAGACGAAATGTTGGCTGGCGCATCAGCCGAACAGTAGCTGCAGCACTATCACGTCGCGATAGCTCCCCCCACGTCGCAGCCATGAGCGCAGACGGCCGGAAGTCCTGAATCCGCATTGCCGGAACAATGCCAGACTCGCCGCATTGTCGGCCGGCACATGCGCATAAAGCTGATGCAGCTGCAATGTCGACCGACAGTAACCGCACACTGCCGCGAGCGCCGCAGTCCCGTAGCCGCGCCGTTGGTGCCCCGGACCGATCAATATGCCAGCCTGCGCGCGCATGTCGGCCGGCGAGAAATCCGTTATGTCCACCGTGCCCACCGTCTCGCCGGTCGCGGCGTCATCCACCATCAGCCGAAGCTGGCGCTCAGCATATATGTCGTTGGAATACCCCGCTATATAATCATACAGCTGCTTGCGTGAAAACGGCGCTATAGTCGTGCCGACCTCCCATAGCGAGCTGTCGTTCTCATAACGGTAAAGAATATCAAGATCTTCCGGCTCAAGAGCGCGGAGTCTTACCTGCGGCTTTCCGGCGATCATCGTCATCGGCGCAAGGATTGTTCGAAAGGCGTGCGGTTCAGCAACGAACGCCCCAATGTTATCTCGTCCGTATATTCGATCTCATTGCCCACACTCACTCCGCGAGCCAGCTGCGTCACGGCCACATCATACAGGCCGAGCTTCCTGTAGATATAATAATCCGTGGTCTCGCCCTCCATTGTGGCGCTGAGAGCCAGAATCACCTCCTTCACGCCGCCGGCGGCCACACGCTCCACCAGCGACCCGATCTCCAGCTGGTCCGGACCGATGCCGTCCATCGGCGAGATCACTCCGCCGAGCACATGATACAGCCCTGTGAACTGCCCGGTATTCTCGATGCTCATCACATCCTTCACAGTCTCCACCACACACACCGTCGACGGATCGCGCGACACGCTGGAGCATATCGGACACACATCGCTCTCGCTGATGTTGTGACACACAGTGCAATATCGTATGCCGCGTCTCATATTGATTATGGCATTGCCGAGAGCTTCGGCGCTCTCCGGCTCACGGCGCAGCAGATGCAGGGCCAGACGCAACGCGGTCTTACGCCCCACCCCCGGCAGTCTCGAAAGCTCCGTCACGGCGTTCTCAAGCAGAGTTGATGCAAATTCTTGTGACATATCGGTAAAATTCAATCCAAAGGTAGCGCAAAAAACCGAGATAATACATAACTTTGCGCCGAATTTTGAAACTTCTTTATGAAAGTAATTCGCACAACAGAAGAACTCCGCGGTTTCTGCGCCGAAGCGCGACATAGCGGACACTCGCTCGGGCTTGTTCCCACAATGGGCGCGCTCCATGCCGGCCACATGAGCCTGGTCAACGAAGCCCGCGCCGCCAACGATGTGGTGGTGGTCAGCGTTTTCGTCAACCCCACACAGTTCAACAACCCCGAAGACCTCCGCACATATCCGCGCACCGAGGAAGCCGACCTTGCCCTGCTAGACGCAGCCGGAGTCGACGCCGCTTTCGCTCCGTCGGTCGCTGAAATGTATCCCGAACCCGACACCCGGATATTCGATCTCGGAGCAGTAGCCGAGGTCATGGAAGGTAAAATGCGCCCAGGCCACTTCAACGGAGTGGCACAGGTGGTGAGCCGCCTTTTCGACATGACCCGTCCGACCAGAGCATATTTCGGAGAAAAGGACTTTCAGCAGATAGCCGTGATCCGCAAGATGACCGAACTCGAGGGTTTCGACCTCGAAATCGTGCCCGTGGCTATAAAGCGCGAGGACGACGGTCTGGCCATGAGTTCCCGCAACGTGCGTCTCACTCCTGAAATGCGAGCCGCCGCCCCGGAAATCCACAAGGCACTCACTGCCGCCGTGGACTATGCCCGCACCCACACTCCCGCCGAAACCATCGCATGGACCGTGGCACGGATCAACGCCGTCGACGGACTCGACACCGAATACTTCCAGATAGTCGACGGACCGACCTGCCTGCCAATAGACAGCTGGCAACAGACATCGGCACCCGTCGGATGCGTCACCGTCTACGCCGGCGACGTGCGCCTGATCGACAACATCAAATTTTCCTGACCAGCAATGCTCCTACAAGTTCTGAAATCAAAAATACACCGCGTCACGGTAACGGAAGCCAACCTTGACTACATCGGAAGCATCACCATCGACAGCTCCCTGATGGAAGCCGCCGGAATCATCCCCGGCGAACGGGTATTCATTGTCGACAACAACAACGGCGAACGATTCGACACCTACGCCATTCCCGGAGAAGCCGGATCAGGCGTGATATGCCTTAACGGAGCGGCCGCACGCAGGGTCCACCGCGGCGACGTAGTCATAATAATGGCCTACGCCCTCGTCTCCCCTGAGGAAGGCGCGTTGATGAAACCGCGGCTGGTCTTTCCCGACACCGCCACCAACCTGCTGCCCTGCTGAGCGCCAACCCTCACAGCAAGAAAAAATACAGAACTGGAGCGACCGGCCATACAGCCCGGATCGCTCCAGTTCGTCTAACATTGGCGGATCTCAGACTGCCCGCGGTCAGTCCTCAAGCGAATGGATCACCAGACCCGAACGCAGTTTAGGCTCAAACCACGTGGTCTTCGGCGGCATGATATTGCCCGTATCCGCTATATCCATCAGCTGCTTCATCGAAACGGGATACAGCGCCAGCGCCGCGGCCATCTCGCCGCTGTCCACCCTGCGCTTCAGCTCCTCCAGACCACGTATGCCGCCCACGAAATCAATGCGTTTCGACGTGCGCAGATCCTCAATACCGAGCAGATCACGCAGAATCAGATCCGAACTGATGGTCACGTCAAGCACTCCGATCGGATCATTGTCGTCATAACGGCCCTCGCGCGCGGTAAGCGAATACCACCTTCCGGCAAGATACAGCGAGAAATTGTGCAACGCCGCTGGCTGATAAACCTCAGCGCCCTTGTCCTCCACAATGAAATCCCGCTCCAGCTTCTCCAGAAAACCGTCGGCCGAAAGCCCGTTGAGATCACGCACCACACGGTTATAGTCTATGATGCGCAGATGGCTCGACGGGAAAGCCACCGCAAGAAAATAATTATACTCCTCGCGGCCCGTATGGCCGGCGTTCATGCACGCCTTCTCATGGCCAACAAGCGCCGCTGCCGCCGTGCGGTGATGGCCGTCGGCTATATACATGGACGGAATCTTCGCGAACTCCTCGGTGATCCGGCCCACCAGCTCCCTGTCGCTTATCACCCAGAAATGATGGCCGAAACCGTCCGGCGCCGTAAAATCATACTCTGCCGGACCGGCAGTGACCTTACGGATTATGGCGTCAAGCGCAGGATTGTCCGGAAACGCGAAAAACACCGGCTCCACATTTGCGTTATTGACCCTCACATGCTTCATGCGGTCCTCTTCCTTGTCCTTGCGGGTAAGCTCATGCTTCTTTATGCGCGCGTTCATGTAATCCTCCACAGCGGCGGCGATCACTATGCCGTACTGCGTGCGTCCCTCCATGGTCTGCGCATATATATAGTAGCATTCCTCCTGATCCTGCACCAGCCAGCCTTCACGACGGAAACGGGTGAAATTCTCAACAGCTTTATCATACACACGCGGATCATGCTCATCCGTGCCTTCCGGAAAATCTATCTCCGGCTTGATGATGTGATACAGCGACCGCGGATTTCCCTCGGCCTCGGCACGTGCCTCATCGGAATTAAGCACGTCATACGGACGCGAAGCCACCTCGGTGACGATTTCGCGCGGAGGGCGTATGCCCCTGAAAGGTTTGATTTTGGCCATGGTATTGATATTTTAAGGTAATATTAAAAAAATCCGGTCCGCAGGACCGCACGTCCGGTCATCAAAAACCGGCCGCCGCGCCCTGCGGACCGGCATTATGCTGTCTTCTTATTGTCTGAGGATGGTCTGAGCGCGGTCGGGACCGACTGACAGGATGGTGATGGGCGCGCCGAGTTCCTTCTCCAGAAACGCCACATAGTCCAGAAACGCCCCAGGCATCTCCGACTCGGATGTCATGCCGCTCATCGGCGTTTTCCATCCGGGCATTTCAGTGTACACGGGCTCTATCTCAAGGCCGTCCACATCATACGGGAAGTCAGTCACTGTCTCACCGTTCACCCGGTAGGCCGTGCAGGCCTTCACCGTGTCGAACCCGTCGAGCACATCGCTCTTCATCATGATCAGCTGAGTCACCCCGTTGATCATCACGGCATACCTCAGAGCCACCAGGTCGATCCAGCCGCAACGGCGCTCACGGCCTGTCACGGCGCCATACTCGTGACCTATGTCGCGGATCTGCCGGCCTGTCTCGTCAAACAGTTCCGTGGGAAACGGTCCGCTGCCCACACGCGTGCAGTAGGCCTTGAATATGCCGTAGACCTCGCCTATACGGTTCGGAGCCACTCCGAGTCCGGTGCATGCTCCGGCAGTGACAGTATTGCTTGACGTCACAAAAGGATACGATCCGAAATCCACATCTAGCATGGTTCCCTGCGCACCCTCGCACAACACCTTTTTGCCATCGTGCAGATAGCCGTTGATCAGATGCTCGGTGTCGGCAAGATCATACTGGTGGATATACTCCACAGCCTGCATCCACTTCCGCTCCAGAGCTTCCACATCTGGGTCGGTCACGCCCAGCGAGGCCAACGCAGCCAGATGGCGCGACTTTGCGGCGGCATAACGTCCGGCGAAGTCAGGCGACAGGGTGTCGCCCACACGCAGACCGTTACGCGATATCTTGTCGGTATATGTCGGGCCGATGCCTTTGCCGGTGGTGCCGATTTTGCCTGATCCCTTGGCAGCCTCATTGGCTGCGTCGAGCAGACGGTGGGTCGGCAGGATCAGATGAGCCTTCTTGCTGATTTTAAGAAGCTTTTTCATCTCCACGCCACTCTTTTCAAGAGCTTCGGCCTCTTCCATGAACAATATAGGGTCAAGCACCACACCGTTGCCTATCACGTTGATGCGGCCTTCCTGGAAGATGCCGCTCGGAATCGAACGGAGCACATACTTGTGGCCCTCGAATTCCAGCGTGTGTCCGGCATTCGGTCCGCCCTGGAAACGCGCCACCACGTCATAGCGCGGGGTGAGCACATCCACGACCTTGCCTTTTCCTTCATCGCCCCACTGGAGGCCTAACAATACATCGACTTTCATAATATCCTGTTTTGATTTTTCTCAATCGGTTAATTCTTCTTACGTCTGGCACGGCGGCATTTCGAACACTCGCCGTGGATTGTGATCTCCACATCGCCCGCATACGGGACAAAATCACGGTAAGTCTGTGCCTCTACCCACGCTTTCAAAGCCGGCGCCTTGCGCCTGTACATTTTCCCGCACACGGCACACACCAGATTCTGACGCGGCTCCACCGAGGACCGGAGCACCTCATAAGCCACCCCGCGCGCCCCGGAAAAACGCCGCAGCACGCCGCACTCGGTCATCAGCGGCAATGTGTTGAACAGTGTGGCACGGCTCACCCTCATATTTCCGCCTTCCATGGCCTGGCGCAGATCGTTGGCTGTAAAATGGGATTTCATCCCCAATGCCGTATCGAGAATGAACACGCGCTCCGGCGTCAGGCGCTTGCCCGACCGCTCGAGATGCAGGGAAAAGGTATTGCGCTGAGTCGCGCGAAACTTATCGTCCATCTTTACTGCAAAGATAACTCAAAGTCTCCGATTTCCCAACTTTTTCCTATGTAATTTCAGGGGATTATTTAGACCTGGAGATCACGTAATCAAGCAACGCCACAAGCGAAGACTTGATCTCCGAATCAGGAAACACCGACAGCGCCTCTACCGCCTCATCGCGCAGCCCGGCCATCACCGAACGCGCATAGTCGATACCGCCGTGCTCCACAGCATATGCCATCAGCACATCCACTTCCTCGGCCGACAGCTGCTCCTTGCGCGACAATGCCAACATCTCGGCATGGCCCGGCACACTGTCGTCCAGCAGCACGCTCAGAAGCGGCAGAGTCACCTTACCCTCCCGCAGATCATTGCCTGTGGGTTTGCCGAGATCTTTCGAGGGGAAATAATCGAAAATATCATCCGTGATCTGGAAACACAGGCCCAGTTTTTCCGCATACTCACACAGCGACTCAACCCTCGGATCATTCTCGTCCGCTCCGGTGGAATACGCTCCCATGCGCGCACAGGCCACAAACAGCGACGCCGTCTTCCGTCCGATGGTCTCCATATAGGCCCTCTCGCTCAGGCGGTGGAAACGCGCGTTGTAGATCTGGTCAAGCTCGCCCAGCGACAACAGCCGTCCCAGCCCGGCCAGGGCGCCGACAATCCTCATGTCCGACGTCTCATTGGCCAGCTGAAGTGATGTGGAGGTAAAGAAATCGCCCACCAGCACGGCTATGTGATTGTCCCATATCCCGTTGATAGTCGGCTCGCCGCGGCGCAGTTTAGACTCGTCGACCACATCGTCATGGATCAGAGATGCATTGTGGAGCATCTCCACCGACGCCGCGGCGCTTATGGTACGTATGCCTATGGTCCGCGAAAACAACCGCGCGCTCAGCAAAACCATGATGGGCCTTATCTGCTTCCCCTTTCGGCGAAGATATTCCTCCACTATATTGTTCATCATCCTGTTTGGCGAAGACAACGACAGCAGGATACGTTCGTTGAGACTGCGGAGTTCGGATGCTATGGACTGCTGGATGGTTTCGAGAGTATTGGCTGTTTTTGGGATCATGCGGCTGGTCATTAATCGTCAAGAAGGGCGGAAAGGGCCGGAATGGCCTGGTAATCGGTCTGGTCCGGACGGATCGGAGTCACGGTGACATACTGGCGCCGAAGCCAGTAATTGTCGCCTGCGGGATTCTCAGGATCAAAATCAATATAATTGCCGGTGAGCATATAGAACGGGCGGCCATGAGGATCCGCATAATCCTGATACTCTTCTGTCCAGCGGCCGCTGGCGCACGCCGTCACTTTCATCCCGTGGGGCACACAGTTGCGCGGCATGTTGACATTCAGACACACCTGCGGCGGCAGGCCGTTGGCAAGGACATGGCGCACAATCCGCTGGATAAAAGGCGTCGTATTGGAAAAATCGGCATTAGGACTATGGTCAAGCAGAGAAAAGCCTACCGACGGCATACCGATCATACACGCTTCCATGGCGGCGCCCATGGTTCCTGAATAAATATTGGAATTTCCAGAATTGGATCCATGGTTCACACCCGACAGCATCAGATCGGGCACACGCCCCCCCAGAGCGGCATGCATGCCCAGCTTCACGCAGTCGACAGGAGTTCCGGTCACGGCATAGACCCGGGCACCGTTGTAATCCGGATGCTCTATCAGTCTCAAAGGCGAACCGATCGTGATGGCGCTGCTCATGCCGGAGCATGCTCCGACCGGGGCCACCGCCACTATCTCGGCATCAACGCCATCAAGCGACGCCACACAGTCTATCAGATGACGCAGGCCGCGTGCGCCCACTCCGTCATCGTTGCATATCAGCACCAACGGACGCCTCTTCTCCACTTCCGCCATCACACAAGATGCTTTATAAGTTCCTCGCGGTCACCGGGCAACAGATCTATCACAGGCACCTCGATCATGGTATAGGCTCCGGGACGCTGACGCATCGAAGCCCTGGCTGCGCCAACAAGAATCTGCGCTGTCAGCGCAGGATTGTTGATCGCCATATTGAATTCAAACCGCTGCGACGGAGTGCGTCCGGAAGTGCCCTTGCGGGTCATGTTGACGCCATGGCCCATGTCGCGCACGGCATCCACCGACGGCACTTCAAACACATGAGTCTCGTCAGAAGCGAAATAAGGATCCGACTTCACGGCAGCGGCCACATCCTCAAGTTTTGCGCCCGGAAGCAGCTCCACATAAACCATACGGCGGTGAATGCCGGTACCCAGAGGAATGGTCATGGATATGGCATCCTTCACTCCTGCCTTTGAACGCACACACACGCTGTGGCCCATGCTCATGCCCGGGCCGAAATTGGTGTATGTCACGCCCTTGGGTGCAGCAGCTTCCATCAGTGCGCGCACCACGGAATCACTGCCCGGATCCCATCCCGCGGAGATCACCGCCACGGAACCGTGATCTTTGGCCACAGTGTCGAGATTGCGACGCAAATCGGCTATGGACGAATGTATGTCATACGAATCGACCGTATTGATCCCTGAAGCGAGGAGCTTTTCGGCATGTTCCTCCACCTGACGGGTAGGAGTCGCCAGAATGGCCACGTCGACCTTGCCGAGTTCGGCGATATCGGTGACCACTTTCACTCCCGCCAGCTCGGCGGGAGGATTGGACGCGGAGCGGCGCACCACCCCGGCCAGCTCCATGTCTGGAGCCTCAAGAACAGAATCAAACACGTACCGGCCTATATTTCCGAAACCTACTATAGCTATCCGTATCATAACTTTATGGACATTTTAGTGTAACTTGCTGACTATTTCTTTAGTATCACGTGCGATCATCATTTCTTCATCCGTGGGCACCACAACGACCTTAATCTTGGAATCCGCAGAGGAAATCACTGTCTCCGTACCGCGTATACGCGCATTCAGCTCCTTGTCAAGTTCCACGCCGAGAAATGCCAGCGGGGCGCAAACATTCTCACGCACTCCAGTCTGATTCTCTCCCACACCGCCGGTGAACACGATTATGTCCAGTCCACCCATCTCGGCGGCGTATGCGCCTATATACTTCACTATACGGTTCTCATACATTTCCAGAGCCAGATGGGCACGGGCATCGCCTGCCTTGTCGGCCGACTCAATCTCACGCATATCGCTGCTCAGACCGCTCACGCCGGCCACACCGCTCTCCTTGTTGATGATCCGCTGTATGTCGGACTCCGAAAATCCGTAATGCTCCATCAGATACGTGATGGCTCCGGGATCCACATCACCGACACGAGTACCCATCATCAGACCCTCGGTCGGGGTCAGGCCCATGGAAGTGTCCACACTCTTGCCGCCGTCCACCGCAGTGATGGAGCCGCCGTTGCCTATATGGCATGTCACGATCTTCTGGGTCTTTATATCCACACCGAGCATCTCGCACACGCGCTGCGACACATACCGGTGGCTCGTGCCGTGGAAACCGTAGCGCCGCACACCGGCCTCCTCATAAAACTTATAAGGCAGCGCATACATATATGCCTTGGCAGGCATGGTCTGATGGAAAGCCGTGTCAAACACTCCCACCTGGGGCACGTCGGGCATAAGCCTGTCGATAGCTTCCACACCTGTCATATTGGCGGGATTGTGCAGCGGCGCCAGCGGATAGCACTCACGCACCATCTCCTTCACTTCGTCGGTAATGAGCACCGAACCGCTGAATTTCGTACCCCCGTGGACCAGACGGTGGCCAACGGCGTCAATCTCGCCGTATGCACCTATACATCCGTATTCGGCATCGGTCAGCACATTGAGAATGGCTGCCACAGCACCTTCATGATCCACCAGACCGAGCTCTTTGATCTGTTTGGAGCCGTCGGAGAGCTTGAATTTCAGAAAACCGTCGTTAAGACCGATCTTTTCCACGCCGCCTTCCGCCATAACATTCTCAGAGACGGTGTCGATCAGTTTATATTTCACAGAACTGCTGCCACAGTTCAGAACCAGAATCTTCATAGTTTCAGTTGAAATAATTATGATTTAACATTTCCGGTCCACACACCATCAGCTGTGCAGGCCTATGGCCTGATTGCAGGTCATGATTATAGTTTTGTAAATATCCTCGGGAAAACATCCGCGCGAAAGATCATTGACCGGAGCGGCCAGACCCTGCAGCACGGGGCCGACGGCTTCCACACCGCCAAGACGCTGCACAAGCTTATAGGCGATATTGCCCACCTCCAGCGACGGGAACACCAACACATTGGCCCTTCCGCTCAAAGTCGATCCGGGAGCCTTCGAGGCTGCCACGGTCGGCACTATGGCCGCATCGGCCTGAAGTTCACCGTCCACAATCAGCGACGGGTCCATCTTTCTGGCGATCTTCACCGCCTCGATCACCTTGTCCACCCGCTCATGCCGGGCGCTGCCCTTGGTCGAGAAACTCAACATGGCCACACGCGGCTCTATTCCGGCTATGTCACGCGCCGTATGAGCGGCGCTCACAGCTATCTGAGCCAGCTGCTTGGCATCCGGATCAGGCACCACCGCACAATCGGCGAATATCATTATGCCGTTACTTCCGAAAGGCAGATTCTCTGGCAGGAGCATAAGAAACGCTCCGCTCACCACATCAATGCCGGGAGCGGTCTTGATCACCTGAAAAGCCGCACGGAGCACGTTGCCGGTAGTGTTCTGTGCGCCGGCCACCATACAGTCAGCATCGCCGCCCTTGATCATCAGACAGCCGAGATAGAGAGGATTGGACGTGGTCAGACGCGCCTCCTCAATGCTCACGCCCTTCGACTTGCGCAGAGCGTAAAATATCGGGGCATAACGGTCTATCACCTTTTCATCGGCACAGTTCACTATCGTTGCCTTGCCGATATTGGGCAGCTTAAGCTCACTGGCAAGCTGCCTGATGTCGTCGGGATTGCCAATCAGTGTCACCTTGGCTATACCGTCGGCAAGAATCCGGTCGGCAGCTGTGAGAGTGCGCGGCTCTGTTCCTTCCGGAAGCACAATGCGCTGCGGGCAACTCTTGGCCCGTTCAGTCATTTTCTCAAAAAGAGTCATCGTGAATTCTTGATTATGTTTTTTTCTTTAACTGACCGCAAATTTACACAGAATTTCGCAATTCGCACTCCTTTTATTATATAAAAAAACACGGACACCGTCCGTCCGGCATGATGAGTCGGGCGAACGGTGTCCGTTTTCAGTTTCAGTCCTGAAGCAGTGACTTCAGTAGAGGAAGAGGAGAAATGAGCGGATCGTTAACGCTCACGGTAGTCAGCGAGCATCTCCTGCAGGCGCTGACGTGCAAAAAATATACGGCTCTTTATAGTGCCGAGAGGCAAATTCATTTTCTCGGCGATCTCACTGTACTTATAGCCCGCTACGTGCATTGAGAACGGCACACGATAATCATCGGTAAAGGAGTTGATGGCTGCGTTGATCTCCTGGGTTGCATAAGAACCCTCCGGAGAATCTATACCGGATTCCTGCGGCAGATTCAGATGATACAGGTCCTCCGTCTGATCTATGATAGTGGCGGAACGCACCACCCGGCGGTAGTTGTTTATGAAAATATTTCTCATGATAGTGAAAACCCAGCCTTTGAAGTTGATGTTCTCACTGTACTTTTCTTCATTATCAAGCACCTTGAGAGTGGTGTCCTGAAGCAGATCGTAAGCATCGTCGCGGTTCGAAGTAAGGATATACGCGAAGTTGAGCAGATTGTTCTGAAGCGCCATTAATTTGGTCTGAACAGAAGATGAGTTATTCATAACGTGTAGTTGTTGAGATTTTTGAAACTGAATTTTTATATGTCGTATTATGGATTATCGCCGACATGTAATCGACTTGTAACCATTTTGACACTGCAAATATATAAATATTTTTTCAATCCAAATAATTTTTCAAATATTTTTACCTAAACATCGTATTTTATTTATTTTGTAACACACCACCACTAATACACAATAGATTAGACTACATAAATTACATCATGTAACATTACAGACGTATCACAAAATACACATCCCCAGCATCCGCACAAAACATACATTCCTACAAATCAGCATATTACGTATAGCATAGATTTTGAGTTAAAAAATGTTTAAATTCCATTTTTAACACTCCGTCGAGCAAACTCCCGACAAAAACCGCGCGCAACTCACTCACCGCCGCAAAACACAAAATTTGTCAATAATCTGAAAAATCCTTAACTTTGACATCAGTTACACTATTTCCCTTATTGCTCACCATGATCAAACAACTCTTACGTTTAGCGATGTTAGCCGCCGTAATGTCATCCACGGCACCGGTTCTCCACTCTTCTCCAACAGACGGATATGTGCCGTCACAGCCCATCATGCAGGCTCGGCAGGAATTTGCCGACCACGCATTCGGAGTATTCATCCATTGGGGAATATACTCCATGTTCGGTCAGGGCGAATGGTATCTCAACTACGGCATCTCCGCCGACGAATACGCCAAAGCAGCGGCAGCCTTCTATCCGGCCAACTTCAATGCCGACGAATGGGTCAAAGCCATAAAAGACGCCGGCGCCAAATATATATGCTTCACCACCCGCCACCATGACGGATTCTCGATGTTTGCCACCAAGCAGTCTCCCTACAACATTGTCGACGCCACGCCTTTTAAACGCGACGTCCTCAAAGAGCTCGCCGACGCATGCGCCAGAGAAGGAATCAAACTGCACCTTTATTACTCACACATCGACTGGACCCGTCCCGACTACCCGTCCGGCCGCACCGGCCTGGAAACCGGTCGTGATCCCAAGCTACGCGACTGGCCGGCATACTACCGGTTCATGAACGCGCAGCTCACCGAACTGCTCACAGACTATGGCCCCATCGGAGCCGTATGGTTCGACGGACTCTGGGACCACGACAGCGACTCCGTGCCATTTGACTGGCAGCTCTCCGGACAATACGAAATGATCCACCGCCTGCAGCCGTCATGCCTTATCGGCAACAACCACCACCAGACTCCATTTCCCGGAGAGGATATACAGATATTCGAACGCGACCTCCCGGGCGAAAACACCGCCGGCCTGTCCGGGCAGGCAATCAGCCGCCTTCCGCTTGAGACATGCCAGACTATGAACGGCATGTGGGGATACAAAATCAAGGATCAGGACTACAAAGACACCCGCACCCTTATCCACTACCTCATCGGAGCCGCCGGACGCGGAGCCAACCTGCTGCTCAACGTCGGCCCGCAGCCCGACGGATCAATTCCGGCAGCTGCTCTCGCCAGATTCAAGGAAATGGGCGAATGGCTCCGCGCCAACGGCGAAACGGTCTACGGCACCGTCTCCGCAGGCATAGATCCGCAGCCATGGGGAGCCGTGACACGCAAAGGAGACAAAATATACGTCCACGTCCTCACTCCGCAGAACTCCGAAATCTACCTGCCGCTCGACTGCCGCATAAAATCAGCCACCGCATTTGCCGGCGGCGAAAAAGTGCCGTTCACCCGCACCCCCGGAGGCATAGTCCTCTCCCTGCCGCAACTGCCCGCCGACAACGTGGACTACATCATAACCCTCTCCACCAGATAAACCCGCAACTATCCCCCTCTCTCCGACGCAACAAAACAACAGGACAAGGCCGTAAACCCATACTAACGCCATGACTCCGGCTACAGCTCTCGTCACCAACCCGGTGCTGATCTTTTTCATAGTGCTGGCTATTATACTGATGGCCCCGCTACTGCTGAACAGACTGAAAATCCCCCACATCATCGGCATGATAGTGGCCGGCGTCTGCGTGGGACCGTTCGGATTCCACGTGCTCGACAACGACGCCAGCTTCAGCATCTTCGGACAAGTCGGACTGCTCTACCTCATGTTTCTGGCCGGCATCGAGATCGACCTGTTTCACCTGCGTCTCAACCTGAAGCGCGGACTGGTGTTCGGACTGCTTACGTTCTTCATACCGCTGCTTCTCGGCATAGCCGCATCCGTATGGCTGCTGCATCTCGACGCGGTCACCTCGGTGCTCCTCGCGTCAATGTATGCCTCGCACACCCTCATAGCCTACCCCGTCACAGCCCGGTTCGGCATCACCAAATCTCCGGCCGTGCTCATATCCGTAGTCGGCACCATAGTGGCTGTGATCGGTGCGCTGCTCTCGCTAGCCATCGCCCTTAACGTCCAGCGCACAGGACAGTTCAGCATCCTCGCCATTGCCCTGCTGCTGGCCAAACTCATAATCTACTGCGGAGCAGTCCTCTCCATATACCCGCTGCTCACGCGCAGCTTCCTGCGCCGCTACAACGACCGCGTGACACAGTTCGTCTACGTACTCGCCCTGGTGTTCCTCGCGGCCTACGTGGCCCAGGCCATCGGACTTGAAGCCGTGCTCGGCGCATTTCTTGCCGGACTGGTGCTCAACCGCTTCGTGCCCAACACATCGCCCCTGATGAGCCGCATCGAGTTCGTGGGCAACGCCCTCTTCATCCCATACTTTCTCATAGGCGTGGGCATGATGATCGACGTTCGCGTCATAGCCCAGAAAGACACCTTGATCATGGCCGCCAACATGCTTGCCGTGGCCCTCTCCGCCAAATGGATCGCCGCGTGGCTCACACAGAAGTTCTACCGCATGACCCCCGACGACCGCGGCGTGATGTTCGGACTCTCCACCGCCCACACCGCCGTGGCGCTCGCCGTGGTAACCATTGGCTACAACTTCGGTCTGATGAACATTGCCATGCTCAACGGCACGGTGCTAATGATCCTGCTCACCTGCGCGCTCGCGCCGATGATCACATCGCGCTCGGCCGCAGGCATCAAGCTCCACATGCTCGAACGCAACGACAGCACCGCCGTGGCCGCCAACCCCACAGTCGAGAACACTCTGGTGCCCGTATCCTCTCCTGTCACCGCACTCGAACTTATGGAACTGGCCCTCATGATCCACCCCAGAGGACCGGCCAACAACATCTACACCGTCAACATCCGCAACGACAACACCGCCATAGCCCGCTCCGAAGGCCACGACGCCCTCCAGATGGCCCTCAACGCCGCCGCTACGGTCGACATACCGGTGATACCCATCGAACGCTTCGACCTCAACACTGCCACCGGACTCATCAACACCATCAACGAACGCGACATCACATCGGTCATCATGGGGCTTCACCGCAAAGTCTCGATCATCGACACCTTCTTCGGCGCAAAAATGGAGCAACTGCTCAAAAGCACCAACCGGCAGATACTCATAAGCCGCTGCTTCAACCCCGTCAACACCCTGCGGCGACTCGTCGTCTGGGTGCCCCCGAAAGCCGAATATGAAACCGGATTCCCCCGGTGGGTGGCATCAGTGGGCCGTCTTGCCGGATCCCTCGGCAGCCGCCTGATATTCCTCTGCCACCCCGACGTCAGACGTCTGATAAGCGGAGTGCTCCATCATGAGCGCCTTGAAGTCAGGTCCGAATTCCACGACATGGAACAATGGGACGACTTCCTGCTCGTGGCAAACCGCATACTCGACGACGACCTGCTCATCGTCATCTCCGCCCGCCCCGGCTCCATGAGCTACTCCCCCGACGTACAGGAAATGCCGTCGTTCCTACGCAAATACTTCGCGCTGACCAACCTCATAGTCATATTCCCCGAACAGTTCGGCCGCGACACCGACAAGATGTCGTTCGTCGACCCCATAGGCACCGAAGCCGACATAACACCCTCCATATTCTGGCGCCTGTTCAACTACCTCAACAACACCGGACGCCGCATGCGACACCGCCGCCGGCCCCCACGCATCCCCCCCGACCTCTAACTCCTCACTCCCGACTCCTCACTCCTAATTTCCAACTTCTAACTTCCCATGAACCTCATACTAACCGACATAAAATCCGTCAGAGACGACCTTCTGCCGCTCACGTTCACCCGACCCGTAGCGATGCTCCGCACCGGCATAGGCACCATAGCCGACCACTGGCAACGGCTGCTGCCGCACGCCGCCATCTCATTCCGCACCGAAGACTACCTGCAAGGCAAATACCCCTGCAACGCATCCGACCCCGCCACCGACGTAACCATGGCCGGCCACATAATCCCCTCCGTCGCCCTCGCCGAAGCCATAGCCGCTCTCGGTCCAGGACAATGGATCGCCGACGCCGCCGGACAATGTATAGCCGAATGCGGCAACCGCCAAGGCCAGCCGACGGCCACAGTCGAGACCAAAGCCATACTCCAGCCCTACCACATTTTCGAGCTCAGCAAAGAACTCATCACTGCCGACTTCCATGCCGTCACAGCCGGACGCGTCTCACAGCCCGTCTCACCCACATGCACCGTCATCGGCGACCCCTCGCTCATATTCATCGAAGAAGGAGCCGACGTCGAAGGATGCTTCATCAACACCCGCCAGGGGCCCGTCTACATAGGCGCCGGAGCCGAAGTACAGGAAACCGCCGTGCTGCGCGGCCCCGTCTGTGTGGGCCCCGACTGTCTTGTGCGCATCGGAGCGCGACTCCTGCCGGGCACCAACCTCGGCCCCAAATGCAAGGTCGGAGGAGAAATCGACAACGCCATATTCCTGGCCAACGCCAACAAACAGCACGACGGCTACCTCGGCGACGCCGTCATCGGCGAATGGTGCAACCTCGGCGCCGGATGCAACTCATCCAACCTCAAAAACGACTACACCGAGATCCGTCTCTGGAACTACCCCACCCGACGATTCCTCCGCACCGGACTCCAGTTCTGCGGACTCATCATGGGCGACCACTCCAAAGCCGGCATCAACACCATGTTCAACACAGCAACAGTAGTCGGAGTCGGCTGCAACATACACGGCTCCGGATTCCCCCGCAACTTCGTCGCATCATTCTCCGATGGCGGCGCGGCCGGATTCACCGACGTCATCATGCCACGCTTCCTCGAAACCGCCCGCAAGGTCATGAGCCGGCGCGGAGTGGAAATGACCGACGCCGACACAAGCATCCTTGAACACATCCACGAAATCACCGCAGACCTCAAATGATCGAACACATACAAGGCAAAATCGACCGTCTCACGCCCACCGACGTCGTAATCGACATCAACGGACTCGGCTACATACTCGCCATCTCCCTCTCCACCTTCTCCAAAATCGAGAAACTCACCGACACCCGGCTCCTTGTCCACGAAGTCATACGTGAAGACACCCACGACCTCTTCGGATTCGCCGACGAACAGGAACGCACACTCTTCCGCCTGCTCATCGGCGTCAGCGGCGTAGGCCCCAACACAGCCCGCATGATCCTGTCGTCACTGTCGGCCCAGCAACTCGAGCAATGTATCACCGCCGGCGACCACTCACGGCTGAAAGCCGTCAAAGGCATCGGACTGAAAACCGCCCAACGCATCATCGTGGACCTTAAAGACAAAATCACACCTGCCGGCGACTCCGCCGGTACGTCACCCGGCGCCGACCCGGCAGCCGGCGCCCCCTCCGAAGCCTACGAAGAAGCGCTCGCTGCCTTGGTCATGCTCGGATTCACACGGCCGGCATCACAGAAAGTGCTCAAAAAGCTCTTCGACGCCGAGCCCTCACTGCGCGTCGAAGCCGCTATCAAACGCGCGCTCACGCTCCTCTGACCCCATACGCCGCCCCAGGCGCCCAGATACAGCGGCATTCCATTCCGCCCATCGCCGCTATCTGAACTTTCCATAGCAAACCGCAGAATATCCTCCGGCTGAATTGTTACTTTGCATATACAATTCAATCGTTATTCTGCAGTTCTATATGCCAACACCTCTGACTATATGGACATGCGTGGCTGCTGCCACATGTCTCATCATCCTTGTCCGCCTTGTCCGCCGAAACCCCGGCCGGGACGGACATTCACGGCGCCGATTTTTCGAAATCGGCCACGAAAGAGAAGAAATATGGATTCCAGGCGACCGCCTTATGTCGGAAATAGACGATTACGATGACTACGACGAATCCGACGACCTCTGAAACGGTTACCGCCCGGGCGGCCGCCCGCTTCATCTCCGACTACGCCTGCCGCCTTCTGGAGTGCGGCGCCACATGCGTACGCATCGAAAAAAACGTGAACCGCATAGCCCGCACATGGCACCTCACAGCCGCCATGACAATCACCCCGGCCCACATAAGCCTGACGGTAAGCGACACCGGCGGCAGCGACACCTTCACACTCATCACGGCCGTCAGCCACACATCCGTCAGCTACGATATGAACACATCACTGAGCCGGCTGAGCTGGCACATAGCCGACAACGCCACCGATCCGGCCAGAGCCACCGCCATGCTTCACGAGATCACAAACCGTCCCCGGCCAGACAAATGGAAAACCCTGCCATTAGTAGCGCTTGCCAACGCTTCATTCTGCCGGCTGTTCGGCGGCGACGCAACGGCGATGGCCACGGTATTCGCAGCCACCACAGCAGGCTATGCGCTCAAACTCATACTGTCTGAAGCCGGCATGGACCTCAGGCCCACACTGATCCTGTGCGCATTCGTCTCTTCGGTCCTCGGGGCCACCGACGGCCTGTTCTCCCTTGGCTCCACCCCCGACATAGCCATAGCCACAAGTATCCTCTATCTGGTCCCGGGCATCCCGTTCCTCAATGCCTTCAGCGACATGATCGCCGGCCACTACACCTGCTCGTTCAGCCGGCTGGCAGGAGCGGCAATCCTCACATGCTGCCTGTCTGCCGGACTCTGCGGCGGCATGCTGCTCATGGGCGCCGGAATGTTCTGATCTTCCCCATACATACACACAACAATGATCACCGAATTTCTACAAGACGCATTGTTTGCAGCTATAGCCGCTATCGGATTCGCCGCCATAAGCGATCCGCCACGCAAAGCCTACCTCTACTGCGCCACCATAGCCGCCGCCGGCCACTCCGTCCGCTTCCTCCTGATGCACGCCGACACCGCCGGCATGCACATAGTCACCGCATCAGCCCTGGCAGCACTGATCACCGGCACCATGGCCGTCCTCCTGTCCACTCGTGCAGGAATGCCTGCCGAGACATTCCTTTTTCCAGCACTGCTCCCCATGATTCCCGGCATCTACGCCTACAAAACCTTCGGAGGACTCATCCTGTGCCTGATGCACGCCGACGAATCCTCGTTTCCTCACTATTTCTACCTCTTTGCCCATAACGGCATGACCTGCCTGTTCATCCTTCTGGGCATGACTGTCGGTGCCACCGTGCCAATATTCCTCCTGAAACGGATCTCATTCCGTGCCACGCGCGATGCCGCACATCACGAATAATTGATAACTTTGCACCCTGTTTCCACCACCCCAACACCACTACGTCATGGAATTGCGCCAACTGAAATATTTCGTCAAAGTAGCCGAAACACTGAATTTCTCGGAAGCTGCCCGAGAACTGTGCATCACCCAGAGCACTCTCTCTCAGCAGATCAAACAGCTCGAACACGAGATGCACACGACGCTGCTCCTGCGCAACAGCCATAGCGTGGCCCTGTCGGAAGCAGGCAACGAACTGCTCCCATACGCCACACGCACACTCAAAGACGCCGACGTATGTATCGAGCGCATCAACGACCTTCAGAACCTGTTGGGCGGAGTGCTCAACATCGGCGTCACCTACTCCTTCAGCCCAATCCTCACAGAAACTATCTTCGAATTCATGAAGCGCTACCCGGGAGTCCGGCTCAACGTCTCCTATCGCCCCATGACCGAACTTATGGAACTGCTGCGTGCCCGAAAAGTGGACTTCGTCCTCGCCTTCAAGCCCTCGGCCCCAATGCCCGACATAGAGTCCCACATACTCTTCCAGAACTGTCTGGCGGCCATCGTCAACTCCTCTCACCCGCTGGCCGCCGAAAAGAAAATCAGTCTCGAGAGCCTGTCGCGCTACACTCTCGCCCTTCCCTCCAAAGGGCTTCAGGCACGCAACGCACTCGACCGGATCACGGCCATCCGTTCATGCCCGCTCAAAATCCACATCGAGCTCAACGACCCCAACATACTGCTTGATCTGGTGCGACAGAGCAACCTCGTGACAGTTCTGGCCGAAGCATCCATCCACAACGAACGCGGAGTCACCGCCGTGCCCATCGACTCCCCCGAAAACGAAATGTCAGGCTGCGTCCACACCTTGCGCGACTCCTACCGCAAACGCTCCATGCAGGAATTCATCAGGATGCTCAGCGGGTCCATTGCCGTGAGCGAACGCATCAGGGCCTGGATCTGATGCCGCCTGCGCGACACCTGCCGCGCCGCCCCCTCAGCGGGCAAGATTCAGATTCACCGTGACACCGTATGAAGAATTGCTCGTAGGATACGACGACGTGCTCACCAGCGGCGTATTGACCTGATGGTCGAAAAACAACCCCAGCGACAACCGTTTGCTCAACGCATACTGGGCCGTAAGGTTCATGGTGATATTACGTGTTCCCGATGTGGCCTGCGTGTAGTTGCTCTCGATCCTGCGGATCAGCGCCTGCGAATGCGCATAACTGAAATCGGCGTTGATATTCAGGTCGTTGCTCACTCCCGCCTGCTTTCCCTTGAGCTTAAGCACCGAACTGAAATTGACTATCTTATAGCCCACGCCCACGGTAAGCCCCTTCTGAGCGGCCTCCACAAGCTGTCCTGCCGATGAATTCAGCGTCAGAGTGCGCGAGTCGCGATACTCGGCCGACAGACGCAGGTCATTCTTCAGCGTCACGGTCACACCGACAAGCGGAGCAAACTTCTCGGTGATCACCACCGACGATATATTATACGGCGACGAAGGTATCGGACGCCCAGACAGCTCGTCGAGCGTAAACCCGAGATCCCCGTCCACACCCAGCCAGTTCAGATAACTCGAATAAGAGCCTACGGAATACGTGCACTGATACGCATGGTTTATCTGAAACGACTTGAACACATTGCGCAAATTGCCCAGATTCAGCAGCCCGTCATACGTGACCCTCCAGTTCGGCAATGCCGCGGCAAACGAAGGGAACGGACTCAGATACTGGCGGGCAGGGTCATTGCCGGAATAAGCGGCGACAAACGCCGGAATCAGCACATCCGACGACGTGGCGCTCACTCCGCCCACCTCCGGGCTGAACGGCTGGCCGGCCTGCGGAAGTCCCTCCATAAAACCGCCGGTCGGATATCTCTGTCCGTCATACTGGCCCTGCACACGAGCGGCCATAAGGGGGATATAGTCCAGAAAACGCTGGAACGTAGGATCATAATAACCGTTTTCCGCCTTCGACGAACGCAATGCCGTGGCCAGAGCCACATGGGTCTTGGTGTACGATCCCGAAAGCGACGTAGGCATGTTGTCATACATGAACTGCACGCGGCTCGTGCGTGAATCCGTCCGGTTCGTGGTCAGCACTATCTTCAGTCCCTTCACAGGCTCCAGAGTCAGCTCCATGTTCAGCTCGTTCGAGCGGGTAAGATTAGCCGGAGAAGTCTGCCCGTCGTCACACAGGAGCCAACCGCGCTCCTTGGAGCGTGTTACAAAATCATCACCGACAAAACCGAAAGCGAAATCAAGCCCCGGCGCCATCGGACCGTATGCACGGCTCTGACCGAAAACGGCTCCGACATCAGGCCGGTAAAGGGGCAACGACATCGAGCGCGCCGTACGGAATCTCACCGAAGCCGAGCGCGGACTCAGCAGCAACCGCGTGGCATACGCCCCGGCTTCACTCCAGAAATTCTTTTTAGGCTCCTCTTTCACCTCCACGATCGTGAACTTTATGTTCTGCTCTCCGCGGTTCAGCACCTCCAGAGAATTGTCGTCGATCTTGCGCGTCTCCACCCTGAACGGCTGGCCGGCCGTGGTGGTGGCCGTCACCTTCACCTTAGGCACTTTCAGATTATGCTTGATCACCAGCGATGTGTCCTCGCGCAGCTTCAGCGTACGCTCGAACCGCTTCGGACGGTTGGCCCTCGACGACGCACTCTTCCTGCGCCCCGATCCGCCAAACCTCTGGTTGATCTTCTTGAAATACGGCACCTTATTGAACAGGCCCTCGAAATTCAGCCTGCCGTCGGCCGAAAGAGTGGCCTGATTGGCGATTGTGTTTCCCACCGACAGTCCGTCCACCGTGGCGCCGCGGTCCCAGCGGTAAGTGGCATTGTACGACGCCGACCCCGTGAGCCAGTCCATCGCAGGAATCTGATTGAACGGAGCCTTGTATGATCCGGTAAAAGTCTGGTTATAGCTCCATGGCGTGCCGAGATTGCGCAGCGAACTCAGCACAGTGTCCTTCCACTCCCTGTATCTGTCGGGAAACAGCTTGCGGTTCACCGCGCCCACCGTCTCCTCTATGCGCGCCGACGTGTTGGACGCGAACGTGAAATTCAGTGTCTTGGTGAAGTTCCAGCTTATGTTGAGCTGACGGTCCCACAGGAAATTCTTGCTCACCGACACCGGCAGCTGGAAATTGTCGTCGATCTCCGACCGCGTCTGCTGCTCGTAATAGTAGCGCGACATGGTGGTCAGGAACGTGATGTTCGACGGCAGATAGTTCAGCTCCCAGTCGGCCAAGAACTTGTTGCCCTTGCCCTTCTTGCCCTTCATCGACTTGGCGAAAGGCTTCACCCCGCGCTTGAACGGCGAATAGGCATACTGGAACGATCCGCGGTAATCGTCAGTGTTCTGATACTCCGTGGTCGGATCATTGAACCGTTGCTTGTTGAACGAGAAATTCAGAGTGAAATTGGCCGGATCCCACGGCATGGGGTTCTTGCTCTTCACATCAAACTTAAAGCCCGATATGCTGAAACTCTGTATGGTCGTCTGCTCCACGGCATACGCCCTGATCGAGTCGCGCTGCGTCTCGGTAACACAGGCATCCAGAGCGTCGCTCAGCTCCACGTCCTGATCCAGAGGATTATATTTAGGAGTGATGCGCTCCTTGCTCGTCGAGAAATATATCGGCGCGCGCAGCTTGGCCTTCTCCGGCAGAAAACGTCCCGCATCCACCTGCATGGCGAAATTTATCTGCTGATAGTCATCCATGCGGCGGTCGTTGAGACTCTGGTCCACGCCGCCGAATCCAGCCGTCTCCACATGCGCCCCGAGATTGAACGTGGCCACGTCGCTCATGTTCAGGATCATGTTGGCCTTGGCCGCCCAACCTCCCGACTCATTAAAATCGGTCACTTTCAGTTCGTTGACCCACACCACGCCGCTCTTCACGGTCGAAGCGTTATTGCGCACGCCTATGAGCATCACCCTTATGTCGCTGAGCGATGGATTGCCCATCACACTGATGGTGTTGGCCTCATTGTCGGGGTCGCGGCCCGTAAACCGGGTGTTGAAACCGATGCCTGACGCCCCTTCGTTCTGCTCGCGGTTGCGCTGGCGCTTCAGCTCCACCAGACGCTGCAGCAGGAAGTCAAACCGGTTCGACTCCGGCCACACCATGGCGCGCTGCGACGTCAGATCATTGTTGTAGCGTCCGGGAGGGGTCAGCGTCAGCGGTATCTCATACTCATAATAATTGTTCTTCACATCGGAGCCGAGACGCAGAAACACCGACAGCTGACCGCTGCGCAGATCCGTCACGTCATCTATCAGCGACTCGGCGTGAACCCACATCTGCATGCGCTTGTAATTGCGCAGGTCATGCTGGGTATTGCGGTACACACCGCGTGCGTCACCGGCCTGAATTCCGGTCAGTTTCATCGACATGGACTGCTCGTTGAGCTGCACGGCCTGCGACTGTCCCGGATCCTGTATGCGCGTCACCCCGGGCGGCAACACATAGTTCACCGGCTCGCGCCCGGCATTCTCCTCGATATTCACCACCGAAAGGTCCAGTTCGCCCTCGGCGGGAGTGTCGGCACGGCTGTTGAGATTAAACTTATAGCCGCGCCACTCGCCGCGCACCAGTTCCAGCGTGGCAAAACGCAGGTGTGTCACCTTCTTGAACCCGGTCATGAACATACGCGCGAAACGCACCGCCGACAGGTCCGAGATCGAACCGACCTTCCTTTCATAGTCGGCCAGAGGAATCTTGAACTGATACCACTCCACCTCGGCGTCGCGGCCGTTGCGCAGATGCACTATGCTCACCTGCTTGTCAGTGATATAATTCTGGCCCACGACCAGATCCTCCGGGCGTATCGACACTTTATACTGGAAATAACGCTCATACTCGTTGAGCGTATTGTCCTGATTGATATCCTCGACATCGGGAGTGGAGCGCGACGACTGATACAGCGGATCCGGCGCATCCTCGGGCGACAGCGAGTTGCCCTCCACACCGTTGTAACGCTTGTAGCGCTCGAGCACACCCATGCGGCGCTCGTCGTAGTCATATCCGCGATAGAAATGATAATTGTCGCCTGCCGGATCACGCAGCGGCGAGAACTCATCCTGCTCCCAGGCGGCCAAAGTGGCTGGCGACACCTTCATCCGCAGTTTCTGCAGATAATCCTGATATGACGGAAACCCGAACTCGTCTTCATTGATCAGACCGTCCAGACCCACATCCTGCACCTTGCGCGAACCGCTGTTGTTGTCAAACGAATAAGTCAGCGAAGGCTGCGTCGACACCCTGCCCCACACCGTCTCCTGTATAAAGCGGTCGTCGCCATCGTAAGGTATGCCGTTCTCGTAACTCTTCATTCCGTCCTTGAGTATATCTTCGGAAATCTCGCCGAAGTTCAGATACAGATCTCCGCCCTCGTGGTTGGGATTGTCCGGATCCAGAAACGGATTCATCAGCCAGAACTGCACATACTCTATGTTGCTCTGCTCGAAATTGGTATTGTCAAGCTTGCGCATGATGCCGCCCCACCGGCGTTCCGGATTCAGCAGCGCGCCCTCCTGGTCTATATTATCGGCGTCGAGATTATACGGCCCGCGTTCCGTGGGATAAAACGACAAATTCAGAGTCTGCACAGTCGACGACTCACCGTAGGTGAGCTGACGGCCGGGGAAAATCTCCATCGACGTCACCTCACGCACATAAGGATTGCTCAACTGATCCACATCGCTCTTGATATACGACGGACACAGCGAAGAATTGCGCTCTGTGAAAAGCCTGTCGATATAATACCAGTTAAGCAGCGCTCGATTCTTTCCATAATCCACATTATTGCTCAGCGCGGCTTCCGGGAAAAGAGCCGTGGGCGAATTGTCATAAGGAGTCGACGCAAGCTGCCATGCGTAGGGCGAGCGCAGGTCTATGCCCGTCTGTGTCGCCTCGAAATCGTCCACATAGCTCGATCCCTTGCTTGATCCCGACTTGTTGCTGTGGGGCACGATCTGGGCGAATTCTCCGGTGATGCTGAACTTCGACGGAGCGGTGGCATTGACCGTGGGAATCCAGTTCAAGGCATTGGTGAGCCACTGGAACTCCGTGTTGTAGCTGAAATTCATGCCCCACATGGTGTTGTTGATCACCTCATCGCCGATATTCACCTTCTCGGTCAAAGCCTTCTCGGAAAAATGCAGCAAAGTGGCCCCGACATTAAAATTACGGTTGAACTGATAGTTCAAGTCCAGTCCCAGCAGAGTCTTCCGCTGGGTGGAGTAAAGGCTCTGATTCTCCAGAGTCACGCTTATGCTCTGGCCCGAATCTATGATGCTCTGGTTGGTGATGGTGACTATACCCATGGAATAGTCCACGGTATAATCGGAATTCTCCGTAAGGGTCACGCCGCCGGCGGTCACTATCACCGAGCCGCGCGGCACATTCATGGCATTGAGCCGTATCTGCGACCCGCCCGATGCCTGATATGACCCGACGAGCATAAACTTGTTCTTGTCGGCAAACTGCTGCGCCACAACCAGAGTCGAGTCATACAGCTCCTTGTACACATAGCGCTCGGCCAGAGCCGGATTGCCTATCGCCGTCTCCAGATGGGCGCCGAAAGGCTCAGCCACAGGAAAAATGATCTTGCCGGTGGAAGAAACTATAGTATATCCCTCGATGTAGTCGAACATGCCGTCGGGATTTCCCTCCTGATTAGAGTCGAGACGGTCCAGATTCATAACCTGCAGCAGCGTCTTGTTGCTCAGTCCCGGCACCGGAAGATAATTGATAGCCGTACCGGTAGTGTCGCTCAGGTACTTGATCTGCATTTTGAAATTGGTCGACTGCACCTGGTAGGCCCCGACGGAATAGACGTTTTTCATCATCAGGCGCCACATGGGCAGACGCGGTGCCTGCGTGGTGCTCTTCAGCATCTTCACATACAGGTTGTCGTTGGTGGTGGTGATGTCGTCCGAAAACTCGCCGACCTTATAGACCTGACCGTTGTAAGTGTACTCGTAGGCCACGGCGAGCACCTCGTCGGCACGCAGCTCCGCGCGCAGCGATATATAGCCTAGCGTGGAATTGAGCGTATACTCCGACGGTGTCAGCAGTCTCGCGCTCTCCACCTTCTCATAGTCGCGGCCCCCCTCGAAACCGTAGACAGCCAACGGCTCCAGCGCCTGGGTAACGGTCGAGATCGACCGCGCCCCGGGATAGTCGTCCTTGATGGTCGACAGCAGATTGTTCGACGCATTGGCAGGATTCGGCAACGACGGATTCGGCGCCCAGAAATCATTGGCCATATATTTGTTCTCGCCAAGGTCCATGAAAGCCACCAGATTGCGCGACTCATTGTAGTTATTGCTCTTGTTGGTGATCCACACCTGCACCCGCGTGATGCTCACACCCGAAGTCACATGCGGCAGACGGGATGCGAACCTGTCATAATTCTCGCGAAAAAAGTGAGCCAGAAAAAAATGTCGGTTCTGATCATAGGCATCGGCGTTCACCGAAAAGTCCGTGGACTGCGACCCGCCCTTGGAATTCACCGTACGCGACTCCGAATTCTGCTGCGACACAAGGGCCGTGGCCGTCAGCTTGCCGAACTGGAGTTTGGTCTTGAAGCCGAAAAGCGACGTGGCGCCGCGTATCAGCGACGATCCGGTGGTCATGGACACGTTGCCGGCTTCCACCAACTTCACTATATCGTCCTCCTTGCCCTCGTACGCAAGCTTCAGATTCTGAGAGTCGAAATCAAACGTGGCGTCGGTGTTGTAGCTCATGTTGAATTTAAGCCTGTCGCCCACCGACGCGCTTATAGTAGCCTGTATCTTCTGGTCGAAATCAAAATACGTCTTCCGGCGCGCATTCAGAGCCAGAGCCGGATTGTCGGTCTTGTTGCTCTTCACGCCCATCGACAGCTGCACCGAACCCTGTGTCTTCAACTGCACGCCGCCCGGACCGAAAATCTTCTCCAGCGGTCCGAGCGCAAAATTCATGTCGAAAATATTAAACGGCTCCTTGGTCTTGTCATCGGCAAGCAGATCGGCATTGCGCTTGCGGTAATAGGCTTCCATCGACCGGCGCAGCTGCCAGTCCTCATACTGCGCTCTGGTCAGCATGAACGGAGTCACCAGATCGGTTTCGCCAAGCCGCGTGTGAATGATATAATTGCCCGTGACCGGATCATACTCGGCCACAGTGGTGATGTTCGACGGATTCGACAGGTCTGCCGCAAACTCCTCCTCCATAAGTCCCTGATAATCCACAGGCACCGTTGGCTGCACCGGAAACCGCGTGGCCGACGAGTCGCGCACCGCTGGCATCGGCATCGGCGAGGGGGGCGGCGACAGCTTCGACGACACATTCTGTGCCTGCACACGCGAAAAATCCCCTGAACACATACCCAGAATGCAGAGGAACAGAAGAAATGTGATATATATACGGTGTGTGACCAGGCGTCTCATTTCAGATATCTGAATAACTAACGCTCCCTCATTGCCATTTATTTTATCCGCTCGTACAGGTTGGGGCAAAAAAAATCGGCGGACGAGATACGAAGTCACGCCCGCCGACATTAATTTCACATCATTTCTCGAACATATATCGTATTTTTCCGCAGATACCGCGGGGATTCTCCTTTATGTGGACAAAGGTGGAATAGTCGGTCTTTCTGATAAATATGATCGAATTGGGCAACACCACCGCCACCGTCTCGTCAAAATCCACCACACAGTGTATACGCCCAAGCTCAATCCGCTTGAACGGAGAATAATCCTCCATATTGGTAAACACAAGCATGTCTCCATCCAGCTCCACCGCGTCGGTATCGAGGGCATATTCGATCAAAAGCGACAGGTTGCGGTCTTCAAGATTCTTGGGACAACGACGGTACTTCTTGTATAGCTCTGCGATGGTCTGTTTGGTAATCATTGCGTTTTATTTTATATAAATTTGGATCGGTATTGAATTCTTTTCGGTTGGTAAACGCAAAGGCTTGCGAATAGGTTTGAATTGTAACAGGATTGTTTTTTCTTTTTGACATAAATGTTGCAACTTTGCACTCAAAACCGAAATTCAAGCTCCCGGCAACCCAACATTCACGCTACCGGAAGCGTTAAATTAAGAAAAAAGGAACTGCCGTGAAACCGAAAGAAGATTCATCATCCGAAAGCATATTCACCACTCTGCGGGAACTGCCGCTGCTCAAAGGTGTGAGCCAGGCCAGACTGCAGGAAGTGGTAGGCAACACACGCTTCCATTTCCTGAAATATGCCCCCGGAGAAACAATAGCCGAAGCCGACGAACCGTGCACACACATCAAATTCGTGGTGAGCGGCAGCGTCAGGCTGTCAGTGGCCAACGCATCCGGCCGCTTCTCGGTCGACCAGACCCTGACAGCGCCACAGGTGCTCGCGCCCGACTACCTTTTCGGACGCTCACCGCGCTATCCCGGCTCCATCGTGGCCATAGACCGTGTCGGCATAATGCAGATAGCCAAGGAAGACTACCGCCAGATGCTCTCGTCCGATCCTGTTTTCCTGTTCAACTTCCTCAACACCGTCAGCACCAACGCCCAGAAAGGGCTTCACGGCATTCTCGCCGTGGCCACCGGATCACTTGAAGAGCGTATAGCCTTCTGGATCATATCCATGACCCAGCCCGGCAGCACCGACATAGTTCTGCGATGCCAGCACCGCGACCTCTACGCCCTGTTCGGCGTGAGCCGCCACTCCTACTTCACCACGCTGGATTCCATGAAAGCCGGCGGAATCATCGACTACGACTCTTCCCGCGAGATCCGCATACTCTCCCGACCCGAACTGCTGCGGATACTCCTGCGATAAACTTCAGCGGCCCATCCCGCTCCCCACTTTTCTTCTCTTCCTCTCCCTTCAACCTATTTATCAGTCACTGCATTGGACACAAATACCCAGCCCATACCTCCGGCTCCGAAGCCACGGCGCCGCAAAAAACTGCCGCGTCCCCTGAAATGGACTGCCATCGCCCTCGCCGGCGTGATGGCCCTGATAATGTGCGCCGTCACCGCGCTCTACATTCCCGGAGTGCTCAACACCGTGGCATCACGTGTGCTCCCGCAGATCGAAAAAGCTTCCGGACTGCGCATACAGGTTGCCGACATCAGACTGAAATTCCCGCTGCGGCTCAGCCTTCACGACGCCATAGTCATCGACACCGCCACAGCCGACACAATGATCACCGCCGCACAGGCCGACGCATCGGTAGCCGTGCTGCCTCTGATCACCGGAGCCATCGAGATAAACTCGGCCGACGTACGCCACGCCTACTACCGCATGGGCGGACCGGACTCCTTATATATATCGGCCCGGATCGACACTGTCTCAGCCGGACCGGCATCCCTAAGGCTCGGCCAAGGGATCATCGACGTGAACCGCGCCGCAGTGGCCGGCGCAAACGTGCGCCTGATCATGGGCGATTCGGCCTCAGCCGAAAAGACCGACACCGTACCCCCCTCGCCCCTCACCGTCAGACTCGGCAAAGTGACCCTCGACCGCATCAACTACTCAATGCGCATGTCACATCCTGCCGATTCTGCCGCAACCGACACCGTGCCGGCCGACACCATAGCCGCAGGAATCAAACATGCCGCACTCTCGCACGGGCAGATCCGTATCCTTCCGTCCACACTCACCATCGACGCACAGTCGGTGACTCTCGATGCCGACCACGGTCTCTACGGCAAATGCGGAGCCGAACCCATGCCCGGACTGGACATGAACTGGCTGGAGATCACAGACACCCACATCAGGGTCGACTCGTTCAGCATGAACGGCACCGACATGCGAGTCCCTGTCAGCAGGCTCCACACCCGCGAACGGTGCGGACTCACGCTTGACGCCACCGGCACCTTCGCCATGGACTCCACGTCCATCAGGGCACAGGACTTCCGGTTCCTCACCCCTCGGTCATCCATACTTCTCGACGCTGTCATGGGCACCGACACCGTTCCGGCCGCCGCGCCGCTGAGCGCATCACTCAAAGCCAGCATAGACATGAACGACATCACACTCGCCATGCCGCTGACCATGCCGGTCACATCGGCCCTGCCCGCCGGAGTGCCCTTGCGAATAAAAGCAGACGTAACCGGCACTATGGCCGGAGTAACGGTCGACACTCTCAGAGCATCAATGCAACGTATCTTCGCCATAACCGCATCCGGCTATGCCCGCGATTTCACCACCCCCGACGACATGGTGGCCGAGATCACCCTCGACGGCTCCCTGACCAATCCCGGGCCATTGCAGAAAATGGTCAAAGGCATCACACTGCCGCCCATCTCGCTAAAAGGCAAAGCCAAGGCAAACCGCGGCAAATACACCGCCGATATCAAAGGACGCACCGGCTCCGGACGCCTGGCTCTCGACGGCACATACTCCGGCACCGCACCCGACTATACAGCCAAAGTACGGCTCGACTCTTTTCCTGTGTCCGCATTCATGCCTGATCTCGGCATAGGCACCGTCACCGCCGCCCTCGAAGCCCGCGGCCACGGGTTCAACCCCATGTCACGTGCCACCCGCATCGACGCCCACGCCCGCATACACCGCCTGACCTACCGGCGCTCGCCCGTCACAGGCGTGACCCTCGACGCCAGTCTCGGCAACGGCAACCTAACCGCCGCCCTGCACTCCGACGCACCGGCGGCCGACCTCGACATGAACCTCACCGCCGGACTCGCACCCGCCCTCTCCTCCTGGGATCTCAACGCACAGATACGCCACCTCAACCTGCGCGCGCTCGGACTCACCGACTCCGTGATGAACGGATCGCTCTCCATAGTCTCCACCGGATGGATAGCGCCGCGCGCCGACTCCATCGGAGCCACGGCCGCCCTTACCGGCATAAACTGGAACCAAGGCAGTATAAACCTGCGCACAGACTCTGTCCGAGCATGTCTACGCGGCACTCCGGCCCACACCGCCGCCAGACTGAAAAACCTGTCGCTCGACGCAGCGCTCTCAGCCGACACATCATTCACCGCACTGCTCGAAAGCCTGTCGGCCGTATCGGCCACGGCATCATCCCAGATCGCCGCACGATCCATCCACGCCGACACGCTCCACTCCATCCTGCCCCCTCTGTCGCTCACTGTCAGCGCCGGCCCCGACAACCTCGCGGCAGACCTCCTCCGCTCCTCGGGCATCAGCTACCGCTCTTTCAGCATGCATGCGGCCAACGACACCTCCCTGCACACCGGAGCCAGACTGCTCGGCCTGACCAAAGGCGAGACCCTGCGCATAGACACTGTCAACCTCGACCTCCGGCAGCAGTCCGACGCCCTGATCATGGCCGCCGACATAGGCAACCGTCCCGGCACATTCGACAACTTCGCCCGGGTGGGCCTGCGAGCCGGCATGAAAGGCAACCGGCTGAAAGCCTACATACGCCAGCAGAACATCCTCGGCCAGACCGGCTATTCCATCGGTTTCACATCCGAGATCACCGACTCGCTGATCAACGTGAGTCTCGAGCCGCTCGACCCGGTGATAGCATACAAAAACTGGACCATCAACGAAGGCAACTACATCAGCTTCAACCCCGGCACATTCCACATCGACGCCAATCTCGACGCATCGGGCGACGCAAGCCGCGTACAGCTCTTCACCTCCCACAACCACCACATTGACTCCGACGGCCACCCGGCCACGGCCAACAACGACCTGACCATGCGCATCACCGATGTGAAACTACAGGACTGGCTATCGATCAATCCGTTCGCACCTCCGGTAGCAGGCACCGTGAGCGCCGATCTGAACCTCGTCTACGACAGCTCATCGCTCAACGGCACCGGCAACGTCAACCTCAGCCGTCTCACCTACGGCAAAGAACCCGTGGGCGACTTCGATCTCGCTCTCGACGTCAGCACCAACCGCTCCGGAGTCATCAACGCCGAAGTGGCCCTGATGGTCGACTCCATAAAGACCATCACCGCCGTCGGAGCGCTCAACGACAGCACCAAGGCATCGCCCTTCCTGCTCGACTTCACCATGATAAAAATGCCGTTGAAAATAGCCAACCCGTTCCTTCCTAAGGACATGGCCCGTCTCTCCGGCACTCTCAACGGCGCCATGGAAATCACCGGCAACCTCGCCAATCCGGTGTTCAACGGCTATCTTGACTTCGACGAAGCGTCCGTACGCGTCGACATGATCGGATCATCGTTCCGCTTCAGCGAAGAAAAAATACCCGTCGACAGCAACGTGGTCAGATTCGACGCATTCACCATCGCCGGATCCAATGACCATCCGCTGAACATCGACGGCACAGTCGACATGCGCAGCATCTCCTCCCCGGCCATCAATCTGGCCATGTCGGCCCGCGACATGCAGGTCATCGACTCCAAAAAACGTAAAAATGTCGACGTCTACGGCAAAGCCTACATAGACCTCGACGCCACCGTGAAAGGCAACCTCAACTTCCTGGCGGTCGACGCCGACATGGCCCTGCTGCCCCGCACCGACGTCACCTACATCGTTTCGTCGGCCGAATCACGCATCGGACTGCAGAACACCTCCGACATGGTGCGCTTCGTCAACTTCGCCGACTCGGCCGCCGTGGCCATGGCCGACTCCGTCAAAGAAAAACCGTCAATGGCGCTGATGATCGATGCAAGTCTCGACGTACGCCAAGGCTCCACCATCACCGCCGACCTGTCCACCGACGGACAGAACCGGATGCAGATCCAAGGCGACGGAATCCTCTCCTACACCCAGACCCCGGTGAGCGCCGACGGACGCCTGACCGGACGGTTCACCATCAACAACGGCTTCGTACGCTACTCGCTCCCCGTCATCTCCGAAAAGCACTTTGACTTCGTGCCGGGAAGCTATGTGTCCTTCAACGGGCCCATGCTCAATCCCGTGCTCTCGGTCAAAGCCGTCGACCAGGTCAGGGCAAACGTCACCCGCCAGGGCGAAAACTCCCGCCTTGTCAACTTCGACATCACTCTGAGCGTCTCCGGCACACTCGAACAGATGAACGTGGCCTTCGACCTCTCGACAAACGACGACATAACCGTGCAGAACGAACTCCGGTCCATGAGCGCCGAACAGCGGGCCAACCAGGCCATGAACCTCATGCTCTACAACGTATATTCCGGCCCCGGCACATCGGCCAGCGCCAACCTCTCGGGCAATCCCCTCTACTCCTTCCTCACCTCCCAACTCAACACCTGGGCTGCAAACACCATCAAAGGCGTCGACGTGAGCTTCGGACTCGACCAGTACGACAGCACCCGCAACGGCACCACCACCCAGACCACGAGCTATAGCTACAAGGTCAGCAAATCCCTGTTCAACAACCGGTTCAAGATCGTAGTGGGCGGCAACTACTCCACCGACGCCAATCCCGACGAAAACCTGAGTCAGAACCTCATATCCGACGTATCCTTCGAATACCTCCTCAACGAATCCGGTTCGATGTACGTCAGACTGTTCCGCCACACCGGATTCGAAAGCATTCTCGAAGGCGAAGTCACACAGACCGGCGTGGGCTTCGTGCTCAAACGCAAGCTCCGCCGTCTCTCCGACATATTCCGGTTCCGCCAGCCGCAACCCTTTGTCAAACCCAAAACCCCGTCAGCCGACAACAAATGACACGGTCAACAAACAATACCCCTCTCCTGCTTCTTCTGTGGTGTATGCTCGCCGCAGCAGCCCTGACGCTCATGCCCGCATGCTCCACCACAGCCCGCATAGCCGACGACGAACAGCTCTACAACGGCATCAAGAAACTCGAGCTTAACCCGCAACCCGGACAAAAACTGCCCGAAGGACTCAAATCTGAAATCTCGGAAGCGGTGGCCGTGAAGCCAAACAACCCGTATCCGTTCACCAACATACGCTCCTTTTGGCCATTCGGACTATGGGTCTACAATCACTTCCCCAACCCGCCCAAAGGCTTTAAACACTGGTTCTACGAAAAATTCGCGGCCGAACCGGTGCTCATATCCGACGTCCGCCCCGACCTTCGCACACGCATGATCGACGAGATCATGGACAACAACGGCTACTTCCGCTCCACCGTCGACTACGAGCTTGTGCCCAAGAAATCCAACCCCAAGATCGCCGCTGTGAAATATCGCGTCAACGCCGGACCGGCCTACCGCATCAACTCCGTAGAACTTCTCCCCGACACCTGCCACCTCAATCACATCATCGACTCCGTGGCATCGCGCACACGCTACCTGCACCCCGGCGTCAGATTCAGCATCGACTCCCTCTCGTCCGTCCGTCGGCAGATATCCGACGCCGTGCGCAACCGCGGATACTACTTCTTCAAACCTGACTACATCGAATATCTCGCCGACAGCATAGCCACGCCCGGATCCATAGCCCTGCGCCTGAACATCGTGGCCGGAACGCCGGAATTCCTGCTGCGCCGCTACTACGTCGGCTCGGTCACAACCCGCATATTCCGCAACGACGGCGGCGGCACACCCGACACCACCGCCACTCGCCGCGGCACCCTCATCCAGATGATGCCGAGCCGGTTCCGCAAGGCCCTTGTGGACGAATGCGTGCTCCTGCGCTCCGGACGCCCCATATCGCAGCGCGCCATCAACAACACCCAGACACGATTTGCCCGGCTCGGCATATTCAACGACATCGGCATCAACGTAGTCCCCGACACCGCAGGCCGGACTCCCGACCGGCTCAACGTAGAGATAGGATGCACCTTCGACACTCCTCTGGAAGCCCGCATCGAAGCCAACGTGTCATCCAAATCAAACAGCTACCTCGGACCGGGTGTGACCCTCGGACTCACAAACCGCAACATATTCGGCGGCGGCGAACAGCTATCCGTCACCCTCACAGGCAGCTACGAATGGCAGACCGGACGCGGCAGTTCCTCCGTGTTCAATTCCTACGAAGTCGGGCTACAGGGATCACTCGCCATACCCCGCCTGATCGCCCCACGGTTCATCCCCCGTTCCCGCCGCGAGCTAAACTGGACTCGAGTAAGCCTTAGCGCAGACCTGCTCAACCGTCCCCACTACTTCCGCATGGCCCAGTTCAACGCCTCCTACGGCTACGACTGGCAGTCGTCGCGCTACTCCACCAACACCCTCACCCTCTTCAAGCTCACCTACACCAAACTCCTCAACACCACCAACGCATTCGACTCGATAATGGCCGAGAACAACGCCATTGCCCTCAGCTTCCAGAGCCAGTTCATGCCGCAGATGATGTACACCTACACCTACGACCGGCTTCTCAACAGCCGCAACTCGCTCAACTGGACCGTATCCGTACAGGAATCCGGCAACATATTCTGCGGCATCTGGCGCGCCTGCGGCGTCAAAGGGCAGAAAGAACTCTTCGGCATACCCATCTCACAATTCATAAAAGGATCAGCACAGATCGTCTACGGCCACCGCATAGGCCACGGAGCCAACTGGCTCATGAGCCGCGTGGCCATCGGAGCCGCCCACGCCTACGGCAACTCCGCCCAGGTCCCCTACAGCGAACAGTTCTGGGTAGGAGGAGCCAACTCCGTCAGAGCCTTCACCGTACGTTCCATAGGCCCCGGCAGCTACCGCGCGCCCAAAACCGCCCGCGGCGACTACTTCGACCAGACCGGCACATTCAAATTCGAAGCCAACGTGGAATTCCGCTTCCCAATCGCCGGACCGCTCCACGGTGCCGTATTCGTCGATGCGGGCAACGTGTGGCTGCTCAAGGACGATGCCGACCGTCCCGGCGGCAAGCTCCGCGCCTCCACCTTCCTGCGCGACCTCGCCCTCGGCACCGGCGTCGGGCTCCGTTTCGACCTCGGCATGATGGTCATACGCGGCGACCTCGGCATAGGCATCCACGCCCCCTACGACACCGGCCGACGCGGCTACTACAACATGACCTCCTTCGGCCGCTCCCTCGCCTTCCACCTCGCCATCGGCTACCCCTTCTGACCCCTCTTTCCTCTTCCATCCGGGAGATCGTTTTTATCCTGTCGTAAAAAAATCGTATCTTTGCAATCTGTGCATAAAAATACGAACAGACAGACTTTCTTAGGATAAAAACAAATGGCCAAGATCATATCCCCGACCCTTCCGCTGGACAACGGCAGACTTTCGGCAGCGGCGCTATATCAAGCTGACTGCCTGGAAGCCATGCGTAAGATTCCCTCCGGCAGTGTCGACCTGATATTAACCGATCCGCCTTATAATTTAGGTATTTTCATGCAACAAAGAGGCACCAACCTCAATAAGATGCGTGAAAATCATTTTGCCTATTCCGGCTGGGACAATCTTGAATTCGACAGGTGGAAAGAAGTCATGGACGAATTTCTTTCAGAATGCCACCGCGTGCTTAAACGACGTGGCGCACTGCTCATATTCATGTCTGTAATCAAAGTAGAGACCATTATCAATCTGGCCGTTTCCCATAAATTTTATTATAAGACCGTCGGCACATGGCATAAACAAAATCCTATGCCGCGCAACATGAACCTGCACTTCCTGAACTCCACGGAAAGCTGGCTGTATTTTATCAACAACGGCACTACAGGCACCTTCAACAATGAAGGCAAGCCGATCCATGATTTTATAGAGACAGCAACCATATCCCAGTCTGAACGCCGCCATGGGAAGCATCCCACACAGAAGCCTCTTAAAGTTATGCAGCATTTCATAAATTTGCTTAGCAACAAAGGGGATGTCGTGTTAGATCCGTTCATGGGCAGCGGCACCACCGGAGTTGCAGCAATAGAAGCTGACCGTAAATTCATCGGTATCGAGATTTCACCGAGCTATTTTTCCATCGCCTTAAAAAGGATAAGCTCATGAAAGTCGCCGATTTATTCTGCGGAGTCGGAGGTCTGTCACAAGGATTTGTATGGGCCGGATGTAAAATAGCGCTGGGCATCGAGCATGATCCGGAAATAGCGCTGTCATATAAAAAGAATCATCCTGACACCGACGTCTATGTCAACGACATACGCAACCTTGATTTCAAAGAAATCCATCAGAAGCATCCGATCATCGACATTGTCATCGGCGGACCTCCATGTCAGGGCTTTTCACAGAAAGGCAAACGCCTTAATCTGGAAGATCCACGCAATTTTCTCTTCCAATCATTCGTTGACTTCGTCGCGGAGTTCTCGCCAAAATATTTTGTATTGGAGAACGTTCCGGAAATCATCACCACATCAGGTGGTTTTTTCTGTAACGAAATAATATCCGCGTTTAAACAGATCGGCTATTCTGTCAGATACGGTGTATTGAATGCCGCCGATTTCGGAGTTCCACAGGACAGACGCCGCGCCGTCTTCATAGGCAAGCGTGGAGATCAGTATATAGAATTGCCGCATCCTTGCGGCCAGCGCAGCACCATCAAAGACGCGATATACGACCTGCCGTTCATCGAATCCGGCTGCGGATCAGAAATCAGCGGTTATGAAACACCTGCCACATCTCCATTGCAACAGTTCCTCCGGGCTGACTCAACCATACTTTACAACCACGTCGCTACCCGTCACTCCAAAATAGCGCTTGAACGTCTGGCTTTGATACCCATAGGTGGCGGCCGTGAAGCATTGCCGCCGGAACACCGAACAAAATCCATCTACAGCGGCACTTGGTGTCGGCTTCTGGAAAACGGCCTGGCATCTACGATCACCACCCGTTTTGACACCCCGTCATCCGGACGGTTTACACATCCCGTCCTCAACCGGTGCCTTACGGTCCGCGAAGCCGCCCGCATCCAGACATTTCCCGATTCATTCCGATTCTACGGATCCAAGACATGCCAGATGAAACAGGTAGGCAACGCCGTGCCTCCGCTACTGTCTCTTGCAATCGCAACCCAGATCACTAACAACGAAAACCTATGACTCTCCCTGTACAATTCAAAAACCGAAAAGCCCTTAATCCGCGTCTCGGAATCAAGTCTTCCTTCTCCGGAATCAGAAATGCCGTTGCATTACTGTATCTCATCTTCAATGCCGAACGGCATCAAGGCCGTCGCACATCAACCATATACAGCGAGGACAACGGTTCTGGCGGCATTATGCTCAAAAAAGAGCTACTTGACAGCATCCAGACCTATTTAGAAGACAGCCGTGTCTCATCACTCATAGAATCATCCTCGCTGCTCACAAGCCAACTCGAGCACATCCAAGTATTTGCAGAACTGCTTTTGGCATTGGGACGCGTATCTTTCGTGTCAGACACAGGCAGTTCCGCCGAACGCACCGGCGGCAAACGTCTCCCCAAACAGATACAGTTTGCCACAAACATTATCATACTTGACAATCTGCTGTCATCCTTTCCTGAACAGGAAGTAAAATCATTTTTAATCACATGGCTTCAAAACCAAGTATCAGCAAACACCGTTCTTGAATCCAAAATCTGCGAACTGCTGACCATATTTACAGAAAGATGTATATTAAAATATAGGTTCAAGGCACAAAACGACCTGTTGTTTCAGCTGGAAGGAATATATCTTGCTCTTGCCGACAGCCCATACGGCTCTGTTTCCGAATCAGATGCCGAACGAGTAGGCACGTATCGTATCTTCAAAAATTTCATATCCGAAGGTCTGCACAGTATCTTGTCATTCTCGTCCGGCACAATCCGGATAAAAAGCCAGGCAACAGACCTGTTCAATGAATACTATCCGATGGTGTCCACGACTCTTGACCTGACCGAATCACGCAATCTGATCGATGACACAATTGAGAATTCATTGTTTGATCATGAAATTGACACCAACGAAGACGTTGAAGACATCAGCAACCCAAAGACGACTCCAGAACCACAGATTTCATCATACCTTCCCGGAATGCAACTTATTCTCTTCGGAGCACCGGGAACAGGCAAATCAAATAAACTCAGACATGGGCTGAACATAAACGACGGAGATTTTCTGCGCACGACTTTCCATCCCGACACCGACTACGCATCTTTCGTCGGGTGCTACAAACCCCGCAAAGACGAGACCACAGGGTCGCTCACATACGATTTTACCGGACAAGTCTTTATAAAAGCATACGTAGCGGCATGGAAACTGATGGATGCCGCCATCTCAGACAACCTTGAGCCAAAACAGTTCACACTGGTGATCGAAGAAATAAACCGTGGCAACTGTTCGCAGATTTTCGGAGACCTGTTTCAACTGCTCGACCGCAATGAAAACGGATATTCCGACTATGGAATATCGCCGGATGCGGATCTGCAGTCATACCTGAACAAAGAATTGTCCGGTTGCCGGAATATCCCCGAAAAAATACAGACCGGCCATGAAATGATATTGCCCCCCAATCTCACTATGGTGGCGACCATGAACACATCCGACCAATCCCTGTTTCCCATAGATTCTGCCTTCAAACGTCGCTGGGAATGGGAATATCTGCCCATCAAAGACGAAGGAAAAGACCACACCGTAAGAGTCGGTGACTATACATTCAAATGGTGGCCGTTCATAGAAACCGTCAACCACGACATTCAGGACCGCACAAACAGCGAAGACAAGAAACTGGGCTATTGGTTTACGGTGCCGCGCCGTGGGACTGAAATAGATGAAAAACTCTTTGTGTCAAAAGTCATTTTCTATCTCTGGAACGACATATACAAAGACTTTTTAGAAGAAGATACCATATTCTCTCTACCCGACCCCGGCTCCTCAGACAACGGCAAGCCATCATTCACCCAATTCTTCAAAAACGATGCCATTGACTCGGCAAAAGTGATTGCCTTTGTCAGAAAAGTATTCGGATCAAAAGCGGATGCCCTGATCACCGGGCCCAAACCGGCCGCAGAATAAAGCCGCCTGCATTATCCTGCAAACGCCGATGAAGATACTTATTGAAGAATTTCCCTACCCCGCTGACACAATCCGGCCATATATTGCCGGATTGGACCCGTTGACGCGCGATAAAAAGACTATCAGAATCAACTACGTTGGCTACTGCTACAATCATACGGTCAAAGACTGTGTTTTCTTCCTTCCGAAAGTCGTCCTAAACGGCGGAAGCGAAGGCTATAGCTACAATTCGGTCTTCAATAACATAAACCCGTTAGACATCATAGACCTCGAGCATGCGCTCAAAAACCGGATACTGACAGCCGAGCAATACAACTTCATCTACGGATTATCTGTATGGATATACCGGGCGATCAATGTATATCGCAAAAATAACGCAGACGACAATATCACGCGAAGCTGTGAATATTCGCTCATGAACGGGACCACAGCAAATACAAGCTGCACTTTTCTTGACATTATTCTTTCCATCATAGATTTTAATGCGCAGAATCAAAACTTTTTCATGTTCACAATGAAAAACATGCACTGCGGCAATTCTAAAATCAACTGGCGGAAAACCGTCAGCTCACAGGTCCCCATTTTGACCGGCTATCAGAAATCCGTTATCTATATGGATACTGTAAGCAGAAAGAAAATCAGGAATTTCGACGAGGAGCTACTGATAATATTTTTCTCTATCCTAAATCATCTGAATAAAACATATGGCTTTCATGCTCCGATCAACTTCAATTATGACCTGATCACCGGGACTGAGTACGACAGATATGAAAAAGGATATGGCAAAATCCGGCTGCAACAGATCAAGCACAGATACTTCAACGATAAAGCTCTAAAAATATGGAATCTATGCCATAGCTACTTCACCCGTACCAACTCGATAAATTCATCCAGAAGAATCAGCGACTATCTCCTTGTCAAGGACTTCAACATAGTTTTTGAAAACATCATAGACCACCTGATAGGCGATCACAATCTTGACAAAGGATTGCAAAGGCAATATGACGGAAAAATTGTCGATCATATCTATTCCTACCCTTCGCTCGTATCGCCCGACAATATTTATTACATCGGAGACAGCAAATACTATAAAGCCGGCAACTCTCTCGGCAAAAAATCAGTATTCAAACAGTTCACCTATGCCCGCAACGTCATTCAATACAATCTGGATATCCTCTATAAAAACAGCGATTCGCTAACCTCCGGAGGATCCGCCATCCCGTTCCTGCCCTATCGCGACAGTATCACCGAAGGATACAACATCACGCCTAACTTCTTCATCAGTGCTGATTTGCCACGTGACTACAGCTATAAATCAGACCGACTGACCAAGCGGTCATCGACACACCGCACATTCCAATTCCCCAACCGGCTGTTTGACCGCGACACAATGTGGCTCACACATTACAACGTAAATTTCCTGTACATTCTGTCACTGTATGCCGTCAACAGCAGATCCGAGATACTGAAATTCCGGGAACAGGCACGAAAGACACTCCGGGACGGGATAATCGACCTGTACAATGACAAATATGACTTCTATCAGCCTGACATCCACTCGCATGAGGAATTCAAAAATTTTGCCGACAAGCACTTTAGGCTACTTATCGGCAAAATGTTCTCTTTCAACAATATTTTTCTGATAGCACTCGAAAAAGGACTGCTGGAATCCGACGTAATAAAAACGATAATAGAATCCGAGATACGGTTATCCAGATATACCCTTCAGTGAGCCGGGAGACGGCGGGAGATGAGGTAGTCGGCGGAATATTTGCCGGGGCCGGCAATCCACATGATGATGAAGACGCAGAGGAAGGTAAAAGCGAGTTCTTTCACGGCAAAGGTATCGCCGGCGTGAATCACGAACAGGGCAGTAGCCATGGTAAACATCATGGGTATGAGTGCCAGACGGTAGAGCAGACCGAGAATAAAGCCGACCGAGCATACCACTTCGCCGAATATGGCAAGCGACAGCGACATTTCCCGTCCCACGCCAAGGGGATCTGGGAAAACGGCCGACAGGTTGTCGAAATCCATTATCTTGCCTATGCCGTGCGACATAAGCAGCACTCCAAAGAGCACTCTGAATGACAGAAGCAGCCACGACAAACGGGCGTCGTTTCCTCCGGAATAAGCCGGAAAAAGCAATCGAATAGCAGTGTTCATTGTATTTAAGCAGTTAAATTATGCTGTAATTATGTTAATACATCATAAGAACGGCAGAACACTGCATAAAGTTTAGCCGCGCGGCGGGCGCGCTCCGGTCAGCGAATGCCGTCGCGCTCCAGCAGGGCGTCGATCGTTGCGTCGCGGCCTCGGAAGCGGCGGTAGAGACGGGCCGGGTGTTCGGTGCCACCGCGTGCAAGGATACACTCCCTGAAGGCTCGGGCTGCGTCGCTGTCGAATATGCCGCGCTCGCGGAAGAGGGCGAAGGCGTCGGCATCGAGCACTTCGGCCCATTTATAGCTGTAGTATCCCGCGGCATATCCGCCGGAGAATATGTGGCCGAACTGCGGCGACACGAGCGATCCGTCCATCTGACCGAATGGGCTTACTTCAGCCACAGCCCTGCGCTCCAGTTCAACGGGATCGTCAACCGGAGCAGTGACCGTGTGCCAGGCCATGTCGAGATAGCCGAACGACAGCTGACGGATGCATGCATAAGCGGCTCCGAAGCGGGCCGACGCTATCAGGCGCTCCACCATGGACTCGGGAATAGGCTCTCCTGTCTGATAGTGGCGGGCGAAGCTGTCGAGAAAACCACGGCAGGTGAGGAAATTTTCGTTGAACTGCGACGGTAGCTCCACAAAATCGCGGAAAACGTTGGTGCCGGCCAGCGAGGAATATGACGCCCGTGTGAGAAGTGCGTGCAGCGCATGTCCGAACTCATGCAGGAAGGTCTCAACTTCCGATGGAGTGAGCAGCGACGGCTTTCCGCCTACAGGCTTGGTGAAATTCATCACTATGCTCACAAGCGGACGTGTGGTGGCGTCGGCTTCGCGAAATTCAGTCATCCAGGCGCCGGGACTTTTGCTGCCCGTCCTCGGGAAAAAGTCGGCATACAGCACTCCGAGCACGCTGCCATCGGCGTCGCTCACGCGAAATGCCCTCACATCCGGATGATATACGTCAATATCCGTGGCCGGGGCAAAACCGATGCCGTAGAGCCGTGAAGCCAGTCCAAACACTCCGTCGATCACACCCGAGAGCTCGAAATACGGGCGCAGTTCCTCTTCGTTGAAGTCATATAGCTGCCGGCGCAGTCGGTCGGCATAAAAACTGTAGTCCCACGGCATGAGCTGATGCCCTGCCAGCTCGGACAGTTCTTTCAGCTCCTTCCGCATGGCCGGCATATAGGCCTCGCGCAGACGATCGAGAAGGTCATACACCCGTGAGGGCTTCTCGGCCATGGAGCGCTCCAGCCTGTAGTCGGCAAACGTATCATAGCCCAGCAGGTTGGCAAGGCGCAGACGCAGGCCGGCAATCTCGGTCATGATAGACATGTTGGAATACGGGCCAGAGATGTTGCGACCGGTGTACATCCTATACATACGTTCGCGCAGGTCGCGTCTTTCGGAATATTTCATGAACGCCACGTATGTGGGCTGCTCGAGGGTGAAGAGATATTCCCCGTCCCGGCCCTCGGAAGCGGCAGCTTGCGCAGCCTGCACACACATATATTCCGGCAGTCCGGCCAGATCCGCAGCCGACAGCCACAGGCGGCATCCGGCCAACTCTTTCTTGATATTGTGACCGAACCGTGTGGTCAGCTCCGACAGCCGGGCCTTGACGGTCCGGTACTCCTGACGGTCGGCGCCGTGGAGATTGGCCCCCGAGCGAGTGAATCCGAGCCACACGTTGGTGAGCAATGTACGCTGTTCCACTGTCAGCTCCAGCGACTCACGCTGTTCATACACGGCCCGTATCCTGTCAAACAAAGCCGCATTGAGCGACACGTCGGCATCATATTCGCTCATTCTAGCCGACACGCGCAGCGATATTTCCATCATCTCGTCGTCGGCATGGGCCGACAGCAGCGGATAAAACACCCCGAGCACCCTGTCGAGCCGTGACCCTGTCCGCTCGAACGCTTCGATCGTGTTGGCAAACGTCGGGGCGGCGTCACAGCCGGTTATGGCGTCGATCTCAGCCCTGGCTTCAGCCAGAGCGGCATCGATCGCCGGCTCATAGTCGGCCACGGAAATCTGCCTGAACGGCGGGAAATAAAATGGTTCGTATAGCGGGTTCATTGCTGTTGCTCGTAAAGTATCGAATCAATTATCAAAGGGATCAGGCCGGTGTCTATGCCGGCGGCTTCAAGCTGCGGCCTGTCCTTGGCCAGCGCATCGGCAAGCACCGAGATGGGGCGTCCGGCCACAAAAAGTTTATAGTTGGCCAAGGCTTCGGCGGAATTGCCTGTGACCAGACAGAGATGGCCCATGTTCAGATAGTCCTGTGGCTCGGGTCCGGCGCTCGCAAGCAGACGTGTGTAGTATGCCCGCGACGTGTCGAAATCCCGCATCAGAAACGCGCACCATGCGATGGGTCTGAGCGGTTTGGGCGACTTCTCATCCATGAATTCCGCCTTGTAGTAGCTGTGGAGCGCTTCGTGATACTCCTTCATGTCCAGATAGCAGTGGCCTATGCTCAGCGCCACCGCCGGATCGTCGGGACATGCCGTCTCTATCCTCCTGTAATAGTCCAGCGCACGGCGAGTCTCGCCCGTCTGACGCAGCAGCGAGGCTATGCGCCGCAGGGTCCACAGGCTGTCTGGAGCAAGCAGCTCGGCCTTTTCGTATGCGGCTATGGCGCGCTCATAGAATCCGAGTTTCTGCAGAGCGAAGCCGATTTTCTGATATAGTGTGGCATCGCCCGGAGCGTCAATGCGCTCAAAGATCGACAGAGCGTTGCGGTAATGCCGGTGACGGAAATACAACTCTCCGACTGCCCGCAGCATGGCGTCGTCCTTCATGTCGGGAGCCAGCGCCGCCACTTCGGGCAGATTGAAGTCGGAGACAAACGGATTGACAAACTCCGACTTGCGTCTGAACAGCGAGAAGAACCTGTAGAGATCCTGCACAAACTTGTTGACCATATTCTCGCGACGCTTGTCGGCAGGAAGCAGCTCGGCGTTGCGTATCTCGGCCATGTGGACGCTGTGTCCCTCGAGCTGCTGCCGCATCATGCGTTTCTGGGAGTCTGGCACCTGCGACAGTGAGAACACGAGCGAATACTTGTCGCTGTCGCACATAAAAGGAGCCACACCGAGCATCTCGCCTATCGCGGTGTCATGGCCGAGAGCCGCGGCCACCTCCGTACGCTCTGTGTCGAACGGGATAAACCAATGGGCAATGTCGTTGAAAAAAGCGAAAGACTTCAGAGCCGAAAACGTGCCGTGAAACAGATCGGCCCCGTCGCTCTGCATCTCGGTCAGTTCCTTCAGCCGGTCGGTCAGCCCGCTGCTCGCCAGCAGCTCCTCCCATTCCGGATTCTCCTCGATGGAGATCAGCGCTTCGGGGTCGTCGGCAAGATTTTTCGGGAACTTATCGCGCAGTTTCATCATTTCGGGAATGAACTCGTCGCGCATCTTGCGCGATATTGCTTCGGTGTCGAGCGACCTTATATATTGCAGCCACACGGTGCGCACGGTCGCCGACCAGTCGCCCGCATCGCGCAGGGACTCCAGACGTGAGGTGACTCTGGCCGACAGATGCCTGCGGCTATGCACGCCCATGAGCATCAAAGCGGCCACGGTGGCCCGCAGACGCAGTACATCGCCGTCGGCCCCACCGCCGGCCGACGATGCCGCATCGAGCAGCAGCGTCAGCGCCTGTTCGTCGAAATATTCCAGCGATCCGAGCATCAGGGCGCCTGTAAGAGCCGACTTCATGGAAAGCGGCAACGTCTGGTCCGACATCACACCGGATATAGCCGCGGCATCGTCGGACGAAAGCGGAAACGTGACCCACACACGGTTGAAAATGCGCCGCTCCATGCGCTCCATATCCACGCGCGCCGTATCCGCACCGGCAGCCTGCGAGTGACCTGCCGAAGTGGCCATATTAAACAGCGACGAGCGGCCTGCAAGCTGCCTGTAGCGCCCGATCAGCGCCTGCACCGTATCGGCCGGCTGCATAAGCTCATATCGAAGAGTGCTGAAATATAATTCCGGAGAATCTCCGGCAAGCGATTTGCGCACGATCATGTCGAGCAGCGTGCGCAACCGCGCCGTCAGTTCGCCGTAAAGCCTGTCGCGCTCAGGATCGGCCACAGCGGAAAACGCATACCGCAGCATGAGCCGGTAGTCCTGCTCCGCACGGTCTATGCCCGAGACTATATTCCAGTCGCCCGCGGGAGCCAGCGTGCGCAGGCGGCCGATTGCGTCGTGCAATTCTCCTCGTTCGATGGCCGCGATCACCGCGGCCCTGTTCTGAACATGATTCTTCATAACGTTTGTCAGTCTTCGGGGTGCATGCGCTCCGTGGCATCGGGATTAACCACAGGGTTGGCCTTGAGATATTCGATCAGGTCGTCGTAGGCAACTCTCCGGCTTTCGGCCACCTGAGTGCCGCGGGTAAACGGTGTCATATAGTCGCCGCCCTTGGCCAGATAATCTATCGTGGCAAGACGGTAGGTCGCGTCAGGGTCTATGGCCCGTCCATCAAGACGTGCATCTATAAGAGCGCCGCTGAGGAGATCGAACGTCACGTCCAGCTCACGGCTCACGGCATCGCCGCCGCGGGCAGCCATCACCTTCAGTGCATCCATCAGGTCAGCCCCTTTCAGGTCGATCACCACCACCTTGTTGGCAAACGGCATCATGTCTATGGCGGCGCCTTCGGTCAGCGCCCCGGGTTTCCAGGTGGTGCGCAGGCCGCCCTTGTTTGTTATGGCAAACTGCACTCCGCCTGCCAGCCGGCGTCCGCGGTCGGCAACGAAATCGGCGGCAAAATTCATCAGCCGCACACTTTTTGAGTTGAGCGCGCCGGCTCTGGCCGACACACTTGCCACCTCATGGCTGTAGAGCGAGTCCACCCCGGCCCTGTAAGGCTCGATGACAGACATAAGCTCCGGATCGCGTCGAGCGTCCAGACGCGAGTCCACAGGAATCAGGCGCGACGTCGCGGTGAGCCTGTCAAGGTCCAGTGTGACCTCGCCGAGATACTGTCCGTATTTACCGGTCTGCACCACCAGTACCGAATCGCCGGCGGCATTGACCAGACGCAGGTTCTCAGGCAGTTTGGTGTGGCTGTGACCGCCTATTATCACGTCTATACCGGAGGTCTGACGGGCCAGATCCTCGTCGCCGAACAGCCCCTCGCTCTCGCCTGACGACTCATAGCCGATATGGGTCACGGCTATCACGGCGTCAGCTCCTTCCTGTTCTCTCAGATGCTTCACGGTAGCGTCGGTCACGGATCGCCAGTCCAGATATTTCACACCGTCATAATTGCCCTCGGCCACCATGCCGGCAGGATTGAGATTGACAGAAAAAACGCCCACTTTACGGCCGTCGTATTCCTTGACTATATACGGCTGGTAATAACGTCCTATCGACGATCCGGAAAGATCGTAGTTGGTGGCTATCAGAGCCGGCGACGCCATGGAATCCATGACGGCCAGCGCCGACATGCCGTTGTCAAACTCATGATTTCCGAGAATCTGCACGTCATATCCCAGCTCATTGAGCATTCTCTGCTCCACCTCGCCTTTGTAGAGATGGAAATAAAGGGTTCCCTGGACAATATCGCCGGCATCGACAAGCAGCACGTTAGGTTCGGCGGCACGCACACTGTCGATCAGCACCTTCCGGCGCGCCACACCGCCCATATCATTGTCGGGCAGCGGGTCTATATGAGAGTGAGTGTCGTTTGTGTGCAGGATCACAAGCCTGTGGCCGCCGGCCAACGCGCTATCCGACGAACATGATGAAGCCGCGGCCACCGCTCCTGCGGCGGCCATGACAAAGAGTATGGAGCTATAGAGTTTCATATATCGCGAATATACAGCAAAAACCGTGCCCGGCAATTGCCTTTACATAAAATTAACAACGAAGCATGCCGTTATGGCCGACAGTCAGCCTACATAATCCATCAGACTCATCGCCGCGCCGACGATCGAGAACACGATGAGCAGGCTGCCTATGACCCTGTTGACCAGATATAGCGAGCGCACATTGAAATGGGCGCGCACCTTATTGACCGAGAAAGTGATTATAAACCACCAGAATATCGCGCCGGCCAGTATGCTCAGGTAGCCCGACATATAATGATAGTATCTGAACTCTGGAAGCAGAAAATTAAACCGTGCGAAAAGACCTATGATGAAAAACAGGATCAGCGGATTGGAAAACGTGAACAGGAAGCCGGTGACCATATCTTTCCACCATGTGTTGACCTGAAGCGACGGAGTCTTGAGCGCTCTGGCGGGATTCTTGCGAAACAGATACGCGCCGAAAGCAGCCAGAACCACACTTCCGAGCAGTTGAAGCAACGTCTGGTTGCGCTCGATGAAACCGGTGATGAACGACATGCCGAAACCCGTGAGCAGACAATAGACCAGATCGCTCACGCTGGCTCCGGCACCTGTGAAAAAAGCCGCCCAGCGCCCCTTGTTGAGAGTACGCTGGATCACGAGCATCCCAATTGGCCCCATGGGAGCCGAGATCAGCACGCCAATGGCAAAACCACGCAACAACACATAAAGAAGGTTTTCCATCAACTCGCAAAATTAAATGATTTCCGCAAGCTGTGCAAGCGATAATACGGAATTTTGCGTTTTTGAGTTTTTTGCTTAACTTTGCACTCATTAATAATCACATCATCAAGATTTTTAAAACAATTTTATGGCAACAACTGCTGATTTTAAGAACGGTATGTGCCTCGACATCGACGGCCAATACTACTTCATCGTTGAATTCCTGCACGTGAAGCCCGGCAAAGGCCCGGCTTTCGTACGCACCAAACTCAAAAACGTGCGCACCGGCCGTGTTATCGACAAAACATGGAACTCCGGCGTGAAGGTCGAGGAAGTCCGCATCGAACGCCGTCCATACCAGTTCCTCTATAAGGATGACATGGGCTATAACTTCATGCACACCGAGACTTTCGAACAGGTGGCTATCCCCGGCGAAAGCATCGAAGGCGTAGAGTTCCTCAAAGAAGGCGACATCTGCGAAGCCATGGTCCACGCCGCTTCAGAAACCATCCTCACCTGCGAGATGCCCACCTCCGTGGTTCTTGAAATCACATATACCGAACCCGGAATCAAGGGCGACACCGCCACCAACACTCTCAAGCCCGCCACGGTAGAGACCGGAGCCACCGTACGTGTGCCCCTGTTCTGTAACACAGGCGACAAAGTGCGTATCGACACCCGCGACGGTTCATACGTGGAGCGTGTGAAAGAATAAGCCGCCCCTCTTTCCATTCATCATCACAGACAGATTTATCCTCAGGGAGATGCCCGCCGTATGGTGCCGAGGTATCTCCCTGAGCCGTTTTTTTTCACAACCTTCCTATATATCCTCACAGGCCGATCACGAAAAAAAAACGGCCATGCAGACAGATTCTCCTGTTTCGGCTCCGGAACGGCGCTAACTTTGCGGTGCAGTTTTAAATTCACACACCACAAACAAAAATCTGTCATGCAAATCAATCCTTTATTTTTCGAGACACCTGAAGTGGCCGCTATCGGCAGTGAATTCGGAGCGGAAGGCGAACTGACCGTGATCCGGCTCCTGTGCGCCATAGGCAAAGACGACTACTACATGCGATGGGACCACATGCACAAAATGGCCTTTATCGGGCGATCCGTCGCCACCATGACCTCCGACCTGCTCGACAGGATCGTGGACCGGATGGCCGAATACGGCCTGATCGACGCTGAAATGCTGGAAAGCGCCGGCGTTATCACCTCTGCCGAAATCCAGAGACAATATGTCAGGACAATGGGACGCGCACGCTGCCGTCGCCGCGCCGAATGGCCATATCTGCTGATCTGTCTCCATACAGCAGCATCCGGGGCACAGGCCCCGGATGCCGTATCCGATACGCCGGAAAAACACGAAGAGTCAAATGCAGAGTCCTCGACTGAGCCGCAGACCGGAGAATCAGCCGGCGGAAGAGGAGGACTCCGACGCCAGTTCGATAGACCGGGCCAAACGGCCGTAAGCCGCAACCACCGCAAAGCACACAAGCGGAAGGACAAACGACACGTTTACAGCCGGCATTCCGGCAATCTCTCCGCAGTCTATAATGCTGGCCTGAAGCGGCGGCATCAGTGCGCCGCCCACTATCGCCATCACCAGAAAGGCGGCACCAAGCGACGTGTCACGTTCATTGACCTTCTCAAGCGCAACGCCATAAATGCTCGGAAACATGATAGACATGAACAGGCTGATGCCTACAAGAGAATACAGGCCGGCCTTTCCGACTATGAAAATGGAGCCGAGAGTACATGCCGCGGCTCCGATGCCGAAAATGACCAGCATGCTTGACGGCCGCACGAATTTCATCATATACGTGCCCACGAAACGTCCGCCGAGGAAAAGACACATGGCCACAATGTTGAACGTCTGCGCCACAGCCTTGTTGATGCCGAGATTGTCGGCATACTGGATTATAAACGTCCACACCATTATCTGTGCGGCCACATAAAATACCTGGGCCACCACTCCCCAGCGGTATTCGCGGTTATGCCACAGCCTGCCGAGCGTCTCGCGGCTTTTGATCCGGGTGCCGGAGTGATCGGTGCGCGGCATTTTCACCAACGCGATCACCACAAACATCACCACCACAACCAGACCGATGGCCACATACGGATCGCGGATCACGGCCAGATCGTGGGCGCGTATCCGGGCCTTCTCGGCCACGTCGAGCGCAGGGAAAATAATGTCGCCCATGGCGTCACGCCTGTCGGAAATCAGATTTGGAAGAATCACAAACGACGCTATGGCCATGCCCGAAAGCGACCCCATGGGATTGAACGACTGGGCGAAATTCAGACGCCTTGTTGCGGAATCCTTGTCGCCGAGCGACAAGATAAACGGATTTGCCGTGGTTTCCAGAAAAGCCAGACCGAAAGTCAGCACATAGAGCGAAATGCAGAAAAATGAAAACTGCTCATGGTCGGCAGCCGGAATAAACATGAAAGCGCCCGTGGCATAAAGAGCCAGACCGAGCAAAATGCCGCTCTTGTAGCTGAACTTGCGTATGAACAGCGCGGCTGGTATGGCCATTGTGGCATATCCGCCGTAGAAGGCAAACTGAACCATCGACGCCTTTGTGGCCGACAGCTCCATAACCGTCTGAAAGGCGGCGACCATTGGGTTGGTAATGTCGTTGGCAAAGCCCCAGAGGGCAAACAGGCATGTGACGAGAACAAACGGCACCAGATAGCGCCGTTCCACCACAGGTGGTCTGTGTCCGTGCGACAGCCTGGAAGAGATATTGTTTTTCATGGTACACTACAGATTTGAATTATCTGAATTCTACGGATTTTATGTCATCGGGCGCCGCCACACGCTTCACGGCTATGGCCTGCAGCAGGATGTTGCCTATGGCGGTAGCTTCGGCCGGGCCAGCCGTCACCTCCACTCCGGCAGCTTCGGCAGTCATGCGGTTGAGCAGTCCGTTGCGTGATCCGCCGCCTATGATGTTAAGGCGCTTTACGGGCGAAGGCAACAGTTTGTTAAGTGCTTCGATTCCGCGACGGTAGCGGTCGGCAAGCGAGCGGATCACCACCCTGACCGTCTCACCGCGACCCGACGGCACCTGCTGTCCGTTCAGGCGACACCATTCGCACACGGCCGACTCCATATCGGCCGGATTGGCAAACATGCGGTCGTCAACATCGATCACCGAATCTATACAGGCCTTCGACGCCTCGTCTATCACAGTGTCATAGTCCACGCCATAGCCACGTTCGCTCCACTGCGCCATCAGACGCTGAAGAATCCACAGCCCGGTGATGTTCTGGAGAAAACGTATCTTGCCGCCAACCCCTCCTTCATTGGTGAATCCTGCCACACGGGCCTGCTCCGACAGCAGCGGAGCATCCAGAAGCACACCCAGAAGCGACCATGTGCCGGAACTGAGATATGCGGTCGAGGGGTCCTTGGTCGCCGCCGACGCAAACACGGCCGATGCCGTATCGTGTGACCCGACGGCCACCACCGGCACATCATAGTCCACACCGATCTGGCGGGCCACATCCGCAGTGAGCATGCCGCGCACAGTGCCGGGCATCACTATCGGGCCGAAAAGCCGCTCAGGCAGCCCCAGACGGCGTATCAGCGGAAAATTCCATATGCGACCGCGGGCATCGAGCAACTCGCTGGTGGACGCTATTGTGTACTCCACATTCGCGTTGCCGGTAAGGAAATAACTGAACAGGTCGGGCATGAACAGCAGACGGTCGGCGGCATCGACAAACTGCGGCTGCTCGTCGGTCATGGCCATGAGCCTGTACACGGTGTTGATCTCCATCACCTGTATGCCGGCCGTAGCGTAATGCTCCGTCGGCGCCACCGCCGCCGCCAGCCGGTCAGGATAACCGGCTGTGGCGGGATCACGGTAGCAGACGGGATTGCCGAGCAGATTGCCTGCACGGTCGATCAGTCCGAAGTCCACCCCCCACGTATCTATGCCCACCGAACGAATGCGGTAGCCTTTGGCCACGGCCTTACGCAGCCCCTCGGCCATCTCGGCGTAAAGCGCGGGAAAATCCCAGTAGAGATGACGGCCGAGCCACACCTGACGATTGCCGAAACGGTGCACCTCATCTATGTGCAACACTCCGCCGGAATCTATGGTTCCGGCCATCACGCGGCCGCTGCCGCCGCCAAAATCCACCGCTATGTGGGCATCCGCGGGAGTATTCATTTCTTTCCGTTTATATATGGCTCGAGATCGGCTATCTCCTCATCGGTGAGCACAGCGGTGTTGTCGCCGTTGAGCACAGCTATGCGGCATGCCATCTCAAAAAACATGGCACGCTCGAACGCATGGTTGAAATCCTCGCCGCACACCACCTGGCCATGCTTGCGCAGAAGCACGGAATTGCCGGTGGTCATGGCTTCGACCACATGCTCGGCCAGTTCAGGCGAACCGGGGCGGAAATAAGGGATCACCGATATGGGATCGCCAACATGAATGGGCACCTCGGCCGTGAAATTGAAATTCTTCGGCAGCACTTCGCGACAGGCCACAGCCGTGGCGTAGGGCGACTGGAAATGCAGCACCACCGACATCTCCGGACGCCGGCGCAACACTCCGAGATGAAACACGCTTTCCATCGACGGCCTGACACCGTTGAGCACGGCGCCGTCGCTAAGGCGACACACCGCCACCTTATCGGCCGTCAGATCCGGCACCCATGATCCGGTGCCGGAAACCAGCACCGTGTCATCGTCTATGCGCCACGACAGATTGCCGCTGGAGCATACCGTAAGCCCGGCCGCGCCCACACGGTGGGCGTAGCCGAGAAATTCGGAAATCTTATCCTGATAGTCTGTCATAATGTGATGCAGATTATTTATAGATAGGACCATAGTTCTTACATGCGCGATAGTCGGCGCCCTCCTTGTCCATGCCGAACGCATTCCACGCGGACGGACGCATCAGCTCGTCCTCGGGCACATTGTGCATGCACACGGGGATTCGCAGGATCGACGCCAGAGTGATCAGATCGCGGCCTATGTGGCCGAACGACACGGCGCCATGGTTGGCACCCCAGTTGTTCATCACGGAGTAGACGTCGCGGAAAGCGGGCTTGTCGGCCAGACGGGGCACGAACCATGTGGTAGGCCATGTGCGGTCGGTGCGGCGGTCAAGCACCTTATTGATTTCAGGATCAATGTCGACGGTCCAGCCTTCGGCCAGCTGAAGCACGGGGCCGAGACCCTTGACCAGATTCACGCGGCTCATGGTCACCGGCATGCCGCCACGGCTGAGGAAATTGGACGAATAGCCGCCGCCACGGAAATAGTCGCGGTTTGCGGGATACCATGTAGTGGCGTCGAGCATCTTCTGCACCTCCTCGTCGGTGATCTCCCAGAAAGGCTTCATGACGGGATTACCCTCGGCATCGCTCTGGCGTCCGGTGGCATCGAGAGTCGTGGCTCCGGAATTGATCAGATGGATTATGCCGCCGGCGGCACGTCCGGTCAGCTCACGTCCGGTCACACGCCTGACGGCTTCAGGACTCCAGTAGGTGCGCACGTCGGAGAAGATCTGCGCGGTGTTGGTGAGCAGATGGCCGAACAGCATGGCCACACCGTTGAGCGAATCGTTTTCCGTGGCCACGACATAGGCCTGACGTATGCCGTTCCAGTCGAACGAAGTGTTGAGCAAAGCTTCGGAGAAGTCGCCGTTGGGATAGAAGTCGGTCCACTGACGCTGGCCCTGGAATCCGGCCAACAGAGCGTTGTGGCCGAGAGCTTCTTCCTTGAATCCGGCTTCGAGCAGACGTGGGTTGCCCTTCATCAGGTCGCGCATGATCATGGTCATCTTCACCACAAACTCCCAGTCGCTGTCCTTGGCGGCGCGGGATTTCTGCTTTTCAGGGACGTTGATGTCCTCGCCTTCGTGCACCTTGCAGTGCTTTTCGGTCCATGCCATGGCGCGGGAGAATTCCTCTTTATCGTATATGCCTTCGGACATACGGCGCATGATCTCGGTCATGTCCACCGACTCATTGCGCATGCCCAGATATTCCTGGAAGAAGTCGGGATCGACCATGGATCCGGCTATGCCCATGGACACGCTGCCGAACGACAGATAGGACTTGCCCCTCATCTGAGCCACGGCGAGAGCCGCACGGGCGAAACGGAGCAGCTTCTCTGCCACATCGGCCGGAATAGTGTTGTCGGCGAGGTCCTGTACGTCGTGGCCGTAGATGCCGAAAGCAGGCAGGCCTTTCTGGGCATGTGCGGCAAGAACGGCGGCAAGATAGACGGCTCCGGGCCGCTCAGTGCCGTTGAATCCCCACACGGCCTTGGGCCAATAGGGGTTCATGTCCATGGTTTCACCGCCATAGCACCAGCAAGAGGTCACAGTGATGGTGGCGCCGACGCCTTCGCGCTCGAATTTTTCGGCACATGCGGCGGTTTCCGCCACACGGCCTATGGTTCCGTCGGCGATCACGCACTGCACGGGCGATCCGTCGGGATAGCGGAGATTGGATGATATGAGGTCGGCCACGGCTCTGGCCAGCGACATTGTTTTCTCTTCAAGGCTTTCGCGCACGCCGCCCTGACGTGCGTCGATAGTAGGACGTATGCCTATTTTAGGATACTTGTTCATGGTCTACAGATATGGTATTTTGATTTAAATTTCAGTAAAAACAATCGCGGGAAGCGTTTTGTTGTTTGTCAGACGCCCTTGTTTTTGTAGCGTCTGTATGCCTGGGCCATGCGCGTGTCGTAGCGATGCTTCTTATACCCAGGCCCATTGTAGCGCAGAGCGAATCCGGCCCAGTCTCGCTTACGCAGGTAAACATCGAGCTTGCGGGCCCTGACAAACGCGGCAAACAGCTCGAGCTGCTCGCGCTCCGAAAGGGCCATGCGGGCAACAAAATCCTCGACCGATCCGCAGCCGCAGAGTTTCCAGTTGAAACCGCCGATCTGAAACATTCCCCAGAAAGTGCCTTCAAGTGCCGCCACGGTGTCAATGGCCATGGCCGAGTTCAGCCGCGCATACTGCGCCCTCTGGAGCGAGCCATGGCGTCTGACATCCGGTTTGGCAAACACTTCCGGATATTTCGACCGATATGGCGCGAGATCTATCCTGCGTGCACGGGCATATTTCCGAAACATGTTTATATCGAAATTGATCACCGGCAGGCTGTCGGCTCCAAATCCCTTGCATTTGCTTCCGGTCTCGATGTCGACCACCGCACGTATGCACGCCACGGATATGCCTAACCCGGCGGCCACTTCCTCATAATCGCGGTCGGAAAGGGTCAGGCATCGTGAAGAATCAGCTGCCGCGCCGCAAACCGTGGCGACCGAGTCGGGACACTCCCTCACCTGCCGTGTCGACGATCCGTAGACCGGTCCGACGACACAGGCGGTGAGAGACAGTCCGGCAATCAGTACGATCGGGAGTTGATGCACCCGCGCAATAAGTCTCAAGACTTTTTAATCTCCGCCACTTTGGCGAGAATGAGCACCAGCTGGTTCCAGAAACGCTCCACGGCGGGGATATGCATTTTCTCGGAGGGAGAGTGCACTCCGCGCAGTGTCGGGCCGAAAGAAGCCATGTCGAGGTTCGGATACTTCTCGAGTATGAGTCCGCATTCCAGACCGGCATGTATGGCCTTGATGGCCGGAGCGGTGCCATAGAGTTCCTTGTAAGCGTCGGAAGCGATGGCCATGATCCTGGAGTTCATGTTCGGCTTCCATCCGGGATAGCCTTCGCCATGCTCTACGGTGGCTCCGGCAAGCTGGAAGTGGGCTTCTACCTGATTGGCTATGTCCCATTTGCGCGACTCCACGGAGCTGCGCTGCGAAGTGGTCACCACAATGCGGTCATCGCCGTGCATCTTCACCGACGCAAGGTTGGTGGAAGTCTCCACAAGTCCCTCAAGTTCGCGGCTCATGGACACGACTCCGTGCGGCGCGGAATAGACGGCACGGATCAACGACATAGAGGTGGCGGCATCGACTACATATTCAGGAGCGTCGACTGACTCCACATCCAGTTTGAGAGTGTTTTCCAGACCTTCATATTCAGCGGCTATCACAGCGGCATATTCGTTGAAAGCAGTGATGACCTGATGTTTGTGTGCGGCAGGCACGCCAACTACGGCATGAGCGGCGCGGGGGATCGCATTGCGCAGGTTGCCGCCGTCGATCTCGGCCAGGCTCAACTCATGTTTCTGAAATATCTCCCAGAGGAAACGAGCCAGCACCTTGTTGGCATTGGCATGACCCAGATGAATGTCGCCGCCGGAGTGGCCGCCGAGTCCGCCGCTGACGCTGATCTTGAAATAGAAGAAATCGGACGGAGCCGACGAACGGCTGTATGTGAACGTGCACACTGTGTCGACACCGCCGGCACAGCCTATGAATATCTCTCCGTCGTCCTCGGAGTCGAGATTGAGCAGGATGTCGCCCTGAAGCATCCCTTCGCCAAGGTTGTTGGCGCCGGTCATTCCGGTCTCCTCATCGACGGTAAAGAGAGCTTCGACCGGTCCTGTCACCAGATCCTTGTCGATCATCACAGCCAGAGACGCAGCCATGCCTATGCCGTTGTCGGCGCCGAGGGTGGTACCGTCGGCATGCACCCATTCGCCATCGATCACGGTGGTGATGGGGTTATTATCAAAATCAAAAGGCTTGTTGCTCTCGCAGACCATGTCCATATGGCCCTGCAGCACCACCACGGGCGCATCTTCATGGCCGGGAGTGGCCGGACGCGACATAACCACGTTGCCCACAGCGTCGGTTTTCACGGCCACGCCATGCTCAGCGGCGAAATCGAGCAGATATTTACGGATTTTTTCTTCCTTCTTTGAAGGACGGGGCACCCGGGTGATGTCATCGAAAATCGACCATATCAAAGCGGGTTTCAAATCGCGGATAGTCATAACAGAATTTAAAATATAAGTGGATTTGTTAAATTTAATTTAATTCAGTTCACTAAGGTACAAATATTTTTCGGAAATACGCAAAATTCGCATTAACTTTCCTATATTTGCAGCGCAAAAATCAATCGGCGCACCATGAAACTCGTACTTCTTTCAGTCGGCTTGCTGCTCATCGCAGTCCTGTTGCTCGGAGTGAAAGTCTTTTTTGTGAAAGGCGGGAAGTTTCCGTCGGGGCATATCTCCGGCAACCCCCACATGAAAAAACGAGGCATAGGGTGTGCGAAAGACCTGTAAACTAAACACCAACCCACAATATCACCTCTTAATAAAAGAAGATGAAAAAAAATTTACTTGTAGCTTCAATGTTTGCCCTGTCGGCATGCGCCCTGCTTTCCTCCTCATGCTCCAATGACAGCAAACCGGCCGCCGGAACCGCCACTGCGGCAGACAAAAGCGAACTTGCCGCCGAAGGCAGTTCGCGCGAGACGGTGCTCGCACAGTATGTCCGCTACGTGGACATGGCCAGAGTACAGTCGGGCTACACTCTTTTTCAGGAATATGCCGCCGCAGACTCTGCCGCGCAGATAAAACTGGCAAGCTATCACAACCAGTTGATGGCCCCCATCAACAAACTTGCCGAAGAGGTGCAGGCCAAGGTTCAGGAACAGCGTTATCTTTCCCAGGCCAGCTTCGATTCAGATCAGGCACGCCTGAACAAGATGCAGCAGGATGCTGCAAGCCGCTTCGAGAACCGTCAGATAGAATTCGCCACCCAGCTCTCCAACATGCAGAAGCAGATACAGGATTCTCTCGACTCTGTGGTGAAAGACATTTGCGCGGCCAACGGCTATGACGCCATCCTCAATAATGCCGCAGGACTGTATTTCAACCCCGCTCTGGACATAACCGAAGAAGTGCTGACAGAGCTCAACAGCCGCTACAAGCCCGCAAGTGCATCCAAATGATTCTCTGACATCAGCGAAGGCCGCCGCAGCAGACAGTCTGGTCATAATCCCGACATATAACGAGCGGGAAAACGCGTCGGCCATCATCGACGCCGTGATGGCGCTGCCACAGGGGTTCGACCTGCTGATCATAGACGATAACTCGCCCGACGGAACTGCCGCCATCGTGAAGGAAAAGATGGAACAGTACGCCGGGCGCGTGCATTTGACAGAGCGTAGCGGCAAACTCGGACTCGGCACTGCCTATATCACAGGGTTCAGATGGGCCTTGGAGCGTGGCTATGAATACATATTCGAGATGGACGCGGATTTTTCACACAATCCGGCCGACCTGCCGCGCCTGTATGAAGCCTGCGCTTCAGACGGGGCCGATGTGGCCGTGGGGTCGCGCTACAAAACCGGCGTGAACGTGGTGAACTGGCCCATGGGCCGGGTGCTCATGAGCTATTTCGCATCGCGGTACGTGAGGATGGTGACGCGGCTCAACGTCTACGACACCACCGCAGGATTCGTGTGCTACCGCCGCCGGGTGCTCCAGACCATCAATCTGGACAAGATCAGATTCAAGGGCTACGCTTTCCAGATAGAGATGAAATTCACCGCCAGCAAGCACGGGTTCACAATAGCCGAAGTGCCTATCATCTTCGTGAACCGCCGTCTGGGCAGCAGCAAGATGAACAGCGGCATTTTCGGCGAAGGGCTCTATGGGGTGGTGAGCATGAAAGTGCGCAGTTTCTTTAAGAAATATCCACGCTATGCCGAAAACGACACTGATCCACAACGCCAGAATAGTAAATGAAGGAAAACCATACGCCGGATGGGTGCTGATCGACGGCGAGTTCATAGCAGCCACCGGCAAGGGACGCCCCTCAGGCATCGACGCCGACGAGTCGGTGGACGCCTGCGGAGCATTGCTGATGCCGGGAGCGATTGACGATCATGTTCATTTCCGCGATCCAGGACTGACCCATAAGGGAGATATGGCAACCGAATCGGCCGTGGCTGTGGCCGGCGGCGTGACTTCGTTTATGGATATGCCCAACACCGTTCCTCCGACCGTGAGCGTCGGAGCCTGGGAGGAGAAGATGGCCCGGGCCGCCGAGGTAAGCCGCGCAAACTACGCGTTTTATATAGGCGCGACAAACAGCAATATGGATGAGCTGTTGGCAGCGGATTATTCAAAGGTGCCTGGCGTGAAGCTGTTTTTAGGGTCCTCGACCGGCAATATGCTTGTGGACTCCGAGAAGACTCTCGATGATATTTTTGCTAAAGTGCGAGCGCTCATAGCGGTGCACGCCGAGGACAACGGGCGCATAGCCGCAGGCATGGCCATGGCACGCGACATTTTCGGCGAGGAGGAAGTGCCTGTGGATCTGCATCCGGTGATCCGCGACGCCAAAGCATGCTATTCGGCGGCCTGCAGGGCCGTGGAACTTGCCCGCCGCCACAACGCCCGGCTGCATCTGCTGCATGTGTCGACGGCCGCCGAGGTGAGAATGCTGCGCGATGACCGTCCGGCAGGTGTCACTGCAGAAACGTGCATACAGTATCTGCAGTGGTGCGACAAGGATTATGAGACCATGGGCACGCGCCTGAAGTGCAATCCGGCAGTGAAGGGACAGAGCGACCGCACGGCATTGAGAAAGGCGGTGACAGACGGCACAATAGATGTGATCGGCACCGATCACGCCCCGCATCTGGCCGAGGAGAAGAAAGGCGATGCGCTGACGGCGCCGTCGGGCTGTCCGAACCTACAGTTCTCGCTGCCGATGCTGCTCGATATTTTCAAACCCGAAGTGGTGGCCGAGCGTACGGCGCATGCTCCGGCACGGATATTCGGCATAGACCGCCGCGGTTTTATCCGCCCGGGCTATTATGCCGATCTGGTGCTGGTGAGCGCGACTCCGCATACTATAGACGACAAGGACTCCGCAGGCCGTTGCGGATGGATTCCCGCAGCGGGAATGACAACCGGACACACTGTAGCCGTCACATACGTGAACGGCACCGTGGCCTATCGCGACGGCAAGATGGCCGGCGAACGCGGACCGGTGCACGCTCTGAAGTTTACAAAAGCGGAGTGATATATTATAACCAACCACTCCGCAGACTGCACAGGGCTGACGGCGCGCGATGCGGCGGCGATTGACAACTACCGGATCACATTTTATCCGCGCGAGGCGCGACGGTAGAGATAGGCCGCGATAAAGAAGTAAACAATATTGGGTATCCACATGGCCACGACGGGCGACGTGAGTCCGCCGACGGCAAATGACTGGGTTATGGTCATGAACATTATGTAGCCGAAGCTCAGCACCAGGCCGATGCCTATGTTCACGCCCATGCCGCCCTTGATCTTACGTGACGACAGGCTGACGCCTATGATGGTGAGTATGAACGCCGCGGCACACATGGAGTAGCGTTTGTGGTATTCGATCTCGAATTGTTTGACGTTGGCCACGCCGCGGGCGCGCTGCTTGTCGATATAGGTGGATAGCTGAGGTGTGGTCAGGGTCTCCTGATCGTTTTTGGATATTATGAAATCGGATGGCTCGATGGGTATGACCGTGTCGAGCGACTGTCCTGAGCGTATGATCTCACGGTCTTCGCCGAAGTCACGGATCACGTAGTTTTTGACACGCCATGTGTAGCCTCCTTTCCATTCAAGGGTCAGGGCTGTGAGACGCGACGATAGTTTCTTGCCGTCGAAGGAGTCGAGCGAGAAGCGTGAGCCGCGGTTGTTGCGGACGTTGAAGTCGCCGATATAGGCCACCTGACCGGGTGCTACCTGAAGCTGGACGTTGGATGTGGCGCTGACGCGTTTGTCGCGCACGTAGGTGTTGGTGAATTCTATCCTTTTCTCGTTGGCCGGAGGAATGACGTATGCGCTGAGCAGAAAGGATGACACGGCAATGACGGCCGCGGAAAACATGTATGGAAGCATGAGACGGCGGTAGCTCATGCCGGCCGACAGCATCGCTATGATTTCGGAGTTGTCGGCAAGTTTGGATGTGAAGAATATTACCGCTATGAAGGTGAAGAGAGGGCTGAACTGGTTGGCGAAGTACGGCAGGAAGTTCATGAAATAGTCGAACACCGTGGCGTGAAGCGGCGCTTTCAGGAACGCGTCAATCTTCTCGTTGATGTCGAACATCACCGTGATGGCAAGTATCAGGATTATGGCAAAGACGTATGTACCTAAGAACTTGCGGATTATATACCAGTCGAGAATCTTGAACAAGGAGGAGTCAGGAGCTAGGAGTTAGAGACGGCGGGTGATGGCTTCGAGTTTGGCGCGTTTCCAGGTGGCGAAATCGCCGGCGAGGATGTGCTGGCGGGCCTGACGGACCAGACTGAGGTAGAAGGCAAGGTTGTGGATGGACGCGATCTGCATGGCCAGTATCTCCTGGGCAATGAATAGGTGGCGGAGGTAGGCCTTGGAATACAGGCGGTCCACATCGGCTGCGCCGTCTTCCTGTATGGGGGAGAAGTCCTTGGCCCATTTGGCGTTGCGCATGTTCATGATGCCGTGGTCGGTGAAAAGCATGCCGTTGCGGCCGTTGCGGGTGGGCATCACGCAGTCCATCATGTCTACTCCGCGTTCGATGGCTTCAAGGATGTTGGCCGGCGTGCCCACGCCCATGAGGTAGCGGGGTCTGTCGGCAGGAAGGATTTCGTTGACGACTTCAATCATGTCGTACATCACTTCGGCGGGTTCGCCCACGGCCAGTCCGCCGATGGCGTTGCCTTCGGCTCCGAGTTCGGCCACCTCGCTGGCCGCCCTGCGGCGCAGATCGGGGAATGTGCATCCCTGGACTATGGGAAAGAACGCCTGACTGTGTCCGTAGAGCGGCCGGGTTTCGTTGAAATGCTTCCAGCCGCGGCGCAGCCATCTCATTGTCAGGTCAAGCGAGCGTGAGGCATAGGAGCGCTCGGAGGTGCCCGGAGGACACTCGTCAAGGGCCATCATTATGTCGGATCCTATCACACGCTGTATGTCGACGACCTTTTCAGGGGTGAACATGTGGAGGGATCCGTCGATGTGAGATCTGAAACGTGCGCCTTCTTCCGTGAGCTTGCGGTTGTCAGCGAGCGAGAATACCTGAAACCCGCCGCTGTCGGTGAGGATCGGACGGTCCCATCCGTTGAAGCGGTGCAGGCCGCCGGCGGCCTGAATCACGTCGAGTCCCGGACGGAGGTAAAGATGATATGTGTTGCCCAGTATGATCTGGGCCTTCACTTGCTCACGCATTTCGGTAATGTGGACCGCCTTTATGGCGCCCACAGTGCCTACGGGCATGAATATAGGGGTCTCTATCACTCCGTGGTCGGTGGTGATGAGTCCCGCTCTGGCCGCAGAGGCCGTATCGGTTGCCTGAAGCTTGAATTCCATTTTTAATATTTAGGCGGCAGTCTGAACAGATCCAGACATATTCTAAAAACGCCGGGAACCACAAATCAGGGCTTCCGGCGCGTTTATCTGTTGCTTGATGGGGTGAACAGTGGGGGTCGAACCCACGACCTTCGGAACCACAATCCGACGCTCTAACCAACTGAGCTATGCTCACCATCTGTGTTAGCGAGTGCAAAGGTATGAAGTTTTTTTTTTTTGCGCAAGTCTTTAGCAAAAAAAATGCGAAATTTTCGTTTCTGCGGTCATCAATGAAGGGATGAGACGGTGTTTATGCAGCGCGTCTGGCGGCAAAAACGGCAGTGACAGCGCCAACAAAAGCCACAAGCGTCATGACAGGGATAAGGTCGGCGGAATGGAATTCGACAGGATAGGCCGTGAGCGAGAGTTGCGATGAGTCGCCTGCGAGTCTGATCCATCCCCATTTTTCCTGACCGAGCGAGAGAAGCACTCCAAGAACCATGCCGGCCACACCACCGGCGATAGAGACGAGCCATCCCTGAACAGCATATATGCGTCTGATCAGTCCGGGCGATGCGCCAAGGGCCTTGAGCGTGCGGGCGTTGTCTTCCTTTTCAATGATCAGGAGCGACATGGAGGAGATGATATTGAACGATGCGATGATCAGAATAAAGGCAAGGAGCATGAATCCGGTCCATTTCTCCATATTGACAATCTGGAACGCTCCGGACTGCTGTCCGGCCCTGTCGAGTACATCATAGCGCGGACCGACGGCGGATGCTATGGCTCGGGCCGCATCGACATCGCTAACTCCGGGAGCGGGCATGACTTCCACGGCCGAGCCTTGGACGGTATACTGCAGAAGACGGCGGGCCAACGGCAGCGGCACATAGACATAGTCGGCATCGTATTCCGGCTGATTCACGCTGAACACCGCCGACACAGCCACTGAATCGGCTCTGAAAGCGGCCATGGGGACGGCTGGATTAATGCGGCCCTTGCGGCGCGGCACATAGAGCCCTACAAGCCGCTCCGAGCCGACCGGGGCCAGAAGGGCATTGGCGGCGCCCACGCCGAGCACGGCGGGGCTTATGCCGGGGTAGTAGTCGCTCCATGCTTCGCCGGCTATGACAGCTGAGGAGAGTCCGGTGACGGAATCGTAGATTTCGACCGGAACTCCCTTGATGCGCACCGGAGCCTGACGTCCGTCCATGACGGCAAGCGCGCGTTCCTCGAGAGTGACAGCCACCGAGCGTATGCCCGGCAGGCCGCTTACCGCAGCGGCCAGAGAGTCGGCATTTTCTATCACTTTGCCATCGGCGGCGACGATTTTGACCGGAGGATCAAGGACGCCGAGACGTGTGGCTATCAGTCCGTGAAAACCGTTGAACACCGACAGGACCACTATAATAGCGGCCGTGGCCACAGCCACGCCCGCCACCGATACCGCCGAGATGACGTTGACAGCCGAATGGCTTTTTGGCGAGAAGAGATAGCGTATGGCGATCCTCAGGGCCGGCGACATCTGTGCGGAAGATAAGGGACAGATCCGTGACCCTCAGTCACGGTCTTTTTCAAGAAGTTGGTCAATGCGCTCAAGATAGTCGATGGAGTCATCGAGATAGAACGCCAGTTCGGGACAACGGCGCAGCTGGAAACGGACTTTTCCTGCCAGTTCATAGCGCACGGTACGGGCCGACTCCTTGATGTTTTCAAGAATTTCCTGAGAGCGAGACGAAGGGAATACGGAAAGGTAGACCTTGGCCACACTCAGGTCCGGAGAGACCTTGACGGAGCTGACGGTGACAATGACGCCGCCGAGTCTGGCGGTCTGCACACGGAAGATTTCGCTCAGCTCCTTCTGGAGCAGGCGGGATATTTTGGCTTGACGGGTAGATTCCATAGAGTTGTTTCGTTTTTGAGTTTAACGGAGAGGGTTGTATATATGCTTTTATATAGTATTCAACAACGTCGCGAGTCTCTATGTTTAGTCGCCCATGGTGCGGAGCAGCTCTTCGTTGCTCTGTGTGCGCTCCATGCGGTCCTTGATGAACTCCATGGCTTCGAGCGAGGTGCGGTCGGAGAGGAAACGGCGCAGGATCCACATGCGGTTCACAGTCTCCTTGGACAGGAGCAGGTCGTCGCGGCGTGTGCTTGACGCCATGATGTCAACGGCGGGGAATATGCGCTTGTTCGACAGCTTGCGGTCGAGCTGCAGCTCCATGTTGCCGGTGCCTTTGAACTCTTCGAAGATGACTTCGTCCATTTTCGATGACGTTTCAGTAAGGGCAGTGGCTATGATGGTGAGAGATCCGCCGCCTTCGATGTTGCGCGCGGCGCCGAAGAAGCGTTTGGGTTTCTGCAGTGCGTTGGCATCGACACCACCGGAGAGAATCTTGCCGGATGCGGGGCTTACGGTGTTGTAGGCACGGGCCAGACGGGTAATGGAGTCGAGAAGGATAACGACGTCGTGGCCGCACTCGACCATACGTTTGGCTTTTTCGAGCACGATTCCGGCGATCTTGACATGGCGGTCGGCGGGTTCGTCGAACGTCGACGCTATCACTTCGGCGTTGACCGTGCGCATCATGTCGGTCACTTCTTCGGGACGTTCGTCGATGAGCAGGATCATTATGTAGGTTTCGGGGTGGTTTTTCGCTATGGCATTGGCGATATCCTTAAGAAGAAGCGTTTTGCCGGTTTTGGGAGGAGCCACAATGAGGGCGCGCTGGCCTTTGCCGATAGGGGCGAACATGTCGACCACACGGGTGGAGATATTAGTGGTGAGCGGATCGCCGGTGAGGTTGAATTTTTCTTCAGGGAAAAGTGGCGTGAGATGCTCGAAGCTCTGACGGTCGCGCAGGAAGCGCGGATCGCGTCCGTTGACGCTTTTGACCGAGGTGAGCGGGTAGTGCTTCTCGCCTTCGTGTGGCGGGCGCACTCCGGCTTCCACCACGTCGCCGGGCCGGAGTCCGTAGGCTTTGATCTGCTGCTGGGTGACCAGAACGTCGTCGGGCGAAGCTATATAGTTGTAGTCGCTCGAACGCAGGAATCCATGACCCTGTGGTTCGACCTCAAGCACACCGATAGCCTGAATTAGACCGTCGAATTTAGCGGCGAAATTCTCGCGCTGGCGGAACGGTGAGTTCTGCTGGAAGTTCTTGTTTTTGTTCTTTTTGCCCTGTTGCTGGAACTGCTGCTGTCCGGGTTCGGCAAGCAGAATGGGAGCAGCCCCGGGGGTGCCGGGCATGGGCATGGTTTCTTCGCGCTGGAACTGCTGCTGTTGGTTCTGGGGGCCGCGCTGATTGAACCGGCGGTTGCCGGGGAAGAATTCACCAAGTGGAGAGTTGGGATTGGGGCGGAAGTCGCGGCGCGGCTTGAACTGCTGCTGGCGGGCAGCGTCGGCTTCGGGACGGGCGTTATTGGCTTCGGATACGAGGGAGACGGCTGCCGCATGATCCTGTTCCTGTTCACGAGATTCGGCTGCATCAGTTATTTTGGCCGCGGGCACGCTCTGAGCGACAGCAGGCTCATCGGCCACAGCCGGTGTCGGAAGTTCGGCAGCAGGCTGGCCGGAATTGTCGTCGGCAGCAGCATCGGCAGCAGGCTGGCGTTTTTTGCGGGTACGCGTTTTTGCCGGCTTTACAGCATCGGCCGTGTCGGCGGATTCGTTATTGACATCGGCGGATTCGTCCGACGGGGTGTCGGTGGTCTGTGCGGCATTTTTTTCCGCTTTGGCTTTGCGGCCGCGTTTTTTAGGCTCTGTCTTGGCAGGCTTCTGAGCGGCGCTGGCAGCTGCCTGATCCGCATCGCCGTTATCGCCATTGGCCTGGGTGACCGGTTCGGCCGCTTTTTCGGCCTTGGATTTTCTACCGCGTTTTTTAGGCTCTTTTTGTGTGACGCCGGCGGAATTCACTTCTGCCTGACGGTCGAGAATGGCATACGCCAGATTTTCGTGGTCGAGAGTGTCGGTCTGCTTGATCTGCAATTCGACCGCCACGTTTTTGAGCTCATCAAGGCTCATCTCGCTAAGTTGTGTAAACTTGTAGTTCATCAATATCTTGTAAAAGCGGAAATATTCCTGTCTATGTTGAAAGTGTGGAGAGAATGACTCTGATTATGAGTACGGGAGAATTCAGAAACCGTCCAGACACCTGCATCCTGCGCAGCAATGCCACCAGAAAACAGCCAACAAAAAATCCGAGATGGAAAGGGATCTGAATGAAATGCGGGAAGAGTGCTGGCCCGTGGAGAGACGGTGAACCGCAGCCGAGACAGCTTGAGCAATGGTATTTCGGAGACAATCCCACAAAGGGAACCGTTTGCTTTTCGGCGAACTTCGGCGCAAAGTTACGTCATTTTTTTAATAACAACAATAATTTTCGGGAAATTGTTGTCGTATAGATAATGATTCTTTGAGGAAATTTGAGTATTTTTGCGGCGATGTTAGCGCTATACAGAATCTATCAGTTACTGGTCATGCTGCCGCTGATGGCGGCGGTCACCATAGTCGCGGCCGTGATAACAGCCACAGGAAGCATTGCGTTCGGAGGTCGCTGGTGGGGCTACTATCCTGCCAAGATATGGGCCCGGATTATGTGCAGGCTCACTCTGGTGAGTGTGGAGGTGCGCGGGCGCGAGCTGATCGACCCCAACACAAGCTATGTGTTTGTGGCCAATCACCAGGGAGCATACGACATTTTTTCCGTTTACGGTTTTCTGGGCCACAATTTCAAGTGGATGATGAAACGCAGCCTTGAGAAGATCCCTCTGGTGGGATGGGCCTGCAAACGCGCCGGACATATATATGTGGACCACACGGCCCACGGAATCGCCGCCACTATGAAGGCAGCCCAGCGGCAGCTCGCAGGAGGAATGAGCCTGGTGGTGTTTCCCGAGGGGGCACGCACTCTGACCGGGAAAATGGGGCGGTTCAAGCGAGGAGCGTTCGCTCTGGCACAGGAGTTCAGCCTGCCGGTGGTGCCGCTGACAATAGACGGAGCATTCGCAGTGATGCCGCGCACGTCGAAAATACCGCGTCCGGGACGCATAATACTCACAATACATCCGGCCATAGATTCGGCCGATCCTGACGTGATGGAACTTAGCCGCAAGGCTATCGCATCGGCACTTGATGCCGAGAAGGCCATCGGATAATCCCCTTATTCACACCATATACTTTTTATTACACGTACAGACATGAGAAAGTGGCGCATTGAGGACAGTGCGGAATTATACAACATTACAGGCTGGGGACTGAAATATTTCTCCATCAACGACAAAGGCCACGTGGCCGTGACTCCGCGCGAGGGATATGCCCAGGTGGACTTGAAAGAAGTGATGGACGAACTGCAGGTGCGCGACATCGCCGCCCCTGTGCTGTTGCGTTTCCCTGACATTCTGGACAACCGCGTGGAAAAGATCTCGCGGTGTTTCAAACAGGCCGCACAGGATTATGACTATCAGGCCAAAAACTATATCATCTACCCGATCAAGGTGAACCAGATACGCGAAGTGGTGGAGGAGATAGTGAGCCACGGCAAGAAGTTCAACATAGGACTGGAGGCCGGCTCCAAACCCGAGCTGCATGCAGTGCTGGCCACCAATATCGCGGAGAACGCGCTGATAATATGCAACGGCTACAAGGATGAGAATTATGTGGAACTGGCCCTGCTGGCACAGAAGATGGGCCGCAACATATTTCTGGTAGTGGAGAAGCTGAACGAGCTGAAGATCATTGCCCGCATAGCCAAACGTCTGCAGATCACGCCAAACGTGGGAATACGCATAAAAATATCCAGTTCAGGCTCCGGCAAATGGGAGGAAAGCGGCGGCGACCAGAGCAAGTTCGGCCTTAATTCAAGCGAACTGCTTGAAGCCGTGGATTTTCTGGAAAAGAACAAGATGACGGAATCACTGCGTCTTATCCATTTCCATATAGGGAGCCAGATCACCAAGATACGCCGCATCAAGAACGCGCTGCGCGAAGCGGTGCAGTTTTACGTGCAGCTCACGAAGATGGGATTCAATATAGACTTCGTGGATATAGGCGGCGGACTGGGCGTGGACTACGACGGCACACGCAGCTCGTCGTCGGAAAGTTCAATGAATTATTCCATACAGGAGTATGCCAACGACGCAGTGAGCGCGCTGGTGGACGTGTGCGTGAAGAACGAGCTGAAACAGCCCAACATCATCACCGAGAGCGGCCGTTCGCTGAGCGCCCACCATTCGGTGCTTGTGTTTGAAGCGCTGGAGTCGACCTCGCTGCCGTCGTGGAACGACCGAGAGGAGGTGCCCGACGGCGATCATGAGCTTGCACGCGAGTTGTACGGGATATGGGACAAGCTGGACGAGCAGAACCTTTTCGAGAGCTGGCATGACGCTTTGCAGATACGCGAGGAAGCTCTGGATCTATTCAGTCTCGGGATGCTCGACCTGCGCACACGCGCCCAGATAGAGAAGCTGTTCTGGAGTGTGGCCAGGGAAGTGTCGGAGATAGCATCGACCATGAAGCATCCGCCTGAGGAGTTGCGCAAGGTGTCGAAGATGATTCCCGACAAGTATTTCTGCAATTTCTCTCTCTTCCAGTCGCTGCCCGACACATGGGCAATAGATCAGGTGTTTCCGATTATGCCTATAAGCAGGCTGGACGAAAAGCCCTCACGCAGCGCCACGATCCAGGACATGACCTGCGACAGCGACGGCAAGATAGCTCATTTCATCACAGACAGCGGCATGAGTTCGGCGCTGCCGGTGCATCCGTTGAAGCCGGGCGAACCTTATTATATAGGAGTGTTCCTGGTGGGTGCGTATCAGGAAATCTTAGGCGACATGCACAACCTCTTCGGCGACACCAATGCGGTGCATATCGACGTGTATAAGGACCGCTACGAGATAGACCAGATAATCGACGGCGAAACAGTGGCCGAGGTGCTGGACTATGTGCAGTTCAACCCCAAGAAGCTGGTGAGAAACGTGGAGACCTGGGTGACCGCATCGATGAAGGCCGGCAAGATTACCCCGGAGGAGGGCCGCGAGTTTCTGAGCAACTACCGTTCGGGCCTGTACGGCTACACATATCTGGAGAAGGACTGATGCCACGCTATTTCATGCATCTGGCTTATCGCGGCGCCCCATTTCACGGCTGGCAGGTGCAGCCGGGCGAGGTGACGGTGCAGTCAGTGCTGGAAAACGCCCTGTCGACGATACTGCGCCAGCCGACGCCGGTGACCGGCGCCGGACGCACTGACGCCGGAGTGAACGCGGCAATGATGGTGGCCCATTTCGATGCACCCCGCCGGGTGGACACACGGGGGGTGAATTCGCTGGTGGGGCGCGACATAGCCGTGTATGCCATAAACGAGGTGCATGACGGGGCGCACGCAAGGTTCGATGCCACATCGCGCACGTATTTTTACAAAGCCGTGACGGTGAAGTCGCCGTTTCTGCACGGACTGACATGGCAGACGGGGAAACCGCTTGACTATGAAGCCATGAATCGGGCCGCAGAGCAATTGCTGAACACACGGGATTTCACCTCGTTTGCCAAGCTACATTCCGACACGCGGACCAATATATGCAATGTGACCCGGGCCGAATGGGTGGCCGACCCGCTGACGGGAGGGATGACTTTCGTGATCACAGCCGACAGATTTCTGCGCAACATGGTGAGAGCCGTGGTGGGCACACTGGTGGACGTGGGGCGAGGAAAGCTCTCAGCCGAAGGCTTCCGGGAGGTGATAGAGAGCCGTGACAGGTGTGCCGCCGGGACATCAATGCCACCGGAAGCGCTGTATCTGCAGGAGGTCACATATCCCTATTGGAAGCCGGAAAGACATGCGTGAAAAGGAGGTTACCCCGCTCTTGGGATAACCTCCTCCTCACGTTTCAACTATTTATTTATGAGAGCCTCTGAGCCCAATTTCACAACTCGGCCACAGAGGACGAGGGATGTCAGAAGTCAATCACATTGTGTTGTTGTTTCGACTATTAAACAATTCCGAAATGGTTTATGTTACGAATAATCGCATAAAAGTCCTTAAATTCTGTTTATACGGTAAAAAAAGACGTTTTCCATGTCATGAACAGCGGAAATTTTGTAATTTTGCGAATCAATATCATAATAAACACCAGCCTTGCAGTCATGCTTAAATCCGCCTTGGCGCTGATAGCGCTCTCCTTGACCCCGTCTCTTGTTTCGGCACAGAATCAGTATGCCTTGAATTTTCCTGAAGATTCCAGAATACAGAATTCAGGCCGCTCGCTCACTGCAGTGAAACTCAATTCCCCGACACACGGGGAGCAGTCGGCCGAAAGTTCCCAAAGCACTGACAGGCTGCTGTATCATGACTGCACGTCGACCACATTCAAGGCCGTGGCCGGCGAAACCGTGACCGCGTCATTCGACTGGACCGGCGACTGGATGCACGGATATATCTATATCGACATCGACAATGACGGCCAATTCGACACATCGTCAGGCGGCAACCAGGCAATAGCCGACGGAAAGGACGTAATGACGTTCAGCAACTACAACGGAGTGAACAGCATCGGCACGGTGACCGACAACGGCAACGTGGGCGTGAATCCTCCGGCATTCGTTATTCCGTCGGACATGGCGCCGGGCACATACCGCATGCGTTATAAAATAGACTGGAACTCGATAGATCCCGGCGGCAATAACGCCGACAGCCAGTCCATACTGAAAAACGGCGGCGCCATAACGGACGTGACCCTTGTGGTGGAAGCCGCACAGCAACCGGAGTCGCCGTATATGATCAATTTCAGCAAAGACGCCAAAATAACCCATGCCGAGAGAAAACTGCACAACATTACATTCTCGTCGCCATCGGACGGGGTGCAGACGCTCGCGTCGACACAGGCTTCGGACAAGTTGCTCTATCATGACAATACCGACAAGTGCTTCAGCGCCACAGCGGGAGAGACGGTAAAGGTGTCGTATGAGTGGACAGGAACGTGGATGCACGGTTATGTGTATCTGGACCGCGGCAACGACGGTGTGTTCTCTCACGGTCTCGGCAACAACTCGTCCATTCCTGCGGGCAGCGACGTGATGGCGTTCACCTACGTCGGCGGATACAACAGCGAGGGCAAGGCTATAAGCAACAGCAACACCGGGGTAAATCCCCCGGCATTCACAGTGCCTGCGTCGCTGAATCCGGGACTGTACCGCCTGCGTCTGAAAATCGACTGGGACTCCGTCGATCCGGCCGGAAACCCGGGCAGCAACGGCGGTGCCAACAGCATTCTGTCGAACGGCGGTGCGATAACCGATGTGATGCTTTATGTGCACAAGCAGATGTCGTCAATCACCGTAAGTTCAACCAACGGAACCGTCACGACCGTCGACGGCGATGAAATCTCGATGGAAACGGTGATACCCAGCGAAAACCTCGTTGTGAAGATCATGCCCGACGAGGGTTACCGGTTTGATGCCATCACTATATCATCAGGCTATGACACCGGCTCGGACAAAGTAGCGTTTGTGGATCCGTCGCTCAACAACGGCGAACACACCGTGCCCGGATTTCTGGCAACAGACGGCATTGTGACCGTACCGGCGTCAATGCTGCGCGGAAACGTGAAATTTACCGCACACTTCATTGCCGACGATGGCAGCGGCGAGAAAGACGGTAATTACGAGTGCTCTCTCTCGGGAACAAAACAGCCCGACAGTGGAATAACCGCAGTGACAGTGGACGGAAAGTCGGCTGCCATTGACACTCCTCAGAACTATTTCTATCTGAAAGACACAGCATTCGGCGTGATGCCCGGAGAGACAGTGGCCGTGAGCGCCGCATACAACGGTCAGGCGACCCGTTTCAGTATTTATGTGGACTATGACAGCAACGGCATTTTCTCGGCCGTGGACGGCGCCCTGACAACCGAACTCGCGACAACCGCTGCATCGGCTGACGCCCTTCCCGCATTTCAGATTCCCACACTGCTGCCGGCAGGAGTGTATCGCGCCCGGCTTGAAGCGGAAGGGCACTGCGCGGTGGATTTCCTGCTGAACGTGCACAATGCCGAAGGCGCGCTGGATGTGAAGGCGATGAACGGAAACGTGCTCGCCAACGACGGAAACTCGCTGCCGCTGACCGTGGCCTACGGCACGGCGCTGCGGGTCAAGCCGCAGGCCACGCTGCCGGGATATTCCGCACGCGAGGTGATCGTGCGCCACGGACATAATCTCAACGGACCGTCGCACATCAAAGGCAACCCGCAGTGGACCGACACCACCCTGCCCTATTCGTCGACAGTGACAATCCCTGCCGGAATAGTGGACGGCGATGTGGACATCTACGTGCTCTACACAGAAAACAGCGACAGCGAGTGGACCAAGGTGTGGGGCGACGAGTTCAACGGCAACAGTCTGGATCCGAACCGCTGGCGCTACCAGTCGCGTGAAGGCGCCACATGGAACCGTCTGGTGGCCCAAGGCGACGAGATACCCTACGTGAACATAGTGGCTGACGGCCGCTACAATTCCTACTGTATCGGCACTCCCGACGAATTCAAGGACACGGAAAACCAAAACATGATTTCCGGCGCCATAAACTCACAGGGACTTTTCCACCTGACATACGGCAAAGTCGAGGCCCGTATCAAGACCCGGCGCCACACGGGCAACTTCCCCGCATTCTGGATGATGCCCATGGACAACTCCAAAGGCTGGCCCAAGGACGGCGAAATCGACATCTGGGAACAGATCGACGACACCCATATGGCCCACCACACCATTCACTCCGGATGGTCGGGCTGGAACAATTACTGCCACTATCCCGTGGCTCCGAAGCAGTATTCGCCCGCAAATTCCGGCAACGAGTACATGGATCAGGATCTGTGGCACGTCTATGCCATAGAATGGGATGCAGAAGAGATCCGCTGGTATGTGGACGGGGTGAAACGATTCTCGTATGCCAACATGCACTACAGTGAAAGCGACGATCCCGAGTCGCCCTACACGGAAGAGATCACATGGCCTTTCTACAAGGATTTCTACATTATCCTGAACCAGTCGGTGGGCAACGGCGCATGGGCTGCATGGTGCGATCCGGAATTCACGTATCTGACAGAGTTCGACTATGTGCGCGTGTACAAGAAGAAAGGCGACGACGTGTACACTACCAAACTCGACGACAATGGCGACGACCCGAATTTCTATGTGCCGGCCAAAGATCAGGGCACATCCATCACCGACATAACCATGGACTCCATGGAGGGTCTGAACGACAACACTCCGGCCACATATTACGACCTGCACGGACGCCGCACCCAGGCAGGAGCAATGACACCGGGCGTATATATCGAGAAGTGCGGCGAACATGCAAGAAAAGTACTAATAAAGTAAATCTGACAACGATTTGGATCCGAACATTTCCTCATCAACAGAAACAAACAAACCGGTAAAAAAGACCCGCACGCGCCGCATCATTGTGGCGCTGTGGGTTTTCTTTGCCATAGCAGTGGCGGGCATAGCCATATTTTTCACACTGGTCTATAACGGAGCGGTGGGATACATGCCCGATATCGAGTCTTTAAAGAATCCGACCGACAAGTATGCATCGGTGATATATTCCGCCGACGGAGAAGAGCTGGGACGGTATTTCCGTCCGACAGGCAACAGGGTCTATGCGGACTACAGCGACATATCGCAAAACGTGATAGACGCCCTGATCGCCACCGAAGATGCCCGTTTCATGGAGCATTCCGGAATAGACCTGAAGGCTATTTTCCGCGCTGTGACCAAAACAATCATCCTGCGGCAGAAGAATGCCGGCGGCGGTTCGACCATCACACAGCAGCTGGCCAAGCAGTTGTATTCGCCAAGAAGCTCCGGGCTGATGGAAAGAGCCATGCAGAAGCCGATCGAGTGGATGATAGCTGTGAAGCTGGAACGATTCTATTCGAAGGAAGAGATCATAAAGATGTATCTCAACCAGTTTGACTTTCTGTACAATGCAGTGGGAATACGTTCGGCCGCATGGGTTTACTTCGGAAAGGACGCGTCGGACCTGTCGGTGAACGAGGCGGCCACGCTGATAGGCATGGTCAAGAACCCGTCGTATTTCAATCCGGTGCGCAAGAACGAGCGCACGCGTGACCGCCGCAACGTGGTGCTGCAGCAGATGGAGAAGGCAGGATTCATCACCAAAGCCGAATGCGACTCGCTGTCGTCCCTGCCGCTGGTGCTGGACTATCATAAGGTCGACCACAAGGAAGGGCTTGCGCCATATTTCCGGGAGGAACTCCGCAGGATGCTCACTGCCAAAAAGCCGCAACGCAGCAATTATATGGCATGGGAGAACCAGAAGTTCACGGACGACTCCATAGCATGGGCAACGAATCCGCTGTACGGATGGATCGAGAAGAATCCCAAGGCGGACGGATCGCATTACGACATATATACCGACGGACTGAAGATATACACCACGATCGACTCCCGCATGCAGCAGTATGCCGAGGATGCCGTGACGGAGCATCTGTCGAAGACTCTCCAGCCGGCATTTTTCAGGGAGAAGAAAGGGGTGAAATGCGCCCCCTACACCACCAACCGCGTTGAGCTGCCATCGTCGCAGCTCAACGGGCTGATAAACCGCGCCATCAAGCAAAGCGAGCGTTTCCGGCTGATGAAGCACGGCGGGCACTCCGAGGAGGAGATAATGAAAGCTTTCGACATGCCGACGGAGATGAAAATCTTCTCCTATTCCGGTCCGGTGGACACGGTGATGACCCCGCGCGACAGCATACTGCACGTGAAGCACTATCTGCGTGCCGGATTCATGGCCATGGATCCGCGCACGGGCTATGTGAAAGCATATGTGGGCGGACCGAATTTCGGCGCGTTCCAGTATGACATGGTTTCGACCGGACGCCGTCAGGTAGGCTCAACGATGAAACCGCTGCTCTACACATACGCGATGGAGGAGGGATTTACCCCCTGCGACGAGTTTCTGAACGAACAGCCCACCATCTATGACGAGCTCGGGCGGCCGTGGACTCCGCGCAACGCGGGCACATCGCGTGTGGGTGAAATGGTGGATCTGCGGTGGGCGCTGAAAAATTCCAACAACTGGATCTCGGCCCGGCTGATGGAGCAGCTGAATCCGGCCACACTGGTGCGCAATCTCCATAATTTCGGCATCAACAACCATCTGGATCCGGTGATATCGCTGTGTCTGGGTCCGTGCGACGTGTCGGTCAAGGAGATGGTGACGGCATATTCAGCCTTCGCCAACAAGGGCATGAGAGTGGACCCTCTGTTTGTCACTTCGATCACCGACGCCAACGGCAATATGATCTCGGAGTTCGCTCCGCACACGTCGGATGTGATATCAGAGCGTGCATATTACCGCATACTCTCCATACTGCTCGATGTGGTGGACTCAGGTACAGGCAACAGGCTTCGCCGGGCGCCTTTCAACCTCACGGCACAGATGGGAGCCAAGACGGGCACCACCAACTCCAATTCCGACGCATGGTTCATGGCGTTCTCTCCCGAGATCGTGGCCGGCACATGGGTGGGCGGCGAAGAGCGTTATATACATTTCAATTCAATGCAGCACGGACAGGGAGCTTCGGCGGCCCTTCCGATATTCGGCAAATTCATGAAACGGGTCTATGCCGACAAGTCGCTGCCATATTCCCAGGATGCGAAGTTTGAATTCCCGGCGGGGATAGACATGTGTGAACGCGGAGCGGACTACAGCCCGCTTATAGACACCGAGCCGACCGATTCATCAATCGAGGGAATTTTTGAATGATGACTGAAGAAGGCCTTGTGACTGGCAACACCGGCAGCCGCTATCAGGTGGAGCTGGCCGACGGCAGGACTGTGACATGCGCAGCCAAAGGGAACCTGCGGCTGAAGGGTGTGCGCACCACCAATCCGGTGGCCGTGGGCGACCGTGTGGCCGTGGCGACCGATGGCAGCAGACAACCAGCTACACAGGATGTGGCCTACATCACTGAAATCCTGCCGAGAAAGAACTATATAATACGCCGTGCAAGCAATCTCAGCAAGGAGAGCCATATACTCGCGGCCAACATAGACTGCGTGATGCTGGTGGCTTCGCTGTCGCAGCCGGTCACATCGACCACGTTCATAGACCGATTTTTAGCCACGGCCGAAGCCTACGGCGTGCCTGCCGTACTGGTGATAAACAAGACGGATCTGCTGACAGACGCACAGGACCGTGATCTGCTCGAAGCCGTGGAATATCTTTATTCGTCGATAGGCTACAGCGTGGTGGCAACATCGGCCAAGACCGGCGAGGGACTTGACCGACTGCGGGAAACGGCATCGGGCAGGATCACACTGCTGTCGGGCAACTCCGGAGTGGGAAAATCGTCGCTGATCAATGCTCTGGTCCCCGATGCGCGGCTGCGCACGGCGGTGATTTCAGATGTACACCAGACGGGCATGCACACTACCACATTCTCGCGCATGTATGATCTGCCGGGAGGTGGCCGCCTGATAGACACTCCCGGGGTGAAAGGGTTCGGCACCATAGACTTCGACCGCCATGAGGTGGCACATTTCTTTCCAGAGATATTCAGCGAAAGCGCGTGTTGCCGCTTCGGCGACTGCACCCACACAGGCGAACCGGGATGTGCCGTGACCAAGGCTGTGGAGGAAAACCGGATAGCGTCCTCGCGTTACGCATCTTACATGTCGATCCTTGAGGATGACGCTTCGGACACACGCGGAAAATACAGGTAAAAAACGCGAAACTTTTTCTGCTCTATTTTAAATTTCACGCAGAAAGCGGTTAGCACAACTGTCGATGGTGATGTCATCATTGTCATCGCCGAATCCAAGGGCGAAAAAGCCCTGACGGTCCGCACGGAAGCGTATGTCTCCGGAGGTGATGTTGGCGTCAATGGACATGTCGGCGTTGTTGTCCATAACAGTGAACGGGCGCATGGCATAGCGATCGGGAAGCGTGACGGTGTAATTGCCGGGGGCCGATGCGCAGACTATCACGATGTCGCGTTCGAATGCCTTTAGACCATAGGCAAACAGCGGCTCTTCGGCCACGATGGGTTCGTTGAACCACGAATATACGCCAAGCCACCGGCAGGTCATGCCGGCATGACGTTGCCGGTCCTTGACAAGTACGTGGTATGATTTTTCGTTGCTGCGGATGAATACGGGACTGTCATCCCATAAATCCTGATGCGTGCCAAGGCCGACAGGTAGCAGCCAAAGGGCCTGGTATCTGACAGGGCGTGTGGATGTGCGCTGCACAAAGAGACGGAAATCAGGATAATCACCTTTGTCAAACCGCATTGACGGGGATATGTGTCTGAAGAAACCGTCAGGGCCTCCCGGTGTGAGGATCTCGTGCACGGGGGTCATGTTGGTCTGCATTCCGTAATAGCTGTTGACCATGACCGGCTCTTCGTTGACAAATTCGTGACTTACGGCCACCGTGACGCTGTTGCCTTCGACAAGGTATTTAACCGTCTCGTAGCAAAGCGGCACGGAAAGCGATGATGAGCCGGAGTCTGGATGGATAACAGGGTTGAATATGGTGTTACTGACACGTATCTCCACTTCGCCGGCTGTCATCATGTCGCCTTGGCGCAAGGCCAGCGGAACTCCGTCGGCAGTGATTGTGACGCTGTCTGTTCTCGCCGTCCTGATTTTGTGTGATTCGCGCCATGAATGGCTGCCGCCAGCCCATCCGCCCGCGGCAATGTCGACCGGACCGATATTGTCGCTTGTCGCTGTATTGATGGAGGATAAAGGCGGACTAAGAAAATCAGAGAGCGACAGATATGTACGGTCAGGATATAAGCCGACCCGCGAGAATGTGAACAGTTCGTTAAACATGCACTTCCTGAATTCGTACATGATGTTGCAGCCGGGACTAAGCCGGCTGTCAACTCTAAGCATACCATCGCCAAGCATTGTCACGGTCATACCGTCGTCGCCGACAAAACGGCTCCGTCCATGGTCCTCGTCCTGTGTGCATGACAGAAGATACGGTATGACTGATGTCATCATGAAAAATATGACGTTTTTCATATCCGGCAAAGATACGGAAACTGACAGATATTTCTTCAAATCACGAAAAAAAGACTGCACCGTCGTGAGATCGGCGCAGTCTATATATGTGGAGGATAGTACAGAGTCTGTCGGTTACTGCTGTGCGGCCTGGGCTTCAGCCTGACGGATCATTTCGGCATTGGCCGAGATGTAGATTTCCACACGGCGGTTCTGGGCACGTCCGGCTGCGGTTTCGTTGGACGCCACATAGTCTGTGAGCGGACGTCCGGCTGCAGTGATGCGCGACGAGCTTACACCACTGTCGACAAGATAGGTCTTGACAGCTGCGGCACGGGCGTCGCTGACCTTCTGGTTTACGGCAAGAGTGCCGGTGTTGTCGGTGAATCCGTAGACCTGTACGTTGGTTTCGGGGTTCTGGCGAAGGCTGGCCGCGAACTGACTGAGGTCGGTGCGTGCCGTGGAGCTGAGGGTGGATCCGTTGGTGGGGAAAAGTATGCCGCCGTCGAAAGTGACCTTGATGGCCTTAAGACCGTTTGCGTCGGTAGTGGTTTCCACCTTGGCGTTTTCGATAGCCTTGAGCTGTTCGGCCTGCTTGTCCATCTTGCGTCCGATGAGCATTCCGGCACCAGAACCGACTGCGGCGCCGATGGCCGCTCCGATTCCCGCACCTTTGCCGCCGCCGATCAGGGCGCCGACTCCGGCACCGACAGCTGCGCCGCCACCACCGCCGATCAGGGCACCTTTGCCGAGATTGGTCATGGAGTTACAACTGCCGAGCAGAAGCGCACCAGAGAGTATTGCTGCAGTGTAGATGTTATTCTTCTTCATACTTTGAATATTGGTTAAGTTAATTCCGTTAAAATTCGTGCAAAAATAACGCTAAAATTCCGCTTTCTGAAAAGATTTGACTAATTTTGTGATTAGAATCATCGTCGGAAGCATGATTTTTTATGTCATTATTTCCTAATCTAAATAACACCCGACAGATGTCGCCGGTTTGGTTTCATGTAGCGGCCATAGCGGCAGTCGCAGTATGGGCCACATCGTTTATCTGCACTAAGGTACTGTTGCAGAACGGGTTTAATCCGGTGGAGATTTTTCTATTCCGATGTGCAATAGCTTACTTTTTGCTGTTGGCGGTATCAAAAGGAGAGATCAGCACGGTGCGTGGGGGCGGCTACCGGCACGAGTTGCTGTTTGTGCTCTGCGGAGTGTGCGGCGGGTCGGTCTATTTCGTGACAGAAAACACCGCTCTGCTTTATACGTCGACGTCGAACGTATCGCTGATCACGTCCACACCTCCGCTTCTGACGGCGCTCCTGGTGGGATTCATGTACAAGGACGAGCGGCCGAACGTCGGCCTGGTGACCGGCTCGATAGTGGCGTTCATAGGCGTTGTATGCGTGATATTTAACGGATCGTCAGGCGGCCACGGAGAGGACACGGGAACGGAAGTGATAGGATCCTCTATGCTCGGCGACGGTCTGGCAATGATGTCGGCCGTGTGCTGGAGTTTCTATGGTCTGCTTCTGCGCAAGCTCAATGCCTTTTATTCGGCTATATTCATTACACGCAAGACATTTTTCTACGGATTCATAACAGCTCTGCCGTTTCTGCTTTTAGAGAAGTCGAATCTCACAATGGAGACGTTTACCATTCCGTCCGTATGGTTCAATATGCTGTTTTTAGGAATAGTATGCTCGTCGCTGGCGTTTCTGATATGGAGCTGGGTGACCGCAGGCATCGGAGCCGTCAAGACCAACAATTATCTGTATTTCCAGCCGATCATCACTCTGATCATCGCTGCCATAGTGCTGAGCGAGGGGATTTCGGTGGCCGGAGTGGCCGGATGTGTGATAACGATAGGCGGTGTGTGGCTTGGAGAGAATCTGTCGCGCCGCATCGAGTCGCGCCGCTGACCGCGCCGGAACACTTTACAACACATATAAAAGCCACCGCCCGCGAGGTTCTTAGAACTTGTGCGGGCGGAGGCTTTTATAGTTGCGGTAAAATTTCAACCGAGCATGGCGGAGACGCGTTTGAGAGCGTCGACAAAAGCATCGGCTTCTTCAATGGTGTTGTAGAGTCCGAACGAAGCCCTTACCGTGCCTTCGATTCCGAGCGTCTGCATAAGGGGCTGGGCGCAGTGGTGGCCGGTGCGCACCTCCACTCCGAGCTTATCGAGAAGCATGCCGGTGTCGTAGTGGTGATGGTCGCCGAGGAGGAAAGAAATGACAGCGCATTTGCCGGGGGCTGTACCGAATATGCGTATGCCGTCCACTTCTGCAGTGAGCCGCGACATGGTGTGCGACAGCAGTTCATGTTCGTGGGCCGCGATGTGATCCATGCCCAGAGAGTCAAGATAGTCCAATGCGGGAGTTATGGCGCCAATTCCGACAAAGTCGGGGGTGCCGGCTTCAAACTTGTAAGGCAGTTCGGCGTATGTGGTGCCGGCAAAGGAGACGTGGGAGATCATCTCTCCCCCACCCTGATAAGGCGGCATCTTTTCAAGCAGCCGCTCTTTGCCGTAGAGCACACCCACTCCGGTGGGTCCATACATCTTGTGGAGCGAGAAGCAGTAGAAGTCGGCATCGAGATCCTGCACGTCAACCTTGATATGTGGCACTGCCTGTGCTCCGTCGACCAGCACGGGCACTCCCTGAGAGTGGGCGTATGCCACCATCTCCTTGACGGGGTTGACGGTGCCGAGCACATTGCTGACGTGGCAGAAGGCCACCATGCGCGTGCGCTCGCTGAACATATCGCGGTAGCGGTCCATGTCGAGCGATCCGTCGGCCGTCACGGGCACCACTTTCAGTTCGACACGTGTGCGCGAGCGGAGCAGCTGCCACGGCACTATGTCGGCATGGTGTTCCATGACGGTGAGGATGATCTCGTCGCCATGCTCGAAGTTGCTGCCGAAACTGGATGCCACAAGGTTGATTGCTTCGGTGGTGCCGCGGGTAAAGATCACTTCGGACACGGACGCGGCATTGATGTAGGCCCTGACTCGTTCGCGGGCGGCTTCCTGAAGAGCCGTGGCCTGCTGCGAGAGGGTGTGCACGCCGCGGTGCACGTTGGCTTTGTTTTCATAGTAGCCGCGGGTGACGGCTTCGACCACCTGCCTGGGAGTCTGGGTGGTGGCTGTATTGTCGAGGTATATCATATCGCGGCCGAACAGTTTTTGGGACAGGCCCGGGAAATCGGCGCGAATCTTATTGATGTCAAGCATTGTGTCAGTCGTAGTTTTTGTCCAATGTGGAGGAGACGCAGGTTGTCGTCGACGCTCCGCAGTCGGCGCATCTGGCGTCGGCAATGCCGCTGAAACGCCGTTCGACCAGCATACGCATGCGTTCACGCAGCCCTTCGATGCCGATAGAGTCGATCACGTCGGCCATGAACGCCTCCATGAGCATGTGGCGGGCGGTGTCTTCGGGTATACCTCTGGTGCGCATGTAGAAAAGGGCCTGCGGGTCAAGTTGTCCGGTGGCGGCGCCGTGAGAGCATTTCACCTCGTCGCAGTAGATCTCGAGGGTAGGCTCTGTGTGCATTCGGGCGGTGTCGGAAGCGAGAATGTTGCGGTTTGTCTGATAGGCTTCGGTGAAACGCGCGCTTTCGTCGACCACGATGGACCCGCGGAATTCGCCATGGGATTCGCCGTCGGCCACATATTTGAATAGTTGGTCGCTGTGGGTGTGCTCACCGTGGTGACACACGGTAGTGGCGTTGGACGCACGCTGTGTGCCATCGGTAATGGCCATGCCGTTGACAACGGCTTCCGCGCCGTCGCCGTCGAGATCTATGCGGATATCGTTGGCAGTGTCACCTCCGCTGAGTGTAGACACACTGAGTCTGAGGGAGCTGTGGGCCGCAAGCCGGCATCTGAGCGAATAGCGGCGGGTGGTGAGCGGCGATGACTCTTCGATGTCGTGTAGCTGAAAAGCGGCTCCATCGGCCAAGGAAATCTGCACAAGCTGCAGGCCGAGGTAGCGGCGGGAGCGGTCCTGTGTGTGATCGCACACAAGGAGCTTGCCTTCGGCTCCCTCTTCAACGACGATGACCACACGGCGCACCGCCATAAGGTCGATCGGAGCCGAGAATATGTTGACCAGCTGCAGCGGGCGCTGTAATCTCACTCCACGGGGTATGTAAATAAAAACGCCATCCTGCACCAACAGGTCGTTGAGCTGAGTGAGAGGATCGCCGTCGGCCACATGGAGATGTGGAGTGACCAGTTGCGGACACTCGCGCATGGCATCGCCGAGCGACATAAACCGGACTCCCTGCGGCAGGCGTTCGTCAAGCCGGGCCGTGGGGGCAAAAGTGTCGTTGACCACCAGAGCCATGGCAGTGGATACCGTCGGCACCCCGCAGCGGAATGAATCTGCCACGTTGACAGGAAGGGCCACCCGGTTGAGGTTGAGTCCATAGTCGGCGGCAAAAGCGTCGTCGAGTTCAGCGGATGCCAAAGCCTGACGCGCTGCGGAACGATCGCCGGAAAGAAGCGCTTGGTTGGCGTCGTATATGTCGGTATATTGCTTAGCGGAGCAGCCCATTATTTATTGTTGTTGACCTTCCTTACCGTCGATTTCATTTTTGATCCAGTCGTAGCCGCGTTCCTCAAGTTCAAGAGCGAGTTCGGGGCCGCCTGTACGCACGATGCGTCCTTTATAGAGCACATGTACGAAATCAGGCTTGATGTAGTCGAGCAGACGCTGATAGTGGGTTATGACTATCGTGGCGTTGCTTTCGGTCTTGAGTTTGTTGACCCCGCCGGCCACCACGCGCAGAGCGTCGATGTCAAGTCCGGAATCAGTTTCATCCAGAATGGACAGGCGCGGTTCGAGCACAGCCATCTGGAATATCTCATTGCGCTTTTTCTCTCCGCCGGAGAATCCTTCGTTGACCGAGCGCGACGCGAGCTTATTGTCCAGCTCCACCACCTCGCGCTTGCGGCGCATGAGCTTCAGGAAGTCGGCGGCACTGAGAGCCGGCTCACCGAAGTATTTGCGCTTGGCGTTGATGGCGGCACGCATAAAGTTGACCATGGACACTCCGGGGATCTCCACAGGATACTGGAAAGAGAGAAACAGGCCTTCGTGGCTGCGGTCTTCAGGAGAGAGAGCCAACAGGTCGATGCCATGGAAGGAGACCTGGCCCGCCGTGACGGTAAAGGCCGGATCGCCAGCCAGCACCTCGCTCAAGGTGGATTTGCCGGATCCGTTGGGACCCATTATGGCGTGAACCTCGCCCGGACGAACCTGCAGGTCTATGCCTTTCAATATTTCTTTTCCCTCGATGGATGCGCGAAGGCCACGCACATCGAGCAATATTCCGTCATTTCCGTTCATAGGTAATTATAGAAACGTTTTTTACTGACGCAAAGTTACAAATTTTCAACAGCCGTTCAAAATTCCCAATACCGGATTTTCACTGAGGCTGCATGAAAAACGTATATCCGGTTATCATCAGTGGATGCCAGCCAGACTATAAAAAACAAGTCCGGCAGCCATAACGACTGCCGGACTTGTGGCGGAGTGAGCGAGATTCGAACTCGCGATACGCTTTTGGCGTATACACGCTTTCCAGGCGCGTGCCTCTCCAGTATATCAGCCTGCATTACAGACGTTTATACTATAAGAGCTTTGCATTTGCGGGTGATTTGCGCAAGAGCCGCAATTTTAACATTTGTGTTGGCCTCGCCAACTCTTGCCCTGTCACTTCATATTTGCGATGCAAAGTTACGCACTTTTAATCATATTTGCAAATCTTTTGCGAGATTTTTCATCAAAAGGAGCAATTTATCATCTTCAACAAGCCTGTCAAGTTCAGATTCGTTGAAATGGGGGCAAGACAACACGCCTATAGTTTCGGCGAGTCGATACACACGGCTAAATAAGGCTCCCCTCTCCATAGGAGAAGCCGGGAGTGATTCTGGCAGGATTGTCAGCAAACGACAACCCCAGCCAGAACACTCAGGTGTAAGGCGACACCAGTCGGCATTAGAGCGCAACCGGCAACAGTCATTTATGTTTGAGCACATTCTTGATTCTTCTGAGGAAGAGGTTCTGATAATACTGTTGTAAGAATGTCAAACTGTTTTTTTAATTCCTACGCCAAGTTCCTCCTCACGCTGCTCAATATCGAGCTCACGCGCATTGAGGGCCGCTTCCCTTTCGTTGAGTTCTCGCTCAAACTCGGTAAGACGCGCCGATCGCTCGTTCACCTGATCGAGCATATCCACAACTTTGTGGAGAAGTCCACTGATGTCAGCAAGACTCCCCTCTGGAACAGAAGTTGTTTCGTGGGCCGGCACTTCCTCAACCGGCTCCACTTCTTCAGGTTCGGTGTTAAGCACATTGCCCTCTCCTGTGAAAAGGTAAGATTTGTTCACTTCGGGAAATTTTTCACAGATGAGGTTTACAATCCCAGGGTTAAACTTCTTCGTCCGGCCTCTCATAAGGTCGAATATCCTCTGGTAGTTTATGCCCAGGGCGTCGGCGAACTTGGGCGCGGTCAGCCCGACGGCTGCCAGCACCTCTTGAATGATGCGTTGGGTGGTAGGAATAAATTCGTCCTGCCTTACATTTTCCTTCATATTTGCTATTGTATTATTACTACTTTTCTTTTCTTATCATTCCTGCAACAACACATCGTGAAGTTGCAAAGATGATTAAAAAATGTTAAATCTAAGCAGAACTTGCAAATATGATTATTTCAATTTTGCCATTATTGCGAAAATGATTATATTTGCACTACGATAACGGCTCAGACCGCCACAAAGATAAGCAATTTCTCGCTTAAATGCAAATAAGAGTTTAAATCAAAAACAGCAGAAAGATGAGCAAATCCACAATGATTCATCACGAAATCTCCGAGTGTGGTTATCAATTTCCACGCTCGGAGCTCGCGGCAGCCGAGAGAAAGGAGGTCGCATGGAAAGTATAGCAGTGAAGAAACTGCCAATCTCTCCGACTATTAGAGCGCTCTCTATCGGAGAAACGGCAATCTTCCCCATTGAGCAGAGCAGTTCAGTCACTGCGGTATGTAGCAAATTCCGCAAGGAGATGGCCCGGATTGGGTGGGATGCGGAAGTCAAGTACGACCGACGCACTTTCACCGTATCGGTGCACCGCACCAAATAATGCAAATAAGAACCGCCGCATTAGCGGCACAAACTAAATATCAATAAAAACAATTCAAAATGGGACTCATTAAGAAATCCAATGAATTGGTCATACCCTCGACTGTCAAGATGATGATCTACGGTCAGGCCGGTATGGGTAAGACCACGGTGGCGCTCTCTGCGCCTAAACCGCTTTTGCTTGACTTCGACAACGGTGTTAAGCGTGTAAACATGGCCCACCTCGAAGGCGTTGACATCGTTCAGGTGGACAACTGGGGTGAAATCCAGCAACTTCTCCAGCAGAGTCAGTCCGAACTCGCCCCCTATCAGACAATCGTCGTCGATACCATCGGCAAGATGATGGACTTCATCGTGGACTATTGCTGCAACGGTCGTCAGCCTCAGATCAGAGATTGGGGCCGCATCAACCAGGAATTCACATGGTTCACCCGCGCACTTTCGGCCCTCAACAAGCATATTGTCTTTGTAGCCCACCGCGACACCCGCAAGGAGGGCGAAGACACCGTGTTCATTCCGGCACTCCGCGAAAAGTCCTACAACTCCATCGTAACCGAACTCGACCTGCTCGGCTACCTCGAAATGAAATCAGAGCGCGGCGTTCAGGCCCGAACAATCACATTCGATCCCACCTCTCGCAATGATGGCAAGAACACCTGCAACCTCCCATCGGTGATGAGGGTGCCAACTGTCCTCAACGCGCAGGCCCAGCCTACTGCCCCCAACGTGTTCATCGCAGACAAGGTTATCAATCCCTATCTCTCGATGCTCGAAGTCAAGGCCGAGGAACGTCGCAAGTATGACGAACTCATTGAAGCCATTACTGAAGATGTTAACAACATCACAGATGCGCGCTCGGCCAACGACTTCGCCGCAAGAATCAAAGAATACAAACACATCGGCAGTTCAATGGCTAAGGCCCGTTCGCTATTCGGTGCTAAGGTCGCTGAACTCGGACTCGTTTACGATTCCGAAACCAAGACCTACAATGATGCAGAACCGGCAGCCTAACGTGAAGTTCCGCTTCTATGCGACTTTGCTCGACGGCTTTACCGACTACCTTAACAGCGATATAATCTACGAGAAGTATTGGGGTTGGAGCGAGAATCCGCCCCATACTCTCGAAGAGTTCAGACAGAAACAATTCCAATCTCTCATTGACCGCATCAACCGTGTGCCATTCGACAGCGAAGCGGCAGACAAAGGAACTGCGTTCAATGAGCTTGTTGATTGTCTGATTGAAAATCGCAAGCCATCGGAAAAGTTCAAGTTCGAGCGCGTTGTGGAGCCGGAGGTAATAGAGCGCGTGACCGGGCAAGTAGATGGGCCAGACGAACGTTGGGCCGATGTTTCGTATGAGGACAATCCCAATGCCGGAAAGGTAGTCGGGATTCGTGCCCACTACAATAACCGGGTATTCTACTTTGACATCAAATTGGTGCGTGAGTTTTCCAACTACTACAAAGGCGCTCTCACACAGCAGTTCGTATCTGCCATCGTACCGACAGCCTTTGGCGATGTTGAGGTGTACGGATATGTTGACGAACTGATGCCTCAGTCGGTTCACGACATCAAGACAACTGGTCGCTACTCAGTCGGAAAGTTTAAGGATCATTCTCAGCATATTGTCTATCCATACTGCTATTGGAAGAATGGCATGCCCCCCATGCTATTCGAGTACAATATAGCGGAAATAGACAAGTATGGGCGATGGGAAACCTTTACGGAATCCTATATGTTCGTGCCGGAGCGTGATGTTCCTTGCCTTGTTGCACGATGCGAGGATCTGATACGATTCTTATTGAAATACCGACATCTGATAACAGATAAGAAAATCTTCAACGAAGCATCGTAGTATGGTAACGATGGCTACACTTATAAAGAATAGAACCGAGGGAACGAGAATAAGCCGCTCTTTGGTAGAAATGATAGAAAGCTTGCCGGAAGGCAAGTACCGAATCATCATTGAACCGCAGAGCGTACATCACTCTGTACCCCAACGTAAACTATTATTTATGTGGCTATCGTTACTGGCCCGTGAAACAGGAAACAGTAAAGTATCACTGTATAACTATTACTGTAGAAAGTTCCTATTGGAAGATATGCCGAGCGTGTCGCAGATGACATCAGCCCAGCTCACGCACTTTATGCACGAGATCGAGGCCGATGTTGCCGGCACGCTCGGCTTTACTTTACCAATTCCGGAAGACGGCGATGAATTCATTGCATTTCTTAAAGACTACAAAGACAAATGAAATACCAACTCAGGGATTATCAGCAGGAGGCTTCTGATGCAGCAATTCGTTTCTTCCGCTGTAGCGGCAATGATAACGGACTTCTTGTGCTACCAACTGGTGCCGGTAAATCACTTGTAATTGCCGATATAGCCCATAGACTTGATGGTAATGTTCTTGTATTTCAACCCTCCAAAGAGATACTTGAGCAGAACTACGCCAAGTTGAAAAGCTACGGAGTGGAAGATTGTTCAATATATTCCGCCTCATTCAACAGCAAGGAGATAGACCGAATAACATTCGCAACAATCGGAAGTGTAAAGTCCCACATGGAAGACTTCAATCATTTCAGGTACATCATAGTTGATGAGTGTCACGGTATAAATCCGCAAGGAGGTATGTATAAGGACTTCTTCGATTGTGCAGCACGTAAGATACTCGGTTTAACAGCGACTCCCTATCGTCTGAGCGCATCACTCCAGTACACTGATTCCAACGGGAGAACCGTATTCCGGCCTAAAGACGAACATGGAAGCCAGGAGTTTGATGACAAGTTACACAGCCGAGAAATCACGGCTGAGAATAAGTGTATCCTTAAATTCCTTACCCGCACACGCCCAAGAGTCTTTCACAAAGTCATATATCAAGTTGCGATTCAGACACTGCTCCAGCGAGGCTACTTGTCTAAGCTGAATTACTATGACATGACAATTCTACCGCAGGAAGGATTGCGTCGCAACTCCACCGGCATGGACTTCGACGATAGAAGTCTATTTGAAGAATATCAGAGAGTCAATCTTCAGGATTACCTTGTGAGTATCATCAAACGCTTGCAACAACCCAAAAGTGGTATTCCACGCAAAGGCATATTGGTATTCACTAAGTTCCTTGAAGAAAGCGAAGCATTGTGCAAGAGCATCGATGGTTGTGAAATGCTCAGCGGTGAAACCAAGAAAAAAGATCGAGAACGAATCATCAATGATTTCAAGTCAGGCAAGATTAAAGTTCTTGCGAACGTCGGCGTGTTGACAACCGGCTTCGACTACCCGGAGCTTGATACTGTTGTTATGGCCCGTCCCACGATGTCGTTGGCAATGTATTATCAGATACTTGGTAGAGCAATACGCCCTCATCAGGACAAAGAAGCCGGGTGGATTGTCGATTTATGTGGAAACATAAAAAGGTTTGGCAAGGTCGAGGATTTGAGTTTGATAGAGCGTAAGCCCGGAGAATATATTATTCAAGGCATTGCCGACAATCAGTGCAAGCAACTTACTAACTGCTATTTTTGATATGGAAAAGAATAGTTTGGCCGACCGCTTCATTGTTCCACCTTACTCAGTCATTGATGCCAGGAAAGGCTCATGGAAAGAACGTAAAAAGGTGTGGCAGTCAGAGATTGGAACCGTGGCAAATAGCCGGGAAGAATCATTGTATGAATCCCTTGCTATGCGTATGCCTGATTTATATGTATCAACTTACGAACACCGTAGGCAACTCGGTATATCTTTCAAAGACTATGTGCAACGATATGTTGATAAAGAAGTGTTGGAGAAAGAAATGCAGAAGATACCATTCTATGGAGTGAGCTGCTTCGACCCAGTGCTTGCGGAGGTCATTTATCATTGGTTTACGCCAGTTTCTAATTCAAAAATATTCGACTGCTTTGCCGGTGATATAACTAAGGGATATGTGGCGACGAAATGCGGGCACACATTCACTGGTATAGAATTGCGGAGTGAACAGGTAGAGGAAAACAAGGTCAGGTGCGCCGAACTTGGGGTTAATGCCAGGTACGTACAAGATGACGGCCGCAACGTTGTGAATCATCTGGGGTGTGCGACGCAGGATTTGTTCATTACCTGCCCTCCATACTACGATTTAGAGATATACAGCGATAACGCTAACGATGCTTCTGCAAGACAAACTTATAGGGAGTTTCTGAAGGTTATCGATGAGGCGATTACACAATCCTTGATAAGCCTCAAGAAGAACCGCTTTGCCGTGGCAATCGTGAGCGACATAAGGGATAAGGCCGGAGCCTATTCATGTTTCCCGGAGGATATTATCAGTGTCTTTCGTAGGCGCGGCTGTATATTATGGAATGACATCATCTACTTGAATAACGACAGCCATGCGCAGATCAGAGCTGCTCAATACATGAATCGTCGTAAAGTAGTAAGAATGCACCAGCGGGTACTTGTGTTTTACAACGGGCGCACCAGTGCTATACAAAAGTATTTCGGAAAAATCAGCAACTATGATACGAGAGGCAATCAAGAATAGAATAGCGGACCTCGGACTATCGCAAAGAGAGATATGTTCTTATGCCGGAATGAGGGCACAAAACCTAAGTTCTTTCCTCTGCGGTACGAGGTCATTCTCTATGCGTAAGTTATCCGCATTATTGGGGATACTCGGCTTGACTGTCGGCGATGCTCGACACGTAGTCGGCAAATATCCTCCGGCGGAAATATACCTTGCTGTGGCGGATAGGATTTCAGAGCGCGGACTGAAATTGCGTGAGTTATCCTCCCTTTGCAGCGTAAATGAATCATCACTTTCTCTCTTCCTCAAAGGACGTCGCTTGCTGGAATTAGAGTCTTTGGAGCGTGTTATGACTGCACTTGGACTTGAATTGGTAAGTTATGGACGTCCTCAACTTCTATGAACTAATACATCACATCCAATGGCAACAAGAAAAGATTCATATAATATGCGTGTTCTTCAGGCAATCCGTGAGGGGCGCGACCCAAAGACTGTAAAGCGTCCAAAGAGAGATCCGTCTGAGGGCCCCACCGAAAGCCAAATACAGCAATCATGTATCAAGTGGTTCCAAATGCAGCATAGAGCATTGTGGGAAGATGGTGTGCTATTTCATATAGCCAACGAAGGGATACGCCTTGGAGGACAAGGTGGCCGTATAAAGCGAGAGGGAATAGTGAAAGGCGTGGCAGACTTATGTTTGGCAATCCCCCGGCATGGTTATGGGGCACTCTACATTGAAATGAAACGCCCCGGTTGTTATCAGCAACCGGAGCAGAAAACGTGGCAGAAGAATATCGAGCGCCACGGCAACAAGTATGTAGTCTGTAAATCCCTTGACGAGTTTATGGTTACCATAAACCGCTATCTCGCTCAATAGAATGGCATCTGCACGGTCATATATCAGTATTATCCGCGCTTTCCATAAGCTCAGGCAAACGATGCGTATCTCAAGCTACGCAGCCGATTTGTACTTTATGCTTGTGGAAGAGTGCAACATTGGCCGTTGGGAGAATCCGTTTTATGTCGAAACTCGCCACATAGAGCATATATTAGGCGTTTCACGTCCGACAATATGTAAGGCCCGAAAGGAATTGGAAGCCCTCGGATTGATACAATATGAGGAGGGTAAAAATGGTAATGCCGCCTCAAAATACACCCTTTCCAGTGTAAACGTGGTTAACACTGAGTGTAAACGAGATTTACACTGCAAACCCACCAAAAAGAGCGGTAGTGTAAACGTGGTTAACAGCAGTGTAAACGAGGTTAACACTGACACCTTATTATATAATATAGACATTAAGACTACTTCTACTGACGTAGAAGTGCCGACCGCTGACGCGGACGGCGTTGTTAAAAAGTCAAGAAAAAAGGTTGTCAAAAAGAAGGAGGTAGAGCCTGAAATACCCAAGCCAGAGAAGCCTAAGAAAAAATCCACTCCCAAGAAAAAAGATCCGCCCAAAATTGTAACGAGGGCAAGAGAAATTTTTGAAGCATATTACGAGCAGGAATATGAGAGTGCATACTACTGGGAAGCCAAAGATGCCGTAGCTATGAAAAAGCTTCTTCAAAAAATCTCTTACAGTCGTGAGCATAGGCCGGTGCCGCTCCCAATAGATGATGATTCTGTCCTCGATGCCTTAACAAAATTTCTCTCAAGTATAGAGAAAGCGTGGTTGAGGGATAACTTCTCGGTGACAAACATCAGCAGTCAATATAACAATATAGTTTCAGAAATTAGAAACCGTTCAAAATCTCTTACTCCAAATGTCAGATATAATAAGACGGCGCAAGCCGGGCGAGCCAGTGTCGGAGCCGACCTCTCTGACAGCGATCGTCAAAGGAATGCTATCCTCGCAGATATCGCAGAGGCAGACCGCAGATTCCTTGCGCGTCGCCAATCCGTTAGTGACGTACCTTACACAGAACTTCCTGCCGTCGCAGATGAGTGAGGCATATTCGCCCCAATTACAATCAGCAGTAATGTCGGCATTTCCTACAATTCTGCAAGCCCATGAAGCGTCTAAAATACCGGCCATTGTTCATGTTGCTCAAGCCTATGATGAAGATGTGGCTGTGAAGTGGGTGCAACAGCAGTTATTGGCCGTTAATGAATTTGCCGGAGCCAAAGCAAAATTGACGGATTTTCAGTTGGACGAACTCGCAATTCAGATACGTCTTGAGTATGGATATTTGAATCTCTTTGAGTTCATCTTATTCTGCGCCAGATTACGCTCCGGCAAATATGAAGATTTCTATGGCTCAATCGACCCAATGAGAATACTGAAATCACTTGATGCATTCTGTGAAGACAGACGCAGAGAAATCAATCGAGCCTATGAGGAAAAAGAGAGAATAGCCCGTGAGCGAGAATATGAGGAAAGCAAGAAGAACAGTATTTCATTTGAGGATTGGTATTTGAGCAAATCCGAGGAAGAACGTGCTAAGACTCGTGAGGTTCCCTATTTCGCAAAGATGGCTAAGGAAATCGAGGAACGAGAAAGACTTAAGAGCGGGGGGGATAACCCTAATGATAATAATGGCTAAAAATCTTGCGAATATGATTAAAATAATCGCTCTAAAATTTGCAGATATGATTATTTTTGATTACTTTTGTATATGCAAATAAGATGTTTAATCAAAAACGAAACAAGATGAAAATAGACAAATCAGCCCTCTTCAAAGTAGCCAATGCCATCTACACCGGCAAAAAGGCAACTTCATTCAGTGAAGCACTGAAAATGGCGTGGAAAGCAGCAAAGCTCCAAATTGCCCTCGCCAGTGGAGAAGTCAAATTTTGCTACCGCAAGTGTAATGGAGAAATCCGCGAGGCAGTGGGTACGCTCAAGAACATGGTCGTCGACAAACTCACCGCGTTCAATGGTGCAGCGATGTATTACTTCGACATCGAGAAGAAAGGCTTCCGTTCATTCTCAGTTGCCAATTTAATCTAATAGCGTTATGACTGTATTAGAGAAACAAACGATGGAAGCCGTAGGGGCATACTTCCGGGCAAACACCAGGGCCCACGTGGATTGGGATCAGCGCCGTTACGAAATAGCCAAAGATTGTATTGTCGCCCTTATGCCAACAGTGGTAGAACAATTCAAAATGGCATCGTCATCTACTAAAGTTGGCGAAGCAGAAAAGACCTGTCAACAAATATGCATAAGTGCAGTTAATATGGCTGTAGATTTTGCTGATTCCCTTGTAGAAAAGCTCAAAGACTCAAAATAAACTAAATTTCTTAACCAATGAATTTATTCACAACTCTTTCCGACGTTCTCGGAAACGGTTGCACTGCAACCATCACCATCGCGCAGAAGGACGGCATTATGACCGTCGGAGTTCTCCCCGGTAACGATCTTGTAAAAGACGCTGCCAAGAACAGCATAGTCCCTCTCAATATTTCCGGCACTCCGGAAGAACTCGACGAGGGTTTTGTCGCCGCTATCGCAGAGCCAATCAAAAAGACTACGGGCCTCCTGGTGGATATGGCTGCGTATGAGAGGGCCGCAGAAGAAGCCAAGGCCAAGTCCAAAATGGAAGAAGAACGCAAGGCGGCCGAAAAGACTCGCAAAGAGCAGTACAACGGCTATGTTGCACTCGCTGAAGCCAACCTCAAAGAGCAGAAATATCGCGACGCGCTCAAATGCGTAGAGTCCGCCCGCAAAGTAGCGACCGATGCTGAATGGCCCGTGCTAGACACCCTTGAGCGTAAAATCAACGAGACACCAGGTTCCGGCGCTCTCTTTGGCCCAGCCGATGATAAGTCTGACGGCAAGAACGTGACACTTACTCAGGCTAAGGGTAAGAAAAAAGCCGCACCCGTGAATGAAGATGCCGAAGACAACGAAGATAACGACGGGGAGGAATAAGCCATGGCACTGAATACAACTAAATACCCGCGAGTGTTCAAGCACAAGAATCAGACACTCACAGACCCGAATCCCCAACTCTCCCCGGAAGAAGTTATGGCCTACTACTCCAACCAGTATCCTGAACTCACAACCTCAAACGTGTTCGGTCCCAAGATTGAGAACGACAAGGCCGTGTATGAGTTCAAAACCACTGTAGGTACCAAGGGATGAGCGCATCGCCCATAAAAAGTAAAGAAGAATGGCAACTACTCACAAAAATCGGAAAAATTCTCCTCAACGAACGCGAACGGCTAAAGTCAAGGCGCATCCAAGAGAGAGAAGATGTTTTGCTCCCCAAGAAAGCAACCAATACGCCTTTTTGAGTGAATGTCTAAATGCCATACCTGTCGTTGATCTGCCCGAGAGTAATGCTGCTTTCGGGCAGTCAACTAATGGGAATCAAATAATTTGGCATCTTCCTGAAGATATTGAGATTGACGCACGGGAGAATATCCAGTATTTGCAGAAAGGTGTTCAAAAATATTGCTTGGTGCATGAGCGTTCATTTGCCTATGAGCCAAGTGGAAACCCCAAGCATGATTTATGTAAACTCTTCGAGTTGTTGCAAAATTGTAAACCTGACAATCGCGAAATATCCATTGACTATGATCATAACTCGAATAGGCTCGTTTTCGTAGAATATGAACTGTGCTCATTTGAATATTATACCCTATTCTTTCTTCCTGTAAGATTTTATCAAAAGTTGCCAGACAGACTAAAGCCACTTGTGGCCGATTGTCTTGGCTATCTAATCTGCGTATGTGGACTTAATGCACCATCTGAGCATATGGATATATCCATTGCTCTTGGCGATTGGGGTGTTGAAATGATAGATGACATATTGGCAAGTGAAGGTGATGATGAGTACGCTACGATTTATCGCGAAACGATGGAGTCCTATAACGAGGGCGCAATATATGAACTCATAAAGGAAGTTAGTGGATGTCCTACCGATATTCCTAAGATGAGGAAAGAATTGGATGCAGCCTTAACCGAGTACAGTATCGATAGCCCCATATGGCAAGTATTGAAAGAAATTAAGAATGGCATCGAACTCCACCAGACAGACAATATCGGTAACTACCTAAGAACGCCAGATTCTTGCACGCTTGAAGATTATGCCAACAATGACAACATTATTGACTTTGAAAGACTCTTCGCTGTAGTTTATGACATCTTTGATCCCATCGCAGAACGAGCTGAAGAATCCTTGAATAGCGATGGCGGCTCTCTTGAAATCCAAGGATTATATGATAGTCAAATTATTGATGAGCAAGTGAAAAAAGAACTACAAACAGCCAAATTCACAGTTCGTTGGTGTGAATGGTTTAACAATCTCAGAACTGCGATAGATAAAATATGAACGGATTATCTGAAAAATTATCAAGCTCCTATATCCCTGAAATGGCGATTATAGTGTATCGATGCGATACAGACCGAAGTGTCTATCTTGAGCAGCGAGGAATAGAAAATGGAAAGATGGGAGCAGGAAGCCCCTTGTCTAAATCCTGTATCACTAATATCATTAGTGCTCTTGCAGAAGACAACGATGAGATCGAAAAGGGATTTCATGGAGTTATCCCCAAGACATTACTCTATGCTGATACGACCACGGGCAAGACAAAGTTGGTCTGGTACAACCCACCTCAGAAGCGACATCTGTTCTTTGTGGAAAGCCTTGGTATTCCTGAAGGGGATATGATCATGCCGGGCCTCGTATATATTGCAGATGGAAATGTACTATCAGTATTTGCTTTCAAAGGCAAGCATCCGACCAATCGTCTGTACCACGCACCATTCTTCAATGTTTACGGTGACGGTAAAGTTTGCCTCGGTTCTGCAAAAGCGAAGAAGCCATCAAGACTGACATACATTGAAGCCATAGAATATTGGGAAAATCTATTTTGGAATTCAGAGTTCTCACATCTCATTGGCGGCACTCCTATTGATGGAAACCTTGCTGTCATCACGAAGCATTGCATCAAAACCGGAGAGCCATTTCCTGCCAATAAATTGAATCTGCACAAGACGACACTCCAGCATATATTAAAATGAAAACGCATTTTACCCACGAATATATCCTTAATCCCAGCCATAGGGTAACTGTAAATCTGATTGGGGCCGGAGGTACGGGTAGTCAAGTCCTCAGTGCGCTTGCCAGAATGGACTACGCACTATACAAGCTCGGCCACCCTGGGCTTCATGTAACGGTCTATGACGATGATGTTGTAACTGACGCAAACATCGGTCGGCAATTATTCCGTGGCGCTGACATAGGACAAAATAAGGCAAATGTTCTCGTAACAAGAATCAACACGTTCTTTGGCGTTGATTGGGAGGCTGTATCTGAGCGTTACGGAGAGAATAAGCAGCAAGCCAACATCACCATCACCTGCGTTGATAATGTCGCGTCGCGTATTGCTATCGGCAAATGGCTTCGTAAACGAACATCAGGAATTGATGATACCAAGGCTATTTATTGGCTCGATTTCGGAAATCAGCTTGACCGAGGACAAGTAGTTCTAGGGACTATTGGCAAAATGAAACAGCCCAAAAGTCGCAAAACTCAAACAGAACCGGCATTGAAGTGTGTCGATGAAATGTTTGACCTCACTTCCGTAAAAGATGAAGATAGTGGTCCAAGTTGCTCATTGGCAGAGGCCCTGAGAAAGCAGGATTTATTCATTAACTCTTTCTTGGCGCAAGTCGGCTGCGATCTTCTCTGGAAACTAATCTACAATAGTTCCATTGACTACCAAGGAGCGTTTGTAAACCTAAACACAATGAATGTAAATCCTATCAAGCTATGATTCAAGACCCAACCAAGCCGCTAATAGCTGTTTTCGAGAAGTACAGACATAAGATTGAGCCTTACACCCTCTTTGAGAGGTTCATGGAGTATGTTATTGCCGGATTTGACGTGACATTCTCAAAATTAGACAGACCATTTACCTTGGATGAAAGCACGGCGTGTATGGAATTATTCAGCGCATGGGTAACGACAATGAACGAAGTGCTCAAAACAAAAGAGTGGTATGATATTCTCGGTGATGTATATATGAGTTACCTTTCAGGAACAATGAAAAAACAATGGACGGGACAATTCTTTACCCCTAAGCACATTTGTGATTTCATGGCTCAAATAACTGATCCTGGAGAGAATGGCGGTGAATCAATTATGGATTGTTGCTGTGGCAGCGGAAGAATGTTGTTGGCTTCTCATGTATTGCATCCTGGAAACTATTGCTGCGCCCAAGACATGGATAGAATCTGCTGTTTAATGACTGTATGTAATTTCATAATACATGGAGTCAGAGGTGAGGTTGTATGTGGCAACAGCCTCGATCCCACCGATTACCGAGAGGGATGGAAAATCAATGAAACCTTGAACTTGATTGGCATCCCAAGTGCAAGAGCAATGACGAAAGAGGAATCATTCTCGTATCGCTCTGGTATGGCTATGATGAAGGAAATTAAGGTTGAATCTGATGAGGTCAAGATTCCAGCCACTGTTATTCAACAAAAGAAACCTCAAGAACCAATTCAATATTCTTTATTTGATTGAATGAAGCAGCTAATTGTAAATGTCGGGACGGATTACCCTATGACATCACCCTCCCACCCATACAGCAGTGCGGTTGCCGCCAAAAGAATGGTTGACCGAATAGTCGCAACCCAAGATACAAAGTTTGAGGTTAATGTTAATTCCGAATCGGCCGTGAAAGTTCTCGAAGTGTATGGCCATAAGAATGGGTTAACGATAAAATACTGCATCAATGGCAAGAGGGCCAAGTATAAAGAAGTTTTGGCCGACTTTGCTCGCGGTGAGGAATACTACCAGCAACTAAAGAAAGAACTCGATGAAATATGAGCAGATTTGGAGAAACAACCTTTCGGTACATAATGCGCAAGTCTGGCCGTAAGCCTACTTGTTGTCAATGCGCCAAGTGTCAATCACAATGCCATACTCCTTGCCTTGGGACACCTGAGGATATAGTGAAGTTAATCGAAGCTGGATACAAGGATCGTCTATCACCTACTGAATGGGCCGTGGGAATGATAACGGGGGTATGTTCCGAACCGGTGTATATGATACAAGCCAACATTGAAAACGGCTATTGTACATTCTTTCGCGATGGCAAGTGTGAACTCCACGACAAAGGACTTAAGCCGACTGAGGGTAAACTATCCCATCACTCCATCAAAATCGACAATTTCAACCCCAAAAAGTCCCTTTCGTGGCTGATAGCGAAAGAGTGGCTTGATGAAAAGAGTGCCCATATCGGCAAAATCATTATATATATGCAGAAATGATGATTTTCACGCCTTAATATTGCGTATTTGATAAATTTTGCGTAATTTTGGGCATTGCAAATAAGATACATTTAATCAAAAATCAACCCATATGAACCCTACATCAGAGGAGATTAAGGCCTGCGCCGAAAAACTCCACCAAGCACAGAAAGAGAATTACCCATGGTGTTTCATCGAAGATGACATCGTGGAACAATACGTTAAGCAAAAATGGAATCGGAAAGACTGTCTTACAGCGGACTGTCTGTATGATTATGCTTTATCCCAGGGCCTTTGTGAAGTTGAAGAATGATATTCTCTGAATTCTACGAACCTCCCTTTTGGACTGACGGAGTTTTTATCTGGAGCAACAATGGCAATATGTCCTTAATGGCAAACCAGCTCTCCGAACGCTCTGATTCAATACTCCAACGCACATGTGAGATCTTAAATGGAACTGAAAAACCACAGAAAGTTCCTGCTCTCGAGTATAGAGGCCCAGATATACTTCTCAACGGGAGTGTATTCCTTACGGTCAGAGGTTTGGGTACGTTGACGGGGGCATTTGGACTTTCACTTGATGCAGCAAACAAGGTTCAAGACGAGTTTGGAGCGTGGGTTATTCAAAAACTCAAAGGCTTATGATACAGCTTTCCAATACTGATGCAGAAAGAGTATGCCGTCACTTGAGTGAAATATTCCAATCGAGGAAGGCTAAACGCGACGGAGGCTTGAGAGAGATAAACGAAACAAGAATGCTCGGTTTATTACTGGAGAAAATCAACAAGAAACTAAATAAAGAATGCCCTAACCGGCAAGAAATCAATGTCAAATAGAAGTAAAGACAGCCTACGATCCAGCGTGATAGACGAGCTCATCACTGCTGATAATTGGTTTACCATAGTCCGAGATGAGGAAAAGGTTAAACTATTTTCCTGCACCACTCCACAAATCCTCAAGTCGTCCATCGTAACCCTGATGCTTCAGGAGGAGCAATATGCCTCTCTTTTTGTAGATGCCGTCGGTGAGTATGTCAAACGACAGCGTTCAATAGATCTTCTCAGAATATCTAAAAACTAAATGCAATGAGTTTCAAAGGGAAAGCAATTTATAATCCCACCGGCAAAGCCGCAGAATACGCTCCGTGGGCCTGCAATTTTTACAATGGCTGCTCGAATGATTGCAACTATTGTTATTGCAAGCGTGGTGTAATGAGCCATGTCTGGAGTCCGGCACCGACATTAAAGAAGTGCTTCAAAGATGAGGAACACGCTACAGATGTATTTATTGCGGAGATGGAAAAGAATATCGACCAACTCAAGGAGCATGGGCTGTTCTTTTCATTTACCACTGATCCTATGCTACCTGAAACGTTGGATTTTCATATGAACGCGATCTGCTTAGCCATAAACCATAATGTACCCGTACAAATCCTTACAAAAAGAGCGGATTTCCTACATTATTGGCTGTTTGATGAAAACCAAATCATTCATCCCGAAAAGAAGAAACTTATCGCTGTAGGGTTCACACTTACTGGTTGCGATGAGTATGAGCCTAAAGCATCGCTCAATGTTGACCGGGTAAAGGCAATGCTTGAGTTGCATAAGCGAGGATTTAAGACATTCGCAAGCATAGAACCGGTAATATCAGTGCAGGCATCTTATGCAATGATCAATGCCGTGTCAGGTTGGTGTGATCTCATCAAAGTTGGTTTGTTGAGTGGTGGAAAACGAACCTACAAGCCCGGCGAGATTCAATTCCTCTTTGAAATGCTGAAAGCCGATACTCGTGGAAGTAAATTCTACATCAAGGACAGCATGGTGGAATATCTCAATCTTGACCGTGAAAAGTTACCAACACATTTCGTAAACCAGGATTATAACATTTTCAAATAATGAAAAGAAAACCCAAAATACAGATACGGTTCGGCAAGATTCTTGCGGCCGTGCAGTCATTCATATTCTCGCCATTCCTGATGTTCTTTGTATTTCTTGGAACAATCAGCAATGGTGTTCTGACCGGCTGGGAAAGATACCGGCACTGGCTGTGCAATAAAATAGACAATCCTAAAAAGAAATAACCATGGAAAAGATAGTCCAACTCCGAGAGTACGAATATAATACTCTTAAGAAGCGAGCCGATATGAACCAGGCTGCCATCGATAAGGCTATGGAGCAGGAAATAAAGAAATCCTGCAACATTACGATTGAACTCGAAATGAATGTTGGCCGGGATTGGAACGATGTATTCTCCGTCAAACCCTATGTCGATGTATCGTCGGGAAGTTACAATCCTTATAACTCTATCGAGCCACCGAAAGTCCTCTCTTATGAGGCCTGTAAAAAACTTGCTGTACGCATACAACGCTGGATGACAGAAACTGTGGAAAAACGCTATGGTTTCAGCATAGAGCAGGTAAATAAATACCGCCGCGCTAACGAGAACCGATGGAAGTGGAACACCCTCTTCCTGATTCTATCACTATCTGGGTGGCTTGTAGCCCTCTTTATGATTTTCAAGTAATGGCTCAGATCATCGAAAACCCAGCCGGGTTCAAGGTCATAGAGATAACAAAAAGCGAACTTGTAGGCAAACTCGGCCACATGGGCGCAGTGGGTATTTGTGACTACTGTTCAGCGGCGCCTACGAATGGATTCTATGTGGCTGTTCTGGATCAATGGTATTGCCCGGAATGTTACAACCGATTCATACAAGAGAATCAACCAGATCCAGATGACGATTGGTTTGAGAACATTCGCTTTGCTTGGTTCAAAAAACTATTCAATCTATAACACAAAAAAAGAGATGAGCAGATTTACACGTTGGCGTAGCCGACAAATAGCAAAGCAGTTCCTCGACTCATTTCAACCACTGGGAACAGTAGTCGATTGGAGTGATGAAGCAAGAAAAACGGGAGTTGCTGAATTTCAGAAAATGCAAATAATGATAGCTCCCAAAGTAAGTGAACGAATAATTCATACAGCCTTGGGTGGCTTGGTAAAACCCAAAAATAACAAATGAAACAGTACACAGGAACAAAGACGGTCAAGGCAGTGCCTATGACTTATGGAGAGGCACATGAGCGTGGCCTTATCCGCGAAAACGCCTATGTTGAGGAATACAACGACAACAAAGGCTATCACGTAATTTATCCTGACGGCTACGAGTCATGGTCGCCGGCCGAAGTGTTTGAGGACGCTTACAAGTTGTCTGAAACACCACTCGATCGCCTCAATATTGAGATTGCCGACCTCAAGCAAAAGGCAGATAAGCTCGGGGCCTTCATCTTCAATAAAAACGACGGCAAAGACTTTAAGGCTCTACCACTCGGTACACGCGCTTTCCTTATCGCACAGTTCAATACGATGTGCGCATACCTCAACCTTGCAGCTCTCCGACAGTCGTGTATGGAGGGTAACGAGGAGTGCCGACCCTCCGGCCTCTCATTCGAGCAAATCCTACCCATGCTCCGCGAAGGCTTTTCTATCCGCCGCGCAGGATGGAACGGCAAAGGACTCATGGTGTTCAAGCAAGTGCCGGCCCACATCACTTCGGAGATTATTCCGAAAATGCAGTCACTCCCTGATGAGGCCAAGCGTCTTGTCCTTGCAAGTGGCGACCACATCGACTACGTTGCTCAGTGCTTAATCTTCAATCCCACTACCGGCGAAGCAAACTCCTGGGTGCCATCAATTTCAGATGTGTTTGCCACAGACTGGGAGCTTGTGATGTAAAAATGTCGAAACCCCTCTGTACAGCGGCTCACTGTCTAATCTATCGCCTGCGGAAGAAAGGAATACGTGTAAACACCAAAGAGCGCGTAATCTTTCTCCCGTATGGCGAGAAGATTAGTGATTACGTGCAGATAGAACGCTTACATAAGGAGTTCTATCTGAATGTGCAGTACATAATAACATAGAAATGCAAAACGAGAAACTATTCTTCTCCCGGTTCGTGTATAATGGGGAGTTTATAAATAGGGCTTGCCTGAAAAAGCCGTTTGAGCGTAACGGTTTTGTTTACGCTTCGGATGCAAGAATTATGGTTCGTGTCGAGAAAAGTCTTTGCGAAGAGTCTTACGATCCTCAAGGCGGCCCGAAAAGTCTGCCATCTTTTCCGGCGCCGGAGAGTAATTACAAACTTGACTTAAAGGAACTCATCGAAATATTAAAGAGCATACCCAGATGTGAAACAGTTGCTGTTTCAGGCAAAGAAGCAGAATGTGATGAGTGTGAGGGCGACGGACGTGTAGAATGGACTTATGAGGACTCCAATGGTGAAGAGCATTATGACTACTTTGATTGCCCTATCTGTGACGGCAAAGGAAAAGTCAAAACCAAAGAAATCGAGCGTGAAGAACGTGCCATTGCGATTAACGGAACTTCATTTAAAGCTGGATTGCTTCAGAAAATTGCTGAGGCCATGAATGATATTGGACTGCCTTATGGCGTAATCACATATCAGGCCAAAAATTCACAACCTATGCTGATTCAGCTTCAGGAAGGTATTGAAGTCATCATCATGCCGTGTATTGGCATAGAGCCGTGTAGAGAGTTGCACTTGAAGCAAGCCAATGAAGAATAGTTATGATCCTGCATCGTTTTTGCTCCAAAGAGGAATTTGAAGCCTATCAGCGTGGCGAGGTTCTTGTCAATGAAACGAACCATAGCCTTCATAGGGGATATGCTTCGACTTCGATAGGCTTTTGCTTTTTTGTAGAAGACCCGGACGAGGCTATTCACATATTGTCTGGTATAGTTGACCTTGACTATTGCATCAAAGTGGAGGTAGATGAATCCTTTGTAGCGAAATCTACGGGTAGATATGGAAATCGCCAACTTAATGCGGTGGAAATAAGGCAAGAGTATTGCACAACTAAATACGACAACAAGCGGTTCCGTTTGATTGAGGCTACAAACAAGTATTCAACTTATGCTCCGAACCACCGCGACCTAAAAAAGATGTTTCCATTCTTGTTTGTCTAAACCCCTCGAATTCGGGGGAATTAAAAAAATAACAACCTGATTTACAACTATGGCTAAAAACCAGAAATGGACTCAAGATGAGATCGATGAACTTCGCCGGTTGAGATCTCTTGGAATGGAGTGGAGCGAAATAGCGATAAGACTTGGTCGCACACGTAAAGCCGTAGAGCATAAAATCTACAATAAACCGATAAGAAAGGTCGCAACGCGCGGTCGGCAATTAACCGAAAAAGAGTTGGCTTGGGTTATCCGCCATTACAAACACACAAAGAACGATGTGATAATGGAGAGATTCAGGATTAGCCATTCTTCGTTGCATAGGATAGCGAGGGAGCATGGATTAACCAAATCTCGACAGTTTATGAAGAAAACCCAAGATGAAGCACAGGTGGCCGCAGCCGAAAGTCATCGTAGAAATGGCACCTATCCCCCAAAAGGTTTTAGAATTCCAGGAAGCGAGAATAACGGCTTCAAAAAAGGACAAAGCAATAAGGATCGCCTATCTCCCAAAAGATATGCTGAAATGCAGGAAAAACGGCGCGCCTCCTGGCGCGAAACTTATGATCGAGATAAGAGAAGAACTCTTTCGTGGGGTTTTGAACAGCGCACTAAATTCCGCTTTGTAAAACAGAGCAAAAGTAAACTGTGCTATCGCTACAATCTTCGCAAGAAAGGATATATCGAATCTCCGGAAGACCACAATCTTTATTTCTATCCATCAGAGGAAATGCGCCGTCCAATTATGGAGAGCCACGCAACTAAGTATGGAATAAGATTTAAACAATTAAGCAATCCAAAACTATGAGCAAAACAAAATCACTTCACTACGATATGTGCTGTGAAGCCGCTAAAATACTTCATAGGAGTGGTCTTGATGGCACCAACCCGCACAAATATGTTGCGGTGGAACTGATTACATACGGACGAGAAGACGCTGATGTATGGGGCACAAATGGTGCTGCCACCACACTCGTTGAGGTTAAAACCTCCCGTGCAGATTTCCTAAAAGACCGAGAGAAACAACATCGTAAAGATCCAATTTCTGGAATGGGTAATTTCAGATGGTACTATGCTCTCGAAGGTATCATAAAGGAAGCCGAATTGCCGGAAAACTGGGGATTGGTGGAAGCCGATGAATCAGGTAAGATGGTGCGACTTGTACGCATCGCCTCTTATCAGGAAAGCACCTCCTTGTCATCAATATCAATTCTTTGCTCTATAATGCGCCGGGAAGGAATAAGGGGCCAAGTATTCAACTATAGAAAGAAAAAGCTGTAATGATACCTGACGGAAACGGTATTGTCGAGATTGCTGTTAATAAGCAAGTCAAGGAACGAGGGTTTAACTGTATGCAGTTGATTCGCTTCCTTACGGATAAGGGTGTGAAGGATTGGAACAAATGGCACGAAGCTCATTTATTGGCCGCCAGTGGGCAGTGTGAGTTTGCGGTTGTTTGCCCTGTGTATGCGAGAACCAATAAGAATCGGCCTATTCAACTTAAACTATTCTGAAATGAGTAAAAAGAACCAAATTCATCCATTACGAGTCTTGAGCGTGATATTCACACTCTGTGTATGTCTGCTCATTGGAGGCTGCTCAAGCTCCAAAGCAATCCCCAATCAAGACCGTACCGAGCTTAGTTATAGGCTCCCGGCTATACACAAACATACACACGAACAGTTATTGCGCAAGCAGAAGCAATTATTTGAAGAAAGCAAGCAATGAAAGCGTTGACAGTAAAGCAACCTTGGGCCGGTTTAATTATAGCCGGAGGCAAGGATATTGAGAACCGCACATGGAGAACGTCGTACCGGGGAAGAGTGTTAATTCACGCAGCGAAAACGCCGGTGCCTTATGCCGAGATACGGGATTGTTACCCTCTTCCAGTAGCACGTACCGCGCTTCTCTATAATTCCAGTAATAGAGCCTTATATCCCACTTCAGCGATTATAGGAAGTGTGGAAATAGTCGATTGTGTTCAAAACCACCCATCGGAGTGGGCCGAGAAAGGTGTATGGAATTGGGTTCTTGCCAATCCCATTAAGTTTGAAAAACCAATAGAAAATGTAAAGGGCAAACTCTCTTTGTGGGAGTATTGCGAAGATATACAGTAACAACAGCCGACACACCCCGCAGCAAATGGTACGTTCGCACTTGACCTGGAGATACCGCCACATCGCATAGACAGGAACCAGAGCCTATCGCATAAGTTACCACTACCCCGGCGGTTCAGCACGAGATGCACATGGGGTTTCGACGGCCGCGAAAAGCGAAACGGCGGGACATCGGCTTTTAATAGCATACCAAACATGAAATCTAAATTCTCTGTTCTACGCTCTATACGACGAAAGGAGTTCAATGCTGAGAACTATTTTACAAAACCATTTACTTTTAAAGGCAAACAAAAGTCAGTTTATGAGAATGCGAATTTATCGATATTCGTGAACGAATCATGTAATGCAGACTGTCGGTTCTGTGTAGATCAGTTGAGATTTGAGGGTAAAGGCAAGACTTTTATCAAAGAGCGTATCGCTGATGACGAAGAATACTTTACAAGATTAGAGGAGGTGTTATCTACGCTTCGCCCTCTCAACCCGTCAATATCCATCACTGGTGGGGAGCCAACTAAATCCCATCGACTACCGCGTATCTTAAAACTTGTTTCCAAATACAACTTCCGAAAGCGAGTAATCACTACTAATGGAAGTGGATTACTCGATATTGTTGATGGGAAACGCATAATAGACCATATTGTTGAAAATGGGTTTCATCATATGAATATTTCCAAAACGCATTATCTTGAGAATGTGAATGCGAATATCATGAAATTCAGCAACAACTACTTCTGCAATGAGCAGATGCGCGAAGTTGTAAAAGTAGCCTTGTCTGGAAATGTTAGGCCACGCCTAAGTTGCCTTCTTCTGAAAAGTGGAATCAGTAGCATTGAGGCAATGATGCGTTATTTGGATTACTATGGAGAAATGGGGGTGGATAATATAATATTCCGGGAAACAATGGACTACGATAAGTCTGTAATGCATAACATCCCGAAGTTACGTTTTCTTGAAGAACAAAAGATTAAGTTGGATGACATCTGGAGCGAGATTGACCTCTTGCAGCATATTTTCCGACCTATAACTCAGGTGTTGGGATATTACTACTATTGCGAGGTTTACAAGTATAAGAATATTGATGTCGTAATGGAAAGCGCAGACCTTTCCGCCATCGATCCACAAAAAGAAAAGACTCCAAATACAGTTTTTGAAATGGTTTTTCATCTTAATGGAAACCTATGCGGGTCTTGGCTCGAAGATGAAGATATTCTTTTGCCTTACGAATGTAGTGGCAGGCAGCTCAGTTATTCAACCAGAATAATTTAATAAACCCCACAATAGACGAAAAGAACATAATGTGTAATTGTAAGAATGTAGAACTCGGTTCTTTCGACAACCAGATTGAGATATACCATCAAGCACTCGGAAGAAAGATATGGGTAGATACCTGCATCGCCGAAGAAGTTATCGAGCTACTTAGCAATGGCGTGAAAACCACCGGTAGTTGCTGCGGCCACAACAAGACAATTCCATCAATAGTCGTGGCTCCAGAATCAATCCCATTGATGGAGGCTATGGGTTACAAACACTGGTTCAATCCATGTGTGCCAAGAGGAAAGTATTCTCGCACATTCTTCTATGCCAAAAGCGTAAAATGTCCGTGGTGGATAAAACTCCAAAAGATATGGCTTCCGTGGATATGGGTCCATATCATCAAGTTGCCGGAACCATAAACAAAGAAAGTGAGCGGGCCCTCACGGGTTAACTCACTTAAATGCAAATAAGATATTTAATCAAAAACCCGCAGACCCTTCCAAGAGGAGGGTAAGGGACTCTAAACTAAATATCAATAGTGCAAAGATAGCAAAAAAAGCCCAAATAATCATCATTTTAAGTGTGAAAAATCACCAAAAGCGCAATTCTCAATCTCATCAACTAATCATATTGATTATTTTATTGGTAAATTCTTGGCTAATCTACGCATTTTGATTATCTTTGCGCTTAGAAAACTATCAATATCACAATGGATAAAAAAGACATACGAAAACTTAAACCCAATCCTGACAATCCTCGTACCATGAGCGAGTTTATGGAGGGAAAGCTGATCGAGAGTCTGCTCGTATTTCCGAAGATGCTCGAACTGCGCCCCATTCTCGTGAACCAAGAAGACGTGATTGTTGGCGGCAACGGTCGCGTCCAGTGCTTGAACAAAATTCTTGAACTCGATGACAATGAGATAGAGGATTACATGTTCAACCAGAAGAAATTCCGTATGGCTTCGGACGAGGAGAAAACTGCACTTCTCGCTTTCTGGGCCAAATGGAAGAAAAAACCAACAGTATTCGTTCGCATACTCGACAATGTTTCAGCCGAGGAAGAGAAGGAAATTCTCGTCAAAGATAACCTACATTACGGAGAAGATGACATCGAAATCATGAAACGCCATTTCGAGCGTGAGGCCATTGGCGACTATCTCGGTTATGTGGCGTGGAACTTGTACGACTACGATGACAAGATCAACGACAAAAATCTCGACCTGACAAAGACCTACCCGGAAAAGTTCAAATGCGGATATGTGGAATGTCAGATGACCGACCAGGAGTTTAAGGGCTTATGCGCGCGTCTTGACGAATATTTACAGGAACACGACGGCATCAGTGACGGATTTTTAACAGAATTACTTCTCGGCAAATGAAAAAGGACATCAAAGAGCTAATTATAAACCCCATCAATCCCAGAAAGATTGTAGTGGGGCAAAAGCGCCGTCTTCAGCAGAGCATTATGCTCTTCCCGAAGATGCTCTATTACCGCGACATCATCGTAAACAAAGACAATGTAGTGCTTGCCGGCAACCAGCGTACCACTATCCTCAAGGAAATCCTGACAACCACTCCAATGGATTGGATGGTAATTCTTCAGGAAAACGAAAAGTGGCTCGGGATGACCGAGAAACAGCGTGACGCCGTAATCGACTACTGGAAAGAATGGATTGAGAATCCTATCATCGACGTAACCGTGGCGGATTTGTCTGAAGACGAGGAAAAGGAACTGATTATCAAAGATAACAATGAGTTTGGTGAGTTCGACTACACCAAATTACAGCAGATTTACGATGAAATCAATCTCGTGAACTTCGGCTTCGATGAAAATCTGTTCTACAATCCTGATGAAGATGACACAGTGATGACGAAGATTAAGGGTTCCACTCCGAAGAAGATAAACATGCTGACTTTCGGCAAGAATGTCGTGTCGGTAACAAAGGAAGAGTACGAAGCCCTTGTAAGTCGATACAACGACTATGTGGATCAGACCGGTGTCAACTTCGGTTTCGTCAAGAGCCTTCTGGAAGACTCCGCGCCCATCGATCAGGATGGTGGAGAAGATTCAGACACGGTATTTGAAATGCCTGAATAAACAAACTGTTAAACCCAATAACCCGCAAACACATGGATTACGTAAAATTCGCCGACATTAGGCCGGCATCTTACAACCCTCGAAAAATCACGGACAATGCCTTCGTGGAATTGCAGGGCAGTCTAAAGACGCTCGGCTTTATTCTCCCGATCATCGTAAACCGTGACAACATGACAATCGTCGCCGGCCACCAGCGAACAAAGGCGGCAATGGCTGTAGGACTTGAAGAAGCGCCCGTATATTTCATCAGTGGTGTTGACATCGAGTCCGAAATTCTGTTCAACCAAGTCCACAACGGCGTGGAACTGGAACCCGCAGAACTCAGCATTTGCAAGAAGCCTCGCGAAGTCGGCAAATTCTATGACAATGTTCCGGCGGAAGATTTCGACATCAAGGACGCCAATGCCTCAATCGTGAAGGACATCTGCCGACTTATCGTGAAATTCGGCGATGCATTGTGTGCCATTGTATGCGGCGATGAAGTCGTATTCGGCAACAACTATATCAAGGCTGCCGCAACACTGGGATATCCGGTGCATTGCTACTTCCTCGAAGGTGGAAAGCGTGGCATCTTCGACTACTACTTCAAGAAAGACTACGGAGTCTTCAACTACGACCATATCGAGCGCGCCGACTTCATGCAGGGCAGAGCGCAGCCCCCTCGCCACAAGGGCATCGACTGGTCCGTCCTCTACCGCGAAGTAGTTCCTAACCTCGAAAAAGAGGACAAGCGCAAAGTCAAGATCCTTGACTTCGGTTGTGGCAAGGCAATGTTCATCAACAAACTTCGCCGAGAATTGGGCTATCGTTACGCCATCGGTCTTGAGTTCTTCAATCATAACCTGAAAGGCATATCAATAGCAAAGGGCCACGAAATGATTGACGCGTTCATATCATACATCAAAGAGAACGGAATACACGACGGTGGCGTATTTGACTACACCATCTGTGATGCAGTGCTCAACTCAGTCAATACTCAGGCTGCCGAGGACGCTGTTCTTATCTGCCTCAATCTATTCACTAAAATGGGTGGCAAGGTATTCGTTTCCGGGCGTTCCAAGGAAGTCGCTCTGAAACAGTACGAAGCCAAGCGCAACACTGTTGACTGCACGACAACAGTCCAGTTCTTCGACGAGAACGGTCTTACAGCCTTCATGCAGGAGGGGCAGTGGTTCTTCCAGAAGTTCCTCACGAAAGAGCAAGTTCAGGCGATGTTCGAGCGTTTCGGCTTCGAGCCTTTTATGCAATACAACAAGTCCGGCTATTGGGGCTGGGGTGCGTACAAGGTACGCGAACTCTCTCGTCAGGAATACATTGACGCAATCAATCTGGAGTTCAACCTGAATCTCCCGAACAATCAGTCTTACAACCGACAAGGGGACATTCTTCCGCTGTTTGGGCTGATCGACTAAGGTGCTGAAAATTTGCAAATTTGATGATGGCTTAACCCCTCTAAAATTTGCATAATTGATTAAATTTCAGTATCTTTGTAATTGCAAATAAGATATTTAATCAACGACTCAAATGGTAGAAATAGAATACTGTGAGCTTCGCAATACCTACAAAATACTATGGTTGCGATACGTATATGGTGTTGACCTCAACACCCACTGCATGAAATCCCTACGCGGTCACAATGACAAGCGGGTTCGGGGATTTATGCGTTCACTTCCCCCAAATCTTGAACTTGAAGAAAGCCGATTCTACTATCTCTGTGGAGTCGATGTGAACTTTGATTGGAACAAGAATCTCCATGTGGCTTTCGTTCGCAGTGTCGGCCGTCAGATTATCATTGACAACGAATTTGTCAAGCTGAAAATCAATAATGCGCGGCAGATTTTCATTGACACGAAATACATCAATTGGAGGCTCCCTCAATCAAGAAACCGGCTCTTCAACACTTGCCGAAATTGGCAATTCGCTAATATGCTTGCATCGCTCCCCGACGTGCCGCATACACCCACCCAACAGCAATTCGGATTATTTGACGAACCCGACAAGTAAAATATGCGAAAACCATCTTTTGACGAGTTTGAGGACGCAATCAGGAAGACCGGCGGCAATCTCTCTCAAACCGCCGGTCTGCTCGGCGTAACCCGGCAGACAATTCACAACTGGATACGTGAGGACGAACAGTTTAAAGCTGTCGTGCAGGACTCCCGAAAGAAACTGTTCGACCAGTGCCTTGATGCTGCCCGCATTGTTGCACTCGGCGTTCCTCATGTCGACCCGTCCACAGGACACATTATCGGTTGGAAAGAGAAACCAGACGGACAGATGCTTCGGTATCTGCTGTCAACGCTTGGCCGCGATGAAGGTTTTGGCGAGTCTGTCAATGTCAATCTTGAGAACCCAATGCCAACAGTCATCAATATTGTGCGCGACCCCGATGTAAAGCGAGATTAAACCGCCGTGATTGAGATATTCCTCATAGAGAAAGAGAAGGAGGGCTATTATGAATTGAATTTCTATAATAGCCCTGCTTTGGCATACTATATTCAGAAGATACCGTCGGCGAGGTTCATAATGCGCGATAGGTGTTGGAGAGTTGATCTTCAGCATCGCCGGTTCTTGAAAGAATTCTGCGAATATGCTGTTAAGCGCGGTCTTGCCTCTGGAGTCCATCGAGTAGATGACCGTTCCGAAATTCTTGGCTTCCCGGAACGCATGCCGGACTTGCAGTACCCAATCACTCACTTGAAATTGCCTCCCTTTGACTACCAACGCCAGGGGATTCAATACATGATTGAGCATAAGCGGTGTTTCAATGGCGATGATATGGGCCTCGGTAAGACTATGCAGAGTATCGCTGCTGTTTCGATTGCCAGGGCATATCCTTGTCTTGTCGTAGCTCCTGCTACAATGAAAGTGACATGGCAAAGAGAGTTCCAGCGATTCATAGGCAAGCAGGCCATCATACTTTCCGATGCGAATAAGGATAACTGGCATAAGCACTTTGAAACCGGCACCTGCAACGTGTTCATCACGAACTATGAAAGCGTCAAGAAGTATTTTGTAAGCCGTGTACGAGGAAGAACCACTGTCAAGAACATTGTCCTTGATAAGAGAGCCGGAATGTTCAAGTCGGTTATCATCGACGAATCCCACCGCTGCTGCAACACTACTGCCCTTTGGAGCATATACCTCGAAGCAATATGCGCCAACAAGGAATACATATGGTTGCTAACTGGAACGCCTCTTGTCACCAGCAATGAGGATCTGATACAGCAACTCCGTATCATGCGACGCATAGATGATTTCGGGGGCGCGGCCAGATTCCGAGAGAGATACTGCCAAGGCACGGATAAATCCTCGAATCTATACGAGCTTCATTACCGCCTATGGCAATCGTGCTATTTCCGCAGGGATAAAAGTCTTGCTTTGAAAGACCTCCCGGAGAAAACCCGCCAGTATCTCACAGTGGATATTGATAACCGGCAGGAATACGAATTTGCAGAGAATGATCTTATCCGCTATCTGATGGAATATGAATCTGCCTCGGACTCTAAACTCCGAAGCGCTGCAAGGGCCACGGCCATGGTACAGATTAACCACCTCCGGCAAATCTCGGCACGCGGAAAAATGAAAGAGGCTATCAGCTTCATTCACGATGTCATTGATGGCGGCGATAAACTCATTGTCTTCGCTTTTCACAAAACGGTCATAGCGGGCATAATGAAAGCGTTCCCCGGCACGGTAACAGTAACCGGCTCCGACTCGCAGGAGAAAAAGCAAGCGGCTATCGACAAGTTCCAAAATAACCCCGATTGTAGGCTCATAGCCCTCAATTACAAGTCAGGAGGGGTCGGCATCACTCTCACGGCTGCTTCCCGCACTCTGTTTATTGAGTTCCCGTGGACTGCATCGGATTGTGAACAGGCTGAGTGCCGTGCGCATCGTAATGGGCAAAAGAACGCTGTCAACTGCTACTATCTCCTTGCGCGCAATACTATCGACGAGAGAATCCTTGAGATTATCCAAAAAGAACGTGATGACTCCAGCGTCGTAACCGGCGCCGATAATAACATAGAAGAACGTATTGTGGATATGGCTCTTCGGCATTACAAAGACAAACATAAAATTTGAAAATATGGCAACAGTTAGAGAGAAGATATTTCTCCGCATGAAAGAACTTAATGTGAAGCAGGTTGAACTCAGCGACAAGGTTGGCATAAAGACTCAGAATCTTTCGGCCTACCTGAAGGGCAACCGTACAATCCCCTTCGATGTGCTTGAGAAAATCTGCATGGTGCTTGGCCTGACCCTGGGCAACACCGACGAAGTTTACAAATCACCTAAAACCACCGACAATGTTTAGAGAGAAAATCAAAGGTAAGATGAATGAGGCCGGTATCTCTGTGAAAGACCTTGCCGCCAAGACGAAGATAAACCCCAGCACTATCTCGTCATTTCTTGTCGGCAACCGCGCCATCAGCAATGAGAATCTTGACACGATTCTTGATGCTCTTGAACTCACGCTTGTGCCTAAATCCAAGTTCGTCTATCAGGGCGAAAAGCCCCAGATTGACCCAGGAGTGCAGGTATAAGTTCTCGCACGAAACATTTACGAATTTTACAGTATCCATGGAATAGCCTGAATTGTCAAATATCCCAAAGGTGAATGAGTGCGGTCGATGTTCACGTTTTCAGCAAACAAGCAGAGGCACTTGACTATTTGTCCCCGGACAATAGTGAGGTGTCTGAAGTGCTGTATGGTGGCGGAGCGCGTGGAGGTAAGACTTATCTCGGTTGCCTTTGGCAAATTTTGCGAAGAATAACGATGGCCGGATCGGTGGGCTTCATCTGTCGAGAAGAGAGTGTGAAGCTGCGCGATACGACTGTCGTTACGTTTTTTGAGGTTTTGACAGATTTACGCCTGAACTCAGTGGTAGAATTTAACTCGACTCGTCTTATAGCGAATTTCTCCAACGGGAGCGTGGTGTATTTCCGCGACCTCAAACTGATGCCCTCCGACCCGGAGTATGACCGTCTTGGCTCATATGGTATCACAGACTGTTTCATCGACGAGGCCCAGCAGATATGCGCAAAGGCTATCTCGGTATTGAAAGGCCGTTTCTCGGTGCTCAATGGGAAGAACCCGGACGGCACCAGATGGCATACAATCCCTAAAGCCCTATACACTTGCAACCCTCGACGCAACTGGATATACACGGATTTCGTAAAGCCAGCGAAGATGGGGACAATGGCTTCGCACCGCAGGTTTATCAAATCACTGCCGCTCGATAACCCCCATGTAGATCAAGCCTACATCGACAACTTGCTCAAGGCAGATAAGGTTACAATCCAGCGTCTGTATTTCGGCAACTTTGAATATGATGATGACCCCTCGACTCTCTGCGACTTCGATGCCATCAACGACCTATTTACCAACGAGCATATTCTTCCAAAACCGGCAAGATCCTGTTCGGCCGACATCGCGACCAAAGGGCATGACCGCTTTGTGGTGTGCGTATGGGAAGGCAATGTGTGTCGCTTCGTGGTCGATGAAGTCTATTCTCCCGGCAAGCAGGTCTATGAAACGCTCCGCGACATTCTCATCAAAGAGAAAGTGCCAAGGTCGTACACAATCGTCGATGCTGACGGCGTAGGCAACTTCCTCGAAAGTTTTCTGCCGGGCATTAAGGAGTTCCACGGAGGTGGGCATCCAAATAACCGGGAGAAGTACGAAAACCTGCGAGCTGAGTGCTACTTCAAGTTGGCAGAGATGATCAATGAGCGCAAGATTCGAGTAATCTGCACTCCCGACCAGCGGGAAAGGCTCATGGAAGAACTGGGAGCATTGAAGCAGGCATACATTGACAACGATGTTCGCCGGAAAGGTATCATATCGAAGGAAGTAATGAAGATAATCATAGGTCGCTCTCCAGACTATATGGACGCCATGATGATGAACATGTTCTTCCGCCGAACCAAGCCAACGAGAGGTGCTACAATGAATGTCAAGTCGTACGCTACTGAATAAACCGTTGCACTTGAAACACCTGAAACGCCAAGCGTTACCCCATTCAATAAAAGTAACTTTGAACCAATGAAGAAGAACAAAAAATACAAGCAGCGCAGAACAAGAACCCAAAGGCACTACACCTATGGGGAATTCCTCATATTGTTTCCTTGCTGTTCGGTAAGTCATCAGAAAGAGCTGTTGGCAACTCTGGAGCAAGCACGCAAACCAGGATTCCTTGCCGGACGAGAAGTACCGGAATCCCTTAGTATGATTAGCTATGGGACACTCGTGGATTTGAGGAACGCGGCTGGTGCAGCAGATCCGGCCGCCGAGTGTCTGAAGATTCTTCTTGACCTCAAGCCATGGGAAATAAGCCGACTAAACGTATTTGACGTGTTCGGATTTATGAACTTCATCAAGGAGCAGGTTACAAACATCAACAACCTGTTCTCGGCTCTCAAAGTCAATTATTCATCAGAGGAGTTGTCTGCCGGTGTGAAGGAATTGGATTTCGGCCCATTTGGAGTGCTTGACTGGTATGCCAAGCGTATGGGGATCAGCAACCAGAATGAGGTTCGAGATGTGGCGTGGGTGCGCATCTACAACTGCATGAAGAATGACACGGAGCAGAACAATTATGAGCGTCGCCTCCGTAAACAGTATCAAGTAAAACCTTCAAGAAGATGAGCAACCCGGCATTTGACAACGAATACAAACTCGGCACAGTTGAGGGCAAAGTCCGCGATGTGGTGCTGAAGATGGGCGAGAATATAGAGTATCGCTTTATGAACTGGGCTCAAGCCAATGTTGAGTTAGACAAAATCAGCAAGCCTACCATTGTGTATATCCTGCCCCCGTCGGGCGATTTCTATATCGGCCGTCAAGAGATTAAGGATTACCCGGAGACCCAAATAGCCTTCGTATGCAGCACCGAGTTTGATTTTGAGAGCGATGAAAATGATGCCCTTGTTGAGCAGATGAAACGCCTCTGCATGCGATTCATCAATGCTATCAATGAGAGTGGCTATTTCGTTCAACTGGAAGGCAAATTACCATATAAGGTACTGTACGACCATCTTGACGAGAATGTGACTGGCGTTGTTATCACACCCACTCTTGAAGAAGAAGAAGGAGTTAGCATCTGCGAGGACTCCGATGTGTATAATCCTGAAGAACTGGAGAACGAATAATGGCAGAAATAACTGACATACTAACACAGCACCTCAATACAATAAAAACGAGAGTTGCGGAGCGCATGGTTGCTGAAAAGCGTAATGCGAGTGGCCGCACTGTATCTTCCCTTTCGGTAGAGGTTAATGGCGACCACGGCACTCTGTGGGGCTCGAAGGTATTTCTTGTAATGGAAAAGGGTCGCGGGCCTGGTGCTGTGCCCAAAGGCTTTCAGGAAATCATATACGAATGGGCGAAGTCAAAAGGTATTTCTGCAAAAGCGAAAGCCATCGCAGGACAGCCCCAATCGCCTGAAGGGGCTCTGAGGTCTTTCGCCGGAGCCGTCGCATACAACATCATGAAGAAAGGAACTCGGCTCTATAGGAACAAACAATATAACGACATTTTCTCTACTGTCCTCAACGAAGAACTGGAGAAGATGAGCGAGGAACTGGCTATAAACCTGCTTGACAAGGTGTCTGGCATAAATGAATCTGCTCAATGAGAACTGGAACATTTACCCTTTTGAACGTAGCGGATTGCGTGGTTCGCTATCCTGACGAAATATGCTTCGCTTTCAACCCCAACTTTGTGGAGTTTGAATCATCGTGGCCAGCGGGCGTCTTGACGGTAATTGTAGAAAAATTATCAGGATTAAGTTCGATTGACCCTCAGACTATCAAGATCTCTTTCTATAAAGGGAAAACCAGAATATATCTGTCCCGGCTTTTTGAGCTGATGTTTGATGATCCGCGAAACACTCGATGTGTAGAGGCGCAAGTGCAGATTAAAATAGGCACAACTACGCTGTTCACTTTCAGCACACTTGTCATTTGGGGAAATCTCGCTGTCGGAGAGCGTTTTGGCAACTTAGGAGTTTACAAGCGTGAAGATAACAAGCAATATTTTGAACGAAATCTGATATGGTTCAAAAAGTTTCCATTCACAGTTTCCCTTTTCCGATATAATCGTGATGTACAGTTCTACGGCCGCGTTGACAGTGGACGTTATGGCAGTGATCCTATATATCGTGACACCAAAGTATGCCTCTTTGAAAAAATAGAGAAATACGCTTCCAAACTACCCGATATGTCAGCTGTATTCATAGAATTGCCTTTCCAAATTGTTTACTATGCTGTTGCAAAGCGATTCGTTGCGCTCAAAGACGGCAAATATTACTCTCAATGGGTTGGTGACAGCAGCGAATACTGGGGAAATACTGCTGATTATTGCGACGCATCTAACGATAATAAGCCTCGCACAGATGTCACATATCTGTTGGAAACCGAAAGAGGTTTTGCCCGATACCGATTCATGAACGATGAGTTGGTTTACTGTGGAATGTTTACTGACCTTGGATTTGAAGACATTCCAGCCGGTCAGATATTTCCTACGGCAAAGCATACTGCAACTATCAAATACAAGATTTCTGAAGAGGACCGAACGATGTCGGTGTTCGACAGAACCTTTGACTATACATTCTTCCAAACCGGCGAGAATGTTGCACTAATCAACCTCAAAGTGTGTAATGACTCTGCGGGTTATTACTTACGATGGGTGGATAGACATGGAAACCTTCAGTATTTCCTCTTCGTCAAAGGCGACACAAACTACAAAAATAAACTTGGCTCCGACAAGGTGCTTCAAGATGAGCCAATCAATGATCTCTACTTCGCCAATATAACTCGGACACGAAGCATTGAGTGCACTGTAACTCGGAAATGTTGCGCCGTCAATCTCCCTGCTGATATCTTTGAGTATGTAATTACAATACTGTCATCGCCCATAATAGACCTTTATTGTGGCAAGGATATCTCTGGGGAAGATATATGGCTCCCTGTCAATATTGAGGCCAGTACCGTAAAGGTGAATCCGCAAAAGTTAATGAACGACTTGGAAATCACGTTCGCGTTGCCTGAAACCAATGCACAAACCTTGTAAGCTATGTACGAAGAACTATACATCATCGACAAAAGCACGAAATTGAGGGTTGATTTATCAATCCCATCTGGCATTACGCTTAATTTCAAGAGCAATATCTTCGGTGACTTATCGAAGATCACTTGCTCTTATACCTATACGTTCAAGTTGCCCCTTACTGCCAATAACCGTCGCGTGTTTGACAACGCCGATGATATTCGCTGTATCTCGAATAAAATACGCCGCCGGCTTAAAGCAGAGTACGTGCAGAATGGCATACCATTGTTTTCAAACGCGAATCTATACATCGATAGCACCGAAACTTGCTTTAATGCAATTATGACGTGGGGCGTCATTGATGGCTTTCAGACAATGAAAGATGACGACATATCGATACAAGACCTTCCGCTTTCAGTTAAACCGATTTTCGGTCCATGTAATGCAGAGATAACAGAATACTCCAACGAAGCAGACTTTGTTCAGCCGCTCTATAATGCTGGCCTACCATATGTCACTGAAAATGGGTGGAAAGATAGCTATAGCACCTGGTCTGTATTTCCCCTTCCGGCTATTCCGATATATCGCCTTATTCAGTTAATCAATACCCACTATGGGACTAAATTTAACCTCGGAGAGTTCTATGAATATGGTATGCAAGGCTCAAAGAACCACAAGCTGATTAGTCTTGGGGTAATACCTTGTGTAAATGTTGATGCTCCAGAAAACACCGATACAGAGAAAGCCGTACTGCAAACTAATATCGGCTGTTACATGCGAGGTCCTTATGCCGGTATTGAACATATCTTGACGGGAGCTACGAATGATCCAGCCCCGACAGATAGTAGATTCTCTTTGGTAAAGGACAGCGAAGGATTTACTATTGGCATTAAAATGTCAAGCGACGCTGCTTTATCTTTCGAGATCGACGGTTGCTGGCGAATGAAATTTACCCATGAACCGAACCAATACAAAGGTCAAGGCCGAGTTGAAATGGGTGCACCTGACACTACTGGGCTTACGCCTAAACTGACGTTTTATTATACAACGAGTGGAACAAGTGCTGCCTCCCTTGCGTCCGTAGAGGGGCGGTTTTCTTGGGATAACGATTGGTGCTGGATCTTTGACTTTTCAAAGGAGCGAGGTCGTGATCGCGTATCTGTGACTATCCCTCCGAACGCTACGCTTTTTTGCGCGATTGAGGTCGATGCTAATGCTCTGCAAATGAAATGGGCGGAGGGTACGAAGATTATGAGATTCTTTGAGCAAGTGGACCCCGGTAATATTCAGTGGAGCAGGCCGGAGAATAGTGCCGGCAAAATACCTATGGATTTGATGAGCAATCTCCCGGACATTAGTTGTATGAACTTGATGAAATCACTCTTTTTTATGATGGGTGCATTTCCGTCTATTAAACCATCTGGCGAGATAGTTCCGATATTCTATACCGTGCTTCGTGAGAACATTCTCACAGGTAATGCTGTGGATTGGAGTTCGCGAATGACAACCGATCATGCTACACTCCCCACTAAGACGACTTATAGCATAAGTGGGTTTGGACAACGGAATTATTACCTGATGAAGAACGACAGCGTTGATGGTGACGAGAATGAAGATGAGTCAGACGTGTACGCTGATGGTAAAGGGATTATTAGTGTAGGAAACGAGATTATCGAAAAAGACAAGACAATTATCCAGTTGCCCTTTTATGCTCCCTATATCAAGAACAAGAAGGCTCCGTCAATACCGACCGGAAACACTATCAAATTCTGGTATTACGAAAATGATGAGGTAAAGACCAAAGAAGCCAAACCTTGCGTCGGAATAATAAAGCCACTTATTCAAAAGCAAAATGGCGCACCGACGGGTAAACAATGGATGAGCATGGAAGTGTGGAACGATTTTGTCAAAATCAATTCCGACCCATCATATTCATATCTCTCAAGAATAATGGAGAATCCGATAGTGATAACCGAAAACTTGCGACTGAATGAGCACGACCTGCGTATGCTGGATTACACAGTTCCTGTATATCTTGAGAAATACGGTGCCAACTTTGCAATAGTATCAATATCGCGCGACAGCAAGGGTGTCTGCAAATGTGAACTCATAAAACTCCCCGAAGAATAATATGGCCTCAGATGTAAGAACAAAAATACTGGATATTCAAGTGCGGGCCAAAGACGCGCTTGATCAGATTGCGAAATACCGCAAAGAGGTAGCCGATGCCATGGCCCGGCAGAAGGAACTCAAAAAAGAACTTGATGATGGTGTAATATCCGAAGAGGAGTACGGTCGTCAGGTGGAAGCCTCGCGTATATTCATCACGCAGCAAAATCAGGCCATCAACACCCTGACAAGGCAACTCAACAATCAGGAAAAAGCCCAGGCTGAAAACCTTGGCTCTCTCGTTCAGTGGCGAGCTGAACTGTCTAACCTCACGGCTGAATATGATAAGTTGAGCCAGTCCGAGCGAGAGGGAGCCCGTGGCGAAGAGCTGAAAACTCATATCAATGAGCTAACGACGAAGCTCAAGGAGGCTGAGCAAGGCACACAGAGGTTCTTCCGTAACGTCGGCAATTATCCCAACGCTATGGGGCAGGCAGCCACGGCCGTTGAGGGCCTGATTGATGCCCTTTCCAAAGAGTGTAGGACCGCCGAAGAAGCCGAGGAAGCCAACGATATTCTTCGCCGCGCGCTTGCCGGGATAGACCCCTCTGCCGAAGGTGCTGCCGATGCCATAGAAGCGCTCAATAAGAAAATCGAAGAAAACAACGAGGTTATAGCCGAGCATGAAAACCAAAGCGAAGGGCTTATTGATTCTCTCGGAGAATTGGTAGGCGTTAATACAAAGTTTGGTGGTTCACTTGAAAATCTGGCAAACAATTCAGCAGGATCATTTATCGACGGTTTGAAAGTTAAAATTCAGGCCTTAGGTAAAACCTTGATGACGCTGCTTGCCAATCCGTATGTTTTAGCAATTCTTGGCATTGCCGGAACTATTATGGCTGCGAAGGCGTGGTTCGATTACAATAAAGGCTTGGTTGAGGCCACGCGCCTTACCTCCGATCTTACAGGTAAAAGTGGAAACGACCTCAAGAACTTCCGTAACGAAGTTCAGGCTACCGCAGACACCTTCGGCGCAGATTTTGAAAGCGTCTTGACGGCCGCGAACAATGTCGCCAATCAATTTGGAATAAGTGTTGATGAAGCCTTGAAACTGGTTCAAGACGGTTTTGTGTCTGGTGCTAATGCTAATGGTAAATATCTGGATAGCCTTGAGGAATTTCCCGCTTACTTCAAAGAAGCCGGCGTAAGTGCAGAGGGATTCATCGCCATCACGACACAAGCCAGCAAAATGGGTATTGTGTCGAATAAGGCTCTCGACACGATAAAGGAAGCCAATACCCGTCTTGGAGAAATGTCTGATGCTACGGCCGGTTCGTTAAAAGCGATAGGCCTGAATTCAACAGAGATACAGAAGAAACTGGCTGATGGCACAATGACAACCTTTGAGGTAATGCAGCAAGTCAGTGGGAAACTGGCAGAGTTGCCTGAAAGTTCCAAAGTAGCCAGTGAGGCTGTTGCCAATATCTTTGGAGGACCCGGCCAAGATGCCGGTTACAAATATCTTACCACGCTCAAAGATATGAGCGTGAGCATGGACGAGGTTAAAGAGAAGTCCGGGGAACTCGGCCGCCTGCAAGAAGAACAGTTGCAGAGCCAGGTCGAGCTCGACAATGCCATTGCCGGTTTATTTGACCTCACTGGTGGCACGTTTGAGTCAATGATGACGCAAGCCAAAACATTTGTCAACAAGGGTATCACTGCAATCATCAAAGGAATAGTCGATGTTTGCAACTGGTTCATTGAGCTGTATAACGAATCTATATTAGTCCGTGGAATTGTCGCTTCTATCGGAAATACATTCAAAATCCTGTGGTCGGTAGTCAAGAATGTGCTTGGCTTGATTGTGGATGAGATTGTCGGGCTTGGTAACATGATCAAGGGCGCTTTCACACTTAACTGGGATACGTTCTCCGCCGGTTGGGAGAAATTTCGCTCTGCCTCTGGTAAAGCCCTCAAGAATATCGTGAACGATACCGTCGCCAGCACGAAAGAAGCCTGGGATAGCCTCGATAAGCAGCTTCCAAAGATTGAGATTCCAGTCGAGGCTAAAGCGACTGTCGATACTTCTGTAACCACAAATAATGACGGCAATGGGAAGAAAGGCGGAGGCGGTAAGAGCGGAGGTGGAAGTTCCGCCAGTACGAATTCTAAAAGTGGTAATGATTCCGCCAAGACCGAGGCCGAATTACTTCGTAAGGCGGAAGATGAACTGCTGAAGATAACCAAAGAAGCCGCTGAAACTCGACGCAAACAGTTGGCCCTGTCCTACGACCGTCAGATTGCGGACTATAAAAAGAAACTGGCGGAAGATAAAACGTTGACTGAGCAGAGCAAAACGGCAATTCTCAGCATTATAGACTCGCTCGGAAAGCAGAAAGAAGCCGCTATGGCCGAATTCGACACCGAGGAATTGAAGAAGCGCGTTGAACATCAGTCCAAACTCATAGAACTTCAACTCCGTGCCGTAGAAGAAGGCTCCAATGCTGAACTTACCCTCAAGATGGAGCAACTTCAGAAGCAGGAGGAGTTGGAACTCGCGCAGGCCCAACGCGATTATGAAAATGAAGAGGAGCGTCAAATCGCTCTTGCCGCCATTCGAGAGAAATATAACAAGGAAAAAGACGCTGCCGTTGACGAGTATCAAACTCAGATTTACGAAAAGCAGAAAGTAGTTCTCCAGAATGAGATCGACCAACTTGACATAGCCGAAACCGAAAAGCAACTCCGTCGTGAGGGTTGGCGAACCATGACCGATGAAGAAATGGAAGCCGACCAAGAAAGGAAGTTACAATCTATTGGGGGCTATGAGGCCGAACGTTTAAGGACTGAACGTGATGCGGCAGAGCAAGAGTACCAAAATTTGCTTGAAAGAGGACAATTATCTACACAAACCGAAGAAGAATGGATTCAAGAACAGAATAACGCTAAACAGAATTGGCTTGATAAGCAGGTTGCCATCAATGAAGCCTATGTCAAGAACGAGCAGGCAAAAGCCCAAGCGGCCCGTGCAGTTTCCAATAGTCTTATCAGTCTATTGGAAGCCGTCGGAGAGGAAGGCTCCGCGGCTGCGAAAATGGCTAAAGTTATCGCTTTGGCTCAGATAGCCATTGATACAGGTAAGGCTCTCTCCGCCGGTATCGCATCGGCGTCAGCAGTGCCGTTCCCTGGTAATCTTGTTGCTATTGCTACCACAGTCGCCACTGTATTGGCTAATATCGCCACAGCAATTTCAACTGTTAAGAGCGCGAAATTCGCCAAGGGTGGTAAAGTGAATGGCCCGGGCGATGGAACGAGCGACAGCATACCTGCAATGCTTTCAAACGGCGAATATGTGATGACAGCAAGAGCGACCAAGATGTTTGAGCCGGTGTTGGCGGCAATGAACAGTATCGGAAGCGGAGTGCCTATCCAGGTAGCCAATTCCTACGAAA
>ERZ778514.12-NODE-12-length-173060-cov-19.346504_pt1 | contig 173060 bp, 135 predicted proteins | sample MGYA00510344_ERZ778514 | MGnify/ENA primary metagenome ERZ778514 (study PRJEB29527, sample SAMN07138968) | mouse gut metagenome | material: feces | host: mouse | place: China:Nanjing | collected 2016-01-25 ...
GCCATCCAACTCTTGACCTCGAATTTGATTAACACTTTTTAAGAGACACTAGTGAGACGATTTCATGATTGTCACCTGTCCGGATTACGGTTTTTAACAAGTTTTTGCCAACCTGCAGGCCTCTGCAGATGTTATCCTTACAGATAACCTACTATATATACTCTATCAGGTGGGGATGGAAATCCCGCATGGCGCAGTTGGAAGCGACGCGCAGCCTGACACGACAACCGGAGGGTGGAGCGGCCGCTTCACCCTCTTTAATGCGCGGAGGGCAAATCGCCGCGTATGCCTGTATAGATGGTGCAGACTCCGAATGTCATCCTGCGGAACGACGTGCCGCTCAGTCCGGCCCTCTCCATGAGCGAGGTCATATCCTTGCCCTGGGCCACGGCGGCTATCGATTCGGGGAGATAGCTGTAGGCGCGCACATCTTTCGACACCATGCGCCCCACCGCGGGGATAATGCAGCGGGTGTAAAATCTGTAGAACGGCCTGACGACCGGCGACGGAGGTGTCGACAGCTCGATGACGACAAGGCGGCCACCCTTGCGGAGCACCCTGACCATCTCCCTGTAGCCTTCGAGCAAACGCTCGAAATTCCTGACTCCGTAGGCCACCGTTATGCAGTCGAACGACTCGTCGTCGAATGGCAGATGCAGACAGTCGGCCTGCCTCAACTCTATTCGTCCGCCCAGTCCGGCCCTGGCCACCTTGCGGCGCCCCACCTCAAGCATACCCTCCGACAGGTCAATCCCCGTAATCCTCGCCTGCGGCATACGTCGCCCGAGCGCTATAGCCACATCGGCTGTGCCGGTAGCCACATCGAGTATCTCCACGGGATTTCCGAGAGCGGCCTCGGCGATTGCCTTGCGCAGCCAGCGGCGGTGAAGCCCGAAGCTCATGGCCGCGTTCATGAAGTCGTAGGCCGGGGCGATGGAGTCAAACATCGCCTCGACCTGACTGGTCTTGTCACGGCTGTCACCCGTGTAGGGACTGATATGTTCGGCAGCGTCGCCCATCAGAGCTGAAGATTGGCGAGACAGTCGAGCACGTTGCGCGAGATGCGCTCGGTGAGATGCTCCTCGGGAGTGCGCACAAACTGCTTGCCGGTGATATGTTCATAAAGCTCGATGTAGCGGTCGGTGACCGAAGCGATGAATTCATCGGTCATCTCGGGCACCTCCTGTCCGGCTTTTCCCATGAAGCCGTGGTCGATGAGCCACTGGCGCACGAATTCCTTTGAAAGCTGACGCTGCGGCTCGCCCTTCTCGAAGCGTTCCTGATAGCCGTCGGCATAGAAATAGCGCGATGAGTCGGGGGTGTGGATCTCGTCGATGAGTATCACCTTGCCGTCACGCTTGCCGAACTCATATTTCGTGTCGACAAGTATGAGACCTTTGGCGGCAGCCATCTCTGTGCCTTTGGCGAAGAGAGCTCGGGTGTAGCGCTCCATAACTTCGTAATCTTCCTCCGACACGATGCCCTGGGCGATGATTTCCTCGCGAGAGATATTTTCGTCATGACCTTCGTCGGCCTTGGTGGTCGGAGTGATGATAGGCTCGGGGAAACGTTCGTTCTCACGCATGCCGTCGGGAAGTTTCACGCCGCACAGCTCGCGGCACCCGGCCTGATATTCACGCCATGCCGAACCGGTAAGGTAGCCGCGGATTATCATCTCCACACGGAAACCCTCGCATTTGTATCCCACGGTCACCATGGGGTCGGGCGAGGCCAGTTTCCAGTTGGGCACGATATCAGCCGTTGCATCAAGAAATGTCTCGGCTATCTGATTGAGCACCTGACCCTTGTAAGGTATACCCTTGGGCAGAATGACATCAAAGGCCGATATGCGGTCGGTGGCAATCATAACCATGATATTGTCGTCAATGGTGTAGACATCGCGTACTTTGCCGTGATATACAGCGGTTTGTCCCGGGAAATTGAAGTCAGTGGTCAGAAGTGTCTTATCCATATAATCAATTATTATGTGTTAATGATTTAGCAGTTTACAGAAGTGGCGCCGTGTCAGTCGGCGGCCGCCGGCGCGCTGTCGGCCGATGGGGCTGACTTCTCCTCCTTGTGCGCATTGTCGTAACGCTCGTAGGCCTCGACGATACGCTGCACCAGATGGTGGCGCACTATATCTTTTTTGCCGAACTCCACCTTGCCTATGCCGTCGACGCCGTCAAGAATGCGGAGTGCCTGCACAAGTCCCGACTGTGTGGAACGCGGCAGGTCGATCTGCGACGTGTCGCCCGTGATTATCATCTTGGCGTTCATGCCCAGGCGGGTAAGAAACATTTTGATCTGGTGGGTGGTGGTGTTCTGTGCCTCGTCAAGCACTATCACGGCGTCGTTGAGCGTGCGTCCGCGCATAAACGCCAGAGGAGCTATCTGTATGACCTTGGTCTCCATATACTCTTTCAGTTTCACGGCCGGTATCATATCTTCCAGCGCATCGTAGAGCGGCTGCAGATACGGATCGATTTTATCTTTCATGTCGCCGGGAAGAAATCCGAGTTTTTCGCCGGCCTCCACTGCCGGACGCGAAAGTATGATTTTGCGCACCTCGCGGTTTTTGAGCGCCCGCACGGCAAGCGCTATCGCCACGTATGTCTTGCCCGTGCCGGCCGGACCGAGGGCAAATGTAAGGTCATTTTTGACGAAAGTCTCGACAAGCCGCTGCTGATTGGGGGTGCGGCCGCTGATCGGCTTGCCGTTGATGCCGTAGATAATGACATCGTCCATCTTCAGGTCTTTGGGCGCGTCGCCTTTGACGATATCGAGTATGACATCTTCAGACAAAGTGTTGAACTTCACGCAATAAGCCTCGAGTTCCTTGATTTTTTTCTCAAACTCCGAAGTCTCCTTGTCATCGCCTATCACTTTGATTACCGAACCGCGCGCCGCAAGCCTGAGCTTGGGAAACAAGTTCTTAATCAGCTGCATATTGCAGTTGTTCACGCCATAGAAGCTGACAGGGTCGACACTGTCGATGATAATAATCCGTTCAATCATACAGATAGATTTAAGTGCAAATTTAACAAAATCGGTGCAATAATATGCATATTTCCAATTCTTTTTTTAGAAAGTGGAGTCAATATAACTTCACCCTCTTATCCCTCTGCGGCAGTTTTCCGATTTTCGGACTGCATCCCTCTGCCGCCCGCATAACCGACCGCCCTTTCAACTATAATGTATTTTAATCGAAATAAGTTGAGACAAAGCAAAAAAAGCGTCCGCAAAATTTCACCGGTACAATTGTCACACACCTAACAGACAACACGCACAAAAAAAAGAGATGCCGTAATCGACATCTCTCTTTTGTGCGCTTCAGGATGGGCTTGAACCAACGACCCCCTGATTAACAGTCAGGTGCTCTAACCAACTGAGCTACTGAAGCTTTTTGTATCCACATCGACGCTATGTTCTCGCTCGAACACCTTTATTGCCGCGTTTTCACACCGCAAAGGTAAAGGTTTTATTTTTCATATGCAACTTACTGAGCATTTTTTTTGCAAAGAAAATACGAGATAATATATTTCAGACGGGTCTCTCGGTGATGAAAGTGTCAAGATCCATATCCTTGGGGAGGGAAAATTTGATGCGGAGCCGGTAGTGCCGATGACCCCGACGAATTAGACAACACCTTCTATACACCCTCACTCCCGGTAATCTACACAGTCTCCCCCTACGCCATCGTAATATCCCGCTAATGAATCGCAACACCTCCGCCCACTATATATTTCTATAAATTCAGATGACTTCCATAAACAACGACCGGGGGCGCGATGGTATTTTCGCACCCCCGGCTGGTTTTATGGGTATGGCACCAGGTGCCATGTGTCATCGTTTTGTTCCGATTATTTTACCATGATTTTTCGGGCAGAGCCGTCAGACATTCTGACGATATGGAGCCCCTTGGCATCGGCAGGGATTACGCGGCCTGTGAGATCGTAATGCCCTACGGAGACAAGACCGTTATCGACGCTGACTCCGTCGATACCCGAGGTGGCGCCTTTAAGTTCGATTAAGATTTCTTCATTTTTATCGCCGGCTGCGTTCTGTACGATACCGGCGGGGATAGTCATGAAGTAGACGAGATTGTCGTCGACTCTGAACGACTGCAAGTTACCGTCGTAGTCAGAAGCCCAGATGGATAGGGTGTTGTCATTCTCCTTGACTGCTTTCCAACCGAGATCAGGTACGATTTCCTTACCGTCGATGGCGTCGCTTTCGCGGAGGGTGGCGTCGGGACCGTAGTCGAGGACAGTAATATTATCTGCAAATGTGATGACAAACTTCATGTCGAAGTAACCTGATGGAAGGGTTGAGCCGTCAGCGGGAGTGACGCTTACTATCTCGAGAGTCTTGGGAGCGGCGGGACCCGTCCACTTGATGACGATGCGCTCGTTGAGGTCGCCTGCAGCGTTCTTGACAATGCCGGCAGGTATGATGAGATAATATGCGGCGTCCTGCTCGGGAGTGAATGTCTGGGTGTAGCCGTCGCCGTCGTCCGACCATACGCGTATAGCGTTCTTGCCGGCCATATTTACTTTCCATCCGGCGTCAGAACTTACGATGGCACCTGAAAGTTCGCTGCCTTTGCGCAGGTAAACTTCGGGGTTAGCGTTCACAATAGTAATGTCTGAAGCGAATTCAATCTCGACTTTCATATCGGCGTATTTGCCGAGCACGGTGCCCTCGGCAGGAGTCACATTGACATAAGCGAGCCCGGCATTTTCCGACTCAACAAGTGTGAAGTATGAGTTCCAGCCGGCAGCCTTGTATGAAGTCATGGAGCCTTTGGGTATGTAGCAGGGAGTGGATTCGCTGACGCCGTAGAAGGGAGAGTCGTAGGTCTCATATACATCGTCGATTTCGGGAGCTATGGAACCGAGGCATTTCACCGAGGCGAGTTTGCTATCGTTGTGGAATGCATGGTTATAGATGAGTTTGGCAGACGAAGGGATAGTCACAGAAGTAAGTTCGGAACAGCCGGCAAACACTCCGTCGAGCACATAAGGCATATTTTCCGGCAGGGTGATTTCGGTAAGCTTGGTATCGGCAAAACCCTGCTCTCCGATAAAGGTAAGCGACGAGGGGAAGTTGATTTCGGCGAGGGCAGACTGGCAGAACGCATATGCATCGATTGCAAGAATACCATCGGGAAGAGTTACTTTGCTCACTTCGCTGCCCCAGAACGCGCCGCCGTTGATGCCGACACATTTGGCCGACACGTCGACTGAAGTCATACCCTTCATGGGAACAGCATAGAGAAGTTTGTGTTCGGCATCATAGAGGACACCGTCGACGAGGACAAAGTTCTTGTTGCCGGGTGCCAGATTGATTGATGATATGGAAGTGTGGGCGAATGCTGATGTGCCGATTGTTTCGACAGCGGCAGGAATGGTTATATCGGTAAGAGCCGTATTGAGGAAGCACTCAAGGCCGATTTCTGTCAGTCCGTCGGGCAAGGTGACCGAACTGAGCGAAGAGCACTGCAAGAATGTACCCTTGCCGAGAACTTTCAGCGATGAGGGAAGTTTTACCGATTTCAGCCTCTCGCAATAGTAGAACGCCTTCTCTCCCAGGTCGACGACTGACTCAGGAATAGTGACATCAGTGAGGGCAGTCTTGTAAAATGCCGCACCGCCGATTGTCTTAAGTCCTTCGTGCAAGGTGATTTCATTAAGCTTTTTGCAAGTGAAGAACGCGCTGTAGCCGATTTCCTCGACTGAAGCAGGTATGTCAATTGACGTAATTGCAGTCGACGACAGCGAATAGTCTCCTATTATCTTGAGATTTGCGGGCATATTCAATGAAACCAAGTCGCTGGCGCCGTTGAATGCCGAAGCTTCAAACACCTCAACGGTGTTGGGCAACTCAATCTGTGTGGCAGGCGACCATTTGAACGCATATTCACCGATGGCTGTCACGGTGTAGCTGACACCATTGTTTGTAACAGTCTCTGGAACGGTGAATGACAAGATTTTCGCGCCGGAGCCATCTTTGGAATCCGCCTTGGTAAGCGTCACAGAGTTGTCACCGGTTGTCTCGAACGTGTACGGACCACTTTTGAACGATACTGCCCCGGCCGAAACAGCTACTGCTAAAAATGCACTTAACGGAAGTAATAATCTTTTCATAGGATATTGGACATTGTCGGGAATATAATATTAATCGGCTCTAACCTGCCCGACATTTAAGTTAAAGACGACCTGCTTAGTGTTGTCTATTTATAAATCAGCTTAAAACAAAAGCAAAATTACAAATAAATCCGGACTTTGGCGAACAAAAGTCAAAAAAATATACACAAAATCGCGCAATATGCATATTCAAGCAGACCCTAACAGAGTGTTTTAATATTTGGCGCGCGCGATATTTGACGGATTTAATGAAGCAATGACAAAATAAATTGGTAACTTAGCGCGTTAAATTACAGATGAGAAATCGGCTTTTTACACGGACTTTGGCTGTTGTGGCAACAATCACAGCGATTGCTGCCCTTGCGTCATGCTCGCTCAAGAAGAACACCGCAGCCTCGCGGCAGTATACCGCGTTCATCACCCGCTACAACATCTACTACAACGGCGACACCCATTACAAGGAAACCCTTGACGAGATGGAAAAGAAATATGAGGACGATTATTCGCGCCTGGTATTCACCCATCCCGCCGAAGCCCGTGCCGACAAAGATGCGCCACAGCCGTCAGGCGACTTCACCCGCTCAATCGAGAAAGCACAGAAAGCAATTCAGGTGCGCTCCATAAAAAAGAAACCTGCCAGAAAAGCAGGAAAGGCTTCCGACCCCGGATACAAGGCATGGATGAAACGCGACGAATACAACCCGTTCCTCCACAACGCATGGATGATGATGGGGCGCTCGCAGTTTCTCAACGGCGATTTTCTCGGCGCCGCCTCCACTTTCTTCTACATAACAAAGCATTTCACATGGCTGCCGCAGACCGTGACCGAAGCGAAAATATGGCAGGCACGCAGCTACTGCGCCATCGACTGGCTGTTTGAGGCCGAAATGATACTGACACGCATCAATCCCGACGAGCTTTCCAACAACACGCTCCGCTACCTCTACAATCTGACCTACACCGACTTCTACATCAACTCAAACAAGCCGGAGGAGGCAATTCCATATCTCGTGGAAGCTGTCGGAGCCGCGTCGGGGGCGCAGAAAACGCGTCTCAACTTCCTGCTCGGACAGCTGTACACCCTTGCCGGAGAGAAACAGCTGGCCTACAGGGCGTTTGACAAAGCCGGATCATCGTCGTCGGCATCCTACCGAACGAAATTCAACGCCCGCATCAAGCAGAGCGAAGTTTTTGAAGGCGATGACATCACGTCAGAGGTGAAAGCCCTGCGGCGCATGACCCGATATGACCGCAACAAAGATTACCTCGACCAGATATATTACGCCATAGGCAACCTCTACCTCTCGCGACGCGACACCACCCAGGCCATCGCCAACTACGAAGAGGCCGCCGCGAAATCCACCCGCAACGGCATCGACAAGGCCATGACCATGCTGACGCTGGGCGGACTATATTACGACCTCGGCGACTACGTGAAGGCGCAGCCCTGCTACTCCGAAGCCCTGCCGCAGGTGCCCGACACATATCCCGGCTACAAGGCACTCAAACGTCGCTCCGACTATCTTGACGAACTTGCCGTCTATGCCCAGAATGTCACCCTTCAGGACTCGCTGCTGAAGCTCTCATACATGACACCCGAGGAGCAGACCGCCGTGGCCGAACGACTCATCGCCGAGCTGAAAAAGAAAGAGGACGAAGAAGCCGAACAGGCACGGCGCGAGGAGATGCGTGCCAACCAGGCGGCGCAGGGTGACCCGTTCGGCGGCAACGCGTCATCGCCGACCACATTCACGATGAACAGCGACAACTCATGGTATTTCTACAATCCGTCGACCGTCACCGCCGGCAAGACCGACTTTCAGCGCCGCTGGGGATCACGAAAACTCGAGGATGACTGGCGACGCCGCAACAAAGCCGCCTATGCGTTCGAGACTACTACCGACGACGATGACACCGATGATGACACCGGCGAAGAGACAGACGCCGAGACCGAAGAAAATGTCGACGCCGAAACCACCGAGCGTCAGAACGACCCCCATTACGTCGAATATTACCTGAAGCAGATACCCAAGGACGACCGCGAGCGCATGATTGCCAACGACGTAATCCAGGAGGGTCTCTACAACATGGGCATCATATTGAAAGACAAACTCGAGGACTTCCCGGCCGCACGCTCAGAATTCAACCGCCTGCTCAGCCGCTATCCCGACAACGTATACCGTCTCGACACATACTATAACCTCTACCTGATGGCCGTCAGGCAGGGTGATATCGCCGAAGCCGAACGATGGCGCAACCTCATTGTCAACGACTTCGCCGACTCCCCCTACGGACGCGCCATGCGCGACCCACGCTACATCGACAACCTGCGGCTGATGGATGCCCGTCAGGACGAACTCTACGATGCTGCCTACCAGGCATATCTCGCCAACGACAACGCTGCCGTGCACCGCGCCTACGATGAGATGAGCCGCGATTTCCCGATGAGCAAACTGATGCCGAAGTTCATGTTTATCAACGCCCTGGCTTACGTTACAGAAAACAAGCCGGAACAGTTTAAGGAAGCGCTTACCGAAATGCTCCAGCGCTATCCCGACACCGACCTGACACCCTACGCCGCAGCATATATCAAAGGGCTCGACGCCGGGCGGAAACTCAATGCCGGAAGCTCCAATATGCGCGGCATGCTCTGGGAGACCCGTCTGGGCGACAATACCGAAGCTGCCGACTCCGACAATCCGCTTGAATTCGACCTCAACCCTGACGAAGAGCAGCTCTTCATACTCCTCTATCCCACCGACCGCGTGGCGCCCAACCAGCTGCTTTACGACATAGCCCGCCACAACTTCACCTCGTTTGTTGTCAAGGACTTTGATCTCGAGCAGATGAATTTCGGCCGCCTCGGCCTGTTGATAATCAAGCCGTTTGCCAACGTTGCTGAAGTCAACCACTACCGCAGCGTGCTGCAGGCCGACGCCGCCCTGCAACTGCCCGCCGAAGTGCGGCCCGTAGTCATAAGCGCCCGCAACTTCGACACCCTGCTCCATGGCGGTGGCTCCTTTGAAGATTATTTCCGCTATGTCGAGGACAAGACCTACCGCGACACGGAGGAGCGCGTGCTCCCGCCCGAATTTTTCGGCCCCTCTGAAGGCATGCCCGAAGAGCCGGCGCAATCGGAGCCGGACACTCAGAATGCTCCGACCGATCCGACCAGTCCGACGGGTCAGACAGGTCCGACGAGTCCGACCGAGAGCAAGCCGGCAACCACGCCCCCGGCTCCCGCTCCGACACCGCCGCCTGCGCCTGCGAAGCCGTCACTGCCCGAATATCCCGCAGGCTCCGAAGGTGATGACGACCCGCTACTCGACTGATTACGCTAACCTCTAACCCGCTACTCAAATGAGCGCAAACCGAATACTCTGGGCTGATGACGAAATCGACCTCCTCAAGCCCCACATAATGTTTCTCAAAGCCAAGGGCTATGATCTTGTCACGGTCAACAACGGCCGTGATGCTCTCGAACTTGCGCAGAGCGAGCATTTCGACCTCATCATTCTCGACGAGAACATGCCCGGCCTGACCGGACTCGAGACCCTGCAGCGCATAAAGCAGTCGGCGCCCACCACACCGGTGATAATGATAACGAAAAGCGAGGAGGAAAACATCATGGACCAGGCCGTCGGCAACAACATCGCCGACTACCTCATAAAGCCCGTCAACCCCAACCAGATATTACTGTCGATAAAGAAAAACCTCCACTCCGAGCGCCTTGTGTCGGAGCAGGCTTCGACCGACTACCGCCAGGAATTCGCCAATATCGCCGACATGATATCACGCGCCGACACTCTCGACGACTGGATGCGCCTCTATGAGAAACTTACATTCTGGGAGATGAAACTCGCATCGGCCGACACGGCGATGGATTCAATGCTCGAGATGCAGAAGGAAGAAGCCAACACCGAATTCTACAAATTCGTAAAACGCAACTACGAGGACTGGCTGTCGGGCGACGACCGCCCCGCCATGTCCGACACCATATTCCGGCGCAGCGTGTTCCCGATGCTCGACAACGGCGAAAAGCTGTTTTTCGTGCTCGTCGACAACTTCCGCCTCGACCAGTGGCAGATTGTAAAGCCTCTGCTGGCCGACACCTTCACATTCGAGGAAAAACTCTACACATCAATCCTGCCCACGGCCACTCAATATGCCCGCAACGCCATCTTCTCCGGCCTTATGCCCGAGCAGATAGCGCGGCTGTTTCCCGACCTGTGGGTCGACGAAGAGGAAGAGGAGGGGAAAAACCTCAACGAGGCTCCGCTGATTACCACCCAGTTCGAGCGTTTCCGCCGGCAATGCCGTTTCTCCTACAACAAGCTCAACGACTCGTCGGCCTGCGAACGCCTTATACGCGAATTCAACAACCTGCTTGCCAACGACCTCAACGTCATCGTGGTCAACTTCATCGACATGCTGTCGCATGCGCGCACCGAGTCGAAGATGATACGCGAACTTGCCTCAAACAACGCCGCCTACCGGTCGATCACCGAGTCATGGTTCCGCCACTCCAACATCATCGACCTCTTCAGGCTGATAGCGTCAAAAGGCTACAGGATAATCCTTACCACCGACCACGGCACAATCCGCGTCCAAAACCCCATCAAGGTCATCGGCGACAAAAACACCAACACCAACCTGCGGTATAAAGTAGGCAAAAACCTCGACTACAACCACAAACAGGTATATGAGATAAAGCGTCCCGAGCGCTACGGCCTGCCCTCGCCCAACGTGTCGTCGACCTATATCTTCGCCGGCAAACGCGACTTCTTCGCCTACCCCAACAATTACAACTACTACGTGCAGTATTACACCGGCACATTCCAGCACGGAGGCATATCGATGGAGGAAATGCTCATACCGATAATCACCCTCACCCCGCGTTAAAGAACATAATTTCCCTGAATATAAAACCTCAACAGCAATGAAAACAATAACAATCCCTACACTTGAAAATATCGACGAGGCCGCACGCAGTTTCATCGAACTCATGGGCGACCGCACAGTGTTCGCGTTCTACGGCGACATGGGCGCCGGAAAGACCACATTCATCAACGCGCTGTCACGCGCGCTCGGCGTGGAGGAAGATGCCACAGGCTCCCCCTCTTTTGCCATCGTCAACGAATACCGCTCCGACACCACCGCCGAACTCATCTACCACTTCGACCTCTACCGTCTCGAAAGCGTGGAAGAGGCTCTTGACCTCGGCGTGGAGGATTATTTCGACTCCGGAGCGCTCTGTCTTATCGAATGGCCCGAACGCATCGACGATATCCTTCCCGACGACACTGTAAAAGTAACCGTAAGCGTCACCCCTGACGGACAGCGCACCCTCACCGTGGAAGAATAGGAGATTGGTGACGGGGATGTCACTACATTTTTGAACGACACCGTCCCGATTTGGCATAGATTTCCACAAATAGACCGAACACTTTATGGACATAATCGAACTTGAAGAAACAGCGTCGACCAACACCATGCTGCGTCAGATGCCCGACGCTCCCCACGCCACAGTCTTATCGGCGAAGCGCCAGTCGGCCGGACGCGGACAGCGCGGCAACACATGGGAAGCCGAGCCCGGAGCCAACCTGACATTCTCAATCCTGGTGCGCCCGCAGTCAATACCTCCGGCAAAGCAGATGGCAATATCGCGCGCCGTGGCGCTCGCCATAGTGCGTTGGCTCGACCGCTATCTGCCCGACGGCACGGAGGCTTCCGTAAAGTGGCCCAACGACATATATGTCGGCGACAGCAAGATATGCGGCATACTGATCGAGCACGTGCTGACATCAGGACGCATCGAGCGCACAGTCATAGGAGCCGGCATCAACATCAACCAGAAGGAATTCCGCTCCGATGCCCCAAACCCCGTGTCACTGACACAGCTGACCGGACAGACATATCCTCTCGACGTCATGCTGCGCGAAGTGGCCGCCGACATCATCAACCTCGTCGAAGCCGAAGACCGCGCCGGCGGCAACCTCACCCAAGCCGACTACATGGCGCGGCTGTGGCGACGCAAAGGGCTCCACCCCTATCGCGACACGACAGGCGAGTTCATGGCAAGCATAGCCGACGTGGCGCCCGACGGCACTCTCACCCTCCGGCTATCCGACAGCACCCTCCGCACCTACGCCTTCAAAGAAGTCTCCGCAATCCTGTAATCTCAAAAATAACCGAACCAAAATGCGTATTGATATACTTACCGTGTTGCCCGAAATGTTTGAGTCGCCTCTGAGCTGCTCCATACTCAAACGCGCCCGGCAGAAAGGGCTCGTCGAATTCGGCATACACAACCTCCGCGACTACTCGACCAACAAACACCGTAAAGTCGACGACTATCCTTTCGGCGGCGAAGCCGGCATGGTGATGCAGATCGAGCCTATCGACCGCTGCATCGCCGCCCTCAAAGCCGAGCGCGACTACGACGAAGTGATATTCACCTCGCCCGACGGCGACCTTTTCGACCAGCCTACGGCCAACTCGATGTCGATGCTCGAAAACATCATCATACTCTGCGGCCACTACAAAGGCATCGACTACCGCATACGCGAACACCTCATCACCCGCGAGATCTCGGTCGGCGACTACGTGCTCACCGGAGGCGAGCTACCCGCAATAATCATCTCCGACGCCATCGTGCGCCTCATTCCCGGCGCCATCGGCGACGAACAGAGCGCCCTTAGCGACTCGTTTCAGGACAATCTGCTTGCCCCGCCCGTCTACACCCGCCCCGCCGACTACAACGGCTGGCGCGTGCCCGACATCCTCCTCTCAGGCCACGAAGCCCGCATCAGCGAATGGCGCCACGAGCAAGCCCTCGAACGCACCCGCCGCCTCCGCCCCGACCTGCTGAAATAACCCACTCCTCACCCACGGGAGCGAGACGCTCCCATACCTGCTTCCGTAGAGAGGATTTTGTTTAAATTATGTTAAAACGCAGAATTTTTATTTAAAGAATTATGTTTTATAACATAAAAACACTACCTTTGCATCAGTTTTTCATGGTATTAGATTTAAGGTAAGAAGATTATTCGTCGAGACGACGAGTAATTTTTTTTTGCAATAAATTCTAATTTCGTAAATTTGTATCTCTCAGACTGTCGGACATGTGAATTTCAGCCGCGCGACAGTTTTTTAAAAACTATCGGAAGCTCCTTGGCGTTGAACTTCTGACATAGTTCCAACAATAAAAACAGTAACATTATGGAAACAACCCGTCAAGCCAAAATATCGCGACTCCTCCAGAAGGAGCTCAGCGAAATATTCCGTCAGCAGACATCAAAGACCCACGGAGTGATTGTATCGGTAAGCAACGTGCGCGTCACCCCCGACCTGAGCCTCGCAAGAGCATATCTGTCGGTTTTCCCCTCGGAAAAAGGGAAGGAAATACTCGACAGCATCAACCACTCTGCCAAGACCATACGCTACGAATTGGCTCAGAAAGTGCGTTTTCAGCTGCGCAAGACTCCCGAACTGTCATTCTACCTCGATGACTCGCTCGACTACATAGAGCGCATCGACAGCCTGCTCAAAAAGGAGGAATAAACGCAACTGCACATCTTGAGCCGCCGGTCATTATCCATACGTATCGCGCTGCGCTACCTCTTCTCACGCAAGAGCCACGCCGCCGTCAACGTGCTGTCGTATATATCGATGGCAGGTGTCGCCATAGCCGCCACGGCAATGGTGATAGTGCTGTCGGTGTTCAATGGTTTCACCGATTTCACCGCCGGCAAGCTTTCGCGCTTCAGCGCGCCGCTCGTCGTGACCCCGGTCTCTGGCAAGACGATTGCCGATGCCGACTCTCTTGCCCGCGTGATAGCGTCGGCCAACGGAGTCGCCGCTGCGACGCCTGCCGTGACCGAACGCGCTTTCGCCATATCAGGCGACCGTCAGATGCCGCTCGTCATCTGCGGCATCGACCCTGACGGCGTTACGGCACAGTCGTTGCCCGGCATGACAATCGACGGCTATCCTATGCTCGTATATGACAGCGAAAATGGCCCCACTACGGCCATATCGTCGGTCGGTGTCGCCAATACCCTCCGTGCATTCCCGTCCGTCCCTGTCGATGTGAGCATCTACGAGCCGCGGCGGCATTCGCGCGTCAATCCCGCAAATCCGCTCGCCGCGTTCCGCTGCGACACGGTGGTCATCACTGCCGTCTACCGCATCGACCAGAACGAATATGACAACGACTATATTTTCGTGCCCCTGCAGTTCGCCCGCAATCTGCTCGGCTACACTACGGAAGCCACGTCAATAGAAATAGATGTGGCGCGTGACGGCGACATCGCCTCTGTGCACGACCGCCTCCGCGACATGCTCGGCGACGGCTACAGCGTGGCCGACCGCATCGAGCAGCAGAGCGACGCGTTCCGCATGATCAATGTCGAGAAGTGGATTACACTTGTAATGCTGACATTCATTCTCGCTGTGGCCACATTCAATGTGCTGGCGATAATGTCGATAATGATTATCGAGAAGCGCGGCAACAGCGCGGTGCTTGCATCGCTCGGAGCCACGCAGTCTGCCATATCAGGCATATTCGGATGGCTCGCCATGCTGATCACAACCATAGGCGGCATCGCCGGCATCATGGCAGGTGTCGTGCTGTCGTTGTTGCAGCAGTGGTCCGGATTCATAAAGCTCGGGGCAGACGACCCTTCGCAGCTCTCTATCGACGCCTATCCTGTCAGCGTGGCGGCCGGCGACATTGCGATAGTGGCAGCCGTAATCTTCGGCATAGGCTTCGTCACAGCGCTTGTCACGCGCTTCTTTCTGCGCGATAAAGCCACGCGTTAAGAAACTGTTTAAATTCATATCACTTTGCCTTTGAATTACAGTATAAGTTTAATATTGCTGTGAGGGAGTTACACAACTCAGAGGACTGCCGCCAAAAAGTAAGGACACCCTCAAGACAAAGCGGGAATTATTATATTGTCATGTACTGCCATTCCGGCTTGAACCGGTCTGTCTCTCTGCGGCAATTAGACCGTAGAGGAGCGGGTCGATGAGGCGCAGCGGAGTCATCACAAAGTCACGCAGCAGTGCGCGGGGGTGGGGCAATGTCAGCTCCGGAGTGTCGGATATGACGAGCGCGCTTCGGCCTATGGCTGCGTCTGTGACTGCGCAGGCTATTATGTCGATGTCAATGATGCGGTCGATATAGGCGCCCGCAGAGTCACGATGAGAGGCTGTCGAGATGGATTTCTCCACACGCTGCACGGCCACAAGCAATGCCTCGGGAGAAAGCTCTGTGTCGAAGCTCATGCCGGCGTTGAGAAAGCCGTTGCCTGAGTCGTAGCCCCACGGCTCCGACTCCACCGTGTCTGACACTTTTACCGACGAATATACGCAGGCGAGCTGCCGCAATGATGCGACAGCCCGCCTTATATTTTCCTCGCGGTCTCCGAGGTTACTTCCTATGTTGAGATGCACGTGAAGCACAACGCACCGCTTCGGGGATATTGCTTTAGAGCGAACGGTTTACTTCGACTTCCACAAAGCCTTCGATAAGGTCGCCCACCTTCAGGTCGTTGTAGCCCGCGATAGAGATACCGCAGTCGTAGCCCGACACAACCTCCTTGACATCGTCTTTGAAGCGCTTGAGTGAACCGAGGTCGCCGGTGTAGCGCACGATACCGTCGCGGATGAGACGAACCTTGCAGCCACGCTTGATGCGACCCTCGCGCACGAGAGCGCCGGCGATTGTTCCCACTTTTGATATGTGGTAGGTCTCCATGACTTCTGCCGTACCGGTGACTTCCTCCTTGATTTCGGGGGCAAGCATGCCGGCCATAGCGTCTTTGACCTCCTCGATGGCCTGGTAGATGACTGAGTAGAGGCGCACCTCCACACCTTCACGCTCTGCGGCACGGCGCGCAGCCTGCGACGGGCGCACCTGGAAACCGATGATGATGGCATCGGAAGCAGCGGCCAGTGTGACATCGCTCTCTGAAATCTCGCCGACTGCCTTGTGGAGCACATTGACCTGAATCTCGTCGGTCGAAAGCTTGATGAGTGAGTCGGAAAGCGCTTCGATGGAGCCGTCGACGTCGCCCTTGACGATGATGTTGAGCTCCTGGAAGTTGCCGATTGCACGGCGGCGTCCGATATCCTCGAGGGTAAGTATCTTCTTGGTGCGGAGACCGAGCTCACGCTGCAGCTGCTCGCGCTTGTTGGCAATCTCGCGCGCTTCCTGCTCCGACTCAAGCACATTGAATGTGTCGCCGGCCGTTGGCGCGCCGTTCAGACCGAGTATGAGCGCCGGCTCAGCGGGGCCAGCCTCGGTGATGCGCTGGTTGCGCTCGTTGAACATCGCCTTGATCTTACCGAAGTGAGTGCCGGCGAGAATGATGTCGCCCACACGGAGCGTACCGTTCTGCACGAGCACCGTAGCCACATATCCGCGGCCTTTGTCGAGCGACGACTCGATGATTGAGCCGACAGCGTTGCGGTTGGGATTGGCGCGCAGTTCGAGCATTTCGGCTTCGAGAAGCACCTTCTCCATTAGTTCCTCCACGCCGAGGCCTTTCTTGGCCGAGATGTCCTGCGACTGATATTTTCCGCCCCATTCCTCCACGAGGTAGTTCATTCCGGCAAGCTCTTCCTTGATTTTGTCGGGATTTGCAGTGGGCTTGTCTATCTTGTTGATGGCAAAGACGATGGGCACACCGGCAGCCGAAGCGTGGTTGATTGCCTCGACGGTCTGCGGCATGACGTTGTCGTCGGCAGCCACGATGATGATACAGAGGTCGGTGACCTTCGCACCGCGGGCACGCATCGCCGTAAACGCTTCGTGACCGGGAGTGTCGAGGAATGTGATGTGGCGTCCGTCCTTGAGAGTGACGTTGTAGGCGCCGATATGCTGGGTGATGCCGCCGGCCTCGCCTGCGATGACGTTGGCCGAACGGATATAGTCGAGAAGTGAAGTCTTACCGTGGTCTACGTGACCCATGACGGTGACAATCGGCGGACGCGACATGAGGTCATCCTCGGTGTCCTCCTCCTGCTGGATTGCTTCTACCACCTCGGCCGATACATATTCGGTCTTGAAGCCGAACTCCTCGGCCACGATATTGATAGTCTCCGCGTCGAGACGCTGGTTGATCGACACCATCACACCGATGTTCATGCAGGTTGCGATGACCTGGTTGATGGGCACATCCATCATTGAAGCGAGGTCGTTGGCGGTGACAAACTCGGTGAGTTTGAGCGTACGGCTCTCCATGTCGGCCATTTCGGCGGCTTCGCGTTCGCGGTTGGCGAATGCCTCGCGTTTCTCCTTACGCCACTTCGCGGCTTTTTTCTGACCCTTGTCTTTCGAGGTGAGGCGTGCGAGCGTCTCTTTCACCTGCTTCTGCACATCTTCCTCGTTGATTTCGACATGCTGCTGGCGCTTGTTGTTCTTGCCTGCGCCTTTGTCGCGGCGCTGCTGATTGCCGGCATTGTCGCGCTGCGACTGTCCGGCGGGACGCTGACCCTGGCCTCCGCCCTGGGGCTGTATTTTCTCTATATCGATTTTCTCCTTGCCTATGCGGCGGCGCTTCTTGCGCTCTGCCGAGCCTTGCGCCGAGCCGGGAGCACCTGCTGCCGAAGCGGCGCGCTGGTTGCGCTCGTTGCGGCGCTCTTCCTTGCTCTTCTTTTTGGGACGGGTCGACTGATTGAGCGTAGAGAGGTCGATTTTGCCGATGACATTTACCTTGGGGGCATCGGCATGCGTGCCGAGGGTGAATATCTCCTCTTCTTTTTTCTCCACCGCGGGCTTGGTCTCGGCCACAGCCGGTTTTACGGGAGCCGGTTCCTCTTTTTTCACCTGAGGAGCTTCGGCCTTGGGAGCTTCCACCGGCTTGACTTCCGTTTTTATCTCCACAACAGGCACCGGTTTTTCAGCCACGGCAGGCTTCGGTTCGCTGACAGGAGCAGCGGGAGCCGGAGCAGCGGGCTTTTCGACCTTGACTTCAGGTGCGGGAGCGGGCTTGGGAGCGGGCTCTGCCACAACCGGCGCCGGTTTTTCGACCGGAGCGGGGCGCTCGGCCTTGGGCGCTTCAGTGGCGGCGGGTTTCTTCACGACATTGCCGTGTGCGTCGATTTCCACCTTTCCGATTACCTTCGGCCCTGACACGACTGTATCGACATGCTGCGGCTGCGGTTTCTTCTCCACTGTTGTTTCTTTTTCTTTATTATTTGACAAGAAGGCTGTTTTGTTCGCTTTGCGGGCACCGTCAGTATCAAATTCGTCGATTAAGAGGTCAACGATATTGTCCTCAATACGCGTATTGGGGTTATCGTCAATCTCGATATTTTTCTTGCGCAGAAATTCAACGGCGGTCGACACCGCGATGTTGAGGTCTTTTGCTATTTTACTAATTCTTGTTCTTGCCATTTATAAAGTTTAAAAATTAGGAGTAAAACTAAAGGAGAGAATAGTCGGAAACGTGCTTGTTGAGCGTCACTCGGCGTCGTTTTCAAACTCGGCCTTAAGGATTTCGAGCACCTGGTCGACGGTTACATCCTCGAGGTCGGTCTTGTCGATGATTTCCTGACGCGGGGCGTTGAGCACGCTCTTGGCTGTGACCCAGCCGTTGTCTTTGAGTGTATCGATAACCCAGCCGTCGATGTCGTTTTTGAACTCGTCGAGATAAACGTCGTCATCGTAGGTCTCTTCCGTGTCACGGTAAACGTCGATGATGTAGCCGGTGAGCTTTGAGGCGAGCTTGATGTTCAGACCGCCTTTACCGATTGCGAGCGACACCTCTTCGGAGCGGAGGAACACTTCAGCCTTGCGGTTTTCCTCGTCGAGCACAATCGATGAGATTTTGGCGGGGCTGAGAGCGCGCTGAATGAAGAGTGACGGATTGGAGGTGTAGTTGATGACGTCGATATTTTCGTTGCGGAGCTCACGGACAATGCCGTGGATACGCGAGCCTTTGACGCCGACGCATGCGCCTACGGGGTCGATGCGGTCGTCGTAGCTCTCGACGGCAATCTTGGCGCGCTCGCCCGGTATGCGGGCCACGGCGCGTATATTGATCAGGCCGTCGTGTATTTCGGGCACTTCAAGCTCGAAGAGACGGCGCAGGAAGTTTTCGCTTGTGCGCGATACGGTGATCTTGGGGTTGTTGTTCTTGTTGTCGACTTTCGACACGACGGCGCGAATTGTCTCGCCTTTGCGGAAGAAGTCACCGGGTATCGACTCTGACTTGGGGAGCAGGAGCTCGTTTTTGTCATCGTCGAGGAGAAGGGTCTCGCGCGACCATGTCTGGTAAACCTCGCCGGTGACGAGTTCACCCTCAAGGTCTTTGAATTTGTTGTAGACGGCCTCTTTCTGGAGCTCGAGAATTTTCGACTGCAAGGTCTGACGCAGGTTGAGAATGGCGCGGCGGCCGAATGCGGCGAAAATAATCTCTTTGGTGTGCTCCTCGCCTATTTCCACTTCGGGGTCATTGTCGGCGCGGGCGTCGGAAAGCGAAATCTGGAGGTTGGGATTTTCGACAGTGCCGTCTTCGACTACTTCAAGATTCTGGAATATCTGCACGTCGCCCTTGTCGGGGTTCATGATGACGTCGAAGTTTTCATCTGTGCCGAACTGCTTTGAGAGCACGCTGCGGAACGACTCTTCAAGCACACGTATCATGGTTGACTTGTCGATGTTTTTCAAATCCTTGAATTCGGCAAAACGCTCGACCATATTTTCTGATTCCTCTTTCTTAGCCATAGTAATGAGTTTTCGGTTGGGGGAATTGTTATTATTTTTATATGAAGCGGGGCAAAGGCGCCGTGGCGCGGATTGCCCGAAATGATTATTTGAAACTGATGACGTATCTGGCGGTCTTTACATTATCGAAAGCTATGACCGAGGGCACCATCTCCACTACAGGACGCTTGGCGCCTTCATGCCTGACCTTTGTCGGCACCTCGACGGTGAAATCGTCGGCGCCGACGGCAGCCAGCGTACCGGTGTGCTTGCGGCCGTCGCGGGTGACGACCTCCACCTCGTTGCCGAGGTTTTTCATATACTGAGCCTTGACCTTGAAGGGCGATGTCAGTCCGGCCGAGCCGACCTCAAGCTCATAGTCTTCGGCGTCACGGTCAAATTCGGCCTCAATTCTGCGGGTTATCGCGGCGCAGGCGTCGATATCCATCCCTGTCTCCGAATCGAGCTCGATGACTATGCGGTTGTCAGCGCTTATTCTGATGTCGACAAGAAACATGTCGGTGCCTTTTATGGCATCTTCGACCACTTCTGTCAATCTGGCTTTGTCTATCATATAATTATTGTAAATTTAAATATACCAACAAAATGGAGGAAGCTCCTGCCTCCTCCACTCATGCTTCTGCAAATTTAGCTATTTTGCACCAATTATATGTATAAGCAGAGCATCAATTATATTTATTTAACATATAATATTAAAACATTTATCTTATTTAACCAAATTGCGCTCGTTTTTGACATTTAGTTTTGACATTTGTCAATTAAACATTATCTTTGTCTTTAGCATTATATATAACAGAAGCAGAGACAGGAAAACGACAGATGAGAATAGTGATACAGCGCGTGACGCAGGCATCGGTTAGCGTCGAGCCCGACTATGTCAGAAGCATCGGCAAGGGGCTCATGATACTCGTGGGCGTAGAGCGCGGCGACACCGCCGATGACATAGAGTATGCCGCACGCAAAACCGCCATGCTGCGCGTATTCAACGACGAGGCCGGAGTGATGAACCGCTCAGTGACCGAGATCGACGGCGAACTGCTGGCCATCAGCCAGTTCACCCTGCTGGCATCGACCCGCAAAGGCAACCGGCCGAGCTATCTGCGGTCAGCCGGCGGCGACGAAGCCCGCGACCTCTACGAGGCATACTGCCGACGCCTTGCCGAGCTCGCAGGCCGCGAGGTGAAACAAGGCATATTCGGCGCCGACATGGCAGTTGAGCTCATCAACGACGGCCCTGTGACAATAATCATAGACTCAAGACTCTGCGAATGAACACCAACGAAGAAATATCACTATCGCGCCTGCAACAGATTGTCGACGACTGGATTACCGGCATCGGACACGGCTACTTCTCGCCGCTCACCAACATGGCGGTGCTCGCTGAAGAGACCGGCGAGGTGGCCCGGCAGATGTCGCGGCTCTATGGCGACCAGACATTCAAGGCCGGAGAGACACCCGACCTTGCCGACGAACTCGCCGACGTGATATGGGTGGTGGCCGCCATCGCCAACCAGACGGGAGTCGACCTCACCGAAGCGATGAGACGCAATCTGGTGAAGAAAACCACACGCGACCTGCACCGCCACGAACACCGCAAAACAACTTCGGGAACAACAGACAATTGCGATCAAAACTGAATATTAATATAAAACACTGAAATCATGACAGACAAACACCTTGAAGCAATAGCTTCGTTCGCCCCCATAGGCGACGACAACGCCGTGAAAAAGGCCGTAGAGAAAATCCTCGCCGAGCATTTCGCCGAAAACAACAACACCGAAGTGTATAAATTCCTCTTCAACACCATCGACCTCACCACACTCAAGTCGACCGACTCTCCCCGCTCTGTAGCCGACTTCACCGAACGCGTCAACGCATTCGACGAAGAGTACCCCGAGCTCAAGAACGTGGCCGCGATATGCGTATATCCCAACTTCGCGCAGGTAGTGCGCACGGTGCTCGACGTCAGCTCCGTGAACGTGGCTTGCGTGGCAGGCGGATTTCCATCGTCACAGACCTTCCCCGAAGTGAAGATCGCCGAGACAGCTCTCGCCGTGGAAGGTGGCGCCGATGAAATCGACATCGTGCTCAACGTAGGCAATTTCCTCGACGGAGACTACGAGGAAGTGTGCGATGAAATCTCCGAAATCAAACATTCATGCCGCGGCGCCCACCTCAAGGTCATAATCGAGAGCGGCGCGTTGAAATCGGCAGAAAACATACAGAAAGCCTCGATTCTCTCGATGTATTCCGGAGCCGACTTCCTCAAGACCTCCACAGGCAAGGAATATCCCGGCGCATCGCTCGAAGCTGCCTACGTAATGGCAAAATGCATCAAGGAGTATCATGAAAAGACAGGCATAATGATAGGTTTCAAGGCCGCCGGCGGCGTCGCCACCACCGAAGACGCAGTGAAATATTACACCGTCATCAAGGAAGTGCTCGGCGAAGAATGGCTCAACAACGAATATTTCCGCCTCGGCGCATCTCGCCTGGCCAACAACCTCCTTGGCGACATCCTCGGCAAGGAAATCAAATTCTTCTGATTGAAACAGACATATTTAAGCATAAAGCCACGGAGTGACATCACTCCGTGGCTTTATGCTTAAATATCGACGCCGATGATGCGGGACTCCGCGCACAGACCAATATTTTGCCGTGGTTTCCAAGAAACTGTTTAAAATTCATATCACTTTGCTTTTGAGAGTCTTGTCGGTGTCTTTTTGTTTATCCTTCTGTCACGTAGCTACGGCTACGCCCCCTCAACACAAACAAAAATCAATCCGACAATCCTTCTCAAAATCCGTATCATATAAATTTAAACAGTTTCTAAAACTTACTTAAAAAGAAGCCGGAAGATACAGTATTTGATAAAAATACGGAATTTTTCATTAATTTCGCAAAACGTTTGGCCGAAAAGCCATCGATTACAAGTAACTTTCTAAATTATCATATCTCAACCGATGGAAGAAAATTCGAATATCAAGATAGGTATCACGCACGGCGACATCAACGGCATAGGCTATGAGGTGATACTCAAAATGCTCGACGACAACCGCATTCTCGAGCTCTGCACACCCATAATCTACGGCTCGGCGAAAATCGCGTCGTTCTACCGCAAGGCGCTCGGCATGCCGCAGCAGCAGATCAACCAGATCAAAGACGCATCAGAAGCCCGCGACGGAGCAATCAACATAATCAACGTCGTAGGCGAGGACTGCAAGGTAGAGCCCGGACAGAACACCCGTGAAGCCGGCGCCGCAGCATTCGCAGCCCTGGAAAAAGCGGTTACCGACGTGCGCGGCGACAAACTCGACGCCATCGTCACCGCCCCCATCAACAAAGACAACATACAAAGCGACCTGTTCACATTTCCCGGCCACACCGAATATCTCGAAGCCTCGGTCGGAGGCAAAGCGCTCATGGTGCTCTTCAACCGCGATGTGCGCGTGGCTCTGGTCACCACCCATCTGCCCATAAGCAAGATATCGGAAAACATCACCGCCGAACGCATCGTGGAGAAACTTAAGATATTCCGCGACTCACTGCGCAGCGACTTCGCCATTGTACGTCCGCGCATAGCCGTCCTCTCACTCAATCCGCATGCCGGCGAAAACGGCCTGCTCGGCACCGAAGAGCAGGAGGTAATCATTCCCGCCATCAAGACAGCACAGGAGCAAGGAGTGTCGTGCTACGGGCCGTATGCCGCCGACGGATTTTTCGGATCGGGACAGTTCAAGCATTTCGACGGCATTCTCGCCATGTATCACGACCAGGGACTCGCCCCGTTCAAGACAATGGCAATGGACAGCGGCGTCAACTTCACCGCCGGACTCCCGATTGTGCGCACATCGCCCGACCACGGCACCGGCTATGACATCGCCGGCCAGGGCAAAGCCTCGGAACAGTCGATGCGCGAGGCCCTCTACGCCGCCATCGACATAGCCCGCAACCGCGAGCGTCACAACGAAATGACAGCCAATCCGCTGCGCCGCCAATACTTCGACAAGTCAAAGGACAACGTAGTGCTCGATCTCACCAAAGAATAATCAGGCTGGAAACCGGATTTCAGCGCCGCGAATATGTTAAAAATATTAAAAAGAAAAAAGCCTGAGCCAATATTGGTTTATTTCGATAATATTTGTATATTTGCAGGCTGAAAAACTGCCCCTGAGGGGGTTGCGGCATGGAAAAACAATGTAACTGAGAGGAGGTGACACGTCCTATCAGTTACGCATGCTATTTTTAGGAAATAATTAATAACCAGTTAAATATAACAAATCAACACATGCAAAGCAAAGGAACTTTAGGGAGTATTATCGCCGGAGTCATTGCTATTTTTCTGGTGCTGATCTGCTTGTTCTACCTCTCGTTTACGCTCGTCCAGAGCCACCACGAAGGCAAGGCAGAGGAGTATGCAGCAAAAATAGCCGGTTCTGAAGAGAAAGATCCCAGATTATTCGCTGAAAGCAAAAAGCTGTACCTTGATTCAATCAAGAACGAGAGCGTATGGCTCGGCTACACCTACAGCGATGTGCAGAAATGGGGCATCGGCCTCGGTCTTGACCTTAAAGGCGGTATGAGCGTAATCCTTCAGGTATCGCTCCACGACCTCATCACCTCCATGAAAGACGGCGCTCCCGACGAAGACTTCAACAAAGCGCTCGCAATCGCCGACAATGCCCAGAAAGAATGGATTGACGGCAACGGTCCGGAAATAGACTACGTAGCGATGTTCTACGACGAATACAAGAAGCTGGCACCCAACGCCAACCTCAGCAAGGTATTCGCAGTCGAAGGCATCAAGGCCAACTCAAGCCGCAACGAAGTGATCTCAGCCCTCAAGAAAGAGGTTAAAGACCGTGTCGACAACTCGGCCACCAACGTGCTTCGCTCGCGTATCGACGCCTACGGTGTCGTGTCACCCAATATCCAGGTGCTTCAGGGCAAAGACGGCCAGATACTTCTCGAGCTTCCCGGCGTAAAAGACAAGGACGACATGCTCGACCTGCTCCAGCGTCAGGCCAAGCTTCAGTTCTTTGCATCATACAAAGATGAGTTCAACTCGACAGTGCGCAACGCCCTGAGCCGCATCGACGATGCAGCCGGCAAGCAGATCAGCGGTCTGTCGAAAAACCTTATCTACAAGCAGGACGCCCGCGGCCGCGTCACCGACGAAGTGGCAGCCGTAGAGCAAGGTCTGCACTTCGCCAACCCCGTGGTGGGCTATTACCTTCCCAAGGATACCGCCACTGTAGGCAAGATACTCCGCGGAGCTGAATACGCACAGTTCCGTCCCGACGGAATCCAGTTCCGCTGGGCCAACAAACCCGAAAAATTCAACAAAGCTGAATATTATGCCCTCTACGCGCTCAAGTCAAACAAAGGACTTCCCGCAATGAACGGCGACCATGTGGTCAACGCACGCGCCGACTTCGACGGCAACCGCAACATGCAGGTAGTGTCGATGGGCATGGACAGCGAAGGCGCCAAGGAATGGGCACGCGTGACCGGCGACAACATCGGCTGGCCCGTAGCCATCGTTCTTGACGACAAAGTGTATTCAGCACCCCGCGTCAACGACAAGATTACCGGCGGAAGCTCTGAAATCTCCGGCAACTTCGACGTGCAGGAGGCCCAGAACCTCGCCAACGTGCTCAAGAGCGGCAAGATGACCGCACGCGTAGATCCCATCCAGACCGAGGTGATCGGTCCGTCGCTCGGCAAGGTAGCCATCGACAAGGGCATCGTATCGTTTGTCGTGGCACTCGTGCTCCTGATGATACTGATGATAAGCTACTACGGCGTTATCCCCGGACTTGTGGCCAACTTCGGTCTTATCCTCAACCTCTTCTTCACATTCGGTATCCTCGCCTCGTTCCAGGCAGTGCTGACGCTCTCGGGTATCGCCGGTATCGTGCTCGCCCTCGGTATGGCAGTCGACGCCAACGTGCTTATCTTCGAGCGCACTAAAGAAGAGCTCCGCGCAGGCAAGAACGCCCGCACCGCTATCGCCGACGGTTATTCAAACGCCTTCTCGGCCATCTTCGACTCCAACCTGACATCAATCATCACCGGTGTGATCCTGCTGATGTATGGCACCGGCCCCATCAAGGGCTTCGCCACCACCCTCATCATCGGTATCGCCTGCTCATTCTTCACCGCAGTATATCTGACCCGCATCGTGTTTATCCTCGGAGCGAAGAAGAAATGCTTCGAGCGCCTGACTTTCACCACCGCCCTGTCACGCAAGATGTTTGACAACACCAATGTCAACTTCCTCGGCAAGCGCAAAGTCAGCTTCCTCGTCGTAGGCATCATGATTGCAGTGGTATTGATTTCATTCTTCACCCGCGGTCTCAACCAGGGCATCGACTTCTCGGGCGGCCGCAACTATGTGGTGATGCTCGACAAGATCGCTGACAACGAGACACCCGACGTGCTCCAGCAGCGCATCGCCCCCGCCTTTGAAGGCGCACAGGTGTCGGTTATCAAGATCGAAGGCAACAACCAGGTGCGTATCTCTACCAACTACAAGATTGCAGAGCCCGACTCAGTGGCAGAAAATGAAATCGTAGGCAAGCTCTACACCGCACTCCAGCCCAACATGAGAGAGGGCATGAGCCTGCGCGACTTCACCACCACTGACCAGAGCCAAGGTATAGTATCGTCGCAGAAAGTAGGCCCGACCGTGGCCGACGACATGCGCAAGGATGCATACATAGCCGTGACACTTTCGCTCATCGCAATGTTCATCTACATCCTTATCCGTTTCCGCAACGTGGCATTCTCACTCGGTGCGTTGGCAGCTGTAGCGTTCACCGCATTCACCATCATCGGCTTCTACTCACTCTTCTGGGGTGTATTCCCCTTCGCGATGGAAATCGACCAAACATTTATCGCTGCAATCCTGACCGTTATCGGTTACCAGATCAACGATACGGTGGTTGTATTCGACCGCGTGCGTGAGAACACCGCTCTCTATCCGAAGAAGAACTTCTTCGACATCATCAACTCGTCAATCAACTCGACCTTGGGTCGTACGATCATGACATCGGGTTCTACCCTGCTGGTGTTGCTGAGCATCTTCTTCATCGGTGCAGAGTCGCTCCGCAGCTTCATCTTCGCGATGATATTCGGTGTAATCATCGGTACCTGCGCTACCATCTTCATCGCAGCTCCGGTTGCCTACATCACCGATAGCCGTCGCAACAAAAAATCTGCCGCAACTACAAAATAATCAAAACAATAGCTCTCAATAAGCAGGAGGCTGCGCTGATGCGCGGCCTCCTGTCGCTTTATATCAATCGGCCGTAATGGAGATAAATGAGCAAATCATAAACCCTGAGAAACAGCAGGCGTGACGGGGCGAACTGTGTTATTACCACAGACCGCCCTTCCCGTGCTTATGATGTAGGGGCTGCGGGATGCCGGGGTCTACGCCCGCTCCGCGGTCTGCGAACCCCGGTTAATCACAGACACGAGCCTCCGACTCTCCATTGATGGTCGGGCCATGCATGTCAGGCGGGGGCGAACTGTCATTAAGAACGTGTTTCGGTTTGTTTTTGCAAAGATAAGAAATAAGTAAGTCGTAAAAATTATTTTATATTATCAGGGAGTGATTTTTCGAGCGATTTTTGCTCGAAGATGAAGGAGTGTAGTAATCTACACGACTGAAGATGAGAGTAAAAAGCGTCGGAAAAGCGCCGCTGATAATATAAAGTTTTTAAATCCATAATATACGTAATAAATTTTATGACTTACTTATCAATAAATAATTGATATCAACAATCAAATCGCAGGGTTTGGTTGTTAATGATTTATAGCCATGGAAAGATGCGCCGAGGGATGCGCATGCCGGCTTGTAATTTTGCATAGTATTAACGTTTTAACTGTTTAGGTTATGAAAACAATATTGTTGAGAGCGACAATCGCGCTGACCGCCGTGACCGTCATGTCGTCGTGCCATAAAGAGAAACAGCCCACTCCGCCGGCACCCGTCAGGGTAGAGACCGCAGTGGCGGGAGAGACTGACATGTCGACATCGCACAATTATTCGGGCACGGTGGAAGAGTCGAGCGGCACGGTGGCAAGTTTCTCGGTGCCCGGCACTGTGCAGACAATGAATGTGTCGGCCGGCGATTATGTAAAGAAAGGACAGCTCATAGCCACAGTCGACGCCGCATCGATGAAAAATGCCTACGACATTTCAAACGCGGCGCTCACCCAGGCACAGGATGCCTACAACCGCATGAAGATGCTCCATGACGCCGAGGCGATAGCCGACATCAAGTGGGTGGAGATGCAGCAGACGCTGCGACAGGCCCAGAGCGCCGAGGCGATAGCGCGCAAGACACTCAACGACGCCAATCTCTATGCACCGCTGTCGGGCTATGTGTCGGAGAAGTATGTCGACGCCGGCATGACAGCCGCGCCGGGTCTGCCGGTTGTCAAGATTGTCAGCATCGACCCGGTGAAAGTCAGCATCTCCATACCGGAGAACGAGATAGCGTCAATACCCGACGGCGCAGATACCGATATTTCCGTGTCGGCACTGGGCGACAAGCGTTTTACCGGTAAAATCGTGGAGAAAGGGGTTTCGGCCAATCCTATCACGCGGTCGTATGACGTCAAGATTACGGTCGATAATCCCGACGGAGAGCTTCTGCCCGGCATGATATGCGACGTCACGCTCAACACCGACACTGCGAGCCGCAGTCTTACCGTGCCGCTCGACGCAGTGATGCTTGCGTCAGACAACAGCCACTACGTGTGGCTCGATTCGGCAGGTTACGCCGTGAGACGCAGCGTCGACACCGGTGCGCTTACCGATGAAGGCATCGTAATCAACGGCGGCATAGCGCGCGGCGACAGCCTAATCGTGAAGGGTCAGCAGAAAGTGAGCCGCGGCTCGAAACTGACAGTAATCAACAAGCAGTAAAACCGACATGACTATGGGACCGCAGAGTAAAGGCGGCATCGTGGCGTTCGGGCTGCGTTACCGCAAGTTAGTGATACTGGTAGTGACGGTGCTGGTGGTATTCGGCATCTATGCACTGGAGAAGATGGACAAGAACGAGTTTCCGAGCTTTACCGTCAGGGAAGGGCTTGTGGTGGCTGTATGCCCGGGGTCAGACGCCACGCAGATGGCCGACGAGGTGCTCAAGCCGCTCGAGGATTTCATTTTCTCATATAAAGAGGTCGACAAGAGCAAGACGCATTCACGATGCACGTCAGGAATGGCGATAGTGTTTGTGGAGCTCGACGAAGATATCGACGACACCGTGCCATTCTGGAACAAATTCCAGATCGGATTGCAGAAAGAAAAACTCTCGTTGCCTAAGAATGTGCTCGCCGTGGAGGCGCTGACCGATTTCGGCGACACCTCATCGCTTCTGATAGCCATATCGTCGGACGACAAGACCTACCGCGAGCTTGGAGTCATCACCGACAATCTGCGCGACCTGCTGAGGTCGGTGCCGTCGGTGGGACAGATGTCAGACTACGGCAAACAGAAAGAGCAGGTGGCAATCTATGTCGACAACGAGCGGCTTACGCATTACGGCATCAAGGCCAACATGCTCGCCGCCACGATGCTCGCGCAGGGCTTCGGCACCACGGGGGGAGAGATAAAGGGCGACAGCTACACGTCGCCGATATATGTGAGCCGCCCGGTCAACTCGACGCGCGATGTCGAGAACATGATAGTGTTTTCCACTCCGTCAGGCTCTATAGTGAGAGTCAAGGATATCGCCCGTGTGGTCAAGGAATATCCCGAGCCGTCGAGCTATATCACCAACAACGGCGCCAAATCGCTGCTGCTGAGTGTGTCGATGAAAGACGGCAACAATATCGTGGAGATGGGCAAGCAGGTGCAGGAGAAACTCGACGAATTCCAGTCGACGCTTCCGGCCGATGTCAACGTGTTTAAAATCACCGACCAGCCTACGGTTGTGAATTCGTCGGTCAATTACTTTCTGTCGGAACTTCTCATCGCCATCGTGGCGGTGGTGATAGTGATAATGCTGCTTCTGCCTATAAAAGTGGCGCTGATAGCTGCGGGAACCATACCTATCACGATATTTATCGCCCTGGGCATATTTTATGCGTTGGGCATAGAGCTCAACACGGTGACACTGGCGTGTCTGATTGTGTCGCTGGGCATGATTGTCGACAACTCTGTCGTCATCATTGACAATTATGTGGAACTGATTTCCGACGGCATCGACCGCAAGACTGCGGCTTACCGCTCGGCGGTGGAGTTTCTCAAGGCTATATTCTCGGCAACCTGCGCCATATCGATAACATTCTTCCCGTTCCTGATAACACTCAACGGCATGTTCCGCGACTTCATGAATGATTTTCCGTGGGCCATCACAATAATATTGTTCGTGTCGCTGTGCATAGCGGAGATACTTGTGCCCTATCTGCAGTTCAGGCTCATCAAGAAACCTATCTACAAGATAGAGAAAGAGGCTGTGGCGTCGGGCAAGAAGAAATTCTCGTTTTTCGTGGCTCTGCAGAAAGGTTACGACAAGCTGGCCGATGTTTGCTTCCGTTTTCCGGTGGCGACACTGATTATCGGGCTAGCGTGCGTTGTGCTCGGCGGACTGATATTCATAAAGCGCCCGATGAAACTGATGCCGATTGCAGAGCGCAATCAGTTTGCCGTAGAAATCTACATGCCTACGGGAACGCCTCTGGCACGCACTGACGTTGTGGCCGACTCGCTCGCCAATGTGCTGCGTGGCGACAGCCGGGTAGTGTCGGTGTGTGTGTTCCACGGCTGTTCGTCGCCACGCTTCCAGACCACATACGCCCCGCAGGTGGGCGGTCCGAACTTCGCCCAGTTCATTGTCAACACTGTGAGCAACGAAGCCACGGAGGAGGTGCTTGACGACTATACCGACAAATTCGAGTCATACTTTCCGGAAGCATATTGCCGCTTCAAGCAGCTGAGCTATTCCAATGCCGACTATCCGGTGGAGGTGCGCATCACCGGAGATGATTTCAAGAGCCTGCAGGCGGTTGCCGACACGGTGCTCGAGCGTATGCGCCGCACCGAGGGGCTGCGGCTTGTGCGGCCCAACACCTCGACGCCGCAGGTTGCCGCGATGGTCTCGACCGACGACCAGCTTATGTCGCGTCTCGGCCTCAACAGCCTGTTTTTAGAGGCTACGCTGGCGATGCGCTACAGCGGAGGAGTGCCCGTGGCGACAGTGTGGGAAGGCGACTACGGCATGGATGTGGTTGTCAAGAGCGACAAGGCCGACCGGTCTGAAGTGAGCGAACTGAGCAATGAGGAGGTGCCTGTGCTTGAGTTTGCGAGCGCTCCGGTGCATCAGTTCGCCGAGGTGGAGCCGGTATGGGACTACGGCCTTGTCGGACACTACAACGGCAAGCCGACAATCACGCTGATAGCCGAGAACGAACGCGGCACCAACGCCATGGAAGTGACCGAGCACCTGCAGAGAGTGCTTGACGGCGTAAGCCTGCCCGAGGGGGTGAGCATCGAATATGGAGGCGAGTATGAAAACACCGACGAGATACTACCGCAGATCATGTCGGCGCTTGCGATAGCGATAGTGATAATATTCTTTATCATCTTGCTGCACTACAAGCAGGTAGACATCTCCGTGATACTGCTTGTGTCGCTGCTGCTGTGCATACCCGGCGCCGCCTTCGGTCTCTTTGCGATGAACGAGCCGATATCGCTGACCTGCACGCTCGGCATCATTTCGCTTATGGGTATTTTAGTGCGCAACGCCATCATCATGATCGACTATGCCGAACAGCTCCAGGGTCAGGAGCATCTTGACAACAGGATGGCAGCCATCGAGTCGGCCAAACGACGTATGCGCCCGATATTCCTGACCTCAGCGGCCGCCACGATGGGAGTGCTGCCGATGGTGATATCTAACAGCGCGCTGTGGAAGCCGATGGGCACGGTAATATTTTTCGGGACGCCGCTGACGATGGTGTTCACGCTCACGGTGATACCGGTGATGATGTGGAAATTTACAGGAAAGCGAAAAATCGACCCGCCTTACGGCGCGCCGACACCCGACTTCGGCGACTCACCCGCCCCGACCTTCTACACCGGAAGCGACAACGGCGCCGTGGTGGAGACAGCGGCACCGGCCGTATCAGTAACTGCCGGAAAGCCGGCCGACAAGTCAAATTCCAACCCCAAATGATTATTACGGTTATGAAACGATTGTCAATAGCATTTACAGCCATGCTGTCGCTGCTTGGCGCTACAGCCCAGGGGCAGGCAGGCGGAGAGGAAGTCCGCATGCTCACGCTTGACGAATGCCGCGAGCTGGCGATAAAAAACAATGCCAAGGTCAATGTCGCGGCAAGCAATGCCGAGGCCGCCGAGGAGTTGCGCAAGGAGGCATTCACCAAGTATTTCCCGACGGTGACGGCATCGGGCATGGCGTTTGCTGCCAACAAGCCCGTGGTCGACCTCGACATATTCAACATAGCCACGCTGCAGATGATAAAGCGCGGTGTGAGCGCCAATGTCACGGCGGTGCAGCCGGTGTTTGCCGGCGGACGCATTGTCAACGGCAACCGCCTCGCCGAGGTCGGTGTGGAAGCGGCAGGACTCGAGCGCGAGAATGCGGTCAACGAAGTGACTATGACCGCGGAGAAATATTACTGGCAGCTTGTGACACTGAAGTCGAAGCGCCGCACTCTCGAGGATGTCATCGCCCTGGTCGACACGCTTGAATTTCAGGTGGGTGTAGCACTGAAGGCCGGAGTCACCACACGCAACGAACTGCTCAAGGTGCAGCTGCGCAAAAACGAGCTGCGCTCCACGATGGTAGACCTCGACAACGGCATAGCGCTCTCGCGTCAGCTGCTTGCACAATATACCGGACTTGACGGCACGGCGATAGATGTGGCCGAGGAGGAGACACCCGACGAGGTGCCCCCCTACCCCTCCGACATCTATATCGACCCGAACGCGGCTCTTGGAAGCACGGCCGACTACCGGCTGCTGCAGAAAAAGGTGAATGCCTCGGAGCTTGAGGAGAAAATCGCCGTGGGAGAAAACCTGCCTACCGTAGGGGTCGGCGCAGGATATTTCTACGACGATGTCATCAGTCAGCGTCACGGCTTCGGAGCGGTGTTTGTCAGCGTGTCGGTGCCGATAAGCTCATGGTGGGGAGGCTCCCACGCGATAAAGCGTCGCAAACTCGAGACAGCCAACGCGCGGATGGAGATGAACGACCTGTCGCAGATGCTGTGCATCAAGATGATAAACGCATGGGATGACCTCACTTCAGCCCACCGCAAGATGGAGATTGCGAAGGAATCGATTGCCCAGTCGGCCGAAAACCTGCGCATGAACCAGAATTTCTTTCACGCCGGAGTGAGCAATGTGACCGACTTGCTTGACGCCCAGACACTCTACCGCCAGAGTCTCGACCAATATACGGAAGCTTACGGGGCTTATCGCGTGGCTCGCGTGAGCTATCTGCAGGCCACGGGTCAGGAGGAATAACGACTTTAAGGTCGTTAAGGACACTAAGGTTGCTGATTGATTGGGGCATGCCGCGGTAAAGTTGGCGATTTAGAACAAAAAGGGAGCCTGATGTGTTAAAATTTTGTATATTTACGAAATTCATTAACATTAAGCCCCACATCATTATGAGTGCCCAATTAAAAATTTTCTGCAAGAATATCAACAGATATATACCGTTTGACGGAGGAGAGACTCTATCGGAGATATTAAAGCGCGTCTGCGACGAAATATCGTTCACGCCGATATGCGCGCGTGTCAACAACAAGACCGAGGATCTGCAGTATGCGGTGTTCGCGCCCAAGCAGGTGGAATATCTGCCGGTCACCACGGCATCGGGGATGCGGGTTTACACCCGCTCGCTGTGCATGATGCTTTACAGGGCTCTTGTGGAGTGTTATCCGGGAACGCGCCTGAATATTTGCCACTCGATATCGAAGGGTTATTACTGCCGTCTTGACAATATAGCGGTTACCGACGAGGTGGTTGAAAATCTGCGCGAGGCGATGCGTCGGCTTGTAGAGCGCGATGTGGCGTTCGAGCGCAAGGAGCGTCTGACGGCTGATGTCAAGGAGATGTTTCGCAAGGAGGGTCTTGACGACAAGGTGCAGCTGCTCGACACAATCCATGACCTTTACACGGTGTATTACCGTCTTGACGGCGTGATTGACACATATTACGGACCGCTCGCGCCGTCGACAGGATTTCTGCGTTGCTTCGACCTGAAGCGCTATCATGAGGGATTTCTGCTTCTGGGTTGCGACCACAGCTGTCCGGACGTGCCGGCTCAGCCTATCACTCAGGAGAAGATGTATAATGCGTTTACGGAGTATGTCGCATTCAACCATATCATTGGGATACGCAATGTGGGAGAGCTGAACAAATCGACAGAGGAGAACCGTTCTGGCGAACTCATAAATGTGGCCGAAGCGCTGCATGACAAGAAGATAGCGTCGATAGCCGATGAAATAAAGCGCCGTTATGAAGCCGGAGGGGCACGCGTGGTGATGATAGCCGGGCCGTCGTCGTCGGGAAAGACGACGTTTACGAAGCGACTGGCAATCTATCTGCTGACCAATCTGCTCAAGCCTAAGATGATATCGCTCGACAATTATTTTGTCGACAGGGTGAACACACCTCGTGACGAGAGCGGCGACTATGACTATGAGTCGCTTTATGCGCTTGACCTGCAACAGTTCAACTCCGACCTCCGCCGTCTTATCGCCGGAGAGGAGGTGGAGCTGCCGACCTATAGTTTCGAGCACGGTCACCGCCTGTACAAAGGGGAGCGCCTGCAGCTCGACGACCGCTCGATACTGCTCATCGAGGGAATACACGGGCTCAATCCGGAGCTTACATCGGAGATCGAGGACGGCATGAAATATCGCATCTATGTGTCGGCACTGACAACGCTTGCCATTGATGACCACAACTGGGTGCCGACAACCGACAACCGTCTGCTCCGCCGCATCATACGCGACCACAAATACCGCGGGACGTCGGCGATGGAGACGATACGCCGCTGGCCGAGCGTGAGACGCGGCGAGGAGCGTTGGATATTCCCGTATCAGGAGAATGCCGACTCGACATTCAACTCGTCGCTGATATTCGAGCTTGGCGTGATGCGCGAATATGGCGAGGGCCTGCTGAAGAATTTTCCACGCGACACTCCGGAATATGCCGAGGCTTACCGTCTGATGAAGTTTCTGAGCTATTTCGCTCCGATACCGGGTCGCGACATACCACCGACATCGCTGCTGCGAGAGTTTTTGGGAGGCTCGTCGTTCCATTACTGATCAGGCCGGAAATCAAACCTGCGACACTCAGACAAGATAATGCAGGCCATACGCCGTGATTTCGCAGGGGCGGTCATTCCGCTTACGCGTCATCACGGGGTTTCTTTTTTAGAGCTTGTTCAAAATTTATATCACTTTGCTTTTGAGAGTCTTGCCAGCATCTTTTTGTTTGCTCTTCGGTCGAGTAGCTACGGCTACACTCCCTCATCGCAATCAAAAATCCATCTGACAATACCTATCAAAATCCGTATCATATAAATTTGAACAGGCTCTTAGTTTTGAATGAGTCACGCCGAAAACCGGCATACATAAAGGCTGCATCTCACCGTACACAAAGGTTGTATTTTTATGTGATTTATATAAATATTTTTGCAAATATTTAAATTTTATATATTTTTGCAATATATAAATACAATCCGGTGACATTTTGATTGATTTGTCAGCCTCTCCGGAATCGGTTTCACAAAATTGCCCGATAGGCTGGCGGGCCGTTGAAAAAATATGGATATCAGATCATGCCTAAAGGTATTGTCGGCAATCGGCATGCTTTCCGGAGCAGTGTCGGCAAGTGCACAGACAGCAGAAATCGACGGAATGACATTCTCGGTCATATCCGGGAAAAGCGATTGCAAGCTGACAAAAGTAAGCGGTGATGTTACCGCGCTTGTCATCCCTGCCGAAGTTGAGATTGAGGGTGCAAAATATGCAGTGACGGAGATAGGCGCGAATGCGGCACAAAACTGTGACAAGGTAGAGACGGTAGTATTTCCGGCCACGCTGACTACGATTGGCAGAAACTCGTTTGACGGGTGCTCGTCAATAACCGACCTGGCATTCAACGAGGGTCTCACCACTTTGAGTTCCTATTCATTCAACAACTGCACGTCACTGAAGTCAATAATGATACCGTCGACACTGACCACATTCGAGGTGTCGGTGTTTTTCGGCTGCGATGCGCTGGAGCGTGTAGAGGTAGTCGACCTAACAAGCTGGTGCGCGCTGTCGTTCAACGACGCATCGTCCAATCCCACCTCATTGGCCAAGCACCTTTATGTCGGCGGCAAGGAAGTGACCGAGCTTGATATTCCCGAGGGAGTCAGCGAACTCAAGCAGTATGTGTTCGCCGGGCTGTCGTCAATAACCGAAGTCACCGTTCCGGCATCGGTAAAGACCATCGGTGCCAACGCGTTCTAAGGGTGTTCGGGCATCAAGGCCGTGAATACTACCGACCTCGCGGCATGGTGCGACATAGACTTCAGCAAGAGCACGTCAAATCCCGTGTCACAATGCAAGGTGCTCAAAGTGAACGGCGAACTGCTGTCGGAAGTCGTTGTGCCCGAAGGCGCCACAACGGTAAAGCAGTATGTATTCTACAACTGTACGTCGATTTCAAAAATCACGTTCCCCTCTACTCTCACATCTTTGGGCAATTATGCGTTTTACAACTGCACCGGGCTGGAGAGCATCGAACTGCCGTCAACGCTGACAACCGTCGGCAGTGCCGCGTTCGCAGGATGCTCGGGACTTAAATCGATCGAGATCCCCGAAGCCGTAACGGCATTGCCTACCAACATGTTCCAGAACTGCAAGGCTCTTGAGAGCGTGACACTGCCATCGGGGCTCCTTTCGGTCGGCAAAAACGTATTCTTCAATTGCTCGAAACTGTCGGCCATAAAATTTCCGGCGACGGTCAAGAGGATAGATCAGAAATCGTTCCAGAACTGTTCGTCACTAGAGATGATAGAGTTTGACGGGACTCCGGAATTTATCGGCGACTATGCATTCTCGGGCTGCTCCGCGCTCAAAGAGGTCACTCTTCCCGAGGAACTTGAGTCATTGGGTTACAATACATTTTTCGGATGCACATCGCTGGCAGAGGTGACCATACCCTCGTCAATGCAGTCAATCGGCAACAATGTGTTCGGCAACTGCGCCTCCCTCGCAACAATCAAGAGCAAAAACGTAATTCCGCCCGCAATCATGTCGAATACATTCGCGTCATCAATCTATGACACAGCCAGACTCCTTGTGCCCGAAGGCGCGGCAGAGAGCTATGCATCGGCCGAAGTATGGAAACAGTTCACCGATATATCCGAATCGTCATTCTCGGGGATAGAATCGGTTGAAACCGAAGATGGCGGCATCGTGACAGTGTATTCGATTACGGGACACGTGGTCGCCACGGGTGAGAGTGTTCCCGAGCTGAATACAGGCGTATACATAGTCAGAAGCGGAAAGAAAGTCAGCAAGATCATTGTGAGATAGACCACCTGATTTACAATGTAAATCAGCGGCCTGCGGACTCTTTCCACCATATATGATACATGACCCGGCTCGTCTCCGCTACGCTGCGGCGGGCCGGGTTACAGCTAAAACCGGTGTCCTGAGGACGCCGGTTTTATTGATAGCGATTTTAGGATGGGGACGCGATGTATCGCTAGCCTTTACCCACAAATATCCCCATATTCGAGTTCTCCAAGAGGTATTGGTAGATTGTTTCCAATCTACCAATACCTCTTTTGAATGTTATTATACCCGGCTTCGGTTGTGATGGCATGGCACTCCAGCCGCCTTCGCAGGCCACAACCCATGAAGCCCATGCCAGCGCCCCCTTTGGGTGCGGATTCTTGTATATCTTCTTTTTGGTATTAAAACGCCTGTTGAGAGTGTCCACGATTTCGATCTCCAGTGGAGTGAACGCTATAGATGCCGGATTCGTATCATCGTTTCCGTCAAATCCTTTTTTGACCAACGCCACCTCATAGGCGTTTTTAATGCTTACGGCAAGATTGATTTCAAAGGCATGCGGACTTTCCACCTGTATATCTTCTATGCCAAATCCTTTTTTCTTCAGCAAGTGGTGATAATCCTCAATGAACCATCTGCGCTTGTAATAGGAGATGATTTTGGCCGCATCATACGCGACCACAAATACCGCGGGACGTCGGCGATGGAGACGATACGCCGCTGGCCGAGCGTGAGACGCGGCGAGGAGCGTTGGATATTCCCGTATCAGGAGAATGCCGACTCGACATTCAACTCGTCGCTGATATTCGAGCTTGGCGTGATGCGCGAATATGGCGAGGGCCTGCTGAAGAATTTTCCACGCGACACTCCGGAATATGCCGAGGCTTACCGTCTGATGAAGTTTCTGAGCTATTTCGCTCCGATACCGGGCCGCGACATACCTCCGACATCGCTTCTGCGAGAGTTTTTGGGAGGCTCGTCGTTCCATTATTAGGGGGGGTGGTAGCCGTAGAGGCTTGTCGGGGTGTTTGTTGAAGAAATTCGGGCGTTGGTTGAAATGTAGGCATACGTGTCACTTTTTGACGCATTTATAATTAAACTTTTATTTATTTTTGCAGTCAGAAACACGATTGAAGTCGGAAAGCGGCTGTAGTCAAGCCGTTGCCGACGTTACGCAAAAGAATTCAATTCAACAAATATCCCTAAAAAGTATCCCCAAAAAGATGAGAGATTTCAGAGGAATGGTATTGGCGGTGTGTATGGCGGCATGCAGTGTGCTGACCGGCGCGGCTTATACTGTAAGCGGAACGGTGTCGGACGACACGGGAGAGCCGCTGATGGAGGCGGGAGTGAGACTTCTTGCCGCCAAAGACAGTGCGTACGTGAAGGGAACCGCGGCCGACATGAACGGCAAATTTTCCTTTGCGGATATCAAGAACGGCAGCTATATCCTTGAGACAAGCTATATCGGCTATGTCAAGAATTACAAGAACCTGACTGTAGCTGACAAGAATTTCAACGCAGGGACAATCACTCTAAAAGAGTCGTCGCATCTGCTGGCGGAAGCTACGGTGACGGCAGTCAAAACGCCAATCAAGGTGATGCAGGACACAGTGGAATTCAATGCCGACTCCTACAAGACGCAGCCCAATGCCGTGGTCGAAGATCTGCTCAAACGTCTGCCCGGCGTGGAGGTTGACTCCGACGGCAAGATCACAGCCAACGGCAAGGAGGTGACAAAGATACTCATCGACGGGAAGGAATTTTTTGCCGACGACCCCAAAGTGGCCTCCAAAAACCTTCCGGTCAACATGGTCGACAAGCTTCAGGTGGTGGAGCGCAAGAGTGATCTGGCGCGTCTGACCGGAGTAGACGACGGCGAGGACGAGACTGTCATCAACCTTACGGTTAAGAAGGGGATGCAGAACGGCTGGTTCGGAACGGTCGAAGCGGGCTACGGCACCGACGACCGCTATCAGACCGCCTTTAATGTCAACCGATTCTGGAACGGCAATCAGATAACTTTCATCGGCTCGGCCAACAACACCAACGACCTTGGCTTCACCGACGGCAACGGCAACCGCTTCCGCCGCTTCGGGGGCGATCAGGGCATAAGCAACTCGCAGAGTTTCGGCGTGAATTTCAACGTGGGCAAAGATGAGAAGCTGCGCGTGGGCGGTGATGTGATGTATTCACACTCCGACAAGAAGAGCGAACAGCGCAAAAACCGCCAGTATCTGCTTGAAGATGACCCCTATACCCAGAATTCCTACTCAAACTCACGTGACAAGGGTCACAATGTCAGAGCTGACTTCAGGGTGGAGTGGAAACCGGATTCGTTCAACACGTTTGATTTCCGTCCGTATTTCTCATACAATCAGAATGACTCGTGGTCAAAGGCGTTTTCGGTGTCAGAGGGGAAGAACACGTCGCTCAACCGGTCGCAGTCAGACGGCAAATCGTATGAAGCCGGCGGACGTCTTATCTACAACCACAGCTTCGCCAGCCACAGAGGCCGTTCGTTTTCAGTGTTCGCCAACTACCGCATGAGCAATGTCAGGGAGTATGAAGACAGCTATGTCTACAATATTTTCCATCAGTTCAACGACTCGGTAGACAGCTATGACCAATGGATCGACAACAAGACCTGGAGCAACTTCGTAAGCGCGCGACTGACGTGGACAGAACCTCTGGGCGATGTGCGCAACGGCAACTTCCTCACCGTAGGCTACTCCGCCAACATGCGCTGGAACAACGCCGACAAACTTGTGTATGACCGTCCGGTCAGTTTCGGCACCGAGGTGTGGGACTTCGTGCTCAACGGCATGGATTACACTCTGCCAATGCCGGAGATAGACTATGCCAACATAGAGCTTGTCGACACGCTGTCGAACCGGTTCCGCAACACCAACTTCCAGCAGGATATACGTGTGGGCTACAAGAAGGTCAGCAGCAAATATACGCTCGATGCCGGCCTGTCGATAGTGCCGATACGCATGAAGAGCACCAATCTGAGCAACTCGGACAAGAATATTCCGGAACGCACGACTTGGAACTACTCGCCATTCCTGCGGTTCAAATATAAGTTTGACAAGACGAGCTCGCTCAATGTCGACTACTACGGACGCAGCTCCCAGCCGTCGATGAGCCAGTTGCAGCCGGTGGCCGACTACAGTAATCCGCTGAATGTGGTGCAGGGTAATCCGGATCTTTTGACATCGTTCAACCACAACATACGTCTGCGCCACCAGGCGTTTAATGCCGAGGCACAGCGCTCGACGATGACAATGTTTGACGCGCAGATCACGCAGAATTCCATCATCTCCAAGACGATATACAACAGCCAGACGGGTGGTCGCTACACTACCTACGAGAATGTGAACGGAGTGTGGAACGCGCGACTGATGAACATGTTCTCGCAGCCTCTGCGCAACAAGGTGTTCACGTTTAACAACAATATATTCACCAATTTCAACCGCCGACTGGGCTATAACAACGGCGAGCGCAATATATCGAACTCGTTTATGGTGGCGGAGTCGTTCTCGATAGCCTATCGTCCGGACAATCTGGAGCTTGAGCTGCGCCCGATGTATAATTTCTCGACGACCCACAACTCGGCGTCGTCAATGACATCGACCAACGTGCACCGCTTCGGAGGCAATTTCAACGGCACATGGTACGACCCGCTCGGGTTTGTGCTCAACAGCGAGCTGACCTACTCCGCCACACGCGGATATTCCGCCGGTTATGACGCCGACTCATGGATGTGGAACGCATCGATATCATATCAGTTCCTTCCGGGAAAGAATGCGACCATCATGCTCAAGGCCTACGACCTGCTGCAGCAGAAGAAGGATATATCGCGCACGGTTACCGCATCGTATATCGATGACACGCAGTATAACGCTCTGACACGGTATTTCATGCTGTCGTTCACGTATAAGTTCAATACGTTTGGCAGCGGCAATCAGCCGGCCGACCGCAACGAACGGCGCATGGGACCTCCGGGAGGCGGCCATGGCGGCCATGGCGGCCCCGGCGGACGCAGACGCTGACAAAAAAGCGAGCCATCGGCTCGCTTTTTTTATTTTTACCATTGAATGTAGGGATGTCATGAGAGCTGTGGGGGGCAGCGGAGGCCGGGGTGTGGAGGTGGACCTGTCGGACCAGTCGGACAGGTCGGACGGGGGGGACGGTGGCTGTCGGCAGAGGGCATTCGGGAACTTCATAGTGTAGGGATGCAAGAACCTCAAGGAGTTGCCATGCGGGGTTTTATGAATATTTTTTGCATGCCTGAATAAATATTTAACGTTTATGCGTCATGGTAAATTGAATTTATTTGTATATTTGCAGTTCGGACTCAAAAAAAACAATACCTTAATCATGAAAAAAGTATTTGCATTTATAGTGACGTTGCTGGCGGTTGCATCGACAACGATATATGCAGCCGAACCGACCGATTATTACAAATCGTGTGAAGGAAAAACCGGAGAAGCGCTTCTGGCGGCACTGCAGTCAGTGGTAGGATCGCACACCAATGTCGGATATGACGGCTTGTGGGCGGTGTATAACCGATCGGACGTGGACGAGAACGGAAAGTATATCGACATGTATTCGACAAAGCGCTGGACTCCGGGTAAGGAGAAGTGCGGCAACTACTCACGTGTGGGCGACTGCGTGAACCGCGAGCACTCTTTCCCCAATAGCTGGTTCAACGAGGGCTCGCCGATGAAGTCGGACGCCTTTCATGTGTATCCCACCGACGGCAAGGTCAACGGCCAGCGCAGCAACTTCCCATACGGTGAGTGTGCCAACGGAACGACTCTCCCGTCGAACAACGGCATCAAGGCACTCGGCAAGCTCGGCACGTCGACATTTCCGGGCTATACGGGCACAGTGTTTGAGCCGGTGGATGAATACAAAGGAGACCTTGCCCGCACTTATTTCTACATGGCGGCAGCCTACAATGACAAGATCAGGTCATGGAACTCCGATATGCTTGCCGGAAATTCGTATCCCGCATATAAGACATGGGCACTCAATCTGCTGCTGAAGTGGCATCGTCAGGATGTGGTCAGCGAGCGTGAAACGGAGCGTAACGATGCGGTGTACGGGTTTCAGAAAAACCGCAATCCGTTTATCGACCACCCCGAACTTGTAGAATATATATGGGGCGACAAAAAGGGAGAGGCATGGTATATCAACGGCAGCCCGGTGCCCGTATGGTCGCTTCCGGCCGACAAATCGACAATAGACTTCGGGCTTACGGCCACCGATTATTCGATATCGCGCGCAATCGATGTCAAAGGCATCAACCTGACATCGGCAGTGAGCGTGACGCTGAGCGGCAGTGACTTCACACTGCAACAGAGCACGGTAAGCGCCGCGGCCGCCAACAAGGGGACTACAATCTCGGTGTCGTTCAGACGTGCAAATTCAGGTGTGTCGACAGGAGTGCTGACATTCAGGTCGGGCGACCTCACGGCGACCGTCAACCTGCGCGCCGAGGCCATCTCGGGCATCCCTGCCCTTCCGGCCGAAGATATCACGGAGACTGGGTTCACCGCCCGCTGGATGAGTCTGGGCGATGCTGAAAGCTATCAGTTGACAGTGAAGAAAGATGGCGCTGCGCTTGCCGGTTATCCGGTTACTGTCAATGCCGAAGCTGAAGAATACGCAGTGAGCGGACTTGACCCCGCCACACTCTACAGCTATTCGCTCACATCAGCGACCAAGGTGTCAAATGAGGTGAATGTCACCACAGCGGCACTTCTTCCCGACATACAATATCTCAACGGCGACGAATTTTCATTCACATGCGATCCCGACACTCCGTCAGAGGCCGCAGAAGTGTGGATTGATGTCGAGAATATCGACAGAGACCTCACCGTCAGCGTTGGAGCCCCGTTCGCCGTATCGACAAATCTCAATGACTGGAGCCGCAGCATCACCATCGACCCGCAGCAGGAGCGGTTCTATCTGCGTGTAGAGGCCGCGGCCGCCGGCGAATATGAGACATCAATCATCATAACCGACGGATATCACACCAACGATGACGGAACGGCGACGGCTTCGGTGCGCGATCTGTCGAAGCCGTGGTTTGTGGAAGATTTCGAGAAAGCCGCCGATGGCAAATATGACACCTACAGCAACCAGAGCTTTGAAGGCAATCCGTGCGTCTGGAATCTCACCAACGCCGGAATATGGAGCTCCGACAAGGGATACAACAGCGACTACTCGCTGCGTCTTGGCAAAAACCCCACAAGCGCCATAGAGACGGCGACAGCCAAGAAGAGCGGCATCGGCACCATCAGTTTCTTTGCCGAAAGATGGAGCAGCGATGACGGCGACGTCACTCTGCAGGTGGAATACAAGCCCGAAGGTGCGGACGAATGGGTCAACGCCGGAGTGGTTAAGGTCGACACTGACAGCTATGCCAGATATGAAGTGAAGGTCAACGCAGGCGGAAGCAATTACATACGTCTGCGTCAGACAGCGGGCGCACGCGGCAATATTGACGATATCATTGTGACGGACTATGGCAATTCGTCAGTCGACGGCATCACAGATGACAGTCTTGCCGACTGGGACGCCTATTGCCTCAACAAGTCACTCGTGATAGTCAACCACGGCAACGCCGCCGTCTACCGGGTGTATAATCTTGACGGGCAGACAGTGGGCGGAGCGAAGCTGCATGGCTCGCAATATACGCTCCGCGTGCCGGCAGGGCTTTATATCGTGACCGACGGAGAGAACAGCCGCCGCGTTTTAGTCAAGTAAACGGGAGATGGTGTTGCAACAACATCCTGCCTCAACTCAATATCAAGTAATCCTCATATCAGCTTCCGGGAAGCCGATATGGGGATTGCTGACTATCGGAGGCACGGCACCGTATGGTGGGATATGGTTAAATCATGGGGCATATCGGGGAGTTGCCGCGAGGGCGAGACGCCCTCGCCCCTTGGTTGGTGAAAATTAATTGCTTTTTTTCAATTATATCAGTATATTTGCCTTTGCAATGAACAATCGTGGCAATGAGATATCGCGCAGGGAGTGGCTCCGCAAGGTAGCCGCGGCGGCAGTGGCGGGGAGTGCCGCCGGAATGCTGTCGTCGTGCAGGCGCGTCAATGACGACTGGCCGACAATGCGTGCCGTGGCTGCGTCAGACGGCGGAGATGACCCGTTTGATGCCGACAGGATTACGGCCGCGCTGCCCGGCGAGGTGCGTTGCGTTGGTTGCGGCCGTTGCATGCCATGCCGTTTCGGCGTTGACATTCCGGCTATGTACGCGGCCTACAACGAGGCTGTCAGAAACGGAGAGATAGCCCGCAGCGGCAAGGATTTCCGCAATGGCGGAGGGTCGGAGCGCTGTCTTGAGTTCGTCAGGCGTGTGGAGCGTGAAATCGGCGACCGGCATCTCGCGCACCGTTGCGCGGGCTGCGGTGGTTGCGAAGGGAATTGCCCGATGCATCTGCCGATAGCCGAACAGATGCGCGGCATCGGCCGACTGATAGACCTTGCGCGGGAAACCGAATGAGCCGGAGCGCAGCTTATATATAACAAAATCATCAACTTATAACAATATACCGATAGACAGCGATGAGCGACAGACAGACAATATACCGGCGCCGCGAGGGTAAGGCCAATGGCCGTGGAAAGGCCCTTCAGCTGGGTCGCCGTGTCACGGCGGTGGTGGCGCTGAGCGTCATGGTCGTGTTTTTTGTCATGCTAGGCACATCGGCGGCGCTGCGTCTGCAGTGGATAACGAAGGTGCAGCTTGTGCCGGTGGCGCTGTCGGTGAGCGGGTCGCTGATATTGTTCTGGGCAGTTGTGACACTTCTGTTTGGCAGAGTGTATTGCTCGATGGTATGTCCGGCTGGAATAGCGCAGGATATCTCGGCACGAGTGCCCCGGATGGGACGCAAGATGAGATTTCGCCGCGGCTACCGTCACGGGGAGGCACACAACAGGTTCCGTTACATCTGGCTCGGAGTGATTGTGGTGTCGGCCATCGCGGGAATGTCGATGCTTCTGGCTCTGTTTGACCCATACGGCGCTTTCGGGCGCATAATGACATATCTGTTGCGGCCGCTTGTCGCGGCTGCCGACGGCGCCACGGTTGCCACAGGCACGCTGTCAGGAGTGTCCGTGGCAGTGATTACGCTGGCGGCGCTGGTGGCAGTGCCGATGAAACGCGGCAGGCTGCTGTGCAACACGGTGTGCCCCGTAGGGTCGGCGCTGAGTCTGCTGAGCCGCCACAGTGTCTACGGCATAGATATCAACACCGACGCATGCGTCAACTGCGGGCTGTGCGAGCGGGTGTGCAAATCGGAGTGCATCGATTCGAAAGGTCACACGGTCGACATGTCGCGCTGCGTGGTGTGTTTCGACTGCGCGGCAGTGTGCGACAGCGGCGCCATCACTTACACCCGCCGCCGTCACCGGCTGTCGATACCGATGCTTATGAAGCTGCCGGGCGCACGCGCTGCGGCGACGCTCGACGCTCCCGGAGGCGCCGACCACGCAGAGACACCGCGTGCCATCGACCGCCGGCGGTTTCTTGCCACGGGGCTTATATTAGCGGCTACGCCTGCGGTGATAAGCGCCGAAAAGAAACTGCGCCGTGTGATGCCTCACGAGATAGAGCAGGAAGCGACTGCCGACACGCGTCCGGTGACACCTCCGGGCATTGCGTCGACGCGTTCGTTTCTGAGCCGATGTGTGGGGTGCGGTGCATGCATATCGGTGTGCCCGGCGCGGGTATTGCGTCCGTCGGAGGGAGAATACGGCGTCACAAACCCGCTGCATCCGCTGAAGAATTATGACGAAAGCTATTGCCGCTACAACTGCGTGAGGTGTACGGAGGTGTGTCCGACAGGCGCACTGAAGCCGCTTACGATGGGCGAAAAGCATATATTCCGTGTGGGACTGGCGAATGTCGACCCTGAGGCCTGCATCGGGTGCGGCCTGTGCGCGGGCCGCTGTCCGCGAGCCACAATCAGGATGACCGAACGTGACGGGCGCCGCGTGGCCGCTGTTGACCACGGAGGATGCATCGGGTGCGGCTCATGCCAATATATATGTCCGGCCTCTCCGACCAAAGCGATAAAGGTGAGCGGACTGAAACTATAAATAAATTTGAACACATCCATAAAAAATGAAACAATATCTTGAACTGCTTGAGCATATACTTGCCGACGGCTCGGACAAGGAGGACCGCACCGGCACGGGCACGCGCTCGGTGTTCGGCTATCAGATGCGCTTCAATCTGGCCGAGGGATTTCCACTGCTGACGACCAAGAAGCTGCATCTCAAATCGATAATCTATGAACTGCTGTGGTTTTTAAAGGGTGACACCAATGTGAAATATCTTCAGGAGCATGGTGTGAGGATATGGAACGAATGGGCCGACGAAAACGGTGACTTAGGCCATATCTACGGCTATCAGTGGCGCTCGTGGCCGGCCTACGACGGGACGTTTATCGACCAGATATCGGAGGCAATCGATCAGATAAAAAACAATCCGTCGTCGCGGCGCATCATAGTGAGCGCGTGGAATGTGGCCGACATACCGTCGATGAAGCTTCCGCCGTGTCATGCATTCTTCCAGTTTTATGTGGCCGACGGACGTCTGTCGCTGCAGCTATACCAGCGGTCGGCCGACACGTTCTTAGGGGTGCCGTTCAACATAGCGTCGTATGCGTTGCTTCTGATGATGGTGGCGCAGGTGACCGGACTTGAGCCGGGCGATTTCGTCCATACGCTCGGCGACACGCATATCTATAAAAATCATTTCGAGCAGGCACGTCTGCAGCTCACACGCGAGCCGCGCAAACTGCCACGCATGAAGATAAACCCGGAGGTGAAGAGCATATTCGACTTCAAGTATGAGGATTTCGAACTTGTCGACTATGACCCGCATCCCCACATCAAGGCCGATGTGTCGGTATAAACCTGAATGACAAATATGGTGACTATAATAGCAGCAGTAGGGCGCGACGGCGCGATAGGCCGCGGAGGCGATCTGGTGTTTCATCTGCGCGGTGACATGCGCCGCTTCAAGGCGCTGACAACGGGTCACACCGTGGTGATGGGCCGCAAGACATTCGAGTCGCTTCCCAAAGGGGCGCTGCCGGAGCGCCGCAACATAGTGATAACGCGCAACGAAGGTTTCACATCCGCAGGCACGGAGCGCGCCGGCTCACTTGAAGAGGCGCTGCGCATGGCCTCGGGCGAGGAGGTGTTTGTAATCGGCGGCGGCGAGATATACCGGCAGGCAATAGATGCCGCCGACAGAATGGAGCTGACGGTTGTCGATGCCGACAGCAGCGACGCCGACACGTTTTTCCCGGAATTCGACGCGACGGAGTGGAAAAAAACATCGGCAAGCGAGCCGATGACCGATGAAAAGAGCGGCGTAAGTTACAGTTTCGTTTGCTATTGTCGGATTTAAGCGTTAACTTTGCAGACAGCTACAGGCGCCGACGGCGCCCCAAAGCAAGGATTGCCCCGGTAGTTCAACGGATAGAATAGAAGTTTCCTAAACTTTAGATAGCAGTTCGATTCTGCTCCGGGGTACCACACAGCAAGACGGTCATTCACCGGCTTATCAGATACGGCAGTATTTTTGAAGTAACTGTTTGATTTTATATTTGAACAGATTGCGATTAATCATTAAATTGTTTCATGAGACAACATACGGTAATACAGCATACGTTATTTGATGAGCACGATTTCTTAAATATAAGATTTCCCAAGCCACAATATCTTGGTGCTAAATATATTCATTGTGACTGGATAGCGCAATGGATACCTGATGATGTCAAAGTCGTGCTGGATGCATTCAGCGGCTCACAATCTGTAGCATTCATGTGCAAGCGACTCGGCAAATCGGTACTTTCAAATGATTTCATGAAATTCAATAGCGAGATAGGAAAGGCACTGATCGAGAATACACATGAAATACTTGAAAACGATGACTTAAACATCTTGTTTTCTCCAAACTCCGACCCAAGTTATTATAATCTGATGGAAAACATCTTTACTGATCTGTTCTTTATCAGAGAAGAAACGGCATTTCTTGACGCCTTCAGAAGCAATGTGAGATTTCTCAAAAATGATTATAAGAAATCGCTGGCACTGGCAATAATGAACCGAGCGATGTCAAGAAAGGTGACAATGGGTCATTTCGGACATACACAGGCACTTGCATATGCGGCAAATCCGGAAAGAGTAAAGCGCAACAGGAGTCTTATACGCCCTCTGAAAACGATTTTCATGGAACTTAAAGATGACTACAATGAAGCCGTTTTTGACAACGGCGAGAATTGCACCTCATACAACCAGAATATTCTGGACTTACTTCCGTCACTCCCAAAAGTGGATCTTGTCTATTTCGACCCTCCATATTGCGACAGCCATGCCGATTATCAGAGTTTTTACCATCTTCCTGAGACATACACCAATTACTGGAAAGATAAAGAATTCATAAACGGAACCAAAAGATACAGCCCTAAAAAAGTCAGCGGATTCGACACCAAGAAGGAAATCATCAATAGTTTCAAAACTATGTTTTCCCTATCTGACAATATCCCCTACTGGATTATAAGCTATAACGACCGTAGCTATCCGGACATCGATACACTTGTCGACATGGCAGCACAGTATCGACAAGTACACATCGAATGCAAGCCTTACCATTATGGAAGAGGCGGAAAAGGAAGTGTGGCCGGCAGTAGCGAAGTTCTAATAATTTGCACACCATTAAATTAATAGCGCATGACTGAATTTGAGGTATGGGACAAAAAATTCCGAGAGCATGACATGTATTCTTTCAACGGCGATAGAAATGGTCTGTTATGGCTTAAAGTCAGAGCTGTCAGCCGATCGAAACAAATCAAAGAATTTACTAAAAAAAACAATATTGCTTTAACCGGCAAAAAACTGTCGGACAAGAATATCGAATTATTTGACATCCTTCAAAAGAGGGATGACGCAACAGATATGCTCGACAGGTTTCTAAAGGACGTCAATCAGGAGTGGTATTCAGCAATGGGAGTGAATGCCGAGAAGCTAAAAGTTGATTTATTCTCGCTACAGCATTATACCTGGGGCGGAGACAGGAACAATTCACTCGACAAATATTTGATAAGCAGATATGTAAAGACTATAAGTGATTTTTCGGAACTACAAAGGCACAACTGCGAAATTGCCGGAAATGCATGGAATTACGTACAGAACAGCTGGTATAACAATTGGACATCTTTTCTGATAGAGTCAATCTTCAAACATAATCCCAAAGTTGTTTCAGCTGTAGGCGAAATTAAAAATGTAGATTTCTTTATCGACAATTTTCCGATTGACTTAAAAGTGACTTTTTTCCCGAATAAGTTCTTGGAACAGAAATTCAAGGCCGCAACCGGCAAGAATATTCTGGGATGGCTTAAGAAGAAAGGCAAGACATTTGGCATCACTGCCGACAAATCAATGGATGAGCCACGGCAGATTTATGTATTGTCTGAAAAACTCAAGGAATGCGGACATACAGAAATTATCAATGAATTAATCAATCTCAGAAGGAATATCATCGAGGATGCTATCGGCAATCCGTCGGAACTAATGAAATGGTTATATGAAAATCAGGGCGAAATGCGCTTCGGGGCAGAAAACAGGCTCTATCTCATTCTCGCTGACATAGAAAATATCGACCAATCGTGGAAGATGAAGAGAGCTTTCAGTCTGATTGAACCGGTAATAAACAATTATATAGACAAATTCAGTCAGTCTTCGCTAAAAAAGATTACATTCGAGTATAAAAAGAAAAAATACAACAGCCTTGCTGATGCGTTATTTATAACGAGATAGCAACGTCTGAAATGCAAAATAAAGAAAACAGGCAAAACGGTGAACGTCAATAATATCTTTAAAATAGTGTGTATGGCGGGAGTGGTGACGCTATTGGCGGCGTGTGCCTCTATCGGTCGTCCGGAGGGGGGTGAGCGCGACGAGTTGCCGCCGGTGTTCGTGCGCTCGAATCCGGAGCCCGGGGCGCTTGAGTTCAAGGGCAACCGCCTGAACATATTCTTCGACGAGAATATCAAGATGGAGGATGTGATGAACAAGGTGGTGGTTTCGCCTGTGCAGAAACAGCCGCCGTCGATATCGGCCAACGGCAAGCGCCTGACGGTGGAGTTCCGCGACACGCTTGTCGACAATGCCACATACACCGTGGATTTCTCAGATGCGATACGCGACCTCAACGAGGGGAATATACTCGACGGATTTGCATTTGACTTCTCCACCGGCTCCACGCGTGACAGCCTCGTGATATCGGGAATGCTCTTCGAGGCGCGCAACCTGGAGCCTGCGCAGGGCATGATAGTCGGCGTGTATTCCAACCTTTCAGACACAGCCATCAGCACTCTGCCATTCGAGCGCATCGCCAAGACAAACCAATACGGACAGTTCGTGATACGCAATCTTGCGCCCGGCACATATAATGTCTATGCCGTCAACGACCTCAACCGCGACTATCACTGGGACCGCTCGGAAGATGTGGCGTTTTTGGGTCAAAGCGTTGTGCCGGAGATAGAAAACATCACGGTGACCGATACGCTGCGCGCCTCCAACGGCATGGACTCCATAGTGATGCGCCCGGGACACCGGTATCTGCCCAACGACCTGCTTATGACATGGTTTAACGAGAATTACAGGTCGCAGTATCTTAAAAACAACTCCCGTATCGACTCCACCCGCATAGCGATAGAGTTGGGAGCGCCGACCGACACGCTTCCGGTGCTGACGCTGCTCAACACACCGTCAGCCGGAAAGCGCGTTGACGAGGTGGCGCGCACCGACTATTCGGCGCGCGGCGACTCCATCACCTACTGGCTCACCGACAAGGGGGTGATAAAAACAGACACGCTGATTGTGGAGGCACGCTATCTGCGCACCGACACGCTCGACCAACTGACGTGGACCACCGACACGCTGCGTCTGCTTAACCGTGAGCGCACCAAGTTTCAGAAAGCCCTCGACAAACGCAACAAGGACCGGGAGAAACTGCTCAAGAAGCTCCGCGAGGAAGGGCGTGACACGGTGTTCACCGACGAACAGGTGTTCATGACGTTCGAGACGAGCACCCGCGGCAACCAGGAGCTCAACCGCCCGCTCTATCTGACAGCATCACAGCCGGTCGACACTATTTACGGCGACAGGATACATCTCGAGATGAGGGTCGACACAGTATGGCACGACACCGGCGTGCAACATGTGGTGCGCGACTCCATTAACAGGCAGCTGCGTTTCACGCTCTACCACGACTGGAAAGAGGGTGAGCGCTATCGCCTGACCGTCGACTCTGCGGCGGTGACCGGCATCTACGGCAATGTCAACAAGAAGAGCTCGTCAGAGTTTTCCGTCAAAAAACTTGAGGACTACTCCACCATAAAGTTCAATCTTATCGGCATGCCTGAAGGGGAGCAGATGGTAGTGGAGCTTCTCAACTCACAGGATAAGCCTGTTGCCACAGCTCCGGTGTCCGACGGTTCGGCAGTGTTTACATTCGTCAGCCCCAACACTTATTACGCACGCGCTTTTGTAGACTCCAACGGCAACGGCACATGGGATACAGGGTCGGTTTCCGAAAAGAGACAGCCGGAAGATGTCTATTATTTCCCCAAAAAGCTCTCCCTGAAGAAAAACTGGGATATGGAGCAGACCTGGGACATCAATCTGCTGCCCGTAGAGGCTCAGAAGCCCAACGAGATAAAGAAGAACAAGCCCAAGAACCGTGACAGAAACGCCACCGCGAACAATGATGACGACGAGGAGGATGAAGATGAATTCTACTCGCCCGGCAACCGCTCGCAGGGCAACACCGGAGGCTCCGGGCGCCTGACGACAGGCGGAAGCCTCGGCGGCTCACGCGTCAATCCCGACGCCCTTCGCCGTTAGGCCGATATAATCAACCTACACAATGACTGCACTATGACCGCATCAACTCCACTGACCAGAGAGCTCGTCAAAGAGCCTGCCTACTGCCGGCTTGACCTACGCATTGGCGTGACGGCGCTTGATGTCATGATATACAATCCGTTAGAAGACAGTTCGTTGCTGCTCCGCCACTGCGAACTGCCTGCCGACGAAGCCGAAAGCCTCAGGCAGATTGAGACATTTATCTACGACAATCCACTACTGCTCAGCGATTTCAAAACCGTCACGGCCATCATCGAAAGCCGTAGGTTTCTGACGGTGCCTGACGGCGTGGCCGACGTCTGCGACCATGCAGCGCTACTGCGCGAGGCCGACAGCGACACCGACCAGCGTCCGGTCGTCACCGATGACCGGCTCGACGCATTCTCAGCGAGAATACTCTCGCCCATATCATCAGCCACGGCCAATTTCCTGCGGCGCACTTTCCCCAATATCAGACTGCACAGCACGCTCTATCCCTTCACCCGCTACTGCCACTCCAATCTCACGAAGGGCAACACGATGAAGATATTCGTCAATCTGAGGGTAAAGTCGCTCGACATCGCCGTGATGAGCTCACGCGAGCTATATCTTCTCAACCGTTTCGAATACCGCGACATCAATGACGCCGCATTCTACATACTCAGCTGCACGGAAGATATTTCCGACGACCGCGAGGAAATACTGATCGGCGGTGACCGCGAACAACGCGACGCCCTGATGCCGCTGCTGCGCAAGTTCAGGCCTTACGTGATGCCGATGATATTTCCATCGGCCATGTTCAGAGCCGGAGCCGACGCCATGAAATCGCCTTTTGACTTGATAATATTGCCGTTATGCGAATAATCCGAGGAAAATACGGACGCCGGCGTTTCGACGTCCCTACCAATATCACCGCCCGTCCGACCACTGACTTCGCCCGCGAGAACATATTCAACGTGATGGAAAATCTCGTGGATTTCGAGGAGGGTCCGACCGCTCTTGACCTGTTTGCCGGCACCGGAGCCATAACTTTCGAGTTTCTGTCGCGTGGATGCTCGAGGGTGACAGCCGTGGAGAAAGCCGCCACGCAATATAATTTCATACGCCGCGTGGCCTCGCAGCTCGGAGCCGACAATCTGACTTTGCTGCGCTGCGACGCTCTCCGATTCATCAGCGCGGCATCGCAGAGCTACGACATAGTGTTTGCCGACCCGCCCTACGATCTGCCTGACTTCGGCGAGATACCCGGCGCCATACTCTCGTCGGGGCTTGTCAAAGAGGGCACGCTGGTGATTGTCGAACACTCGCGCCGCTTCGATTTCTCACATCTGCCCGGATTTATGGAACACCGCGCCTACGGATCGGTGAACTTTTCCATATTCCGCGTCGGAACCACAGACTGATAACCGAGGCTCAGCGTCAGCGACAAGAAAAATTTTGCGCAGTCGAAAAATTTAGTTAAGTTTGTGACAGGCAAGCGCCGTTGCAGGTGATTTCATTTATCCGCAACGCCGCGCCCGACAACTTTTTGCAATAATCTCTCTTAAAACAGAATATGCTTAATATTATTAAAAACGACCCGTGGCTCGAGCCTTTCGCTCCGGCTATCGAAGGACGTCACAACGATGCCGTCAGAAAAGAAAAAGAACTCGTCAAAGGCAACAAAAACCTCGAAGGTTTTGCCAACGCACACCTTTATTTCGGGCTTCATCGCGACGACAAGGGCTGGGTGTTCCGCGAATGGGCGCCCAACGCCACGGCCATTACCCTCATAGGCGACTTTTCCGACTGGAAGGAACTTCCGAAATACGCGCTCAAACGCATTGACAACGGAGTGTGGGAACTGCATCTGGGACCGCGCGGCCTGAAACACGGCCAGCTCTACAAGATGAAGGTGCACTGGGACGGCGGAGAAGGCGAGCGCATCCCCGCTTACGCCACCCGTGTCGTCCAGGACGAACAGAGCCACATATTCTCAGCTCAGGTATGGGCACCCAAGAAGCAATATGAGTGGAAAAACACAGCATTCACCCCCGACACCCGCCCGCTTCTGATTTACGAATGCCACATCGGCATGGCACAGCAGCGCGAAGGGGTCGGCACATACGTGGAGTTCCGCGACAACATATTGCCTCGCATACACGCCGACGGATACAACGCCATACAGATAATGGCTATCCAGGAGCATCCCTACTACGGCTCGTTCGGTTACCATGTGTCGAGTTTCTTCGCACCGTCAAGCCGCTTCGGCACCCCTGAAGAGCTCAAAAGCCTCATAGACAAGGCTCATGAGCTGGGCATCGCGGTCATAATGGATATCGTGCACTCGCATGCTGTCAAAAATGAAAACGAAGGGCTCGGACGCCTCGACGGCTCATACAACCTGTATTTCTACGGCGACCACCGCCGCGAGCACCCGGCATGGGACTCGCTCTGTTTCGACTACGGCAAGAATGAAGTGCTCCATTTCCTGCTCTCCAACTGCAAATACTGGCTTGAGGAATTCAAGTTCGACGGATTCAGATTTGACGGCGTAACCTCGATGCTCTATTACGACCACGGTCTGGGACAGGCCTATTGCTCTTACGGCGACTATTACAACGGCGCCCAGGATGTCAACGCCATAACCTACCTCACCCTCGCCAACAAACTCATACATACCGTCAACCACAACGCCATAACCATAGCCGAGGAGATGAGCGGCATGCCAGGCCTCGCCGTTAAAATCAAAGACGGCGGCATAGGCTTCGACTACCGCATGGCGATGGGTATTCCCGACTACTGGATAAAGACCCTGAAGGAGAAGAAAGACGAGGACTGGCATCCGACATCCATCTTCTGGGAGCTCACCAACCGCAGAAGCGATGAAAAGACAATATCTTATGTCGAGAGCCACGACCAGGCGCTTGTGGGCGACAAGACCGTGATATTCCGACTTATCGACGACCAGATGTACTGGCACATGATGGTAGGCGACAACAATATGACCGTCGACCGAGGCATCGCCCTGCACAAGATGATACGCCTCGTGACGCTTGCCACCATCAACGGCGGATATCTCAACTTCATGGGCAATGAATTCGGCCATCCCGAATGGATCGACTTCCCTCGCGAAGGCAACGGCTGGAGCTACAAGTACGCACGCCGCCAGTGGGATCTCGTCGACCGTGAAGACCTGAAATACAAGTATCTCAACGCGTTTGACAACGCGATGGTGGAGCTCGTCAGCAGCATTATCAACTTCCAGGCTCTCAGCATAGAGAAGCTTTGGGAGAAGGATGACGACCAGGTGCTGGCATTCCGTCGCGGCGACCTCGTGTTCGTGTTCAACTTCAATCCGTTCAAATCATTTACCGGCTACGGCATTCTCGCCCCCGCCGGCAAATACAAAGTGGTGCTGTCGTCTGACGACAAACAGTTCGGCGGCTTCGGCAACATCGACGACAACGTGGAGCATCTCACACAGCACGACGAACTATACGCTCCCACCGGCAAGGAGTGGCTGCGCCTCTATCTCCCGGCCCGCTCCGCCCAGGTGCTGCGTCTTGACCGCACACCGGGCAGACGCAAGGCCAAGAGTGACGCCGCCGGCAACAATACAGGCAACAATCAGTAACAACCGACCGTGGCAGGAGTAAAACGACTTATGAAAGATACCGCCATCTATGGTGTCAGCAGCATCGTAGGGCGGTTTTTGAACTGGTGTCTGGTGCCGATGTACACCTACCTGTTCCCCACCGAACAATACGGTATCGTCACCAATATCTACGCATACGTGGCGCTGGTGCTCATCATATTGCTTTACGGCATGGAAACCGGATTTTTCCGGTTTGCCAACCATGAGCGGTGGAACAATCCGACGCAGGTCTATTCGACCACACTGATATCGGTCGGCACATCGTCGATGCTGTTCATTATTCTGGCGTGTATCTTCTCGCCGCAGATTGCCTCTGCGCTCAATTGCGGCGACCATCCGTCGTTTATCTGGATGATGGCGATAGCCGTAGGTATAGACGCCTATTCCAGCATACCGTTCTCCTATCTGCGCTACCGCAAACGTCCCGTGCGTTTCGCCACACTGAAATTTGTCAACATCGGGCTCAACATCGGGCTCAACCTTTTTTTCCTTATTCTATGTCCCTGGATATGGAAGCACTCGCCCGACCTGATCGGCTGGTTCTACGACCCCGGCTTCGGCATCGGCTATATCTTCCTTGCCAACCTGCTGTCGTCGATGGTGATACTGCTGCTTCTGACGCCGGAACTGAAGGTGACTTACAGCTTCAACGGACGGTTGTGGCGCGAGATGGTCCGCTACAGTTTCCCGTTGCTGATACTCGGCGTGGCGGGCATCATGAACCAGACCATCGACAAAATATTGCTGCCATTTCTGGTCGCCGACCCCATCGACGCGTCGCAACAGCTCGGCATCTACGGCGCCAACTACAAGATAGCCATCGTCATGGTGATGTTCATCCAGGCATTCCGCTTTGCCTACGAGCCGTTTATCTTTGACAAAAACAAGGAGAACGGAGGCAACAAGCGCCGTGCCTACGCCGACGCCATGAAATTTTTCGTCATCTTCGGGCTGTTCATATTCCTCGGGGTGATGTTTTACCTCGACGTGCTCAAATATTTCATTTCCCCGCGCTATTTCGCCGGACTTAAAGTGGTGCCGATAGTGATGGCAGCCGAATTTTTCTTCGGCATCTTCTTCAACCTGTCGCTATGGTATAAACTCACCGACAAGACAATATGGGGCACATGGTTCTCGTTGGGAGGACTCGCCGTCACCCTGCTCATCAACATCATATTCGTGCCGCACTACGGCTACACCGCCTGCGCGTGGGCAGCATTCTGCTGCTACGGACTGATGATGACGGCATCATATCTCATAGGCCAGAAAAAATATCCGATCAACTATAATCTGCCGCGGCTCGGACTTTACATACTCTGCACCGCGGCTCTGTATGGAGGAGCGCTGCTCATAGCCACCGGCTCCGAACTAATCAATTTCACGGTGCGCGGAGTGCTTCTGATAGCGTTCGGAGCATTGATCTGGGTGAAAGAAAAGCCCTTGGCCCGAGGGTGATGCAGAACTCGGAAAAATGCCATCAAAAGTAGGGACGCACGGTTCGTGGCGTCCGAAATTTATATTTGACAATCAGGATGTTGACGTACGCACGAGCCGTGCGCCCATACAATATAAAGCGCTGCAACACCCTCAAAAATGACGATTATGGAAAAGAAACGTATCGTACTGCTCAGCCACAACGACCTCCTCGGAGGCGCTGCGATTGTGACCTACCGACTGATGAAAGCTTTGCACGAACTTGGCTACGAGGCAGACATGCTCGTATTCAACAAGACATGCGACAATCCGCACGTGCACCAGCTCGGCACACGTCCGGTCAGAGGCTGGCGTTTTATCAGCGAGCGCGCAGGCATAATGATGCGTAACGGCTTCAACCGCCGTGACCTTTTCAAAATCTCCACAGCCTCCACAGGCATGAACATACACCGCCACCCGCTCGTGAAGAAAGCCGACGCCATATTTGTCAACTGGGTCAACCAGTCGACAGTGTCGCTCAAAGAGATGCAGCGTATATGCGACATGGGGAAACCCGTGATATGGACCATGCACGACATGTGGTGCATGACCGGCATCTGCCATCATGCCTACTCCTGCTCCAACTATCTGCAACAGTGTGGCGACTGCCCCTATCTCGGCCCCAAAGCCGCTCCCGGCGACCTTTCACACAAGATATGGCTGAAAAAGAAAAAGCTATATGATAGCACCGACATACGGTTTGTGGCCGTCAGTAACTGGGTAAAGCAATGCGCACACAACAGCTCGCTGCTGCGCGACAAGGATATAACGGTGATACACAACGCTTTCCCCTCCGACCTGTTTCGCACATACTCCGACAAGCCCTTCACCATTGAGACCCGCAACCGGTTCAAAAACATTATAGCCTTCGGAGCGGCGAAACTCGACGACCCGGTGAAAGGACTCACCTACGCCATCGACGCCCTCAACATTCTCATGAACGAAGCTCCCGAGATAGCAGCCGGCTCCGTAGCCGTATTCTTCGGAAAGACCGACCGCGACGACCTGTTCCACAAACTGCGTTTTCCGCATCTCGCCTGCGGCACCATCAACGACCACACCGTGCTCCACCAGTTGCTCGTGCAGACAAAAGTCATACTCTCGACATCGCTCTACGAGACTCTGGGCGGCACACTCATCGAAGGCATGTCGGCCGGCGCCACCCCCGTGTCATTCGGCAGAGGCGGGCAGACCGATATCATCGACCACAAAGTCACCGGCTACATAGCCGAATACTGCAATCCGCGCGACGTCGCCGAAGGCATAAAATGGGCTCTCGCAGCCAACCTTGACCGCGAAAAACAGCATGAAACCATACGCCGTCGCTTCAACGCCAACGACATCGCCCTCAGATACCTCTCCCTCATCTGAGCCGTCGAAACATGCATCTAATCCGCTCAGAATGAAAAAAGTCACACAAACCGATCAGGTAATAGAAGCCTTGCGAAAGGAAGGCGGCTTCGCCACGCTTAAACGGTTGAATGAAATTCTGGATTTTTCAAAATGGAAATCACAGACTCCTGAGGCAAGTGTCAGGCGAATAGTGCAGGACAGCGAAAAGATATTCAAAATCAGACCCGGGTTATGGGCATTGGAGGAAGCCCGTGACAAAGTTCTGCAAAAACTACAGATAAGCGAGGGCAATAAAATCAGCGAGGAGCAATTCTCTCACGGTTATTATCAAGGACTTTTAGTGGAAATAGGGAAGTATCTCAATCTTACTACCTACGTGCCGGCACAGGATAAAGGACGTCTGTTTCTTGGGAAGCCTCTGTGCGAAGTGTCTGACTGCACTGTAATACCGCCATTTACATACGATACTCTATTGAGGAAAGCCCGGACTATCGACGTTATATGGTTTAACCACCGCATGATGCCCACCGACTTCTATGAAGTAGAACACACGACCGACATAAAGAACTCTTTGGCTAAATTCTACGAACTTCAGGATTTTTTCGCCAAGTTCCATATTGTCGCAGACAAGCATCGGGAGACCGAATTCAAAGACAAACTCAATGTGTCGATGTTTCAACCGATTTACAAAAGGGTCAGATTTATCGATTACGAACGCGTGGCACAATTTCACTCGGCTCTGCGACTACAAAAGAATTTCTCCTGGTAGTTTTATTTTAGGGCTCTTTTTACAGGCGATTCTCTTTATTTTTGTTCAATTAACATTGTTTCTTGCAGATTTTGCGTAAATTTGCAAGATACTGTATTGTTACTTTTCTAAACCGACATACTATGCCTTTTGTAAAATGCCCCGAATGTGGAAAGCTTAATTCTGTCAAGCTTAAGAACTGTCCGAAGTGCGAAGCATCTCTGGACACTGCATGCGCATCTTATAACACCGACACACAAATACATCCTGCCGGCATTCCGACAGGCTCCGGTGTCGCCGGCACAACGACCTGGGGGCAGCCCATGCAGCAGCCTCAGAACAATCCCTGGGGACAACCCGTGCAGCAGCAGACGCAGCAGCCCCAGAACAATCCCTGGGGGCAACCCGTGCAGCAGCAGACGCAGCAACCTCAGAACAATCCATGGGGACAGCCCGTGCAGCAGCAGACGCAGCAACCTCAGAACAATCCATGGGGGCAGCCCGTGCAGCAGCAGATGCAGCAACCTCAGAACAATCCATGGGGGCAACCCGTGCAGCAAAACGCGACGACAACACAGCATTGCACCACCTGCGGCAATCAGGTAGTAGCCGGAGCCCGCTTCTGCGCCGGTTGCGGTTCTCCTGTGACGGCAACACATCAGCCGGCCGGCATCCCGACCCGCAAAAACCCCTATTTCATCTGATTAAATTCCGACTACTGACAAAATAAAACATTTCACGACTCACTTAAGTTTATGAACTTCACCCCATTAGCCCGCCCGATATTCAAAGCCGTCGACACTCACACCCTACGCGCGGCCGACGACACGGAGCGCACACAGCGACGTGTGCTGCGGCAGCTTCTTGAATATGGCAAAGACACACAATGGGGTCGTCAGTACAGATTTTCCTCAGCAAGCACTCCGGCCGAATATGCCGAGCGACTCCCTGTCAACGGCTACGAGACATTCCGTCCCTACGTGATGCGTATGCTCGGAGGAGAAAAAAACGTATTATGCCCCGGCGCAGTCAGCCGCTACGCTCAGTCGTCAGGCACTTCCGGAGGCAAAAGCAAATATATACCGCTCCCGCATCGTTCGCTCCACCGGTGCCACTATGCCGGCAGCTCCGCAGCTGTAGCCCGCTACCTCTCGCTTTACCCTGACAGTCGCCTCTTCTCCGGCAGAAGCCTGATACTCGGAGGCAGTTATGCCAACGAGCTGTCACTCTCCCCTAAAATCAAGGTCGGCGACCTCTCCGCATCGCTTATCGACTGCATCAACCCAATAGTCAATATGTTCCGTGCTCCTGGCAAGAAAATAGCGCTGATGAGCGACTGGAGCAAAAAGCTCCCTCAGCTTGTCGAAGCCACACGCCGCGCCAACATAGCCTCGCTCTCTGGCGTGCCTTCATGGTTTCTGGCCGTGCTTCGCGGCGTGCTCGCGGCAGAAAACGCCACCAGCCTCCACCAAATATGGCCCGGACTTGAGGTATTCTTCCACGGAGGCATCTCCTTCACTCCCTACCGCAACCTCTACGACTCCATTATCGACCCGGCGCGCATGCGCTACATGGAAATCTACAACGCCTCGGAAGGCTTCTTCGCTCTTCAGGCGTCGCCCGACGACGAAGGGTTGCTTCTGCTTGCCGACGCCGATATTTACTACGAATTTGTGCCGCTCAGCGAACTTGACTCCGACTCACCCTCAGCAATTCCCGCATGGGAAGTGACCAAAGGTGACACCTACGCACTGGTGATAACATCAAGCAACGGCCTGTGGCGCTACATGATAGGCGACACCGTAACGATTGTCGACACCACGCCCCTCAAAATCAAAATCGCCGGACGCACCGGCGCCTACATCAACACCTTCGGCGAGGAACTGATGGTATGCGATGCCGAAGCCGCCATGACGCGGGCATGCGCCGCCACCGGTGCATCCGTAACCGACTACACCGCCGCGCCTGTATTCACCTCGGCCACCGTCAAAGGTCACCACCAGTGGGCCGTAGCCTTCGACCGCCGTCCCTCCGACCTGCAACTCTTCGCCGAGACCCTCGACCGTGAGCTCTGCAACGAAAACTCCGACTACCAGGCCAAGCGCGCCGGCAACATATTTCTCGCTCCCGCCGAAGTCACACCCGTGTCACAGAACGCCTTCGACCGGTGGCTGCTATCTACCGGCAAACTCGGAGGACAACGCAAGATACCACGCCTGCGCAACAACCGCGAGATAATCGACCGTATAATAGAACTCAATAACAAACCAACATAAAACGCCATGGGAAAATTATCAAAACTACGCAATCTTATATCGGCAATACTGCTGCTTGTAGCCGTTTCACTCAACGCCCGGCAGGCCAAATATATATTCTATTTCATCGGTGACGGCATGGGTCCCGGACAAGTCATGATGGCCGATACCTACAAGCGCAAAGCATTGGGCAACAGTGTGCCGCTGACCATGATGCTGCTGCCTGTCCATTCCCTGCAGACCACTTACTCAGCATCGTCACCGGTTACTGACTCAGCCGCCGCCGGAACAGCTCTCGCAACCGGAGTCAAGACCAAAAACTCCATGCTCGGCATGAATGCCGACTCTGTGGCCGTCAACTCGATAGCCCGATATCTCCACGACAACGGCTACGGCGTGGCACTGATGACCAACTCAGCGGCCGACGATGCCACTCCCGGTGCATTTTACGCCCATGTCACCAACCGCAGACAGCACTACGAAATAGGCCGTCAGGCAGCTGAATCAGGCTTCGAACTCATAACAGGCGCCGCATTGCGCGGGCTTGAAAAAGATGGCCGTGCTACAGACCTCGCCGACTACATCGCCTCTCAGGGCGTGGAGCTGCTTACAGATCCGGAAGCAGTTGCCGCATCCGACAGCCGACGCATCATTCTCACTCCGAAATCATCGCTTTGGAACTGGGACATGGGCTATTATGTCGACAACAATGAAGGGCAGATGACCGTCGACGAGATGACTGTCACCGCCATCAGGCATCTGAGTCGCCACACCCCTGACAGATTCTTCATGATGGTGGAATGCGGAAGCATCGACCACGCATCACACGCCAACGACGGCGGAGCCGTAGTCAAAGAAGTGCTTGCTTTTGACAAAGCCATAGAGACAGCCCTCGACTTCTACCGCAGCCACCCCGACGAAACACTCATAGTCATTACCGCCGACCACGAGACAGGGGGTATGACCGTCGGCAACAACCACACAGGCTACTCGGCCCGCCCCGAATATCTCGTGCCGCAGAAAATATCAAAAGAGATATTCTCACAGTATTGCGACGACCTGATGAACGCAGATAAGAAACCGGACTGGGCAGAAATGAAAGAATACCTGTCAGAGAATCTCGGCTTGTTTTCCGTTATCCCCATGAGCGAACGCCGCGAGAACAGACTTAAGGATGTTTTCAACGCCACATTTGTCGACGGACAGGCCCGCCGACAGGAAACCCTCTACTCCAACTTCAACCAGTTTGCCGTCGAAGTGTTTGAAATGCTCAACGAGAAGGCCGGTATCGGATGGACATCTCTGGCCCACACCGGCAACTTCGTGCCGCTGTTCGCCATAGGTGCCGGCGCCGAACTCTTCACCGGCCTAAATGACAACACCGACGTGCCGATGAAGATACTCAAAGCCGCCGGAGTTCAGCCGCAATGACATCACTCTCTGACGAAGCCCTCCGCTTCACCGATTGACAAAAACAAATAGAATGAAATAAGATGAAATTAAAAGAAAAAATCTTAATTGCCCTCCTCACTCTCTTCGCTTTCAACGGCGCACGCGCCCAAGAAAACGAACGTATCGACGTTGACATCAACCTCATAAAAGTCAACGTCACGATGAACCCCGAGCACTACCGTCAGCTGATGGACCGCTACCTCAAGGCCGACACCACACTGCGCATCGATGAAGTCGCAACCGTCTACTACGGTTACGCCGCAACTCCCGACTACGCACCCGATCTTACTTTCCCCGAAATCGACGAGGCGATATCACTTGAAAACTATGAGAAAGCCTACCGCCTGAGCCTCGCCGCCGCCAAAGAAGCCCCGGTGTCGCTCCCCGTCCTCATCAACGTCATCAAACTCATGCCGCATATCGACCTCAAAGGCAACCTCGACTCATACCTCAACATACGGCAGCGCCTCGAGATGCTCATCGGCACAATCCTTGCTTCCGGCACAGGCATTCGCCGCGAGCTTCCCTTCAAGGTTATATCTGAAGGCGACATGATGGTAATTCTCAAAGACATACTCGAGGTAAAGGAAATAATCGGAAGCTCAAAGATAGGTAATCTCGACGCCGTCAAGATCACATTCCCCACAAACTCGCGCGAGCATATCCTCTACTTCGACAACACCACCCACGAACAATACAGACAACATAACCCGTGACGCATTTACAATGAGCGACAACGAGAATAAAACACCGAAATGGACCGAAATCGAACTGCTCCCCGAATGGGACGAGCCGTTCTACGACGTCTACACCGCCAAGAAGTTCGGCAAATGGCTGATGCTCAAAACCCTCAAACCGCAATATCGCGACGATGACAGATATCTCGCCATGATTGAGAAGGAATTTGACATCCGCTACAATCTGGCACACCCCAACATCGTCATGATCAACGACTTCGAGGTTGTGCCCGGCATCGGCCTGTGCATCATCACCGACGACGTTTACGGCGACTCTCTGCGCAAACTCCTCGACAGCGGAAAAGTCGACGAAACCACCCTGCGCAAGGTATGCACCTCGCTTGTCGACGCGCTGGAATATATCCAGACCAACCACATCGTGCATCACAGCATACGCCCGGAAACAATCATATTCACCGAAAACATCGGCAACCTCAAACTCATCGACGTCGGCTTCGACCAGCTCGACCACCTGAGCCACGACGACACATCCCGCGACATCCACGACTTCGGTGCCGTGCTCAAAGAGCTCCTCGACCGGCTTCCCGAGCGTCACGCCCATCTGCAGCGTGTCGCGACCCGTTGCCTCAACCCCGATCCACGTAAACGATACCACGACATACGTGACCTTAAGATGGCTCTCTCCAACCGCTCCAACCATCGTCTTTACATCATAATAATAACATTTTTAACAATAATGATTGCCCTGCTCGGATGGCTCGTAGCCAATCCCGACAGCAGCGTGGCTGTCAAGTAACATATCAGATATGGCTGTAGAAATCAGAGCTGTGGAGCCCGTCAAGAAAGAGCTCAAGAAATTTGTAAAATTCGGCATCGACCACTACAACGGCAACGACTGCTTCGTGCCGCCGCTCATCATGGACGACGTCAACACTCTCCGACCCGACAAAAACCCCGCATTTGAATTCTGCGAGGCCCAGTCATTCATGGCCTACCGCGACAACCGACCGGTCGGACGCATAACCGCCATCATCAACCGCCAGGTCAACGAACGTTCCGGCGAAAAAAACATGCGTTTCGGTTTCGTCGAATTCATCGACGACAACGAGGTTGTCGACGCCCTGTTTGACGCTGCGATAAAATGGGGGAAACAACGGGGCATGACAACAATCACAGGCCCGATGGGCTTTTCCGACCTCGACCACGAAGGAATGCTCATCGAAGGCTTCGACCGCCTCGGCACCATGGCGACCATCTACAACTACCCCTACTACCCCGCGCAGATGGAACGCATGGGCTTTAAGAAAGACGTCGACTGGGTTGAATATCTCATCAAAATTCCCGACGGCATCCCCGAAAAGCATCAGCGCATTGCCGAAATCGTAAAGCGCAAATACAACCTGCGCATAGTGCGCTTCAAATCACGCAAAAAAATCAAAGACGAATACGGCAAAGCCCTCTTTGACCTTATCAACGAAGCCTACAGCGACCTCTACGGCTACTCCCCTCTCACTCTCCGTCAGATCAACCACTACATCGACCTCTATCTCGGCATATTGCGTCTTGACGACATATCCGTGATCGTCGATGCCGACAACCGCCTCGTCGCCGTAGGCATATCGATGGCAAGCTTCTCAAATGCCCTGCGCAAGAGCCGCGGGCGCATATTCCCCTTCGGCTGGTGGCACCTGCTCAAACCGTTGCGGGGCAAGGTCGACACCGTCGACCTTCTGCTCATTGCCGTAAAACCCGAATATCAGAGCAAAGGCGTCAACGCCCTGCTCTTCGCCGACCTCATACCCCGCTACATTCAGACAGGCTACAAGCAGGCAGAAAGCAACGTCGAGCTCGAAGGCAACGAAAACGTCCAGAAACAATGGGAATACTTCGAACGCGAACAACACAAACGCCGCCGCGCCTACAAAAAAGAAATCTGAGCCACCCAACCATCAAAATAATTAGCATATAAATTAATGTCAAATAATTTACATGCGCCAAAATTTCCGGAGAGGTCTTGTAATATTCTTTATTTATTTGAATTTTAAATCAAAATAGAATTTATGAAAAACTTATTCATTTGCATTGCCATAATTATTACAAGTGTACTTAATATTGAAGCTGTTATCCCAAATGAATTGAATTATCAAGTGATGGCACTTGATCCCACGACAGGTAAAGTCCTGTCCAATCAGAAGGTGTCAATTGAAATGGCTCTTCTCAAAGGCATTAATGGTGAGAAAATATGGTCACAAACATTTGATACAGAAACAGACGAGGCTGGTATATGCGCAATAACTCTTGATGTCACGGAGGTTGATTGGAATACCCCAGATTTATATATGTCGACTATTATCAATGAGAACGATTGTGGTTCAGCAAAATTATGTTCGGTACCCTATTCTATACAAGCTAAAACCATTGATGGTGTAATTACACGTAGAGACCTTATCGGTACATGGGCATCGGAAGAAAATGAAGGTTTCTTCAAAATCAATTTCAATAATGATGGGACTGCTTCTTGTATATATAAAAATGGTAGCTCAGCAGATCTCTATTACTCAATATCATGGACTATTGACAATTTAGGCAAAATAGCTGCAGAAGTGCATCAAGCATGGACTTATAACGGTGTTGCCTATGAACAAAACTTTTGTCAAATTTTAGATATAGTTAAAATTGATACTGATAGTATTATGATCACAGTGCCAGGATATGTTAACGCTTTTAAATGCGGTCGTATTAATAAATAGTTAAAACTTTTTATGTTTATACATATGAAATTGATACGTTATATCCTACCACTCATTATTGTCTTAATTTCATTGCAATATTGCATGGCTCAATTAAAGAACGTAGTCATTAGTCCTGTATATTGTTGCATAAACTCTAATTCCGCATTAATTGTTGCGGATGTCAATACAACAATTAATGAAAGTTCTTATATTTCACCATCTATATACATTTTGCGCTCAGATTCTCATGTATGTGAGGAATCAGGTATTGACAACATTCTCGAAGCCAATGATAATAAAACAATTAAAGCCATCTATTCTATTGATGGACGTTTAGTAAATAACGAAACTAAAGGTTTTGTAATTGTCATATACACTGACAATACAATAGAAAAACAGATAATAAAATAGATAGACTCGATACGATTATATTAACAAAATTTGACATTGGAAATGCTGAAAGCTTTTGTATCTTCTATTATACCCCTCGGATCTAAAACTGCGTAACCCAATTTTCATAGCCTATCGCTACAACAAGCCCGTAGGACGAAATACTGCGATCATCAACCTCCAAATCAAAGAGCGCTCTTACAAAAAGCTGCGCGCAAAGTCGACACCGTCGACCTGCTCCTCATCGCCGTAAAGCCCGAATACCAGAGCAAAGGCGTCAACGCCCTGCTCTTCGCCGACCTCATTCCCCGCTACATCAAGACAGGCTACCGTCAGGCCGAGAGCAACGTTGAGCTCGAAGGCAACGAAAACGTCCAGAAACAATGGGAATACTTCGAGCGCGAGCAGCACAAACGCCGCCGCGCCTACAAAATCAAAACAATATCAGCATTGTCGGGATGCTCCGTATCCGGATGGAGGAGATCTCAATTGCATCTTGATATAACTCAAAAAGAGAGTGTGCATCATTTTTTCGGGCACACTCTCTTTTTCTCGTCGTGTAGCAGCTTCTTACTGCAAGATAAAATATATGACATGAAAATTCAGTAATATTTGCTACCTTTACAATCTATTTATTAGAAACACTCTCTTAGATTGATATGGCACTAAATAAAAAAGAGAAGCCAATGTTCGTTAATCGTGAACCGGCTGAGATGACATGTGAATACAAAAGTTGGCTCACGGAACTCAAGCAACGTTATCGCAGAGCGCAAGTTCGAGCAGTTGTAAAAGTCAATGGAGAAATGCTCAATTTCTATTGGGAATTAGGCAGGGATATCTGTGCTATGGCAAAGACTGCAAAATATGGCGATGGGGTGTTGAAAAACGTAACGTTGGACCTACAGGCGGAATTTCCCGGAGACTCCGGTTTGTCTCTTTCCAATATCAAGGCTGCCCGAAGGTGGTATAAAACATATTATCAATGGGTTATAAAAAGTCAACAGGCTGTTGACTTTTTTGGAGATTATTCTCGGGATGGGATTATATCAATGCCATTTTTCTTTGCCAATGTTCCCTGGGGACAACATATTTTCATAACTGCTAAAGCGAAATCATTAGACGAAGCTTTATTCTATATTTCACAGGTTTGTGAACATGGTTGGAGTCGTACGGAATTAGAATATTATCACGCGGAGAATTATTATGCCAGTCACTCCAACGCGCTTACCAATTTTGACAAGAAATTACCGGAAGGCGAGTCTGCCCTTGCTAAACAGATGCTTAAAAGCCCTTATAACTTTGAGTTTCTGCAGATGCCGGTAAATTATTCGGAACGTGAATTTGAAGATGAATTAGTTAAGCATATCACGGATTTTCTGCTTGAACTTGGAAAAGGTTTCTCTTTCGTCGGACGACAGATGCAACTTACAATGCCAAATGGCACGACATATTACCCCGATCTGATATTTTATCACATTCCGAGTCATAGATATATTGTCTGCGAACTAAAAGTCGTCCCATTTATTCCGGAGTTTGCAGGAAAATTAAATTTCTATGTTTCAGCTGTCGACCATTTACTACGCGGCAAAGAGGACAATCAAACTATCGGACTGCTTATCTGTCGCTCCAAAGATGATACAATTGTTGAATGGTCATTTGAAGGTATTGAACGACCAATAGGTGTGGCGGAATATGAAAAAGAGATTAAACAATTAATTGAAAATCTTCCGGAGCCGAAACAGATTAAAGAGCAGATTTAATGTATCACATATTCCGGCATTAGTTTTTATTAAGTTTGTTCTCCAACCCGTCACCCCATGTCGAATCTCTCCGACCCGTCCGACTCGTCCGATAAAAAGACTGCGCCGAGGTGAGAAAATAAAATCACCCCGGCGCAGCCCAATTATGAATTATGCATTATGCATTATGAATTATAAATTGCCTCAGTCACCTCCAAGCGGACGATACTCGCCGCCACGGCCTATCGTCGTGCCCGACTCCTCGGCCTCGACATTGGCATATGCATGCCCCATCGACGTAAGTTTCAGCTGACTGCGGAAATCCTTCTCATTGAGCGGCGTAGTCACATGTATTGTGCGCGAAGCCCCGGGCAATATATCTATATAATTGTCAGAGAAGAAATTGTCTATTCCGTCAAGCGAAAGAAACACCCCGCGGGCAAACACATCCGTTGTCATCGTCACATCATAGCCGTCGCCCGCCGCAACAACCTCCAGCCCGATTTCCGGACGCTTGTAATTCATATACTTCTGGCGTATCGCATAGCCGATATTGTTATACGTGCGGTCACCCGTCGCATACTCTGTCACAAAGATATAGTCACCCTTGAATCGGTCACCGATCAGATTTTTCACATCTTCCGTATATACAACCTTCGACGACAGAGGCTGCGCGTTATGCTTCACCTCCTTGGTGGAAACGACATTGCCGTTGAGATCCATAACCCGGAGTGTCATCTTTCCCTTCATGGCCGAACGGCGGTCATTGACTACCGACACCGTAAGCGTGTCTCCCGTCACAAGCGGTGACACAAGCACATCGTCAAGTGCCGCTTTCGAGAAATACTGCTGCGCTTTCCAGCGGCCGTACCAGTCACGGGCCGCCCACGACGCCACCGGCCAGCAGTCATTATGCTGCCAGACCAGCGAACCCATGCAGTGCGGCATGTCGCGTCGGTGTGCCTCAAACGCTGTCTTGATGGCGTCGCCCTGCAGTATGCCGCCAACGTAGAGAAACGTCGGGAAATCTTCCGGCACACGATACTCGTCACGCATATAGTCGCGTATCAGCCCGTTGGCATACGATCCTGCGCGCTGATGATCCATCATCACCTCGGAGTTATATTTCCAGTCACGCTCCTGCGGCGCATAGATTTTCACCGATTCAAACTCGGGGAACGACTGGAAGCCGTATTCCGAGAAGAAGCGCGCCTGCTTGACATTGTAATGTCCGATTGAGTCGCGGCCGTGCCACACTCCCCAGTAATGGTCATCCCCGTTGATACCGTCGGAGGGGGTGTCGCGGAATGCGAACGGTGACGACGGGCGGTAAGCCACGCCGCCGGCATGCTCCTCTACCACCTCGGGCAATGTCACGAAGTAGATATCCTCAAACTGCTTTCTTGTAAGCTCCTCTACTCCTTTTTCCTCGTAGTAACGCTTACGGCCGCCCCAGCCGTAATACACATCCTGACACTCGTTGTTGCCACACCACACCGCTATGGAGCAATGGTTGCGCAGACGGCGCACATTGTCGATGGCCTCCTGGCGTATGTTGGCGAGAAACTCCTCGTCGGCCGGATAAGTCGAGCAGGCAAACATGAAGTCCTGCCATATCATGATGCCGTTCTCGTCGCAGAAATCATACAGGCGGTCATCCTCGTAGACTCCTCCGCCCCATATACGTATCATATTCATGTTCACATCCTTGGCGTCAAGCACATGCTTGAGATACTTCTCCGTCGTGATGCGCGGCAGGAAGTTGTCCATCGGCACCATGCACGCTCCTTTGGCGAACACCGGCTTGCCGTTGAGCTCGAAATACAGACAGTGACCCCGGTCGTCGGGCTTGTGTATCAGCTTAAGCGACCGTATGCCCAGACGCGTGTCCTCCGTCTCCACTTCCTTGCCGTCGACACTCAGCGTCGTGGCGAATTTTGTCAGATAAGGCTCGCCCAGACCGTTGCTCCACCACAACCGCGGATTTTTCACCGTATAGTCAAGCGTCACCTTGTTGAGGCCTTTCTCCAGACTGACACTCTTCGATGCCACTTTCTTGCCGTCGGCCGTGATTGAAATCTCTGCCGACGCTGTTGCCTCGTCGGCAAGCACCTCGACAACAGTCGACAGCTCTGCGCGCTTCGCTGTAACATCCTTCTGTATGAACTGCACATTGCCGATGCGCTCGCCGCTCCATGTCTCAAGCTCTATCGGTCGCCATATTCCCGACGTCACAAGGCGTGGACCCCAGTCCCAGCCGTAATGGTAACCGGCCTTGCGGGCGAATATACTGAGAGTCTTGTTGAAGATACCGCCGTTCTGCGACTGGTCCGGTCCGGTGTTGAACGTATAGTCATATTTGTCATATTTCGGAAGATCCACTTTTATCGGTGAGTCGAAAAGCACCTCAAGCAGATTGTCACCCTCCTTCAGTATTCCCTTGACATCGACGCGCCATGTGCGGTGCATGTTGTTGGCCTGAAGTATGCGCTCATGATTGAGATATACAGTGGCGTAGGTGTCAAGCCCGTTGAACACCAGCTCCTGGTTCTGCGCTGCCACCTCCCCGGCTGTCACCGTCAGATGCGTCTCATACATCCAGTCCTCTTTGTCGACCCATTGCACTCCGCGCTCGTTCAGACGGAAAAACGGATCATCGATGATTTCATTTGCGATAAGATCGGTATGTACAGTCCCCGGCACTGTCGCCGGATACCAGTTTTCCGACCGCCATTGCCTGAATCGCCAGCCGTCGTTGATTTCACGGCTTGACACCTCGGCTCCGGCCGACAGCACTGTCGATGCAAGTGCTGCGATGACAAGTAATTTTTTCATGGGCAAGTATTTGTTATAATGATTGAAGTTGGTAGAGCAAAGTTATGATGTAAACGCGCCATTTCTTGCAATTTTCCCGCCATAATCGGTGAATTTTAATTCACTCGGAAAGGTTTGACGCATTTTTACAATTTTTTGATTGCTACGCGCCCTATCTGTCAGTATCTACCCTTACCGGCTGCGCCTCATGCCTGCCGCTGATTTTATTGCCGCTGACCGTGACATCGGCCACACCGCGCGCTCCGATCGCCTCGCCGCCGTTCATGATAAACTCATTGTCGATGATGCGGATGCCGGTGTGCACCGGGCCTTCGTAACGGTCGGTCTCCGGATTGACACAGACCACCGGACTGCCGCACTCCACAAACCGGTTGCCCTTGATGGTGACATCGCGCACCGGGCCCGACTCATACCAGCCCCGCACATCGTCTGATATGTGGATGGCGGGCATCGGTATCCGGTCGAAGATATTGCCGTAAATCTCCACCCGGCGTCGCGTCGTGACAAGTATCCCGCGGGTGGGCACAAGAGTGAAATAGCTGTTGGCTACACGGAGCGATGGGGTTGCCGAGATGTTTTCAACGGCTCGTCCGTCCTCAATGTCAAGTGAGCCGATGACCCGGTCAAGTGTGACTGTCCACTCATAGTCGTCAATACGTTTCGTGTCGGTCACCCTCCCGGCAAACTCCCCCAGAAGGGTATGCACGTTGACAATCTCGACCGAATCGCCCGGCTCAAACGAGTTGAACCCGTATGACTGATTGTGCATATATCTCAACCGCAGACTGCGCTCGTCGGGCTGACCGGTGATGCAGAGATGCGTCCCGTGCACATTGATAGCATCGTCGTGTGCCCCTGAGAGAGTGTGAAATTACGGAGCGTCACCCCCTCGCACTGCTCAAGCGCAAATGTTGTCAGTTCGCCGTGGGTCACGATCTTTGCTCCGTTGCCGTCAAGAGTAAGATTTGATGCCCCGCTGATATTCAGTGCTATATATTTGATTCCGTTGTCAAAATTCTCCTCAGCCGAAGCAGTGTTGGAGATATGGCGCAGCTGCGGGGTCGCACTCGTGCGATACACATGATACTCCGCGCCCGGAGCAAGATTTATCACCGAAGCGTCACCACACCCCGAAGCCATCTCTATCACCTGCTGCAAAACCCCGGTGGCATCCCCGGCCACCGCCGGAACATTATAAGTCACAGCACCATGCATCGCCGTCACACCAACGGTCGACAGCACTACAGCAGAAAAAAACTTCTTGATTGCAAAAATTCTCATCATTCAAAAAAACTATTATGTCAGGTTCGAAATAATTATGTCAGGTTCGCAAAGTGATTGTTGAAAAAGCGGTCACCATCAAAAGCATTGCCTTACCCCTGAAAAGCAATACCCCACCTCCCCGAGCCCCCACCCCCGGCTTCCGCAGGATGCCGGTTTACACCACCGATCCGGAGCATCACCCCTCCGGGTGACATCATCAGCGCAAAAATAATCATAACTTACGTAAAAAATGCGTCAAAAAGTTACATATCCATATAAAATCCACACCACGTTAACATTATTTATCCTCATAAAGCCATCCCTCGACACTGTTTTAAATCGTTTCTTATTCTTTTTCAAAAAAAATGATTAACTTTGCATCGCCTAAAGCTATACGCCCGCGGCAAAAAGGTGAAATTTCAACAACCCAATATTTTTTTACAATTATGACAAAAATAGGTATTAATGGCTTCGGCCGCATCGGACGCTTCGTGTTCCGTGCTTCTACAAAACGTGATGACATCGAAGTAGTTGCTATCAACGACCTTCTTCCCGTTGACTACATGGCTTACATGCTCAAGTATGACACCATGCACGGCCGCTTCGACGGTACTGTTGACTTCGACCTCGAGAAATCTCTTCTCATCGTCAACGGTAAAGAAATCCGCGTTACAGCTTGCAAGAATCCCGCTGAAATCGGCTGGGGCGCTGTAGGTGCTGAATACGTTGTTGAGTCTACCGGTCTCTTCCTCACTAAAGAAAAAGCTCAGGCTCACATCGAAGCCGGCGCTAAATACGTCGTTATGTCTGCTCCCTCTAAAGACGACACCCCCATGTTCGTTTGCGGTGTGAACCACGACAAATACGTCAAGGGCACTCAGTTCGTTTCTAACGCTTCTTGCACCACCAACTGCTTGGCCCCCATCACCAAAGTCCTCAACGACAAATTCGGCGTCGTAGAAGGCCTCATGACTACTGTTCACTCTACTACCGCTACTCAGAAAACCGTTGACGGTCCCTCTATGAAAGACTGGCGCGGTGGTCGTGCAGCTGCCGGCAACATCATCCCCTCTTCTACAGGTGCTGCCAAGGCTGTAGGTAAAGTTATCCCCGAACTCAACGGCAAACTTACCGGTATGTCAATGCGCGTCCCCACCCTCGACGTTTCTGTTGTTGACCTCACCGTCAACCTCGCTAAGCCCGCTACTTACGAGGAAATCTGCAACGCTATGAAAGAAGCTGCTGAAGGCGAACTCAAAGGCATCCTCGGCTACACCGAAGACGCTGTCGTTTCTTCTGACTTCCTCGGTTGCCCCCTCACCTCTATCTTCGACGCCAAGGCTGGTATCCAGTTGACTCCCACATTCGTGAAAGTCGTTTCTTGGTACGACAATGAAATCGGCTACTCTAACAAAGTGCTTGATCTCATCGCCCACATGAAGAAAGTAAACGGCTAATAAAAAGCCATAACTTACTACATAACAAAAGCTGTCGGCTCACAAAGCCGGCAGCTTTTCTATTTATCTATCAGAACGACAGCCCGTCGACCTCCACCCACAACACTCATGACATCACACACCCCGCACGGTCGCACGGCTCGTGTGTCCGCCACACCACTGATTATCCGACACTTACTCCACAGAGAGGGCGCCATCCTCGGTAGCGAGACGCCCCCGCCCCATGCCATCCACCACCCCGCGTCCTCCCCGTCCTCCCCGTCCGACCTGTCTGACCTGTCTGACTAGTCCCCACCACCCCTCGGCTTCCGCAGGACGCCGATTATGCGTAACCATGGACGCCGAGCGCAGCGAGGCTTCCGGGGCTATCAAACAAATAAAGCAAAGGCTTCCGCAGGACGCCGATTTACACCACCCGCATCCCCTTCCTTAACGACTTTAAAGACCTTAACGACCCTCTTCCACAAAAAACACACCACCCGCCCAAAATCTTCAAAACAACCGCATTTCAAAGAAATTTGCAAATAAATCACATAAAAATCCACAAAATTGCAAACACACATACCCACATTAAAAACTTTTTGTATATTTGCATATAAATACCGGTAAATGGTCCCTCCGGTAATGAGGGATAATCAGGGACCTCAATCATTATCATAAAAACCTAATATGGGCAAAACTTCTACCAAACCGGTTATTGCCGGCATGGCCGCTCTGATGATGCTGAGCGCCACCACGGCAACAGCCCAGTTCAAATTCAACGCGGTGGTTTCGTTTCCGACCGAATCAGCCGGAGTCTACGGCTTCACTACCGCCGACTACAACCCCACACAGATCAAACGCAACGTCTACGCCAGCGGAGGCGGCGTAGCTTACAGCGACGGCAACTACTACGGTGTTCGCGTCGAGACCATGATGGGCATCACTGCCGTGGCTCAGACAAGCTACAAGATGAGCACATGGGAAGTCGACGAAAACTACACCGGAAAAATACAGGACGTAGCCACAGCCATCGCCTACAACCGCGACTACGGACAGGCCTACGGCTGCTACTACAACGAAGACGGAGAGACATTCCGCTTCTGCTCGGTCAACGTGCCCTACTGGGGCAAGACCAAAATCGCCGACCTCCCCAAAGCCTGGGGTGCATGCGCAATCGACGCCAACGGCACCCTCTATGCCATTGACGAGGACGGCATACTCGGCATCGTCAACACCGACAACGGCGAGTTCACCGCAATCGGCGACACCGGCCTCACCACCGAATGGATCACCGGCGCAATCATCGACACCGAAACAGGCAACATGCTCTACGCCATAAAGACCACCGCCGAAGCGGCAATCTACAGCGTCAATCTCACCAACGCTTCCGCCACCAAGCTCTACGACCTCGCAAACGAAGAACAGCTCGGCGGATTCTTCATTCCCGAAAATACCTACAAAGCCGGCGTTCCCGGCGCCGCATACAGCGCTCCCTCTCCCTCATTCAGCAACGGAAGCCTCAGCGGCACCGTGCGCATCTCCGGTCCCTCCGGCCTCTATGACGGCACCACCGGCTCAGGCGACATAACATATCACCTCTACGCCAACGGCAAAGAAGTGGCAACAGGCACACGCGGCTACGGTTCATACACCTATACCACCGTCAACGTCGACCTTCCAGCCGAAGGCAGCTACTGCTTCGCTGTATCATTCTCCAACGAGGCCGGCGAAGGCCCCCGCCGCTACGCCGACACCAAATATATCGGCATGGACACACCCAAGGCACCCGCTTCAGTATCCGTAAGCTATGCCGACGGAAAAGCCACCGTCAAATGGGGCTCGGTAAGCTCAGGCATGCACAACGGCACGATTGACCGCGCAAACCTCATCTACCGCGTCACCCGCTGGCCCGAAGGGATTGTAGTAAGCCCCGACGACCAAAAGCTAACCTCGTTAGTCGATGAGATAGCCATGCCCGAGACACGCACCTCATATTGGTATACCGTAGAGGCCGTGACCGGCGAGAAAGTATCTCCCTCCACAAAGTCATCATCCTTTGAGCTCGGCCCAATCGAGGCCCCCTACGCCACCGAATTCACCTCGGCCGCCGACTATATCGGCTACTCGTCACTGTCGCCCGACGGAAAACTCTGGCAATATAATTCATCTTACAAATGCGCCTACGTAAGCACCTCGGCAAAACCGGCCGACAACTGGCTCATACTCCCCGTGGCGCGTCTCAAAGGAGGCAACAGCTACGAATTCGCTCTCACCGCCCACGCCTACTCCAACAGCTACACCGAGCAGTTTGAAGTGAAATTCGGCACAGAGCCCACCGTCGAAGCAATGACAGCCTCCGTGATAGAGACTTCATCAGTGGCAGACTCCACTCCCGCAGCATTCAGCGGCCACATCACACCCGATGCCGACGGCCTCTACTACATCGGCATCCACGCCGTCACTCCCACCGGCGGCGGATATCTATACATCGACGGCATATCCATCGCAGCCGGCATCTCTCACAGCGCACCCGCCGCTGTCAGCGACCTCGCAGTGACAGCCGCCGACAACGGCGCACACATTGTCACCGCCACATTCACGACCCCCTCTCTCACCATCGGCGGAAAGCAGCTCGACGCCATCACCCGCATCGACCTTCTCTGCGACGGTGAGGTTGTCAACAGCATCGACAAAAACATCACCGTCGGCGGGCAGATGAGCATCAGCGACAACGCCGCACCCGCAGGCAAACACACCTACAGCGTCATCTGCCACAACGACAACGGCACCGGCAGCGAGACCCAAGCCGAAGTTTTCGTAGGCTTCTCAGAACCCGTAGCCACCGACCTCGTAACAATGACAGAGTCTCGCAACGGACATGTCGTAGCAACATGGTCGCCCGTGACAAAAGACAGCGACGGCCGCACCCTCTCGCAGGCCGACGTGAGATATAACATCTACGAATATCTGGCCGGCGACCTCTACACCATCGCCGAAAACGTCGAGGGCACCACTTGCGAATATGACGCCTTCGCCGAATTCCCCGACTTCGACGGACAGCGCTTCATCCAGACAATCGTAGAGGCTGTCACCGAAGGCGGCGTCTCAAAGAAAGTACCCTCGGCCATGACAGCTGTCGGCAATCCCTACGTCGCTCCGTGGAGCGAGTCATTCGCCAACTGCAGCGTCAACTCTATCTTCGCCAACGAGAAAATCAAAGGTAACGACATCTGGCAGATGGTAGCCGCCGACGACTTCGGCACCACTCCTGCCGACAACGACGGCGGCATGATGTATTTCGAGGCCTACGGAGGCGGCTCCTGCGGACTCGTCACCGGAAAAATCGACCTCGGCGACATCATCTCTCCCGCCTTCATATTCCAGGTATTCAACTACCTCAGCTCGTCGCCCAATGAAAACATCGTGTCGGTCGACATCAACGCCGGCGATGGTTACGTCAACGCTTTCAACTCTACAGTGATGGAATGCGGCACACCCGGCCAGTGGAACAAAGTCACCGTGCCTCTTGACGAATATGCCGGACAGACCGTCACAATCCGCATCTCGGCCACCAACAAGACATTCGGCTTCACCCACATCGACGACCTGCGCGTCACCTCTGTAGCCCCCTATAATCTCGGCATCAGATCAGTCGACGCACCCAGCTCGGTAGAGCGCAACACCGGCTTCGACATCACCGTCGAAATCGAAAACCTCGGTCTTGAGCGCGCGCTCGGCTACAAAGTCAACCTCCTCCGCAACGGCGAGTTTGTCGACAGCCGCAACGGGCAGCCCCTCGACGTGGAAGAAACCGCAGCATTCACATTCACCGACAATGCCGGCGCTCTCGCTGACGAAGAGCTCGTCTATACAGCAGAAATCGAATACGGCCCCGACATGTTTGAAGCCGACAACTCGGCCTCAGTCACCGTACTCGCCCGCACAAGCGCACTTCCGGCTGTCACCGGCCTCGACGGACAGGCCGACAACGGCAGCGTGCTCCTGACATGGAACGAACCCGCCGACCTCACCATCGGAGCCCTCGAGACAGAGACTTTCGACGCTCCCGCACTCTCATGGGCAACCCAGGTGCCCGGCTGGACATTCCATGACCTTGACGGCGGCACAATGGGTGGCATAGGCAACAAGCAGCTCCCCGTGTCGGGACGCCAGTCATTCTTCGTCTTTGACAACACATTGCCCGCACTCCAGACCGGCAACATCTCGGCATTCAACGCCCACTCAGGCAACCAGTATCTCTGCTCGATGTATGCCCGAATCGGCAGCACATTCATACAGAGCGACGACTGGGCCGTTTCACCCGAACTCACCGGCGAGCCCCAGGTGGTAACACTCTACGCCACAAGCTTCCCATCCGATCCCGACCAGCCCCAGTATCTCGAGACATTCCAGATACTCAGCTCCACCACCGGCAACAAGCCCGAAGACTTCACCCTCATCGAGGAATTTGCCAACATACCCGCACAGTGGCGTCAATACAGCGCTTACCTCCCAGAGGGCACACGCTACTTCGCAATCCGCTGCACCAGCGCCGACCAATACATGCTCTTTGTCGATGACGTGACATTCGCGGCCAAAAACGGCAACACCACTCCCGTCAGCCTTATCGGCTACAACATCTACCGCGATGCCGCACGCCTCAACAGCGAGCCTGTGACCGGCACCAGCTTCATCGACAACGACACCGACGGCAAATCGACCTATACCTACACCGTGACAAGCGTATATGCCGAAGGCGAGTCAAACTGCTCCAACAGCGTGAAAGTCGACACAAGCTTCTCCGGCATCGGCAGCCTCTCGGCCGACAACATCTCCATCTTCACAGTAGCAGGCGCCGCAGTCGTCACCGGTGCTGAAGGTCTCACCGTAGAAGTATTCACCGCCGACGGCAAAGCAGTGGCAGCAGCGCAAGGTACCGCACGCACCGTCGTGCCCCTCGCCGGAGGCTTCTACATCGTAAAAGCCGGCAACACCGCCGCCAAGATCGTAGTGAAATAATCCCGAACTGAAATAATTTCAGCCCTGCATCCGGAGGCTGCGCCGACAAAGCGCAGCCTCCGGTCATTTAGAAACTGTTTATAATTCATATCACTTTGCTTTTGAGAGTCTTGTCGGTGTTTTTTTGTTTATTCTTTTATCCATGTTCTTCCTCCACCCTGCTCCCCATGCTATCACGGGGGCGAGACGCCCCGCCCCGGCTACCGCCCACAGCGACACTACTCCCACCATTCACCCCCGCCCACACAGCGGCTTCCGCAGGACGCCGATTTTCACTTAACCCCGGACGCCGAGCGCGCGAGGCTTCCGGGGTTAACCCGCAAATAAAGCAAAGGCTTCCGCAGGACGCCGATTTACACCACCCGCATCCCATCCCTCAACGCCCTCTCATTTCTCTATACTTTTATTAAAATATATCCCGCTACGCCCATTACAGTTAAACAATGTTAACAAAATTCATTTTCTTGCTGAAAAATTATGTTGTATAACATAAAAAACATAACTTTGCATCAGTTTTTCATGGTATTAGATTTAAGGTAAGAAGATTATTCGTCGAGACGACGAGTAATTTTTTTTATATCCCTGCCGCAACCTGCCGCAGCTTGCGAAGCTGCCACACCACCATCACAACAGTGACCGCGAATGCAGCGACGTCAGACACCGGAAAGCACAGCCATATACCGCGCAATCCGTAAATTCCCGGCAAAATAAGCAGCGTCGGAATCAGAAACAGCACCTGGCGCGTCAGACTCAGAAAAATCGACTTCCCGACTTTTCCTATCGACTGGAAAAATGTAGTCGACACTATCTGCACACCCACCATCCAGAACATCGACATAGCAATGCTCAGATAACCCGCCGTGTTCTTCACCATCCCGGCATCGGTGAGAAACGCCGCCGACAGCCCTTTGGGCACAAGCATGCCAAGCACCCAGCCGGCCACGCTGACAGCCGTCACAACGCACAGCGCGAGCATAAACACCCGATTGAGCCGGACATAACGCTTCGCTCCATAATTGTAACCCGCTATAGGCTGCATGCCCTGACAGACTCCGATGATAAACGCCACCACAAACGATGTCACAGTCACAAACACACCCGCCGACGCTATCGCATCCGACCCGCCGTAGCGGTTGAGCGTGTTGTTTATCAATATGTTGATAAGACATCCCGCCAGATTGACAATGCTCGGCGCCGCTCCGATGCCGATGATGCCCCACACAATGCGACGGTCGAGACGGTAGATGCCGCGACAGAAACGCACCGTGCCGTGTCCTCGCATAAAATGACTCATGACAAACACCGCCGACACCGCCATCGCGATATCGGTGGCTATCGCCGCTCCCTTGATGCCCCATCCCAGCACGTAGATGAATATCGGGTCGAGCACCACATTGACACCCGCACCTATAAACATAGTCACCATCGCCTTGGCCGGAAATCCTGACGCTCGCATTATATTGTTGAAAGAGAAGGCGATATTGGTGAGAAACAGTCCGGGGAGCACCCACAGCATCATGTCGCGCGCGTAAGGCAGATTGGCTTCCGTGGCTCCGAACAGCTCGAGAAGGTCGTCGAGAAAGAGATAGAACATCGCAATATACACAGCCCCGATGACAAGCGTCAGCACCAGCGAATTTCCAACCACTTTACGCGCCGACTCCTCATCTTTGTTGCCGAGCATTATCGACACCCTCGCGGAGGCTCCCGCTCCGATCAGCACACCCAACGCCGTGGTGATATTCACCACCGGAAACGTAATGGCGAGCCCGGCGATGGCGTCAGTCCCCACCACCTGACCGATAAATATACGGTCGACGATATTGTAGAGCTGCATCACCACAATTCCCACCACAGCGGGCACACTGTAACGCAGCAAAAGCTTTCCGACAGGCAGATTTGCCAGTTCCTGCAACCTTTTATCCATGACTATATAACTGTTAAACGAAGGCTTGACTATTATCAAAACAACGGCTTCAGATGATGCCGTCCAACCGGCCCTACACTCTGAGGTTTGCAACCCCTCTAAAAAACACGGAGGACGCAATCATGCGCCCTCCGCTTTATCTTTGACTACCCCCCTGATATCATTTGCCGGCGAGCTGCTTTGCGCGCTCGAGGTCTTTCTCAATATTGAAGTAGGAGTTTTGCAGATATGCGGGATATTTGTCGACAATCTGCTGATAGATGTCAGCCTCGTCGGCATATTTCTTCTGCTCGTGGTAGATATGGGCGAGTTTCACCATGAAAAGCGGAGTGTAATACTCGTTGTCGCCGCTCTTCGAGATTGCTTTCTTGTAGGCTGATATAGCGTCGTCGAGCTTGTCGGTGTTGACGTAGCAGTCGCCAAGAAGCGACAGCGCTGCCGGACCGATGATAGCGTCGCCGGCGCTGTAATCTTTCAGATATTTGATAGCCTCGTCATATTTGCCATCGTTATACAGACCGATTGCCGCCATCAGTTTGGCGCGGTTGGCCGCATCATAGCTGCCTTCGGCCACTTTCTGATACATGGCGGTGGCGATAGAGTCGTTGCCCGTCATGAGCATCTCGCGGTCAGCCTGGGCGATAGCATTGTTCTGCTTGTTGACGGCAGGCTTCTTTACCAGGAAAATATATACGATTACAGCCACCACAATCAGCGCTATCACGATACCGATGATTGAGAGTACTTTCATGTTTTTCTGCACCTTGGCGCTGATGCCTGTGAGCGAGTCGTTAAGGTCATCGATCGATGTGCGAGTCTCCTCGCCGGTTGTTTTCTTTGACATTACAAGTGATGTATTGTTGGTATTTACTATTTTTCCTTATTGCGGATTTATTCTGAATTGCAAAATTAAGCAAATATCATAAACGTGCAAAATTTAACGCCCCAAAATTTTGCTTTTTGCCCCAAAATTTGTTTTATTTGTGACACCCCTTTAACAGTTTTCACTCATGAAAAATATCGACATCGTAATCCCCGTCATATCCGCGCAATATTCAGAGCTGACTCCCGCGCAACAGCATCTCGTCGACGAAGCCCGCGCAGCCACTCTGCGCAGCTATGCCCCCTACAGCCGCTTCAATGTCGGCGCGGCCATACTGCTGTCTGACGGCACCGTCGTCACCGGAGCCAATCAGGAAAACGCCGCCTTCCCCTCCGGCACCTGCGCCGAACGCACCGCATGCTACTACGCCGGAGCCAACCACCCCGACGCCCGATTCGAGACAATAGCCATAGCCGCCCGCGGCACCGACAGCCTCGAGGTAGAGCATCCCATCTCACCCTGCGGCGCCTGCCGGCAGGCTCTGCTCGAATATGAAAAGCTGGCCGGCCACGACGTGCCTGTGCTCCTTGCCGGACGCGACGAAATCTATATCCTCCCCTCGGTCAAAGCTCTCATGCCACTGTCATTCACCGAGTTCTGACACCGCCAACCCGCCCTTTTTAACATTTATTATCCGAGACGGGTTTAACCTTTTCCGCCTCCGGCTTGTCTAATATAATAAAAAAGGAGGCTATTATGAAAAAGATCACCGCAACTCTGGCACTCGCCGCAGCCATGACCGTGTCACTTTCGGGCTGCGTGGGATGGGACTCCATTGCAACCGTCGACGGAGGCACCGGATGGTATGCCGGCGACTACGCTCCATATTACTGGAGCAACTGGAATCTGCCGCCCTCGCCTCCACTCATCGGCAACGGCCCCGGCAGTCTGCGCCCCTCTTACTATCCGCCGGCCAACAGACCCGGCAGCATGCGTCCCGGCGCTCCCGGCAACACACCTCCGCCCCCGCCCACCGGCAACGGTCCGGGCAGCAACCCCGGCTCGCCGCAGCAAGGCGGTTTCCGCGGAGAAAAATGACGGAGCAACGCAAAAGCGGTCGTTAAAAAAGACAGACTACCGCCCACAGCGATACTCACGGGGGCGAGACGCCCCCGCCCCGGCAATCGCCCACAGCGACATCACCTCACCACAGCGGCCACCCATCACCCCCGCATCCTCCTACACCCATCCGACCCGTCCTCCCTGTTTGACCTGTCCCCGTCCACACAGCGGCTTCCGAAGGACGCCGATTATGCGTAACCCCGGACGCCGCAGCGCAGCGAGGCTTCCGGGGCTAACCCGCAAATATAGCAAAGGCTTCCGCAGGACGCCGGTTTACACCATCCCATCCCTTAACGACCTTAAAGCCCCTAACTATCTTACCCTCACACCCCGCCCTTCGGAGAGCCGGAGGCCCGTGCCCGTGATTAACCGGAGCTCGCAGAACGCGGAGCGGGCGCAGACTCCGGCATCACGGCAATCTCATTGCCAAGCCCGAGCAGGGCGATCCGTGGTATCCCCCATTCTCCTCGTCCGACCTGTCTGACCTGTCCGACTGACCCCCGCCCACACCTCGTCTTTGCCTTGATGGAGCCGTGCGTCCCTACAATATGAGGCATTTCTTTGAATTCTACCATAAAAAAAACGTCGCGCCCCGCAATGGGGACACGACGCTTATTTATGGTGTTGAAACTTACGTTTATGCTTCGGCGTGCGGAGCTACATTGATGAAGCGGCGGCCGTTCTTTCCTTCAGAGAAAACAACCACACCGTCAATCAGAGCGTAGATTGTGTGGTCTTTGCCCATGCCCACGTTCTGACCGGGGTGGTGCACTGTGCCACGCTGACGCTTGATAATGTTGCCGGCTTTGCAATTCTGACCGCCGAAAATCTTAACACCGAGTCGTTTGCTTTCTGATTCACGACCGTTCTTCGAACTACCTACACCTTTTTTATGTGCCATTTCTTTAAGATTTTAGGGGTTATGCAATAACGTCTTTAATCACAACTTTAGTGAAATACTGGCGATGACCGTTTTTCACACGGTAACCTTTGCGACGTTTTTTCTTGAAAACGATCACTTTGTCACCTTTTACGAGGGGAGCAGCTACTTCGCATACTACCTTTGCACCTTCCACGGTAGGCGCACCGACCTTAACGTCACCGTCGGCGTCTGCGAGAAGCACACGGTCAAATTCTACCTTGTCACCCTCTTTTACCTCTTCGCCGAGATAGTGTACATACAAGAACTTGTCTTTTTCAGCTTTGAACTGTTGTCCTTGAATTTCTACAATTACAAACATTTTAACTTGTTGGTTTATATGTTACTCCGTCGGGTGGAACGCCCATTCTGCGGCATTCGCTTAACCGATAACCCGGTGCGGAAAAATTTAAGCACACAAAGGTACGACTTTATTCCCTCACAACCAAATTTTTCCACCACATTTTATCAAATGTTTCTCAAAATCACAATTTACAAAATACGAATTATGCAAAAATTGTTGTAAAATAGAAAATTTTACCGTACATTTGCACCGCAAACGCCCGGATGGCGGAATCGGTAGACGCGCTGGTCTCAAACACCAGTGGGGCAACCCATCCCGGTTCGAGCCCGGGTCCGGGTACTCAAACGGCAGACAATCTCATGGTTGTCTGCCGTTTTTTTTATTTCAACAGCCATTAAAGGTCAGCACCTGCATCAATACAATAAACGGTTTGCCCTTTTAGCTCATAAAAAGAAAGACTCCGCAAACTGTTGAATTTCCAACTTCTTGCGGAGTCTTCGAGTTGTCTTACCTGGATTCGAACCAAGACAGGCAGAACCAAAAACTGCAGTGCTACCATTACACCATAAGACAATCCTGTTTGCCAAAGCCCATAAAGAGCCTAAAGCGCCACAAAGGTAGACACCTTTTGGCAATTTTCCAAATTTTTACACCAATATTTTTGATTTGAACGTGATATTGAGCACAATACAGGCCGCAACATGGCTACCGGCCTACATAATGACGATACCTCCGCTGCAACAGTCGCTATCGCCGCCACTTTGCGCTACACGCTCTTCGCACCGGAATTGAGGAAACGGCGCAGATTTTCACGGGCAAGGTCGGCGAGCGCGCCCTGACGCATGCCCCGCACGTCGGCCACTGCGGCAATAACGTTGCGTATTTCCGACTCGGGGAGCTCGTCGGTCTCCAGCAGGAGCAGTTCGCGGGGTATCATCTTCACCGTTTCGGCATTGAATTTAGGGCCTATCGACATATATATTCCCGCATCGGCAAGCTGCGCGGCAACTTCGGGCTTGGCTCTGAATCCGTGCACCGCACTGGCTGACACCGGCCTGAACTCGGCATGCAGCTTCAGCAATATATCATAGCGGCGCACGATATGAAACACCACCGGCATGCGGGCGTCGGCCGCCACTTGCAGCTGATAGCGCAGCAGCTGCTCCTGACGCTCCACCGACGCTCCGTGGAGCGGGTCGATACCTATCTCCCCTATCGCCACCACATTCGGATCGGTTATGGCGTCAGAGAGTATTTCGAAAGCCTCATACATGTCGCATTCCAAAGTGTCCCACGGGTGAAGTCCGACCACAAGCTTCTGCCCCGGAGCAGACTCGTAACCGCGGTATTCGTCAAGTGTGAGGGTAAGCAGACCGGCAGAGCGGTCATGGCAGTGTGAATCAATATCTTTTATGTTCATATATTATGGCACAGGGTCATAGCCGCATCCGCCCCACGGATTGCAGCGCAACAGGCGTCGCACTGTAAGCCACAGCCCTTTCACCGGCCCATGCTTGCGCAGAGCCTCGAGGGCATATTGCGAGCATGTCGGGGTGAAGCGGCAACTTGCCGGCAGCATAGGCGAGATGCAATATCGGTAGAAATATATCGGCAGCGACAGCAATGCGCTTGCCAGGCGGCTCAACAGCTTAATAGGCTTCATACAGGTCACTGATTATTTATCTGTTGACTTGCCGGCGTCATGTATCTTGCCGAGCAGGCGCTCCATAGCGGCATGAATTGAGGCTGACGGAAGCACGCGGTTGGCCACATAGACAAAAGCGATATCAAGGTCGGCGACGCAACCGTTTTCGGCGGAGCAAGCCTCTTCGACACGGCCGTGGATCAGACGGTAGGCCTCGCGTATGCGACGGCGCGCAGCCACGCGGTCGACGGCATGACGCAGACGCTTCTTCGGCACGGTGATGACAAACTTGCATGACGCATCGCCGTCAGCTCTGCGGGCGGCTTCGCGCCACACCCCTTTGATGGGATAGCACAGCGCGCTGCGCGAGTCGCCGGCGGTGAAAAGCCTGTCGACCGCTACGGCGCCACACAATTTATGTCGTTTGCCAAGTTCAAATTTTTTCATGACACGAAGGTAAAAAAACTATACGTGCCAGCCTCGCCCGTGCTCGAATTTTAACACAAATTTCACTGTTTTTTAACATCAGGGGGAGACCGAAGGCCGTTATGGCCGACGGTCTCCCCCGCTATTTCAGCGTCAACAGCCGGTTATTTGACAAACTTCACCGCCTTGCCGTCGACGTTTCTGATATACTGATATTCGGTGCCTTCAGCCCAGCCGTGTCCGGTGATAAAGAGGTCGCTGCGACCGCAGTCTTGACAACAAGCGTGCGCGCCATCGATGATGACACGCACGCCACGCATTAATCACTTAACTTGATTGACTGATTATCTGATCCACCAGTTTTCGGGATTCGATAATCTGGCCGCTGCCGCCGCCGGGTTGTCGAAGCGGCGTGAGATTTTGTCGACCATCAGAGCCGGGTGGTCGGCACGGTGGTGCGACACTCGCATCAGGTCGAAGAAACGGTTGCCTTCGAAGCAGGTCTCGGCAGCCATCTCATAGAGAATTTCGTTTTCGACCCATTCGATAGAGTCGTTGAGAGTTTCGAGTTCCGGTATCAGATAACCGCTCTTTGCAAGACGTATGCCATAGCCGCGGCCGCGCATCGCGGTGCCTATATTGCCTTCATACTTGCCGTTGTCGAAATTGATATACATCTCGCCGTTGCATTCCCAAGGCATCACCAGCGTTGAGTCAGACATTACTTTCTGCTTGAGTCCGTTGGTGATTACGGCGAAGGCAACAGAAGGCTTGCCGGCACGGTTGACGGCCTCGGCATAGCGCAGATAGAGCGACGGGGTGCGGTAGACAGGCACAGAGCGCAGATGACGCACCGACTGCCAGTCAAACATCTCGTTGTCGGGATTTGATACCGACGCAGCCTCGCCGTTGTTATAGAACTTCGTTATAAGAATGTCCTGCTGCTCGTCTTTTACATGGGTGTAACCGTAGGCTCCGGCAAAATCGCCTTTATTGTCGGCATAGAAGGCCATGCCGCGGAGGTCACCTTCAAATGTGCCGGTTATCAGAATCGATCCCGTGCCGTCGGCATAGAAGTGGAGCGCCTCGTCCATCTGCTTGATGAAATGGGCTGCGGGCACCATCTGAGGCACGAGAGAGTAGGTCTTGTTTATAAGATCGGCACGATAGTCCTTGCCGTCGCTTGAGAAAGGTATGCGCGATATCACCTCGTTCTTGTAGGCATTGTTGTTGTTGGCCCAGATGCCGGTGCGCGTGTTGCCGCTCCAGCGGTTGGTGTTGTCACCCAGTGTGATGTTATATTTGTCGATATAGTTGTAATAGAGCTGGGCAGCCATCTCGTAGTTGTTCTTGTAGAGATAGATGTCTGCGGCAATAAGAGTGGGGCGCAGGAACGCCTGAGTGGAGTTGTAGTCGCCCACATTGCCGAAGTCAGGCACCTCCATGCCGATATATGGCTCGATGTCCTGAAGTATGCGGTCAAGAGCAGCGTCGAAAGGCAGCACGGGATAATCGGCATTCGCACCGTCGACAGTGGTGATCGGGTCGGTATACCATGTGAGCTCGCCGAAGCTGAGCGCCGCCTGCATCTGCGTCCATGCGCGCACCGAGCGTATGCCCACGTAGTCAGACATGAGCACCTTGTTGTTATGGAGCGTTATCGAGGTGTCCATGCGCGCTATGGCGTAGTTACAGTTATTGATTACATTGTAATAGTCGGAACGCGACAGATAGCTGTTGTCGCCGCTCACATTGAAAGAGGCAATCTCCTGCAGCGAATAGTCGGCCGTGGCGGGCACCTCGACAAGATCACCGCGCAGCTCGCCGAAGAGCACATATCGTTCGGCCAGACGCTGCTGCTGGGCGAGAATACCCATCACCGAGTAAAGCGAGTCGTTGGCAGAGTTGATGTGCAGGTCATCCTCGAAGATATAGTCGTCAGACTTTGTCTCGAGCATATCCTCACACGAGCTGACTGCACCGGCGAGCACTGCCGCCATTGCTGTCATTGCTATATATCTGAATGTTTTCATCTGGTAATTGAGTTTTCTTTGTTATTGGGTAAATCGATGTGGCTGACTACAGGTTGACTTTCACACCGAAGTTGAATTCACGGGCCTGCGACACCATGCCTGCGTCAACACCGAGATAGAGCGGCGAGTTGCCGAACGCGAACTCGGGGTCGGGACCGAGATATTTTGTCCATGTGCAGAGATTGTTGACGGCAAACGACAGGGTCACGCCCTGGATGTAGGGCGATGAAATCGGTATGCGGTAGTCGACCGACAGCGATTTCCATTTGAGGTAGCTTGCGTCTTCGATCCAGCGGTTGGAGAAGCGGCCGTTGCCCATCGGGTCTTCGTAGACGGCACGCGGCACGTCGGTCACCTGTCCGTTGGCCACCCATCGGTTAAGCATGGCGGTGGTCTGGTTGAAGATGTCGTCGCCGGCCTCGAGGCGTGCGCGGAGCGCGTTGTAGGCGTCATTGCCCAACGAGTAGGTGAACACTGTGCCGAGAGTGAAATTCTTCCAGCTCAGGCGCAGGTTGAAGTTACCGAAGATGTCGGGATTGGGGTCGCCGATAATCTGTCGGTCAGCCTCGGAGATGACACCGTCTTTGTTGAGGTCGTTGAAACGCATGTCGCCGGCCTCGAAGGGAGTGAGCGAACCGTCGGCGTTGCGTATCGACAGATTTGCCGCCGCGGCGTCGGCCACGCTTGAGTAGACCCCGTCGGCCTTGTAGCCGTAGAACACGCCCACGGGATTGCCTACAGCCGTAAGCACCTGACCGCCGCAGATGTCGGTAAGTATCTGACCCTCGGGGAGCGAGGTGATTTTATTCTTGTAGTGGCCGATGGTGGCGCCGACATCGAGTTTCCAGTCGCGCAGATTGATTGCGCGCACCGTAGTCGAGAAGTTGATGCCTTTGTTGGTCATGTCGCCGCCGTTGCTCCAGTAGTATTGGAGACCCACCTCATCTTTGGCGCGCTTCTGTATCAGAAGGTCGCTCGTCTTTGAGGTGTAGAAGTCAAAGGCCATTGTCCAGCGGTTGGCAAAGAGGCTTGCATCGAAGCCCACGCGCCATGTGCGGGTAGTCTCCCACTTGAGGCGGTCGTTGCCGATATTGGCGATTACCTGTCCGAATCCGTTGTTGTTGAGCGCCTCTGAAGCGAAATATGTGCGGTTGGCATAGAAGGGTATCTTGTCGTTGCCGGCGATGTCAAGGCTCGCGCGAAGTTTGAGCAGGTCGAGGAAATTCACTCCCTGCATCCACTTTTCGGATGTCATGAGCCACGCTGCGGTCACCGAGGGGAAGAAGCCCCACGCCACGCCGCCGATATGCGCTGCACCGGGAGCGTTCTTTCCGAAGCGGGAGTTGCTCTCGAGAGTGGCGTCGACGCCGAGGATATAGCGCTGCAGCCATGCATATTCGCCCGACAGATACCATGCCATGTTGCGCCACTCGAGGTCTTTTCCTGAGGTGAAGTGGAGCGACGAGGAGGTGTTGCCCAGGTCGTTGATGAAGTCAGACGAGGTGTTGTGTCCTTCGCCGTAAGAATTGACGTAGGTATCGTACTGGTAACGGAAGCCGCCGGTCAGCGTCAGGTTGTGGCTGATGTCGCGCAGCGGATTGTAGAAGAAATGCAGGTCGGCGATGAATGTGGTGTGACGGTTCATCAGGCTCTTAACCACATTGCGGCTCTGGGCGTAGATCTCGCCGTTTTCGTTGACGAAGTCACGCTCGTCGACACCATAGTCAGGCACGAATGAATTTTCCTTCACTTTGTCAAAGGTGTAGGCCACGAGACCCTCAACAGTAAGCGCGTCGTTGAAACGGTAGCGCGGAGCGGCATTGAGGTTGAAACGGTAGTTGCGGCCCTCTCCTATGCCAAGGTCAAGGATATTCATCGGATTAGTGACATCAAGCTCGTCTTTATCGGCATATTTCGATGTCAGCGAGCCGTCGAGCGCCAGTATATTGGGGTGGTAGAGCGGCGACTTGATCATCGAGATATAGTAGGGTGACGAATATGGATTGAGACCGTCGTCGCGCAGTTTGAAATTATCTTGCGCGTAGGCCACGTCGAAACGCAGCGTAGAGCCGCGCCACAGGTTGATGTCGGAGTTGAAGCGCACGTTGATGCGGTCGAAAGAGGTTTCTTTTATTGTTCCCTCGTTTTTGGTATATCCGAGAGAAAACATGTAGAGCGCTCGGTCGTCACCGCCACGCACGTTGACGCCGTAGTTCATCATCAGGCCGTCACGTGTCACAAGGTCGAGCCAGTCGGTGTCGTTGTGGGTGTCATAATATTGCGACGAAGTGGGGTCATCGTTGAGAAATCCCAGACGGTCGATTATCTGCTGGTTGTCATATTTGTCTTTGATGATGTCGGAAGCGTATGTGCGGTATTGGGCGGCGTTCATCATCGGAATGGTTTTGGCTGTCGTGCGCCAGCCCATACGTGCGTATGCCTCGATTTCGGTAGCCTCGGTGCGGGCTCTACGGGTCTCTATCACCACCACGCCGTTGCCACCCTTGGCGCCATAGATCGCCGTGCCGTTCTTGAGCACGTAGATATTCTCGATGTCGTCAGGCGATATCAATGCAAGCGGATTGTTGAAGTGTCCGTCCATAATCGACGAGTTGTCGTCGGCTACGCTCCACACCACTCCGTCGACAACATAGAGAGGCTGTGACGACGAGTTGATCGAGTGCAGACCCTCTACATAGACCACATGGCCGGCGCCGGGCATGCCCGAACGCGATATGGAGTAAAGGTCGCCCTGGAGATCAGCCACCGAGTTGTCGGCCACGGTCTGTCCGATGGCAAACTCCGTGCGGTCGTTATGCGAGCCTGCCGTAAGCGCGTTTTTGTAGATGTCGCCTTCCATCGGCACGGAGAGGCGTATGGTAAGTTCTTTGCAGTCTCTTACTGGCACAAGTATGTCGGCAAAGCCGGGGGCGGTGACCTTAAGAGTGGCGGCATCGGAAGGGAGGCTGAGAGTGAAGCGGCCGTCGTCGCCTGTCATCGCCATCGCTCTTGAATTGACAACAGAGACACGTGCGCCGGGCAACGGCTGACCCGTCGACGAGTCGAGCACAAGACCGGAAAGCGTATTTCCGACAACAGTCTCATGGGCTGAACCCGCGTCAGTCTGCGCCACAGCGGGTGCAGGCATTCCGAGTACGATCACTGCCGCCACCGATGCGCATACCACCGGCCGAAGCATTTTCTTGGATGTATTATATGAGTGTTTCATGATAGTCGTTTATTTTTTGATAGGCACAAACACCACGCGGTCGATGCGGAACCGGCGCACCATCTCGTTGCGGTTGAACTCTGCGTTGGTCACATCTGTCTTTATCAGCAGCTTGGTTGTATTGACACGGTCGTTCTGCGTGTGGAGCGGGTCAATCAGCCACAACATGTCATAATAGTTTGACACGGGAAATTCCATCGGTTCGTCGTTGACTTTCATCCATGTCATCTCCGTATCGCTCGTGACATATCTGTCACTCTTCTGGTCACGGAATGTCTTGTTGACCGTGCGGCCGTTGGCTCCCATGTATGACAACGTGAATGTCAGTCGCGTTTTCTCGATGTTGAGAGGGTCGGTGACGGTGCCCGGCACGAATGACACGTAGATGTCATATTCGGTCGACAACACGTTGGGGATGGTGATTGTGACACCGGGCTGCGTGGCGGTGGAGCCTGACGACACCACCTCGATGTAACGGTTCTCGCTTATGGAGTCGCTATGAATGTTCTCGGCGCCAACCGAGCGGGTATAGATGGTACTTGCCTGCGCGGCCTGACGGCCTTCCTGGTTCTCGCCCTCGACTTCGAGAAGCTTGTTCCATGTGGCAACGTTGTCATAATTGAGCTGCGACGCGAGATACATCACACCGTTTGAGGCATTCTCACGCGTTGTGCCGCCGAAAAGTTCCATAGGGTCGACCACCTGACTGCCGCGTGTCGACCACAGGTCGGTCTCGACGGCGGGATTATCGATTACGCGGCGGAACACGAGGTCATTGATGATGGCGAGCTTGGTCTGCACATCGCCGATCGAGTCGGCCACGGCCTGGTCTCTGTCATAGACGTTATAATAGGGACGTATGCGCTCGTAGGCCTTCTCCCACGCGTTGTTGTCAGGGATTATCATGGTGAAGAGGGAATCCTCGTCGGCTATGTCACCGATGCCGTACCAGCCGTGCTGAAGCACGGGGTTGTAGTCATACATCACCGAGTCGTAGACGGTGGCGCCGTTGGCGTCGACACCGATGGGACGCGAAGCGTTGATATCCATCTCGCGGCGGTCATGCAGAGCGAGAAACCGGGCCATCTCGGATGTCGACTGATGCACGTCGATATACTCGCGGAAATTGTAGGAGTAAGGGATCTGTCCGTCGAGCACATGCAGGATGCCGTTGTTGGCGATGATGTCGGTGCGCTCGAGCGCGGCCGAGCCGAAAGTGCCGCCGTCGAAAGCGAAGCGCTTGCCGTTGTACATCTTTACGGTGTGTCCGTCGCCGGCTGCGGTGGAGTTGTTGAACCGGGCGATGTGGTTGAGCACGATGCGCTTGACCGCGTCGACATCCTCAAGATCGATACCTTCGAGAGCTTCGTTGACAGGAGCGAATACAGTGAATGTCTGCGACGATGCCAGAAGATCCCTGTAACCTGAAATCTCAAGCATCTCGGCAAATGTCGAGAGGTCGGGGTCGGCCTCGATGAGCTCCATCACCGACTCCTGCGCCACCTGCTCCGACGGCTCATAGTGGTTGTCCCACTCCTCGGAGCATGATGTCAGGGCTCCGGCGGCCATGAGCAATCCGATTGATATATATGACTTTTTCATTGATGAAATCTGTTAAATGGGTGACGGTTTAATAAATATCTTCATACTCTATGAGCGACACCGGCACGAGCTCGATGAGGTCGCCGTTGTATTCGTTGCCGGGCGAGAGCACGTTTTTGGCCCGGAGATAGTGCTCGCCATATTCCTGGACGTTGAGGTTGCCGATTATCACTCGCAGATAGGCCTGGTCGTTGCGGAGCACGGAGTTGTAGGCGTAGTTCATCGCCGAGGCGGGGCCCTTCATGTAGCCGCGGTTGCGCATCGCCTTGTCTATTTCCTTGTCCTCGGGGCCGCCGGTATCTTTCACCCAGCCTACGCGGGGATCGTTGCCCTCGATGCGGAGGTCGCGGGGTATGCCCTGTATCTCGCCGTCGAGGAAGAACTGCGCGATGCCGCGCCACCATACTCGAGAGTAGCCCATGCGCACTTCCCAGTTGCCCGGGGGCACGGGGGGCAGACGCAGGGTGAAGTCATACCATCCGTTGAGCTTCAGCTCGTCGGCCTGATACATCGTCCAGCCTTCAGATGCCCACATCACAATCTCGGTCTCGGGCGAGAATGACAGATGCTTGGTGCAGAAGTCGTGGGGTATGGTGCGGGCCGAGGCTCCGTCGGGCACAGCCTCGGTGCAGTGCCAGCGGATGTTGTTGTTGGTAAGTTCGGGCGGAATGTTGTACATGTCGACACGGATGCGGCAGTTGAGCACGTCGTTTTCCATCACGTCGCGGTCATAGACGAGCAGGTCGTTGATAGAATGGACGTAGCCGTTCGCTCCGCTGAGGTTGCTGAGCCCTTCCACGACCTCGACGCACTTGCCCGTGCGCTGCAGGTTGAGCTTGGGCCCCACGTTGATTTTCAGCAGATAGAACTCACGCATCGTCTCGTAGAACTCTACGCGGTCTTTCATCGAGTTGGGCACTGTGTTCTTGCCCGGGTAGAGGAACGAGTTGGTGGGCATCGAGCGGTCGAGGATATGATAAGCGACAAACTGGTTGAGCGCGTTGCTGCGGTCGGTATAGTCGTCAGATCCGTTGTCGTAATACTGGCGTGCGACGCGCTCCATGTCGGCAACGGAGTGAATGCCGTGGGCGGCATAGACCTCGTCGGGCTCGACGAAGAGAGTGTAGCCGTAGCGCTTGGTCTTGGGGAGCAGGCAGTCCCATCCGGCCTGTGTGATGTGGGCGTTGCTCGTGGGACACACATAGTTGAGGTCGTAGGTGCGCTCGAGCGAGTCGGCAAGGTGAGTCACGCGCAGAGCCTCGGCGAAGAGGTTGAATGTCTGCTCGTTGCCGATGATTTCAGGCTGAGTGAGTATGTCGCTGACATAATCCTTGTTGGGCGAGATGACACTGTTGACCCTGTGCACGACGCCGTTGTGCACCTCAATGTCACGCTCTATGATGAGCACGGTCTTGTTGACGTAGATCTGAAGACCTGACATATCGGGGTCGGACTGGAAAGATATCACCAGGAAGTTGTCAGACATCGACGGCTCTCCAAGCGCTCCCTCCTCGAAGTTTTCGGAGAGATAATCACGTCCCGGACTGTCGATCACGTGGTTGTAGATGATTTCACGCATCTGTTCGGCCGGCATTGTTTCGAGCGACAGGCCGTTCTGACGGAAATATTCCTCGAAGGCGTCGTTGTCGGGGAGAAACAGCGTATAGTGTCCGTAGGTCGACAGGAGCGCGTCGGTGCCTGTGCGGTGCATCATGTCGGCGAAGATGGAGTATTGTGGGTCATCTTCGACAAACGAGCACACCGTGTCGCCTGTAAACGTATAGTAGGCACCCTCGTCGACATCGTCGGAACATGATGTCAGCGAGCCGACTGAGGCAGTCAGGGCGGCCATCAACAGAGATTTTAGCAGATACTTATTCATGGTGTTGAGTGATTAGCGTGGATGGTTAAGTAATTTTTTCGGAATAACTCGTGACAGTCAATTACTTGTTGACATCGATATCTGTCGACACTTTGTAGAACGGATTCTGCACCAGCTGGTGGTTGGCTTTGAGTTCCGTGTCTTTGATCGGCATGTAAAGCGCATCGATATCCTTGAGTTTCGATGACACCGTTGCCTGGTCGAGAGTGATATATTTTGGTTTGAGATATGTGCTGAGTATGAGCTGCAGGCGTGAGGGGTCCTTGCGTATGGCGCGGAGCAGGTCGAAGTAGCGCTTGCCCTCGAACATGAATTCGCGCTGGCGCTCGTCGAGCACGAGCTGACGCATCGACTCCTGGTCGGAATACGAGCCGCCGAGACCTTCGGGCGAAGCGGAGTTTGCGCGGTCGTAGACCTGTTTGACGAGCGAGAAAGCCTCAGTGAGGTTTTTATTCTGCTCGGTCAGGGCTTCTGCTTTCATAAGATATACGTCGGCAAGACGGTATAGTATCCAGTTTGTGTTGCCGGCGTTATCGCCGATGTCGTTGTAGTCAGACTCGCGTATCTGCGACGGGATATCATTCTCGCGGCGGTATGACACGAATTTCTTGACGGGGAATGTGCCGCCGGCCACGTCGGCGTAATAGAAGTCATACTGGCGCTCGTCGGTCTCGTCCCAGAGCTCTGTCGTGGTGAAGTCGTAGGCCACAATCTGACGCTGCGGTCCGCGGCCTCCGCTTGTTCCGTAAAATTCGCACACGGCGTAGTTGGGTATGTTGCCGCGGTCGAACTGCAGCTCGAAGATGCTTTCGGAGGAGTTGCCGTCGATAAATACGCCTTTATTATAGTTATTGGGCGCGACGAGACTGAGTTCGGCGTTGCCGTCTGTGAGTATGCGGTTGCAATATTCCTCGGCTTCGGCATAACGTCCCTGCCACAGACACATGTCGGCAATCAGACAACGTATGGCGTTCTGCGTCATGCGTCCCTTGGTATAGGCCTCCTGGCTCCACTCTGTTATGGCACACGGCTCTATCGCCTTGAGGTCTTCGATAAGGAAATCGACTATTTCATCAGGATCAGACTGCGGCAGTCGGAATTGCACGGTGTCGTCGATTACCGGCTCTGTCGAGAACGGAATGTCGCGGAAAGCGCGCACCAGCGTGAAATAGCAGTAGGCTCGCACGGCTTTGACTTCGGCGAGGTAGCCGTTGAGTTGTCCGAGCGTGAAGTTTGGGTCGCGCTCGTAGGCTATGGGAGCGAAGTGCTCGACGGTGTTGCAGAGGTTGATTACGGCGTAGAAATCGCTCCATGCTGCATATCCGTTGGAGGGGAGAAGGTTTAGGTTGGCGATGTTGTTGAGGTCGCCGCCGTCGCCGCTGCCGAGAATGCAGTTGTCGGAACGGAATTCACCCCAGACGATAAGACGCTGCATGAAACCGGGCTCCTGCATGGAGCGGTAGCAGCTGCCGACCACGGCCAGCACGTCTGACTCGTTCTGCCAGAAATCTTCAAGCACCATCTCGTTTTTGGGCTTGAGCTCGAAGAAGTCGTCGCATGATGCCACTGACGCTCCCAGCAGAGCTATTGTAAAATATTTCAGTATCTTGTTCATGTCATTTATGTTTTTTCAAGGGTTAGAAACCTACCGTCAGACCGAAAGTGAAGTATTGCGAACGGGGAGTCGAGCTCCAGTCCTCCACCACGCCGGTCATGCCGTTGGGTGAGATTTCGGGGTCTACACCGGTATATTTGGTCCAGGTGCATAGGTTGTTGAGCGTCAGGTAAAGGTTGAGCTGGTTGAGACGCAGCGCCTGGCACAGTTCTTTGGTAAATCCGTAGTTGAATGTCAGATATTTGAAACGCAGGAACGAGCCGTCCTCCACGAAGCGGTCGGAGGGCATCCAGTTATAGCCGTACTGGTAGAGGGCGCGGGGCATGTCGGTGATGTCGCCCTCTTTACGCCAGCGCCAGTTGGTGGCGATTGACTGGTTGTCGTTGGTGTACATGTTTTCGGCGCGCATACGGGCGTAGTTTGCGATTTTGTTGCCTGTGCGGAAATTGAAGAATGCGTTGACAGAAAGTTGTTTCCAGCGGAATGTAAAACCGAAGCCACCATAGATTTTGGGGTTACAGTTGCCGAGATAGACTATGTCGAGCTCGTCGATTGTGCCGTCGTGGTTGATATCCTCGTAGATTGCGTCACCGCCGCGGAATTTGTAGTTGATGCCACCGTAGTCGTAATACATCGGCATTGGGTTGCCGTTGGCGTCTTTGATATACTCGCCGTCGGGACCTTTGACGAAGGGGCATGTGCCTTCACGGCCTTCGACGTAGTCGCTGTATTGGTAAACACCTTTGTAACGCAGACCGTAGATAGAGCCGTAGGCATTGCCGAGCTGCACGCGGTTTACGAAACGTGAATCGTTGGGTGTCTTGACGAACTGTCCCTCATACGATTCGAGGATTTCAGGCATCATGTAGGTTATTTTGGAGTTGTAGTTGGAGAGGTTGAAGTTGAAGTCAAACGAGAAATCATTGAATTTAAGAAGGTTTTGGGTATATAAGTTGAATTCCCATCCGCTTTTCTCCATTGAGCCGCCGTTGATGTAGCTGATTGAGCCGAAACCGGTCGACGATGGTATTGTCTGGTTGGAGAAGAGGAGGTCTTTGTTCTTGTCCTTGAACACGTTGAAGTCGAAGTTGACCTTGTAGTTGAAAAGGTTACAGTCGACACCGAAGTTAACGGAGTTTGCGGTTTCCCATTTGAGGTTGCTCAGACGTATAGATGCGGGCTTGAGCGTGGAGATGTCGATGTAGGAGTTACCCATGCCCGAGCCGTAGTTTGAGTTGTAACGCGCATAGTGGAGATATTCGGCGTCGGGCATGCGTCCGGTTTTTCCGTAGCCGGCACGGATGCCGAATGTATTGAACCACTCCCACGAGTCAAACCATTTTTCATCTGAGAGAATCCATTTTCCGGACACGGCGGGGAATGTGCCCCAGCGGTTTCCGGGACCGAAACGGGTGCTGCCGTCGCGGCGTACGGTCACATCAAGGATGTAGCGCTCTTTGAATGCATAGTGCATACGTCCCATATATGCCATCGAGTGCCATTCGCCTTTCGACGAGCTGAATGTGCGTTCGTTTCCGGGCACTGTGGGCGATTCGATGCCGTTGGGCATGCCGTATTTACGGAATTCCTGCGCCTGTGAGTTACCCGAAGTGAGTTCCCAGGCACCGAGCAGCATCAGCGAGTGGCCGTGACCGATCTGCGGCATGAAGAGGAGCTCGTGCTTGGTCTGCATGTTGAGAGATTCGGCGTCGCGGCGTGATACGCGGTTGACGGCGTCGTTGTTCCAGGAATATGATGTCAGTTCGCGCGGAAGCACGCGGTCGTCCTTGCGGTTTTCGATGTCAAACTGCACGTAGCCCTGATAGCGCAGGCGGTGTTTCTCGGGGTTGAGAATGTCATACTGCACGCGTAATGTGGGGATTATACGCATCGATGTTTCGGCATATTTGGCAAGATTGGCCATTGCCACGGGGTTGACAAGGTTTTTCTGCGATGCATCAAGCGATGATGACTGGGGTATGATGTAGAAGTCGTTGGTGAGATTTCCGGCATCGTCGCGGCGGTAGACGCCTACGTTGGGCATTTTTGTGTAGGCGATGTCGAGAATGTTGCCGAACTCGTCGTAAGTCTTGTCGTTTTTTGTATGTGTTAGCGAGAACTCGGTAGAGAATTTCAGGCGGTCAGACACCTGGTAGTCGAGGTTCATGAGGGCGGATATTCGCTCGAGTTTCTGCTCGATGATTGTACCGGTCTGAGTGAGATATCCGAGCGATGCGCGGTATTTGGCTTTATCGCCGCCACCGTTGACGTTGACCGTATTGTCATGTGTATAGCCGTATCGTGTCACTTCGTCGACCCAGTCGGTGTTGTTGACGAAGTTCCAGTATTCGGAATAGGTGGGGTCGTAGTTGTATTCGGGAATGTTGCATGCGTTCTCGTCCTGGCGCGGATTGAAGTAGGCTTGCTTCATGAGCATGGTGTAGTCATCGCCGCTTAGCATTTTGCGTCCCTTGGGCTGCTTGTGCATCGAGAACTTGTAGAGATACTGCACGCGGGGCGGACCTTTGACGCCGCGCTTTGTCTTGATGAGAATGACACCGTTGGCACCGCGCGCGCCGTAGACAGCCGCTGCCGCACCGTCTTTGAGCACTGTGATTTCCTCGATATCCTCAGGGTTAATGGCAAGAAGGTTGGCAAACTGTTCCTGGGTGGCGTTGGAGAAGTCAAATGACTCGTCGACGTGGCTTTCGTATGGAATGTCGTTGAGCACGATAAGGGGCTCGGCGTTGGAGTTGATGGAGCCGGATCCGCGGATACGCATTGATGAGCCTGAACCGAGGTCGCCGGAGTTTGACACGATGTCGAGACCGGCGAGACGTCCCTGCAGGGCGTCGTCGACCGAAGTCACCGACAGACCTTCGAACTCTTTGGTGTTGATGGTCTGGGTGGCGCCCGAAAGCTCACGCACAGGTATTGGCATCGAGCCGTCGTTGCTCATGCGCGATGCTGTCACCTGCACCTCCGAGAGGGTAGCGGCGTCTTGCATGACTATATGCATGTTGGGCTTGATGGAGAGCGTCTGTGGCTTGAAGCCTACATACGAGACCTTTATCTTGTTGTTTGGATTTTTGATTGCCAGAGAGAACTCACCGTTGAAGTCGGTGGCCGTGTTTGAATACACACGGTTGTTCTTGTCCACCTCATGGAGCTGTGCGCCGATGATTGGCTCGCCGGTCTCGTCGACCACCGTACCTCTGATAATCGACGATGCCTGACCATAACCCAGCTGTGTCACGGCCAGGAGCATCATTATAAGTAATAATCGTAGATTTCTCATTATGTATGTGAGGTTAGGTTGTTTTAATTTTTAGGAGTTAAAGCACGGTCGATAAGATGGATTACGGCGCGCGACGATGCGAAGATCTGTGTGGCGGCCTGGGGATCTTCGGCGTTGCCGATGATATCACGTGCCATAAAGTTGTAGCATCCGGATGAAGTGAGCACGCGTGCAGTGTGTCCCGACTCGTCAGCTACGGTCATGTCACGACCGTTGGAACTGATGGAGAGACGGCGGAAGCGGTCGAATTCGTTGCGCGAGCCTGACTCATATACCATGGGGCCGTAGGATTCACCCGAGATGTAGGCGGAGTTGTCGACGAAGTGGTAGCGGAGGAAGGATAGCAGATAGAGCGCTTTCTCTTTCTTGACTGCCATATCTTCTTCGGCTGCGATTTCGTCCCACGTCCAGAGGTTGGCATCGGCGGCAAAAGCAGCGTCAAGAGCTTCGTTGGTTGGCACCAGGATTGTGTATCGGTAGTTGTTGAAGTTGGTCACGACGTGGCCGATACCGCATATCTTGGCTTCTTTCGAATACTTGGTTCCGAAGATGTCGACAAAGTCTTCGTCGTCGATGAAGTTGGTCGATACCTGCTCGTCGCCCATACAGAGCTCGAAAAAGCGGCTGAACTCCTCATGCTCACCAAGCACTGTGTAGACATTCTTGACAGGGTCGTGGAGTATATGGTCGACGAAGAAAGTGCGTCCGTTCTGCGAGTCGTAGAGGCAGGGGCTTCCGTTTTCGGTATATACCACACGGGCAGGCTCTATGCCGAGCTCCATGTCGCCGCCGCCGTTGAACACCACGTTGTTTCCTTTGCCGCTGGCGTAGATTGTGGCACCGCCTTTGGTGAGGAAGTAGCTGGCCGGCGAGTCGTTGACATATCCGCCGAGCGTTGTGCCGTCGTTGGTGCCGATGACGATGTTCATGTCGATGATGTCGCGCAGGCGGTTGCGGACGATATTCTGGTTTTCCTCTTTGCGCTCCATCTCGGCCTTCTCTCCGTTCTCGTCAACATAATAAATGTCGGCATATACGGCATTCTTGTCGGCGTCATAATAGAACGACCAGATGCGGCGTGAGGCTCCGCCCAGTTGCCATGAGATGGGCTCGCGATAGTTTTGCAGGGCCTCGTCGGTGGGCACGATGAGATTATACATGTTTTCCATCGAGCGCAGATACATGAAGAAATACATGGCGTTTTCGTCGCCGAGGTTGTTCCAGTTGTCGGTAAGCGCCCATTTCATGACTTTTGTGTCGGGCGACGTTAGCACGGAGGCGTATGTGCCTTTGTAGTCAATCGGGGGTATGACCTTGTCGATTACGAACACGACACCGTTGGAGGTGAGTATTGTGTTGACGACGTTGCCTTCATTGAGCTTTATGGCATAGCTTGTCTCGTCGGTGAGAGTGGGCCACAGGTGAGGCAACGAGGCCATGAACGAACGTTTCTGATGGTTTTTGAGGAATGTCGCGAGCAGGTCGGTGGGCACATTGTCCCAGTCGCCGTAGGAGTCGCGCAGGTAACCGCCTTCAGAGCCGTTGAAATATTCCATCATTGCGGCATCTGTGGGCACAAACATCACGCCCATGTCGGAGTTGCCGCCATAGGTGGTGTTGTTGGGATCGTAATAGAGCATACCATAGGAAGAAAGATTTTCACCCTTGGGTCCGGATGATGCCGAAGCTTCATTGAAATAACGCTTTACAAAAATGGAGTCGTTGGCAGAGAGCCCCGGTATGACGGGGCGAATCGCTGTCGATCCGTTGTAATATTCCTTGACAGAGGCATCGATGCCGCCGTCATAGTAGGGGGCGCTGAATTTGTCAAGCAGCTTGTTGAAGATGGTGGTGTTGCTCTGAAGCGCAATGGCCTCGGCCATGGTGACGGAGGGGAGCGCCACTTCTTCCATTTCGTGTATATAGCCGTTTTTGCATATAATGTCAGGGTGTACGATACGGACGTTGTTGACATAGATGTCTGCGCCATTGTATGGCTGTCCGAAAATCAGATTGAAGTCGTTATTGGTAATCCCCTTTGCATTCATCATCTGCGGAGTGAAGTGAACCATCATCGGCGCCTGTGCTGTCAGGAACACTTTGCTGTCGCGGAAACGTTCCCAATATGATGTTTCGGGAAGAATTATGCCCGTGACGACCTGCACGGAGTCGATATTGGTCGAAGATGTGTTGCGGCGCAAAGCCTGCCCTTTGCCACCGTTGTCGGAGTTGTCGGGGTTGGTAGTATTGGGAAGCATATCGGAGAGGTATGCCATGTCGATCATGCTTGCGTTCATTATAATGCGCTTCTGTGACACGGTGAGCTCTTCGTAACTGTGGGCTCCGTATGGATTTGAGCGGTAGAAACGTTCGAACGCGGCGTCATTTGCCGGGAAGAGCGTTTTTGAACCCGTCTTGACAAGTGTTTCACGGTAACCGAGGTCGTCGATAAGACGCAACATGTTGGTAAAGTTGCCTTGCTGCTGGAGATACTCGTAGATGCTTGCGCCAAGATAGTCGGGCTCGTGATCATCGTAGATGTAATCGTCCTTGCAAGAGTTGAGGCTAACTGCTGCTGTCGCCATAAGAGCGAGAGCCAACAGTTGCACCATTCTTTTCGGTACTCCTAAATGCATTGCGATGTGGTTTTAGATATGGGTTAATGAATGGTTTGTTTGTTTTGTCAAATCAATTCTCCTAAGAGGAAATGTCTTTCATGGAGCCTCGGGGGAACAGTACAAATTACCCGACGCAGAGACGGAATGACACGCAACAAAATTATTTACATTGCAATTATAATTTTATAAACTTTTAAGTTATTTACAAAACTTTTGACGCTTTAACACGCCATTGGCTCAGATTAAACCGCAGAACTTGAAAAATGACGCAAATTTATCATTTTTTCATTTTTGCAACAAATGCGCCATTTGTGTTTTACAACATATTCCGAAACAACGGTTTTACTCAAAGATTTCCTTAATTGCCATAGATTTTACAAATTATTAACCTGCATAATATTAATTTTGCAATCTCGACAAAAGTGTCAACTATGTTACATTCAACACTTACCGCAATGTCGCTCTCGTCGCATTAACTTAATTTTATAAAAAAAACACAAATAGCCTGATGGCTGTCAACCGCGGCAAGATAAAATTACATTTTTGACAACCTTCACAATAAATAAAAAAATATAGACAAACCACATAAACCAACACCAAATTTCAACCAATGAAACTGAAAACAGTCATTATCTCAGCTTGTGCTTTTGCCTCTTCTCTGACAGCCGGAGCAAAACAGTCGGAAGCCATAATGTGGTATCAGTCTCCAGCCAAGGAGTGGATTGAGGCTGTGCCTTTAGGCAACGGGCGCATCGGCGCCATGGTCTACGGCGGCATTGACCGCGAGCGTGTGGCTCTTAATGAAATCACACTCTGGGCAGGACAGCGCGATTCGCTCCAGAACGATTATTGCGGGCCAGAACATCTCGCTGAAATACGTCAGGCATTCTTTGACGGCGACCTGCAGAAAGGCAACGACCTCGCCAACCAGTATCTTGGCGGCCGCAACGTATCGTTCGGCACACATCTGCCGCTGGGCGACATGGTGCTCGATTTCGAATATCCCTCCGACAGAATAACCGACTACCGTCGCGACCTTGACCTTGCCACCGCAGTGGCGGCCACATCATTCAAGGTCAACACCGCTGACGACGTAATAATATACACGCGCGAATATATCTGCGACTATCCCGACGATGTGCTTGCGATGAGAATAGGTGCCGACAAGCCCGGACAGGTCAATTTCACACTCTCTACCGACTTTCTGCGTGCTGCCGACTTCACCGCTAAAGGCAACGAACTGTCGTTTGAGGGAAAAGTGGACTACCCGATGTTCGGCCCCGGCGGAGTCAGCTTTGCCGGCACGTTCAAGGTGATTGCCGATGGCGGCAAGGTGACGCCCGAAGGCAACACGCTAAAAGTCAGCGACGCAGATAACGTGACCCTGCTGTGGGACATGCGCACCGACTATGACAACGATGCGCCCGCGAAACGCGCCAAAGAGACCGTAGAAAAAGCCGCCGCACGCGGATACAACGCACTCAGGGCCGACCATATTGCCGACTATTCGGCTCTTTACAACCGCATGGCGATCGACCTTGGGGGGGAGATGACCAACTCGCTTCCGACCGACACCCGTCTGCATCTGGCCAAGAACGGAGTCGTGGATCCCGGTTTCGATGCCATTTTCTTCCAGTATGGCCGCTACATGCAGATAGCGTCGTCACGTCCGAACTCAGTGCTCTGCTCCAATCTGCAGGGAATATGGAACGACAACCTTGCCTGCCACATGGCCTGGACCTGCGACTATCATCTCGACATCAATATAAACCAGAACTACTGGTCGCCCAACAAAGCCAATCTGGCGGAGTGTAACGAACCGATGTTCAAATATGTCGCGCTTCTTGCCAAATATGGCTCAGAGACAGCCGAGAAGCTCTACGGCTGCAACGGATGGTGCGCCCACACCATCACCAACCCCTGGGGCTACACCGCCAACGGCGGATATGTAGGCTGGGGTCTCAACGTGACAGCCGGCGCATGGCTTGCCACCGAGCTGTGGAGCCACTGGCTCTACACCCTTGACGAGGATTTCCTCCGCGAGACAGGCTATCCGCTTCTCAAAAGCTGCGCCGAATTTTTCGTTGACTACATGGTGGAGGACCCTGCTACCGGATATCTTGTGACCGGACCGTCAATCTCACCGGAGAACGGCTATAAACTCATGGGTGGCGACGGCACACACTACGCCGTGGCAATGATGCCGACAATCGACCGCTTCATTGTCGAGCGCATCTACAACGCAGTAATCGAAGGTTCGAAAGTGCTTGGCGTCGACAAGAAACTGCGCCAGCGCCTCGAGAAAGACCTCAAGCGCCTGCCGCCTGTAGAAGTGGGCAAAGACGGCCTCGTAAAGGAATGGCTGATGTATGACGCCGAACGCACTGACCCCTCCCACCGCCACTCGTCGCATCTTGTCGGCCTCTACCCCTTCGGCATGATTTCTCAGACAAAGACCCCCGAACTTTTCGAAGCCTCAAAGCGCAGCCTCGCCACACAGACATCGTCACCCACATGGGAGGATACGGAATGGAGCACGGGCAACATGATATGCTTCTATTCGTTCCTCAAAGAGGGTGACACCGCCCACCGCTGGCTGCAGAACCTCTTCAAAGCCTTCACCCGCGAAAACCTCATGACCGTTTCGCCCAAAGGCATAGCGGGCGCTCCGTCCGACATCTTCAGCTTCGATGCAACAGAGGCTTCGGTTGCCGGCATCTGCGACATGCTGCTGCAAAGCCACGACGGCTTCATCGAACTGCTCCCTGCCCTGCCCTCAGCATGGCCCACAGGCTCAATCAAAGGACTCTGCGCACAAGGCGCGCTCACCGTCGACCTCAACTGGAAAGACGGCAAAGCGACAGCCGCCGACATACGTGCCGAAAAAGCCAACACCGTCAACCTCCGCGTGGCCGACAACAATGTCCCGGCAATGACCATCGACGGCAAGACGGTAACACCCAAAGTGAAAGGCGACATCGCCTCCGTAAGCCTCAAAGCCGGACAGACCCTCAACCTCCGCTACTGATCGATTTCCAATAGCACAAACATAATCTACACACAAACACGACGATGGAGCGCCCCAAAAAGCGCTCCATCGTTTTTATCCGCATACACCGGCCGAAACCAAGACTTATACAGTTTCTAAATTCATTTTAAGAAATTCCCTGAGACTTACATGCTTAATTCCGGGATAGTCGCTGAAACCCCCACTGAAGGGATCCATCGAAACTACAAACTTCAGATAATTGTCTTTTATTGCAGCAAGGTTGCCAAATTCCCGTTTAACAGTGTCATCGGAAGCAAGCAGATATGTCACTTGAACATATATCCGCTTGTCAGCCTTAGTGGCGACAAAGTCCACTTCTCCGGCTCGGAGAATGCCGACAGAAACATCAAACCCTTCTCTACGGAGATGATTGAATACAACATTTTCCATGATCTTTTCAATACTGCCCCTGATATCAGAGCCGCAAAGATAATTGCGGATACCATGGTCGGAGAAATAGTATTTGTTATTAGATTCAAGGAGCATCTTGCCATGTATATCGAAACGCCTGATAGGAATTGCGAGGAAAGCATCACTGAGATATCTGAGATAGTTCGAAACCGTCTCATCACTTATCTTTTCGCCCCTGGAGGTCATATACCTTACTATATTTGCAACCGATATCGGCTTCCCGATATTGTCAGCGACAAAACGTAATATATTTTCAAGCTGCGTAACATTGCGAACCTTTTCCCTGCTTACTATATCTTTTACAAGAATAGTATTGTAAACACCTTCAAGATAGTCGTTTATTTGTGATTTTTCTTCGGGTTTAAAGGCGAGTAAACCAGGCAGACCGCCCATAATAAGGTAGTGCAAGAGAGACTCGTCGCTATCCTCCATGTTGTGAAACAGCAGAAATTCGAGATACGAGAGGTTGTAAATTTTTATCTCAATATATCGCCCCGCCAGTCGCGTACCCAGTTCACTCGAAAAAATATATGCATTGCTTCCGGTGGCAATCACCTGACAGCGGTTTTCTGCGTGAAAACTACGAAGTGCGTTTTCATAATTTTCAATATCCTGGACTTCATCGATAAGAAGATAATTGTCACCGCCCTCAGGCAGTCTGACAGTTGCATAATCATATAGCTCCTCCGCCGTCACAATATCACGAAACTCCTGATATTCCTTATTAATGTACACAACGTTTGCTTCGGGGCGATTTCGTCTGAGCCAGTCCTTAAACAGTTCAAGCACCTTGCTCTTCCCTACACGTCTCTGACCTACAAGGATAAGCATCATGCCCCTATTTATTAGATCGGCTATCTTTTCAGTGTACTGTGGGCGAGGAATAAGTTCCATAGTGGTATAATTATATGCAAAGTTGGTATTTTTCTGCAAATATAACAAACTATACTCGGCAAAGCAAGACAATTTTGCACTATTTACCAATTATAATCGGGTAAAACCACAAATATTGCCGGGTTTCCCGATTATAATCGGATACATAGGTGGGAATTTTAAACGCAGCAAACCGGGAAGCAATGCTTTGCCTGCCACTATTCGTGAGATATCAGCCCCTTTGGGTGACTTTCTGTGATGGAGAATAACAGCTTTAGGGCACACGGCCTGTACATAAAAACATATTAAGCACACGTACCGTATTATACGATTCAGATTAAAACTAATATAGAGCAAGAGACTCGGTGCAGTAACTATCCACTATTTAAATAGCATCATACATCGCACCATCTTACAATGTAACAATATAATACCCTCCCATGAACAAATTATACTCAACAAAGAAGGAAAATATTACAATGCTTAGCTCCACTTCCAAGTCATAACAAGTCCACCTTCATCTGAATGGAGTGGTCGAATTCTTATATATGGCTTATCAGAAGATACTTCATATAAATTCCAGTGATAATAATTATATTCTGGATCTCCTTCATCATCAATAAAGGGTTCACCATAATATGAAGATATTTTGGATACCAGTGAGTCAATAGTTTGTTTGTCATGCTTAGCCGACATAAAAACAAAACCTTTGTTGAGCGCAAATTCGACACCAGTAAATTCTATCACAGTTATATTAGAGTCTTCAAATTTGCGTATATCGTACGTTAGTATTCCGGCTGCCGATAGCTCCATTATCGCTATTTCTTCATCCAAATGAATTGGTATATCAAAAATGCAAACTGTTGAATCATTGATTACAGCCTCATCAAACTGTGCATTTGTTTTTGATATATTTGGCGATGTATTATTTTTTGCTGAACAAAATGTAATGAATAATACAAATAAGCAAGTCAAGTATAGATAATGTTTCATCAGTAAATATACGTTTTTAAGAATACTTAATTATAATCCTTTTGTATTAATGATTAGGTTTTGAGTGCAGTTTAGTATTCTGATTATTGAAATACTGTTCAGCTTCCAATTTGGCCGATGCCAAGTTTTTTTTTGCAGCGTTTGCGCTGCTGTTATTTCCATAGTTTTTTACAAATGACCCAAGGGCATTATTTATAGAGTTATATCTATCGTTGAAAGCATCCAATGATGAGAATGAAGTTATCTCATTTTCAAGATTAGAGGCTCGACTGGCAATATATGCCAAGACCGAGTTTTTTGCTCTTTGAACTGCAGAATTCAACTGTGAACTCAAATCCGAGTCATTTGTCAACGGATAGCGCTTATACGCTTTGACTTTTTTTTCAAGTTGCTGTATGCCGGCGACAGTCGTTATTGAACCTGCGTTGCGACATATACTCCAGGCTGCATGGTAATCACTGATATTGTCAATGATTTTTTTTAAGTCGGGTTCATAAAAATTGCCCTGAGAATACAGCTTAAGGTAATAATCGGCTTGCGATTTGAAATCGTCAAGAGGATAGCCACTCCATTTCGAGGATGAAAATAGTTTATCCGTATCATCTAAAAGAGCTTTTACTGCCGCATTATACGCCCTGAGCTTGAGGGAGTCAATTTCTGTATCAGGTGTTGGCTTACTTCCATCTTTAAGCATCAGTTCCCCCTGAATATCAATCATCGTATATATCGAATCAAAGGCATTTCGGGCAGTCTTGTAATCTTTTCCTTCGATTCTCTCCGATATGGCGTCAGTGGCTACAGGTTTAAAGGGATCCGGGCGAAGAGATGTCGCCTCATAACCTTTGATTGCATCAAAAAGCCATAAGGTTAGGAATACTATTCCGACTACAAATAAGGCTAAGATTATCAATTTATTTATTGCGATTTTCATATTCATAAATTTTATTATATAGTAAAGTCATCAATATTGTTATCGGGTGATTATCCTGATCGGCTCTAAATAGTGTCATTGGCAATTGCGTCATCTTTTCTGAGGTTTATTTTCTCAATATATTTACGCAACTCAAGCAGATCAATAGTTTTCGGAGTTTTTTTCAATTCCTCGGATATTAAACTTTTATTCCTTTGATCACTACTATCAAGAATCGAACGTTTCAGTTTATCATTGTTGGCATAATCTCCGAAATCCTTATTATTTATTATTTTATCTGTGTTCCAATCCAAAACATCTTGATAAAATGCTTTCGCCTGTTCAGTTTTTAGATCTTCCAATTTCCATATATCGTTATTTTTGAAGTATTTTTTATCTTCCTCGATTTTATTGACATTGTTCTGAGCTAAGATCTGTGTGGATTGTTTTACACCCTGTTCCTCTGTATTTTCTGATGTTTCAAAAAATAACGATTTGATTAATATAATTACCCCGAGAATCAAAGCGACAAGTGCAAAAATCAGGAGATACTTCTTAAATAATCGTTTATAATCACGGGGTTCTTTATTTGCTTTCGACAGATCGATAGCCTGACGTTGATTATATGATATCTTTTTTATCGTCTCATAAGCATCTGAAGCACTGTCTATTATAATCTTTATCTTTGTTGATTTGAAATCATGTCCTGATACTTCTATTATAAATTTTTCTTCTACTGCTTTTGATTTAACGTTCATGTATCTTCTCTTTATATCGTTTTCGGTAATTTCAATTATCGTTTTTTCTCCATCCGGACAAGTCAATTCCATCGGTCTGTATATATCTTTATAATCCACTGTCAGAATATCATTTGACGTCTGAAGACAGTGTGTTTTTTTCGTATAGCCAAATGCTCCTTCAAGTGTCCAGTTGATTTTAATATTGTATTTGAACGAGAGTCCTGCTTCCTCAGCTGTCTTCTGACGTACAAATCTTTCACCCGAATATTTCAAATACATACTGTCCGCACCTGTAATCTTGTCATGTACGGGATAAGGCCGATTGGTAATCGGGTCTGAATAGTTTATCTTGACCTCACCGCCCGGCAGTCGTAATGAGTACAATTCCGACCCAAGCTGCTGATACAGATAATTTTTGCTTATATTTGCCCTCTTCACTATATCATTTGGGAACTTTTCACTTGTTATATCATTCCAAGCCGACCAGATTGTACCCCGTGACGAAATTTGCCCTTTTTGATAAGGATTTTCAAAAAATTGCCCTATTGATGGCACTTGTGTCAGAAAAATCCGTCTATCTGTCAATTCATCTTTTAGCGCTATTTTATCAATCCCAATAAAATCACATTCTTCTTTTATTTTATTGAAATCCAAATCACTCAAAGGATTTTGAAAAGGGCCTTGTGTAATTCCGCTATCATATCCGTCAACATATTTTGCTATGGCACTCATTGTCTTTTGGGCCATCTCATTGAGTTTCTCAATCAGAATGTCCCCTCTGTCGGGAATCATCCATCCGGCTCGGATAAATATTGCGACTGCCGGCCTACGCGGACCATATTCGACATTCAGAAAATGAATTCCATATTCAAATCCCTCTTCAGTAGTCCTTACGATATAAGTATATTCCCTTGCCTGACTACTCTTGTTTCCTGCGTTAATACTTCTCGGATCAAAATTTTTGAAAAAAGGAGTATTCTCTCCATTGAATTGAAAAACTTTTTCACTCTCGCTTCTTTTGCGGTCATACATTCCACCCTTTATAACTATCTCCATATATTCCCGATTTTAACCTTTCAACATTTTTGTCCACCATTTATCACTTTCAGGCTTTGATTTCAAAAAGAGTTTTCGAAGCAATTTCTCCGTATCCTCTCCGTCAAATTTACAGATTTGCTGTGCATAAACTTCTCCGATTGAAAATGTTATCCCGCAAAAATCTCCGATAAAAGAGTCCTTACAGACTTCTTCAAGGTTAGTTTTAAACGAAGGAAAATACTCATCAAAGTATTCCTCAGCCTTTTCGGGCCTGTCTTCTTTATCGCAGGGTAACCGGTCAGCTTTAGTCATAAGCAGATATATTCCTACAGTTGACTTTGAAAATACTTTGAGGTCTTTTAAAACCGTCATCAGCGCCTGCAGGCAGTCAGGGATTTCCACCTGCTGCTGATTTATTTCTACAGTTTTATCATGTGAACCATGCTCAAAAATAAAGAAATGAATTTTGGGGCGGCTTCTGTTTTTCAGATAATTCAAGAGTATATTGAAATTTTTAAAACGGTTATCACCGCTCTCAAGATCGTTTAAGAGCGTCTGCTCGACCTCATCCTTTGTTTTTCCTTGCAACTCATAAGCGCGTTGGATTAATTCACCTGGCAAATCAATAAAAGTGAACGGAGTGTTACGGCCATCCGGATTTATTTTTTTGTCAGGATTTTTCAATGTCAATGCCATTTCGTGTATCTGATCTTCATCCGTGGCAGGCGGCAATACACATAATGATGCGTTTTTTTTGAATAGATTTTTCAATGCATCCCTATATCTTGCACCTTTACATGGCAAAGGTGAGTATAATCCTTTTTTATTTATGTAACTAAGAGCTGTACCCAACGCGCAAGTCTTACCACTTCCCCGTATTCCCCAGAAGTACACTTCTGTACCATTTCCTGACAGACGGTCTGGTATTTCCGAGTTAGGCAATACCGGAGAATCTTCATAATCCTTGATTATCTCTGTAATTGTCTCGCCATAAATATCTGTCACATCGCCCCATGATATTTTATTTTCTCTTACAGCTTTCTGTATTCCGTATATAGTTTCTGAATTTCGATTACACCGTAACTTTTCTATAAATCGATCTTTTTGACTTACATTGTCAATCCTGACTCTCGCCTCTGATGCAAATTGTCCGTTAGGAAATTTTGACAGGTATTCTCGATAACCTTCCGTACCTTTGTTTTGACAATTCTCCCATGTTTTCTTATCTTCATAATTTTTAATCAGACTGTCTACTTCCCGATCGTGTACACCCGGATGTGTTATACGATAGTTAGAATAAGCCTCAACTGTATCGTTTTTTTTAGTAAGATACCAATCAAAATCTTCCAATATATTCACACAATCGGTTATATGCTTACCGTCAGGGAAATCGGACTTATATTGCACAAAATCGGACTTTTGCCCGGAATCTGCAATACTATTCCAGATTTGATCATCAAGTTTTTTCAGATAATTCTTAGCTTCTTCTACATTACGGCCATTGCGGAATTCCTTTATGAAGTTGTTTAAATCTTGAGGATTGCCGGAGTGGTATGCATTATCAAATTTTTTATTTTCAAAATCAAAAAGATACGATCTGACTGCAACAATAGTTTCTTTCGGAAAATTATTTAAATCATATAAATCAGCTACAGTCAATTCATAATCACGCGATTTAATCACATTGGCTAATACAGCAGGTGTAAACTCTGTTGGATTATTATTTAATTTATCGAGAATTTCTTGTCTGGTCGGCATAAATCAATATTTTTAAATCCATGAAAATTCTTTGGTAGCTCTATCTTCATTATTATTTTCGTCTCCGCCATATTCCCAAGGCTCAGTAAGGAAGTATGGTAACAGAATAATTCCAAAAACAACAATAGTTATCAAAACAGCTATTACTGAAGGAATATGATAATGAGTAAACTGTGCTGTACAAGTATCGATTGATGTTGAAAAATTTTTTTCGATAAATGGCTCAAATGATTCATCTTCAATACCATTTGACGACAAAGTGCGGTAATCATCAATCCAGGAATCCACTACCGATCTCAACTTACGTAGATTATCGGGCGTTGCAACATTCCATAGGCTCATTTCCTTACTATTGTCAAGCCATTTTTGGCGTCCTTGAACAATAGAATGACGGGATTCGGGCAAAATGATACGTCGTAAAGCCTGTGACTTTATCGATATTTCATAATCCTGTTCGTTACTCGTCCGAGTAGACAAAAAAGACCCCTCCGTCACTTCTTCTTCGGGTGTCAGGATATACTCATAATTTTTTATCCTTGAATTGGCATATTCTGTATAACGGTTATCCAAATCGCTGGCATAGTTGAATACTTCTTCAACATTTTCATGTATTTCTTTTGACTTACCAAGTACATCCAAAAAATTGGTAAACGGAACAGCACCCAAGCCAAGAACAACGAATATTACTATACCTAACGCTATTTGCACACCCTTACCCAAAAACTTGTTTCTTTCAGCTTTACCATAACTCATTCCGAAGCAGCACAAGGATACAACCACTAAAATCCCAATGGCAATCCAAACAGGTGTTTTCGAATTTGTTGTTTCATGATACAGCATACCTAAAAAAGCAATGTAGCTGAAAACAAGCACTGCAATAAGAGCCAACACCATCGCCCAGTTGAATCTTTTCTGTCCTATCATTTACAAAAAAACATTCGTCTGTCCCCTCTGACGATTAAAAACAAAAAAAGCGTGGGAACTTTACTTATTGCTTGTTCCACGCTTCGAGGCTCCGGAATTTGCCCATTACTGTTGAACAAGCAACGTAGAGCCCACGCCGATATGGATTGAAGAATTCAAATCATACCGATGAAGACATCTATCGCTACCTTGTTCTTGACAGTAATTGAAATTTTCCGGATTTCGAAGCGTCAAGAACAAAGCGTCAATAAACGCTTTTTCTTAAAAAACACATGTCCCCGCCCCGAGCCCGATACATCAAACAGTATCTATATCGGCGCAGGCGCTACAGGTAATCCTGCAACGCTACAAATTTACATATTTTTTTTATTATTATATATTCTTTGAGCTAAAAAAGTAATCGGGAGGGTATGCGCGCTGGGCGCATACCCTCCCGACAGCTTATGCCTGAATATTAAGCTTGTATTATCTTTATTCTTTATCAGTGGCAGCCGCAGGCATCGTCGCCGCAATGGTGGCCGTGGCTACCGCAGCAGTCGTCGTGATCGCCGCAGCCGCAGCCTTCGTCGCCGCAACCGTGGTCGTGGCATCCGCAACCGCAGCCGTGGGCGGGCTGAAGCTCTTCGGGGGTGGCGTCGCGCACTGTCTTTACCTCGCCTTTGAAGCGTACGTCTTTGCCGGCGAGGGGGTGGTTGAAGTCCATCACCACCTCTTTGTCGGTGACTTCCTTTACGAGGCCGTTGATGCGGAAACCGTCGGCCGTCATCATCGGGACGAGGGCGCCGGGCTTTACCATCTCGGCGTCAAATTTGCCGTCGACCATGAATATATCCTTTTCGAGCGTGACTATCTGCTCGATGTCGTAAGGGCCGAAAGCCTCGTCGGCCTTGGCTGTCACATCGTATGTGGCACCGGGCTCCATACCGTCGAGCGCTTTTTCCAGAGGCTCGATCATGCCGCGGGTGACACCGAATACAAATTTCTCGGGATCTTCCGGATCAACCTGATGAACGAGTTTCTCCGTGCCGTCAGGATTTATCTGATATAAATCGTAAGTGATTTCGACATATTTGCCGGGTTTGATTTTTTCCATAATTTATTATTGTTTAAAATGTTTCTAAAGGATGTTTTCTGAATAAAACAAAAACTGTGCCAAAAAGTTACGCGGGCACATAGACAGTCTACCGTCCGGTTATCATCTGCTGTATGTCGTTGAGCTTGTTGAGAGCGTCCATCGGTGTCAGGCGGTTGATGTCGAGGCCGGCGATGGCGTCGCGCACCTGGGCAAGAAGGGGGTCGTCGAGCTGGAAAAACGACAGCTGCATGCCGGCGGGAGCATCGAGTGTGGCAAGTTGTTTCTCGGGTGCGAGTCCGTCGCGGCGGTTGGCCTCTTCGAGGTGCCTGAGCACTTCGCCGGCACGCCTCACGATAGAGGCCGGCATGCCGGCGAGTTTCGCCACATGTATACCGAAGCTGTGTTCGGAGCCTCCGCGCGACAGTTTGCGCAGGAACACCACTTTTCCGTCAATCTCCTTGACCGACACATTGTAGTTGGCTACGCGCGGAAACTGGCGCTCCATCTCGTTGAGTTCGTGGTAGTGGGTGGCGAAAAGAGTCTTGGGCTGCAGGGTCGACTCGTGGATATGCTCGACGATGGCCCATGCGATGGATATGCCGTCGTAGGTGGAGGTGCCGCGTCCGAGCTCGTCGAAGAGTATCAGCGAGCGCTGCGACATGTTGTTGAGTATGGATGCCGCCTCGTTCATCTCGACCATGAAGGTCGATTCGCCGAGCGATATGTTGTCGGAGGCGCCGACACGGGTGAATATTTTGTCGACAATGCCCGTTTTCATGCTCTCTGCCGCGACAAACGAGCCTGTCTGGGCAAGCAGTACGTTGAGTGCGACAGAACGCAGCAGAGCTGATTTACCCGACATATTGGGGCCTGTTATCATCATCACTTGCGTGCCGTCGTTGGCAAGGGTGACGCTGTTGGAGATGTAGGGCTGTCCGGGGGGGAGCTCTTTCTCGATGACCGGGTGCCGCCCCTCGACCATCTCGAGCGAGAGAGAGTCGTCGACCACTGGCCGGTTGTAGCGGTTGTCGAGGGCGGCGCGGCTGAAGCCGAGGAGGCAGTCGAGACGTGCCAGCAGGGAGCAGTCGAGCTGTATGGCGGCCACATATTCGTTGAGCCACGACACCAGAGCGCCGTAGATGCGCGCCTCGATGACGGCGATGCGGTCTTGCGCGGTGAGTATTTTCTCCTCGTATTCCTTAAGCTCGGGGGTGATGTAGCGCTCGGCGTTGACGAGAGTCTGCTTGCGCACCCATTGCGGGGGCACTTTGTCCTTATGGGTGTTGGTTACCTCGATATAGTAGCCGAACACGTTGTTAAATCCGATTTTAAGCGATGCTATGCCGGTGGCTTCGCTTTCGCGCTGCTGTATGTGGGCAAGATAGTCTTTGCCGCGGTAGGCGATATCGTGCAGCTCGTCGAGCTCAGGGTCGACACCGGGGCGCACGACTGCACCGCGGTTAAGGGCGGCGGGAGCGTCATCGACAATCTCGGCCGATATGCGGTCAATCATGCCCTGACAGGGGTTGAGCTGCTCGCCGATTGTGTGGAGGGCAGGAAGGTCACTGTCGATGCACAGACGGCGCACGGGGGCGATTGCCGAGGCTGCATTGCGGAGCTGCACCACCTCACGGGGCGATATACGGCCGACTGCCACTTTCGAGATAAGTCGTTCGAGGTCGCCGACGGCTGTGAGCTGGCGAGACATCTCGTCGCGGGTGTCGGGGTCGCGGAAGAAATATTCCACAATGTCGAGACGCGAGTTGATTGCGGCGACATCTTTCAGAGGGAAGAGGATCCATCGGCGCAGCATGCGTGCGCCCATTGGCGACACAGTGCGGTCGATTACGTCAAGCAGACTCTTGCCGTCCTCACCCAGGCTCTGCACAAGTTCAAGATTGCGCACGGTGAAGCGGTCGAGCCTCACGTAGCGCTCCTCGTCGATGCGGGAGATGGTGTTGATGTGGGATATGCGAGTGTGCTGGGTGATGTCGAGATAGTGCAGAATTGCACCTGAGGCCACAATGGCCGATGGCATCGACTGGATGCCGTAGCCTTTGAGGCTCGCCGTCTCGAAATGCTTCAGCAGGCGACCGTTCGCGCTCTCGTAGGTGAACACCCAGTCGTCGAGCTCCATCGCGAGGTATCGGCCGTTGAAGGCGGTTTCGAGCCTGGCACGGCTGTCGCGCTCGACAAGCACCTCTTTGGGCGCGAAGTTTGACAGCAGTTTGCCGATATAGTCGTCGGAGCCTTCGGCGGTGAGAAATTCGCCGGTAGAGATGTCGAGGAAAGCCACTCCGGTGCCGGTCTTGCCGAAATGAACCGCCGCGAGGAAATTGTTCTCGCGGTTGTCGAGGAGGTTGTCGCTTATTGAGACTCCGGGAGTGACAAGTTCGGTGATGCCCCTTTTCACCAGTTTTTTGGTGAGTTTGGGGTCCTCGAGCTGCTCGCATATAGCCACACGCTTGCCTGCCCTCACAAGTTTAGGCAGATAGGTGTCGAGGGCGTGATGTGGAAATCCTGCGAGCTCGACCGACTGCGCCGTGCCGTTGGCGCGGCGTGTCAGCGTTATGCCCAATATCTCAGAGGCGGTGATGGCATCATCGCTGAATGTCTCATAGAAATCACCGACACGAAACAGCAGAACGGCATCGGGATGACGCTGTTTCATCTCGATATACTGTTTCATCAACGGTGTTTCCACTATTTTCTTTGCCATTGTTTATGCCTGAGTGACTGTTGTTTATAATCGATTTGGCCGTGGCGTCTCGCCACCGTGTGACTTCCTGTGGTAATACCTCGGGGGCGAGACGCCCACGCCCCGGCCCTACTTTATTTCGTCGGGTCGATGTTGAGCTGCTTGAATGCGAGGGCATAGAGTCTCATCTGCTTCACCATGGCGAGGAGTCCGTTGGAGCGGGTGGGCGACAGATGTGTCGACAGGCCGATTGCATCGATGAAATGGAGGTCGCTGTCGAGGATTTCTTGCGGAGTGTGGCCGGAGAGCACATCGACAAGCATTGAAATCATGCCTTTCACGATGATTGCGTCGGAGTCGGCAGTGTAATATACCTTCCCGTCACGATATTCGGCGTTGAGCCATACGCGGCTCTGACAGCCTTCGATAAGATGTTCGGGGGTTTTGTATTTCTCGTCGATAGGCTCGAGCGCGTTACCCATGTCGATGATGCATGCGTAGCGGTCCATCCAGTCGTCGATGTCAGCGAACTCGTCGATTATCTGCTGCTGTTTATCGTTGATTGTCATAATCTATTGAAATATAGTGTTGATTACCACGTCGCCAACCATTTTGAGCGTTGCGCGGTCGATGTTGTCAATGGTGTCGTCGAGAGTGTGCCATGTGGGGTTGAACGATCCGGTTGCGGAATTTGCCGACTCAACGATGTCGATTGCGGGAATGCCCATACGCATTATGTGGATATGGTCGTCGTTGAGCGCTCCGCCAATCTCATTGGGGAAGCGGTCGCCATAGCCTGCGCGGCGCGCGGCCTCCCACACGAGGTTGTTGACACCGCGGGCATAGCGCTCAGAGAAGTATTCGCGGGGGAAGACTGCATTCTTTCCGCCTACCATGTCGAGCAGTATCGCATATTCGGGCACGCGCCGCGCCGTCGGGTCGAAAGCGTCGGCCCAGGCCTGCGAACCTATACACCATGAGAAATCATCATCGTAGGTTCCGGCATCTTCGGCGTCGACAAAGAGCATCTCGACCTCAACATCAGAGGGCATCTGCTTCATCAGACGCGCGATCTCGAGAAGCACGGCCACACCGCTGGCGCCGTCATTGGCGCCGTCGATCGGGGTGTTGTGGAGCGCTTTGTCGCTCTCCTGGTCGGCCCACGGGCGGGTGTCGTAATGGGCGAGCAGAAGCACGTGGCGTGGCGCACCGGCATTGAAACGGCCGGTGATGTTGCGTACCCGCTGCGGCTTCATGCCGCTCCCTGCGGGCGCGAAAAGGGTATCCTGCACCGTCACGTCGGCACCTGCGTCCTTAAGCCGGCGCGTTATGTAGTCGACGCAACGCGTATGCCCCGGAGTGCCGGGCACACGGGGGCCGAATGCCACCTGCTCGGCCACGCGGGCATACACCGAATCGGCGTCGGTCGCCACGCCGGGCACGGCCTGCCGCGGAGCGACAGTATCATGCGCGGGGGCGCTCTGTCGGTCGGCCGATTTGTTGCCGCAGGCCGATGCCATAAGGGCACCGACGGCCAATATCGAAGTCAAAAAGAGATGTTTCATACCCCAAATTTACACAAATTTATGCAAACGACGAGAGCAAAAGATAAATAAATTGGTTTTTGCCGGTTTAGTCTCAGTTATTTTTATACAAAATGACGTATATTTGTGTATGAGTTTTTTTCAATCAACAGAGTTTTACGTTATTTTGTTTCTCGTTGCTATGGCAATTGTGGCGTTTTTAGCAAAGCCGCACACGGTCGGCCCGGCATCTGAGATGCTGCTCGGTGCGTCATTGTCATCCTCGGGCAAGGTTATCTGCAACGATAACAGCATAGAGATAGTGGAAAACACTGAGTCTGAACATGAAATAATCGTCGATTGCGATGACAGAGGCAGCGTATGGCTCCGTCGCACCGGACTCGACGGTATGGACGCATCAGGGGCAGTAAGCGCAAAAATTGTAGTAAAAGGCACAAATATAACTATTTACGAGCGTGTCACTCCGGGTCGCTATGGTGATAACCCTGTCGACACTGCATTGTTTGATATGGATTTTCTATCACCTCAACGCTATTGGCTACGCTACGAATCGGAAGCTACAAACCGCACTGCTACCCTATCGTTCCGCAATACCCCCGGCTACCACGCCCAAGCCATTCTTAAACAATAGGGAAAGTTCTGCTAAAAACTTGTCAAAGTTCAAATTATGCAACTCTGCATAGTTTCAGCTTTTGTCCGAACTATATTGTTTACGCTTTGTTAAAATTGTAAATAGATATTACTATGAAAAAAATACGACACCCAAACCTCGGTCAATTAGCATGGGCTTTGATTCCCACTCTTATACTCAGCATGTTATTCATGTTGACTGATTCTATACACTGGTGGATGATATATGCAGCCATCCTGTTTCTCATAATATATGGCATTTTGGTAACTTATTTCTGTATAAAGCAAAAATGTTATAAGCAACTTGGATTTGCTTACGTGACAACCGCCCTCTATGCCGCTTTTATTGCACTGATTATTTATATCAATACATAAATAACCGTTTGATATACTATAGGTAAAAATAAACTTTTGTCATATATTAATCTAATTAAAAATGAAAAAAACTCTTTCAATTACACTGTCGGCATTTCTTTTTTCTTTAGTAACAGTAATCTCAGGATGTACTCAAGAGGATTTAAGTTTAGAAACTGAGAACAACACCGAAAACAACTATGAAGTCGACAATCTTTATCAGTATTTGATGGATCAGCCCACAATCTCAATATTATCAGTTGCTCTTAACCCTTCAAAGAGTTCATCTTCACATTATATCCCTGAATTTACGAAAGGAGATTTAAAATATTTAACATCCCTGACACAAGAAGAATTTATTCTTGAACAAGCAAAAATTATGTCACAAATAGAGAATATCACACAAGAAAATATTGACGAAATTGCAATTGATAATTATAATTCATTATTGTCAGGCTTGGGAGGTCAAGAGGAGATATACAAATTACTTGATTTCGGCACCAGCTATCTGCAAACGGACGGTGGTATTGAGGATATTAAGACCACATTGCCTGATGGACTGAACGAAACTGAAATAAAATATTACGTTGCTATGTGTGTATTTATCGACAGATTGGCTCGCCCACTATCGTCTATTATGGTCAATAATATCAACTTGAATCCTATGTCAAGACAACTTGGTGATTGTAAGGGGGATGCCGAACGGGAATTGTTGCTTAGAGGATGTGAATTCGGATTAGACACTCTGATTGAAATAATGACCGGAGGAGCTGACACTGTAGAGTATGCTTTTGAAGACGCATATCTTCTTGCTGATCTTGAACAAATATACTACGATTACGAAGTCTGCATGGGCAGATGGCATTAATATGAAATTGTATGAAAACCATTGATAAAACAAGTTCTATTAAGGTATTGTGTACATTAATTCCCGTTATAGTAATATGCTTGTTAACACCATTTATTCATATTAGCGCAGGCCTCCGATTAACCATTTTGACATTATCTGGGCTCCTATATTTATCCTTATTGACATTTTTTTGTATAAAGCAAAAATGTTATAAGCAACTGATATGTAACTCTGTTTTAGTCACAATTTTTTTGTGCTTTTTATATATATAAATCGAGAGTGTTTGATTTAGAGATTGTCTAAAATTTATATTACTTTGCTTTTGAGCGTCTTGCCGGTGCCTTTTTACTCGCTCTTGGGTCGAGTAGCTACGGCTACACTCCCTCATCGCGAGCAAAAATCCATTCGGCAATCCCTCTCAAAATCTGTATCATATTAATTTAGACAATCTCTTATATTCCACAAAAAAGTCAGAATATCGAGAGGAACCATGTGGAGATGAATACGTAGATCACGAGCCCCACGATGTCGTTTGAGATCTGGATGAAGGGTCCGGTGGCAAGAGCGGGGTTGATTTTAAGTTTTTCGAGGGTAAGGGGCACTATTGTGCCCAACAGCGTTGCAAACATCACGACTATGAACAGCGAGACCGCTACCGACAGCGTTACGGCGAAGTCATGTGGTATCATGATGAGATTGTAGGCGAATATGACGCCGGAGATGATTGTGGCGTTGAGCAGTCCTACCCTCACCTCTTTCCACAGCTGCTTGGCGAACTCCTTGATATCCAGCGTGCCGTTGGCAAGACCTTGCACAACGATGGCCGATGCCTGCACGCCGACGTTGCCGCCCGTGCCGCCGATGATGGGGATGAAGATGGCGAGCGTGGTGACAGCCTGAAGCTGCGCTTCGAAGCCTGTCAGGATGAGCGAGGCGAGTATTCCCGACACGATACCGATAAGCAGCCACGGTATGCGCGCCTTTGTCTGCGCGAGGATGGAGTCGGAGGCGTCGACGTCAGACGACAGACCTGATGCCAGCTGATAGTCACGTTCCGACGATTCGCGCACCTGGTCCATGACGTCGTCGACGGTGATACGTCCCACGAGGCGCCCTATGGAGTCGACCACGGGCATAGCCACGAGGTCATATTTCTCGAAGTTAAGGGCCACGTCGTCAATCGGGGTGTCGGTCTTGACCGATACCGGCTCGCACTCCATGATATGCTTTATCTTTGACACGGAGGGGTGGGTGATGAGCGTTTTAAGCGGGAGTATGCCCTTGAGGCGGTCGTCGTTGTCGACCACATAGACGTAGTAGATTTCGTCCATATCCTCGGCCTGCATGCGCATCTGCTTGATACACTCGGGCATGGACCAGTTTTCGTTGACCACGATCATCTCCGTACCCATAAGGCCGCCGGCGGTGTCCTCGTCATATTTAAGGAGGTCGATGATGTCGCCGGCCTGCTCCACATCGTTGATGTGGGATAGGATTTCGTCGCGGTCGTCCTCGTCAAGTTCCTGAATAAGGTCGACGGCCTCGTCGGTGTCGAGGTGGTCGATGACCTGAGTCGCAATCTCCTTTGCGGGCATGTCGGAGAGGAGCTTACGGCGGTCCTCCTCGTCAAGCGCCATGAGCACATCGGCTCGGGTATCCTCGTCAAGGAGATGGTAAAGGAACTCCGCCTCCTCGAGGTCAAGGTCCTGATACAGCTCGGCGATGTCGGCCGGGTGCATCTGCTCCAACTCGGCACGCGCCGCCACCTCGTCGTGTCGGCTTATGATGTCGCGTATCTCGTCGATATATTGGTCGGTGTATTCTTTCATTGTCGCAGCGAGCTGAGGAGATTGGTGAGTTCGATGAATTGCGCTACGGTAAGCTGTTCGGGACGCAATGCGAGGAGTTCGTGCTCGGGGATTGCGGCTCCCGGAGGAAGCAACGGACGCAAGGAGTTGCGTATCGTCTTGCGGCGTTGGCCGAAAGTGGTCTTTACCACGGTCTTGAAGAGGCGTTCATCGCAGCCGAGCGATGTCACGCCGTTGCGCCGCAGGCGTATTACGCCCGATTTCACTTTGGGCGGGGGATTGAACACCCCCTCGCTGACGGTAAAGAGATATTCGATATCGTACCATGCCTGGAGAAGCACGGAAAGGATACCACGCGTGCGCGAGCCTTCGCGTGCGGCTATACGCTCGGCTACCTCGCGCTGCAGCATGCCGGAGCATAGCGTCACATTGTCCTTGTATTCAAGGATATGGAAGAATATCTGCGACGATATGTTGTAGGGATAGTTGCCTATGACACAGAGATGCCCGTCGGCACCGGCAAACCGGCTCAGGTCGAGCTGCAGGAAATCGCCCTCGACGATACGTCCGTCAAGCGCGGGATAGTTCTGCCGGAGATAGTCGACGCTCTCGTCGTCAAGCTCTATGACCGTAACGTCGCGCCCCGCCTCAAGCAGATATTTGGTCAGCATACCCATACCGGGGCCGACCTCGACCACCGCAAGCGCCGGGTCGCAGTCAATGGTGGCCGCAATGCGCGCCGCCACACTCTCATCGGTGAGGAAATGCTGCCCGAGGGCCTTTTTGGGTCGTACTTTCTCCATAAGTTCACTTATAATAGTTGCAAAATTAGTTATTTCCGCTGAAAAGCCGCGCATCTGCGACCATTTTTTAAATCTACTCCGGATAAAAAACAACAGAACGAGGGTAAAGTTGCAGTGTGTTCAAACAGGTATTTAACAAAAGCACAAAGTAACAAGGGGGGCGCATAACTCGGGATGGGGCGGGGGCGTCTCGCTCCCGGAATGTCACCGGGTGGCGTGGCATGCAAATGATTATCTGACATTTACTCACAGAAGAGACAACCACGGGGGCGAGACGCCCCCGCCCCGGCTACCGCCCGCGGAGACATCACCGGCTCAAGCCGAAATAACAGTATATGGCAATATAATATTCCCGGCTTTGCATTGAGGGTATTACAGCACTTAATATTGTAGGGACGCACGGCAATATTAAACTGCGAGACTGTAATATGAACTGCAAAAACAAAAAAAGCGATGGAGCCTCACTCCATCGCTTTTTTTGTTTTTGCAGGCTGTCAGGTGTCAGACAGCGCAGTGTGTCATATCGGTGATCCGACGATTATTTTACGATTTCTTTGGCAACTTTGTCACCACGAACCACGATGTAAAGACCGTTGGCGGGTTCTGCTACGCGTACACCCTGAAGGTTGTAGTAAACGGGAGCTATGTCTGAAGCATCTTCTATGGCATCGATACCATTAGTGCCGTTTAAGGGAGCCGATGTTCCGTCAACGTTGTAAACATAATCCTTTTGGAAAGTCACCGAGGGAAGATTTTCATCCTTGTTTCCCCATGAACCGTCATGAAGCAACCAACCTGCAACTTTTGCAGGCAGATTGTCAGAGTTAACTTCAGCAACCCAATATTCAGTACCGTTAACAGAAGTTTTGGTCATTTCAGTACCGGGGTTACCAAAAATTGAGGGCTCCCATGCATAAATGTAGCAAGTGGGATAATTATACTCAGCAACGGGAACATAAATCTTATCATAAACGATTACCTGACCAACCACGCCATTCATATCATAAGTAGCACCATCAACAAACTTCAGGTCATTAGACTGATTGCCATTGCCATTATTATTGAAAATAACTTTGGTAGGCTCGCCTTCACCGGTATATGTCCATACGTCGCCTGATTGCGTCATAAGCATTCCGGGCCACTCACCACCCGTGCAGTTTTCATCATCATTCCAGGCCCAAACAGCCACTTGATCCCAACCATCGGGGTTGGTAAAATTGACAGTCCATGCATTGGCAGCACATGCCACCAGCAGCGCTACGAGAGAAAAGTAAAATTTCTTCATAAATTAATTGGTTAAATTGTTAATAATTAAGGTTATATTAAATTTTATTTTTACATGTCAATATGCACCGTAAAAGCGCAACCGATTATTGGCGGCTTTCAATACCATTGAAGCAAAAGCACAATGGGGATTCCTACAAAATCTGTGATTGTTCAAAAGAAAAATATTTTGTAAGTATGGTATGAGAAATCAAAAAGGTTGATGACTGTAGATTTATCTATCGGTTATCAAGGTTAGTCAAGGTTACTCACACAAATCCAGCGCTAAATTATATATTTTTTCCAAGCTGGCAAATTTTTTATAAAACTATTTAAAAAATTATTTTGTAAATAATTTTTAAAATCCGTAAATTAAGTATTTTATGATATATCATGTAAGTCAATATAACCGAATTTATTGGCACCGCTGATGGGGTCGGTTGAAAACTATTGCGATTTTGTATACTTTAGAGTAGACTGTCTCCGACGAGCCCGGAGGGCGATGATGTAACTAACCGTGCCCTGAGCATAGCGTAGGGCACGGCTATGGCAACAATCCACATGCCGAACCCCGGAGAGAGCGAGTGTGTGGCCTCCCTCTTATCACACACTCGCCCTCTCCGGGGCTCCCCTTATCTACGTCTACATTACCCCGCCCTCAGCACTTGCCGTGCTTCGAACGGGGTTAACCACATCATCGCCCTATGGGCTCTCCTGATAACGCATATTCTGCGCACTAAAATACAGAACGTAGTGATTGCTTACTGCCAATTATGAATTGTGAATTGTGGATTACTCCCGTATCTGGCCGTTGCCTGCTATGAGCCACTTGTAGGTCATGAGGCCTTCGAGAGCCATGGGGCCGCGGGCGTGCATCTTTTGGGTGGAGATGCCAATCTCGGCTCCGAGGCCGAACTGTGCGCCGTCAGTAAACGATGTCGGGGCGTTGGTGTAGACACACGCTGCGTCGACTTCGAGGGAGAAACGTCGCTTGACATAATCATCGGTGGTGACGACCGACTCGCTGTGCCCGGAGCCATAGCGGTCGATATGTTCGAGAGCCTCGTCAAGGCTGTCGACAGTCTTGATTGCCATAGAGTATGAAAGAAACTCTGTACCGAAATCGTCGTCGCAGGCGTGGTGCAACAATGGTGCCGGATAATGGCCGCCAAGCGCATCATAGCTGCGCGAATCGGCATATATCATGACCTCGGAGGCGGCAAGGGGAGCGCATATCTCGGGCAGTGAACCAACCAAGGAGCTATGGACTATGGCGCAGTCGAGGGCGTTGCAGACGCTTACGCGGCGTGTCTTGGCGTTGTTGATGATATCGCGCGCCATGGCTATATCGGCCGAGGCGTCGACATAGCAGTGGCAGACACCGGCACCTGTCTCGATGACGGGCACCTGCGACTTCTCACGGACACTGTTGATAAGGCTGCTGCTACCTCGGGGTATGATAAGATCGACAACGGCCCGTGCGGCAAGCAATATGTCGGTAGCCTCACGTGTGGCCGGCAGGAGGGTTGCGACCGCCGGGTCAATGCCGTGACGCTGCAGCACTGAGTGTATCACTTTTATAATGGCCTTTGAAGAGTCGTCGGCATCGTGGCCACCCTTGAGCACACAAACGTTGCCGCTCTTGAAACATAGGGAAAAGACATCGGCAGTGACATTGGGACGTGCCTCATAGATTACACCGATAACGCCGAAGGGCACGGCGACACGCGTTATGACAAGCCCGTTGGGGCGCACGCGGCGGTCAAGCTCAACGCGTGGAGACGGCAAGGAAGCGACGTTGCGCATGTCGGAAGCGATTGCGGCAATACGTTCCGGAGTCAGCTTCAGGCGGTCATATTTGGGATTGTCCGGATCCATACGCGACAGGTCGAGGCTGTTTGCATCAAGTATCTCGTAAGTGGCGGCCACAAGCGCGTCGGCCGTATCGAGAAGCACGGCATTGATTTCCCCATCGGAAAGTTTAAGAAGCCCGCGGGTAGCGCTCCGGGCATCAAGCAGATATTCTTCAACCATCATTTCAGCAAAATTGTAATATATTAATAATCATCAAATTGTGCGGACACGATATATCGCGTCCGCACAATTTGATTACCAATTATTTTATTCGACATAGAGGTAGTCGTAGTGTATTATGGGGCGGCGGCCGTGCTTGCCGGCGGCTTCGCGGGCTTCGGCGGCGCTGTAGGAGGAGCGGCCTATGGCTATGAGGCGGTTGTCGTAGGAAAGCACTTTTATAAGGTCGTCCTTTTCAAAGTCGCCTGTCACGGCGGTCACACCAATTGGCAGTACAGACGCGGCATGGTCAGAGTTGACAGCCTCTACGGCGCGGTCGTTGATGACGATGGCGCCTTTGGCAAATCCCTCGCTGTGTGCAATCCACCGCTTGAGGCTCGATGCGGGGACAGCGGCGGGGGCAAACTCAGTGCAGAGCGTATCGCCATCGCCAAGGACAATATCGGTCAAAATGTTGTCACGCTTTCCGTTGGCTATGATTACGGCGATGCCCTCGTCGGCCACCTTGCGGGCGATGCGGTATTTTGTCACCATACCACCGCGGCCGAAACCGGAGCGCTCGGTCATGATGTAGTCAGTAAGGTCAAGGTCGGGGTCGACACGGCGTATCACTTCGGCGCCCGGCATCTTTGGGTCACCATTGTATATGCCGTCGATGTTGCTGAGTATGATGAGCGCGTCGCAGTCGAGCATAGCCGCGACGAGACCGGAAAGCTCGTCGTTGTCGGTGAACATCAGTTCGGTTACGCTCACGGTGTCGTTCTCGTTGACAATAGGTATGATGCCGTTTCGCAGCATCACCATCATGCAGTTGCGCTGGTTGAGATAATGTCGGCGCGTGGCGAAACTCTCCTTCATGGTCAACACCTGGCCGACGTTGATGCCCCGGTCGCGGAAAAGGTCGTAGTAGCGGTTGATGAGCTTGACCTGCCCCACGGCCGAAAAGAGCTGGCGCGCATCGACATTGTCGAGCTGCGGAAGCTCCATGCCGCGCAGTTCAGAGCGCCCGCACGCCACAGCACCGGAGGATATAAGCACGACCTCGATGCCGTGTGAACGCAGTGTGCACACCTGGTCGACGAGCGCCGAGACGCGCGTGACATCAAGGGTGCCGTCGGCGCGTGTCAGCACATTGCTGCCTATTTTCACAGTTACTCTGCGGTATTGTCTCATTTCTTCAGGGGTGTCAGTATTGCGTTTATTACGGCCGATGTGAAGCCGCTGTGTTCCAATGCGTTTATACCTTTGATTGTCATGCCGCCGGGAGTTGTCACCTTGTCAATCTCAAGTTGCGGGGATGCGCCGGGAACTGACAACATTGCGGCTGCACCGTCGACAGTGGCGCAGACATAGCGCAAGGCATCTGACGGACGGAAGCCCATCTCGACGCCGGCCTGCACACAGGCCTGCATGAATTTATACACATAGGCTATTCCGCATGAACTGAGAGCGGTGGCAGCGTCCATCAGGCGCTCCTCGATGACTGCGACCTCGCCCATGTGGCGGAACATTTTTTCAATTCCGGCCATGACCTCGCCGGAGGCACGGCGACCGGAAATGAAGGTCATCGACTTGCCCACCGACAGCGCTGTGTCGGGAATTACGCGGCACACAGCCGGCAGCTCGTCGCCACGCAGAAGCATCTTGTCGATAGCGTCGAGTGGCACGCCACCGGCAAGCGAGACTATGATGTTGCGGCGATAGACGAGACGCGGCATCACCTGCGACAGCACACCGGCCAGAAGCCAGGGCTTGACGGCAAGAATGATGACTTCGGCGTCGACCACAGCCTCTACATTGTCGGATGTTGTGGTTACTGACGGATATTCAGACTTGATAGCCTCGAGCTTGGCCGCCGTCGGGTTGGCTACAGTTATTTCATATTGGCCGGTGGAGGCAAGCGCGCGGGCTATGGCGCCCCCCATGTTTCCCGCTCCTATTACAGTGACTTTCATAGTGACTCAAGTATGCGTTTGAGCACAACTTCGGCCGATATCTCGCGGTTTGCGGCCTCGGGGATTACAAGCGAACGCGGTGATTCGATGACATCGTCGCTCACAATCATGTTGCGCCTCACGGGCAGACAGTGCATGAAATAAGCGTTGTCGGTGAGCGCCATCTTGTCGGCGGTCACGGTCCATGATCTGTCGGTCGACAGCACCTTGCCGTAATTGGGGTCGTCGTAGGCGCTCCAGTTTTTGGCATAGACGAAATCGGCGCCGCGGAGAGCTTCGTCCTGATTGTGATATACCTTGGTGTCGCCGACAAACTCAGGGGCAAGGTCGTAGCCTTCAGGGTTGGCAATCACGAAGTCGACATCAGCCTCACGCATCCATTCGGCAAACGAGTTGGGCACAGCCTGCGGAAGCGCCTTGGGGTGAGGCGCCCATGTGAGCACTACCTTCGGACGCTCTTTCGTCTTGTACTCCTCGATAGTGATAAGGTCGGCAAACGACTGGAGCGGATGACGTGTGGCGGCTTCCATAGAGAACACCGGACGTCCGGAATATTTTATAAACTGATTTAATATCAATTCGTTATAATCATCAGCCTTTGATTCAAAACGGGCAAACGAACGCACTCCGATCACATCGCAGTAACAGCCCATCACGGGAATTGCCTCAAGAAGGTGCTCAGGTTTGTCGCCGTCCATGATCACACCGCGTTCGGTCTCGAGCTTCCACGCTCCCTGATTCACATCGAGCACAATGGTGTTCATGCCCAGGTTCATGGCTGCTTTCTGTGTCGACAGACGTGTACGGAGCGAGGAGTTGAAGAATATCATCATCAGAGTCTTGTTGCGTCCGAAATGTTGCCAGGCGAAACGGTCGGCCTTCACTTCAAGAGCCTCCTTCACCGCACCTTTAAGATCACCGATATCGGCGACTGTTGTGAAATTACGCATAGTATTTCTGTTTTTTACTTACAAATTGACTGTCAGAATTGCAAATATAGTAAATTTTTGCCAATCCCTACAATATTATAAACCGGCTTTGCCTTAAAAAGATTTACAGCGGCCTCTTCGGATTACTTTTTGTTGAAGTAATAGTCGAGGATGTCGCGTGCCGCGATGAATGAGCTCTGCCGGTTGGAGAGCACAAGCTGCTCGCGGTCGGCAAGCATTGCCGCAATGTCGGGGTCGTTGTAGAAGTTGGAACGCAGACGGCTGTCGATTGTCTCATACATCCAGTAGCGGGCCTGCTGCCTGCGTTTGCGCTCGAAATAACCGTTCTCTTTGACAAATGCGAAGTAGCGGTCAATCATATCCCACACTTCGGCTATGCCGAGTTCGTAATACCCCGAATATGTCAGCACCTCGGGCGACCAGCCGGATTCTGTCGGCGGAAAGAGATGCAACGCCGACTTGAACTGAGCCTGAGCCAGCTGAGCCGGACCGATGTTGTCGCCATCGGCTTTGTTGATGACGATGCCGTCGGCCATCTCCATGATGCCGCGCTTTATGCCCTGCAGCTCATCGCCTGTGCCGGCAAGCTGTATAAGCAGGAAGAAGTCGACCATCGAATGAACGGCAGTCTCGCTCTGCCCCACGCCGACTGTTTCAACGAATATGTTGTTGTAGCCGGCGGCCTCACACAGCACGATAGTCTCGCGCGTCTTGCGGGCGACACCGCCGAGCGACCCGGCCGACGGGGAGGGACGTATGAATGCACCGGGATGTTGCGACAGTTTCTCCATGCGGGTTTTGTCGCCGAGGATAGAGCCGCGTGTGCGCTCGCTCGAAGGGTCGATGGCAAGCACTGCCAGCTTGCCGCCGTCGCGCAGCACATGAAGCCCGAACACATCGATAGAGGTGCTTTTGCCGGCTCCGGGCACACCGGTGATGCCTATGCGGCGTGAATTGCCCGAATGCGGCAGACATTTCTCTATGACTTCCTGCGCCAGGGCATAATGGTCAGGCTGTATGCTCTCCACAAGAGTGACCGCTCTTGACAGCATGGTGACATCGCCCTTGACAATGCCGTCGACCATCTCGGCGACGGTAGGGAGCGGTTTACGGCGATGACGTTTGAGATAGGGATTGACCGACGGAGGCTGAGCCACGCCGGAGTTGACGGTCAGACCAATATATTTTTCGTCGTTTTCAGGATGGTCCATATACAGGTATTTTTTGGAGGTTAAAAGTCAATTCGGTTCAGAAACCTTGCGGAAGCCCTACGGCACGCACTGTCAGAGAGGGGTTGTCGGGGTCATTGGAAATAACGGATATCCGGCCGTTGAGAATACCGGAGTCAAGAGCTTCGGGGGTGACAGTAACCGTGACTGTGGCCTGTTTCCCTTTTTTGATTTTATCTTTGTCGACCGACAGGGAGATGCCCTTGTCGGCGGTATAGACACGTCGCAGTTGCAACGTGTTTTTCCCCTTGTTGGTTATCGTGAATCGCGCTGTGACGGGAGCTGACGGGTCGAATGAGCCGAAATCAAGGCGGTCGGTGCTGACGGATATTACAGGAGCCTTTGCACGGTCGTCGGCCGACATGCGCGAGAAATCCTCGTTGACGATGCCCACGATGTCGATTTTCACCGGCTCGGCTCCGGCTCCGGATGCAATGCAGATGCTGTCGGTGACAAGACCGTAGAGCGGACACCGGTAGCCAGAGAACATCAGATTGTAGACTGCCTGCTGCCTTGGGGCGATATGGTTTTCTTCAGGAGCGACGCTAAGATATGACGGCAGATTGCTCCACACGGGCACTATAGTGTCGCGCGAGGCGTTGTAGACTTCGAGGAAATCGCTCTTGGCTCCACTCTTTTTGACCTCGCCAAACGGGATTACAGAAGAGTGGATCCGCATGACACCGGCATCGACAGGATAGCGAGTCTGCAGAGTCTTTGTCGTGCCAATCACTACGCCGTGTACGCGCAGTGATGCGCGCGGAATATCGTCGGAGAAGTTGACAGAGACTTTTTTCTCAAACTTTCCGGGACGTCCGGTCGGATCATACTGCACGGCTATGACGGCCGTGTCGCCCGGCGCGATTTCATCGCGGGGAACCTGCGCGGTGGTACAACCGCATGAGGTGTGTACGCCGGTCACACTGACCGGTGCGTCACCCGTATTGACGAAGCGAAACTCGCCGCGAGCCACACCGTCGGCTTCGGCTATGGCTCCGAAATCGAAGTCGGGATTAATCCATTGAATGCGCGGTGCGGCTGTAGCCGCGGCCGCAACAGCGAGAAACACGCCTGATATTGTCGTTCTGAATTTCATGTCGTAACTACTTTTTGAGACACACTCTCAGGTCAGCGGCGATAAGGGAGCACTACGCCGGAAATCTTGAGTTTGGTGGTGCGGTGTTTCTTGTCGTTGGTCTTTACCTTCACCTCTTTTACGAACTCACCGGGACGTCCCTGCGGATTGTAGGTGACCTTTATCTCGCCCTTCTTGCCCGGAGCTATCGGTTTTTGCGGGAATGACGGACGTGTGCAGCCGCATTGCGCCGTGGCCGAGATTATGACAAGAGGCGCCTCTCCTTCGTTGACAAAAGAGAATGTGCATGTGACGGGGCCGGCCTCCTCGGCTATAGTGCCGAAATCGTGAGAAGTCTCCTCGAAACTGACTGACGGAGTCTTGTCGTGAGCAGATACGGAAACGACAGCCATGACAAGCATTGTAAAGAATATCGCAAGTTTCTTCATTGTCTGTTATTTTAATATTACAAATGGCGCTTCGGGCGTCTTTTTCATGATGCAAATCAGTAAGCCGGCTCCGGCTGCGACGATTTGCCTGCGAGCATGCCGCAGGCAGCCATTATGTCTTCGCCTCGCGAGGCGCGTATGGTCGCGGTAATGCCGTGGTCGTTGAGACAGTCGCGGAAACACTCCATAGCTGCGGTTGTCGACGGCAGCAGGCTGCTTCCGGGAATGGCATGGAAGCGAATGAGATTTACGCGGCAGTCAAGGCGTCCGATCAGTCGCACAAGCGCTTCGGCATAACGGAGAGAGTCGTTGACATCGCGCCACATGATATATTCAAACGACAGACGTCGCTGATGGCTGAAATCATAGTTTGAAAGCAGGGATATCACGTCGCGCAACGGATAGGCCTTTTCGACCGGCATAATGTCGGCACGTTCGGCCGGGAAGGGATTGTGCAGCGAGATAGCGATGTGCACCTTTGTGGTGTCAAGCAACGTGCGCAGTTCCTTGAGTTTTCCGATTGAACTCACCGTGATGCGCTTCGGACTCCACCCCAGCCCCCATTGTGCCGTCAGAATTTCAATTGCATTGAGCACCGGCTGGAGATTATCGAGAGGCTCTCCCATGCCCATGAACACGATGTTTGTCAGCGAACGCGACTGCGGGATCGATAGCACCTGGTTGATGATGGCGTTGGCCGTCAGATTGCCGTTGAAGCCATGGCGTCCGGTCATGCAGAAACGGCAGTTCATCTTGCAGCCGGCCTGCGACGACACGCACAGTGTGGCACGCTCGCCGTCGGGAATATACACAGCCTCAATGTCACGGCCGCCGACTCCTTCAAAAAGATATTTGACCGTGCCGTCGGCCGAGACCGCGGCATCCTTTGGTTCGGCAAGCCCGATGCAATATTCATCACTCAGACGCTGGCGCGCCTCTTTGGGGAGGTCGGTCATCATGGATATTGATTTCGCTCGCTTGACATAAAGCCATGATGCAATCTGCTTCGCGGCGAACGGACGCAAGCCTACACTGTCGGTAATGTCACGGAGTTGCTCGAGAGTAAGACCTATCAGCGGTTTCTTTAACATATATGTATTTCTTTGTCGATTTTACAAAATTACATAATTATGACAGATAAGCCGAAAAATGGTTTAACAATAAACGTTAAATTTAAACAAGCCCCCAATAGCGGCTCTGAAGTCATGTCATCGGCGGAACGGCATCATGGATACTGAAAGATATCGCAGAGAATCGATTTTTAACGAACGGATTGACGAGAAAAAGTAAATTCTCGAACCTCGGAGTTAATAAACGTTAATATAAAACAGTGAACTATTTGAGTCTCAACGCAGTTATATATTTCACAACAATTCCGAAAGATTTAATCTAAAAAAATGAATTATGAAACGTTTCAGCTACATCTTCACATTTGTCATGATTTTACTGCTCAGTGGCTGCAAAGAGGATGAACCGGTATTAATCATACACCCGCAATCGGGAACATACAGCATCGGCGGAGACAAAAATCTTGTCGTCACTCTCGACGGTGTGAGAATTACAGAAAAAGACGGAGAGGTGGTTTTCGAGACACCCGACAATAAAATCGGAAAATTTGAAATCAACAATATAATACCCGGCTACGGCACAGTCACCGTCGCAGGAATAGAATTGAGCGAGACAGCCGACGGAAAAGGGATAGCATTCAGCGGAGAGGCCGCCATATCCGAAACGGAGAAAATAATATTCTCCGGCACCTTGATCGGCTTCGTGCTCACAATAGATATCGAGACCGTCCCAATCTCAGCCTGAACAATCTCGTCATGCCTGCGCCTCGCGGTCGACGAAAAACTGACGTATCACACGAGCCTTTGCCTTACCCACCACTTCGGCAAGAGCATCTTCGGTAGCTTCCGATATTTTCTTTACACTGCGGAAATGCTTCATCAATGTCGTGCGTGTGGCCTCCCCCACTCCGGGTATTGAGTCGAGCACACTTACCGTCTGCGACTTCGAGCGGCGGTTGCGGTGATGCGTGATGCCGAAGCGGTGAGCCTCGTCACGAAGATGCTGCACCACCCGCAGCGACTCGGAATTCTTGTCGATATACAAGGGCACGGAGTCGCCCGGGAAATAAATTTCCTCAAGCCTCTTGGCGATGCCGACCACCGCTATCACACCCCTCAGACCGATTTCCTCAAGAGCCTCCACAGCCGACGAAAGCTGACCTTTGCCACCATCGACCACTATGAGCTGAGGCAACGGTTCACCCTCGTTCATCAGGCGCGTGTAGCGGCGTGTCAGCACCTCTTTCATCGAAGCGAAATCGTCGGGACCCTCGACAGTTTTTATATTGAAATGGCGGTAGTCTCGTTTTGACGGTTTTCCGTTTTTAAACACCACACACGAGGCGACAGGATTTGTGCCCTGTATGTTGGAGTTGTCGAAACATTCGATGTGCCGGGGCAGCTCCTTAAGGCGGAAATCGGCTTTCATACGCTCGAGCAGACGCTCGTTGCGCTGCTCCGGATCGACCTTTTCGAGATGCTTCAGATAATCAATTTTGGCCTGGCGCGCATTGCGGACTGATACATCAAGCAGCTTTGCACGGTCGCCGCGCTGTGGTATCGTGAATGTAACGCCATCAAACTCCACATCGGGTATTTCAGGCACTACCACCTCGTCATATACCGCGCCGAAACGCCGGCTGACCTCATTGAGAGCGTAAGCCAGAATTTCAGGAACGGTCTCTTCAAGGCGCCGCGTATAGCGAAGAGTGACACTTCTGACCACTGCCCCACGCCGCAGATGCATATAGTTGACATAGACGCATCGGTCATCGTCGTCGACACCGAACACATCGATATCATCGAGCACCTGCGATATAATGACGCTTTTTGCACGATAGCGCTCGACAAGCTGATACTGCTCCTTGAGCTGTTGCGCCTCTTCGAATTTCAACTCCTCGGCACGCGCATTCATCTCGCTTTTCAGGTAATCCATCAGCTCGCGTGTCTCGCCGTTGAGTATCTGTTTCACGCTTTCGATATATCGCGCATATTCTTGCTCCGACACCATACCTTTGCAGCATCCCTGACACCTTTTCAGATGGTATTCGAGGCAGAGACGCCCCTTGCCGCGGGCGATATATTCCGGTGTTATCTGATGCCGGCATGTGCGCAGCGGATAGAGCTGTCCTATTAGCGAAAGCACAGCCTTTGCAGCCCCCGCTTCGGTGTAGGGGCCATAATATTTCGAGCCGTCCTTGATGCGGTGTCGTGTAAGAAACACCCGTGGATAGTGCTCTTTTGTCACGCATATCCAGGGATAGGATTTATCATCTTTGAGCAGCACATTATAGCGTGGCTTGTATTCCTTAATCATGGAGTTTTCCAGATTAAGCGCGTCTTGCTCGGTCGGCACCACGATATACGACATATCGGCGATTGCACGGACAAGGAGATTTGTGCGCACGGAGTCGTGCGTGCGGTTGAAATATGACGACACGCGCCGTTTGAGATTTTTTGCCTTGCCTACATATATGACCGTACCCTCGGCGTCATAATAAGTATATACGCCGGGAGTGGATGGAAGTATCGAGATTTTCTCTTTCAGAGCTTCGCTTTTGTCGTGCTTTGCCATAACAATAATATCCTATACAAATGAGGGAGGGTGCCGCCGGCAACGCCTTGACGCGCCGTTGACACCCTCCCCGAGTTATATTTATCAATACTGAATGAGAGAGGTCACTTCGGCGTCGGCGGGAAGTTTCGCACGGCCGCCGAGCGCAGTCAGTTCGATGATGAAATTGACATAGACCTTCTTCGGGTTCATGCTTTTCACGAGGTCGTAGGCAGCGCGCATAGTGCCACCTGTGGCGAGAACATCGTCGTGGAGCACCACGATATCATCAGGCGTGATTGCATCGCGGTGTATCTCTATCACATCTTTGCCATACTCCTTGTCGTAGGACGCCTGAAGCGTGTCGGCAGGAAGTTTGCCGGGCTTGCGCACGGGCACAAAGCCCGCACCGATTTCAAAGGCGAGGATTGACCCGCCGATAAATCCGCGCGACTCAATGCCGACAACCTTTGTGACACCTTTGTCGCGATAAAGCTGCGCAAGATCCCAGCCGATAATATGAAGAGCACGAGGGTCTTTGAACGCTGTGGTGAGGTCCTTGAAAAGGACACCTTTCTGAGGAAAATCCTGAACGTCGCGAATGTGTCGTTTGATGTATTCCATGATTCTTTTTTTAAGTTTATATTATTGTAAAAGTATTATTTAGCGCAAAAATGTTTCACGTGAAACATTGATTTTCTATCTTCCGAGCAACAAGAGAAGGATGTTGATATCAGATGGCGACACCCCCGGAATGCGGGATGCCTGCCCCACGGTAAGAGGCCGTATTTTATCAAGTTTCTGACGAGCTTCGGTCGACAATGACGTGAGCGACGAGTAGTCGAATTTATCACCAAGCACAAGACCTTCGAGACGGCGCGCCTTGTCGGCGAGCTGCTTTTCGCGGTCGAGATATCCGCGATATTTCACCATAATCTCCACCGCCTCTATTATCTCGTCGATGCGGTCATCACCGAGCGATGCAATGAAATCGTAAAGCGGCTTTATCCCTGCCGCAAGTTTACGCAAATCGAGAGCGGGACGCAAAAGCAGCTGCGACAGCTTGCAGCCCTGCTGCATGGGCGTCTCCCCTATCGAAACAAGATAATCATTGATAAGAGCGGGCTTGACGGAGAAACCGTTTATGAAATCAATCAGGCATTCTTTGCGCCGCAACTTGTCGGAGTAAGCTTCATAGCGCACATCATCCACAAGTCCAATTTCACGGCCACGTGGAGTGAGACGCTCATCGGCATCATCCTGACGCAGGAGTATGCGGTATTCGGCACGTGACGTAAACATGCGGTACGGCTCATCGACACCCTTTGTTACAAGGTCGTCAATCAGAACCCCGATATAGGCTTCGTCACGGCCAAGCGTAAACGGTTCACGCCCAAGAGCGGAAAGAGCTGCATTTGCTCCGGCCACGAGACCCTGTCCGGCAGCCTCCTCATATCCCGTGGTGCCGTTGATCTGCCCCGCGAAATACAGACCGTCCACGAGTTTTGTCTCGAGAGTGTGGCGCAGTTGCGTGGGGTCAAAAAAGTCATATTCGATAGCATATCCGGGACGATAGATCTGCACATTGCGGAAAGCCGGAATGGTGTGCAAAGCCTCAACCTGAATGTCAATAGGCAGCGATGACGAGAAGCCGTTGAGATAATACTCCTGCGTATCCTCACCTTCGGGCTCAAGAAAAAGCTGATGCTCCGTCTTGTCGGCAAAGGTCACAATCTTTGTCTCTATCGAGGGGCAATAGCGCGGACCGATACTTTGTATCTGACCATTGAAAAGCGGAGAGTCAGGCAACCCTCGGCGGAGCACCTCATGGGTGGCTTCAGAGGTATAGACAGCAAAACACTGACGCTGTTCGAGAGTGCGATGCACACCCGGCAGGTAGGAGAATTTATGGAAATCTCCGCCGTCAACAAGCGCGTCGTCGCCATCCTGCGGAACTGTAAGCGAGAAGTCGACCGAACGTCCGTCGATACGCACAGGCGTACCGGTTTTCATTCTGTCGGTAGCAAAGCTGAGTTTGCGCAGCGACTCGGTAAGACCGCACGATGCCGGCTCGGCTACACGTCCGCCCTCTATCTGAGTGCGGCCGATATGCATCAGACCGTTAAGAAATGTGCCGTTTGTGAGCACCACGCTTTTTGCATAAAACCTGACACCCATAGCCGTCACAACACCTTTGATAACACCATCCTCTACGATGACATCTATAACATCATCCTGCCACATCGACAGGTTAGGTGTATTCTCAAGTATATGACGCCACATCGCTGAGAATTTCATTCGGTCGCACTGCGAGCGCGGACTCCACATCGCCGGACCTTTGGAGCGGTTTAGCATGCGGAACTGGATGGCCGAACTGTCGGTCACAACCCCCATCATACCGCCAAGCGCATCGACCTCTCTAACTATCTGCCCTTTGGCTATACCACCTACGGCAGGATTGCAGCTCATCTGCGCAATTTTATTCATGTCGAGCGTCACAAGCAGCGTATCAGCACCTATACATGCCGAAGCGTGAGCCGCCTCACAGCCGGCGTGACCGGCTCCAACCACTATGACATCAAATTCGTATTTCATCTGTAATTTATATTTCGCAAAAATATTGTCAGCAAATTTTCACAATAAACGCTTGATATTCAAATGTTTATCCAGGAATAAGGCCGATTTTAAGGCGATTTCCGTGCGATATTTGCATTTTCGTGATAGCTTGTAGGGAAATATCTCACTCAGCAACCCGCTCGCCAAAGCGCGAGAGCATCATTCTCATGCGCCTCCATAACCTCGCGCTCGCCGGAGCCTTTGTCGTTGATGCCGCAGAGATGCAGCACGCCGTGAATTATCACCCTCATCAGTTCGTCGTCATACGAAGCGCCTACAGCCTCGGCATTCGTGGCCACAGTGTCAAGAGAGATAAACATATCTCCCCGTATAAGCCTGCCGGTCGTATTGTCAAACGTTATGATATCCGTGTAGTAGTCATGTTGGAGATACTGCCGGTTGACTTCTAGAATGCGCTCGTCATCACAAAAGATATAAGTAAGAGCACCGGTGCGACGCCCCAGCCGGTGCGCCACCTCAACAATCCACCGCTCTACCTTCTCCCAGTCAAGCAATGGCTTCTCAACATTCTGCGTCAATATCTCAATTGTCATAACACGACCATTTGTGCGGAGACCAATCCCCGCTAAAAACAAATGACAAATATAAAAAAACTCCCCGACAATTGCAATTCATAATCCACGAATTTATCACGACAATTTTCACAAGCCATCACACAAACATCCAACACCACTCCCCTACCCTACCGTGAATTTATCACAACAACACCGTTCGCGCCAAAACCGACTTTAATGCTATATACCCACTCCTTCATCTTGATTTTATAACGGCATGCTACAAATATACTTTCCGCCAATCTTCGGTGATCGGCAAAAAATACCGACTATTTTTCATTTACGAATTTATCTGTCAACTAATTTTCGTAACTTTGCTACATAATATATACAATATACCGTTTTAATTATGCAGTTATTGTCATTGCCCGCAATCAAGGACGGGTTTGTCAGATTTATAAAAGACCGCCAGACGCGCGGATTTCTGTTTTCCGTGGTCATAATGGCCATCATATCCATTGCGTTTTTCTATCCCGACAACTTCGAGGGTAATGACCTTCGCCAGCATGACATGGTGCAGGGCATGGCCAACGGTCAGGAGACCAAACTCTATGAAGAGGCCACAGGCCAGCAGAGCAGATGGACCAACGCTCTCTTCTCAGGCATGCCTACATTCCAGATATCGCCGGCTTATCCGTCAAATTCGCTGTTCGCATGGTTCACCAAGGTCTACGGGCTCGGACTGCCCTCCCCCTCCAACCTGCTGTTCATGATGATGGTCGGATTCATGATACTGATGATGACAATGCGGGTGCGCTGGGAATATGGCCTGATAGGCGCTATCGCATGGGGCTTCTCGACATATTTCATAATCATCATCGGCGCCGGGCATATATGGAAATTCGTAACTCTCGCCTATATACCGCCGACAATCGCCGGCATCGTGCTCGCCTATCGCGGGCGTTACCTCGCGGGCGCTGCAATGGCGGCCTTTTTCGCCATGATGCAGCTAAACGCCAATCACATACAGATGACCTACTACTTCTGTTTCGTCATAGCCATACTGGTGATAGCCTATCTGGTGCAGGCTCTCCGTCAGAAAAACGTAAAACGATGGGGCATCGCAACGGCTTCGCTTGCCGTGGCTGCCGGACTCGCCGTCTGTGCAAATCTGCCGTCAATCTACCACACGTCGAAATATGCAAAAGAGACTCAGCGTGAACAGAGTGAGGTCGACAACAACAATCCCGAACAGGCCGACGCTATCAAACGCGCCTACATAACGCAATATTCATACGGCCGCGGCGAGACTTTCACCCTGTTTATACCCAATGTCAAGGGTGGCGCATCCGTGCGACCCGAAGGCGGACAACTGGCACCGATGTCACTCGCCGATGTCAGCGGCGCCGAACGCTTTTCCGACAATCCTTACGTAGATTTCTACCTCAACTACTCGACACAATATTTTGGAGAACCGGAGATGACAAACGGACCGGTATATGTCGGCGTCATCATCCTCGCCCTGTTCGTGATGGGATGCATCATCGTGCGAGGTCCGGTGAAATGGGGACTGGTGTTCGTGCTGATTGTCACCGTTATGCTTTCGTGGGGAAGAAACTGCCAGTGGTTCACCGACCTGTTTATCGACATAGTGCCGATGTACAGCAAATTCCGCACCGTAGAGAGCATTCTCGTCGTGGCTGAATTCATCATTCCTCTTATCGCCGTGCTCGGTCTCTACAGGCTTTATAACAACAAAAACACTGCGTTGCAGCCAAACGTACCGACGAAAGGCACCGCAGAAGCCCGGCCTGTAAAATTCCTCAAAGCTAAAGGCGACACCGCAATCGCAGTCGGTTTCGGCATTGTCGGACTTATATGCCTGCTCGGCGTGTTAAATCCCGGAATATTCGGGGCAGGCTACAACATGGAGAGCGAGGCACGCACCTCCGACATGATAGCGCAGCAGCTTCAACACCAGGGTTATCCCGAAGAAGTTATCTCTCAGGTGAGCATCGACAACCCTGATGTGTCACGCGCCGTGGAGGAGCTTCACCTTTCGCTTGTCAGAAAAGACTGCCTCAGGTCGCTCATATTCCTTATCTTAGGCGCTGGAGCCGTCGGCGTATGGCGGTTCAACATGCTTAAAAACCGCAGGAGCAGCACGATAGTATCGGTAGGCACAATCGGTCTGCTCGTGCTGGTCGACCTCTACTCGGTCAACAAGCGCTATCTGAGCCACGACAGCTTCTTCGTGCCCGAACTCACTGCCTCTGATGCCGTCATCGAGCCTACGGCAATAGACCGCGAGATACTTGCCGACACCGACCCCAACTACCGCGTGGCCGACTTCGACCGCTTAGGTGAAGCCGTACCGTCATATTTCCACAAGACAATCGGCGGATATCACGCAGCCAAGCTCGGCCGATACAACGATCTTATCAACTCCGGACTGATATCATCAGAACCGGTGCTCAACATGCTCAACGCCCGCTACATCGTGGCCGGAGGTCAGCTCTACACCAATGATCTGGCTCTGGGCAACGCATGGTTTATCGACAACATAAACTACGTCAACAACGCCAACGAAGAGCTCAACGCCCTCCGCACCCTCTCTCCCGATCATGAAGCCGTGGCTGACCGCTCGATGCAAAAAATACTCGGCGACGCCACTGCCGGCGACAGTGCCGACACCATCGTGGAGACCTCATACGCTCCTGACCGCCTGACATATAAGTCGACCACTTCCACACCACGGGTAGCCGTATTCTCAGAAGTTTACTTCCCGTGGGGCTGGGAAGCAACCATCGACGGCCAACCTGCCGAAATAGCGCGAGTCAACTACGTGCTCCGCGCACTGGTTGTCCCCGCCGGCAGCCACGAGATTGTGATGACCTTCGACCCCGCGTCGGTACACAGCACAGTCACTGTCGCTACCGTTGCCGTCATAATCATATATATTTTGGTGATTGCAGCTATCGCATGCAGCATTGCCGGAAGCAGAAAGGAGACGGAATGATATCCCTGCGACGAACCATGACATGGCCCCGTCGACGCTGGCGGGCAAAGGGCTTCGGCATACACTCCCCCTTTGCCTTCTCATTTGTGACAGAGGTGCTTGCAAGAAGAGGCTGCGGCGGCATTGACGAAGAACTCCGAGCCGCTGCAACCGGCGACGGCTTCGGCGACATGGCGCTTATATACCGTTGTATAAGCCACTTCCGTCCCGGAAAAATTGCCATATATCCCGCCGGCGACGAGATACTGACAAGAATTGTCGGCCTCACAGCCCCTGACGCCGAAATAATATCGGGCAACAGCACAATCACACCGGACATGGCTATAGTACGCACACCGGAGGCCGCCCCCACGCACGATAACGGTGCTCCGGTGTATATCATACGCAATATCGACCGTGCACCGGCAAAAGACCTATGGAAACGGCTCACGTCAGGCTGCTCTCGCGGCATGGATTTCTCCGACCGCCGCACCGGCATTATATGCCGCTTCAGCCATCTCCCCCGTCAGTCGTTTAAAATCGCATTCAAGTAACAACCAACAAATTAACCCAATTGGGCCGCATACTACCATCCGGAGATATTCTGCTCGACCGATACACCATGCATCTGTCACTCGAACGCGGCATGTCGGCCAACACCATTGAAGCCTACCGCGAGGATGTCAGGAAACTGCTCATATACTGCGGCAGCGAAGGCCTGACTGTCGACCGTATCGTATTGACCGACCTTCAGCAGTTTGCCGCCGCTTGTTATGACCTCGGCATTGCCGCACGCACCCTCGCGCGCATCATATCGGGCATAAAGTCATTTTTCCACTGGCTCATCCATGAGGATTATATCGATGCCGACCCTACACAGCTTCTTGAAGGGCCACGCGTGGGACGCAAACTTCCCGAAGTGCTATCGATAGAGGAAATCGACGACATGATCGATGCCATCGACATGACGAAATTCGAAGGCGTGCGCAACCGGGCAATAATGGAGACACTCTATGGCTGCGGACTGCGCGTGTCAGAACTCGTAAACCTTGAGATTTCACGCATATATGCCGCCGAACAATATATCATAGTTCATGGCAAAGGCGACAAGGAGCGGCTTGTGCCTATGGCTCAGACCACGCTCGACGCCATAAAAGACTATCTGGAGATGCGCGGCGACGTCACAATCAAACCGGGCGAGGACAACATACTGTTCGTCAGCCGGCGAGGCCGGCGTCTGACCCGCATGATGGTATATTACATCGTAAGCGGACTGGCAGAAGCAGCCGGTGTAAACAAGGAAATATCGCCACACACCATGCGCCACTCATTCGCCACACACCTGCTCGAAGGAGGCGCCAATCTGCGCGCCATACAACAGATGCTCGGCCACGAATCGATATCCACAACAGAAGTCTACCTGCACATCGACCGCACATTCCTGCGCAACGAAATCCTGCAACACCATCCCCGCAACGCCCGCTGAAAAAATTCAAACAGAATGCGGGTGTTGCATAACTCGGGAAAATCCAGATTATTCCTTCACCCCGTAGGCAAGGTCGCCGGCGTCGCCCAGCCCCGGCACTATATAGGAATGGTCATTGATATGCTCGTCGACAGCGCCCACCCATATTGTGGTCTTTTCCTTTGGGAAAGTTTCTGCGATATAGTCGATGGCGCGCTGCGAAGCTATGACAGATGCCACATGTATGTGACGCGGATTGCCTTTCGTAAGCAACGCCCTGTAGCTCAATTCCATGGAAGCTCCGGTGGCGAGCATCGGATCGGCTATCACCACAATCTTGTCCTCAAGATTGGGAGATGCGAGATATTCGATGCAGATGTCGAAATTTTCCTTCTCCTTATACTTGCGGTAGGCCGAGACAAAAGCATTCTCCGCATAGTCGAAATATTCCAGAAATCCCTGATGGAAAGGCACTCCCGCGCGAAAAATTGTGGCAAGCACCACCGGGTCGGCTATGCGGTGACACTTCGACACACCCAGAGGAGTGGTGACATCCACCTCCCTGTATTCCAGCGTACGCGAGATTTCAAACGCCATGATCTGACCTATACGCCCCAGATTACGGCGGAAACGGAGACGGTCATTCTGTATCGTGACATCGCGAAGTTCCGACATATACTGGCTGATGAGGGAATTTCCTTTGTCAAAATTTATTATTTTCATACAGTAAATCAGTTTTAAGGGTTGTTTCCCCCAAAGATAGCGGTTTTATTGCTGTAATCGCAGATTACGCGCATATTTTTTCAGATTTTTAATTTTCATCTGTTAAAAAGCATTACCTTTGTGCCCGATATACAGGTTTTATTCACGTTTTACAATAAACCGTCAAATTAAACATTATCATGTCGACAAACACTACTGACAACCAGCGTAAAGTCACCACACTGCGGCTTACCGAGATGAAGCACCGCAACGAAAAGATAGCAATGCTCACAGCCTACGACTACTCCATGGCGCGTCTCATCGACGAAGCCGGAATGGACGTGATACTCGTCGGCGACTCCGCTTCCAACGTAATGGCGGGCAACGTAACAACGCTCCCGATGACCCTCGACCAGATGATATATCATGCAAAAAGCGTAGTCAAGGGTGTAAACCGCGCGCTTGTGGTCGTTGACCTCCCGTTCGGCACATATCAGGGCAACTCAAAGGAAGCTCTCGCCTCTGCAATCCGCATCATGAAAGAATCACATGCCGAAGCAGTGAAGATGGAGGGCGGAGCGGAAATACGCGAATCTATCGAGCGCATACTCTGCGCCGGCATTCCCGTCATGGGACACCTCGGCCTGACTCCGCAGTCAATCAACAAATTCGGCACATACGCAGTGCGCGCAAAAGAGGAAGCTGAAGCCCAACAACTTATCAGCGACGCAAAGATGCTTGAGGAAATCGGCTGCTTTGCCATCGTGCTTGAGAAAATTCCCGCAGCACTCGCCACAAAAGTCTCTGCCGAACTCACAATACCCACAATAGGCATCGGAGCAGGCAACGGCTGCGACGGACAGGTGCTCGTAATGCACGACATGCTCGGCATCAACAAAGGATTCTCTCCTAAATTCCTGCGCCGCTACGCCGACCTCGCCACAGTGATTGACTCCGCCGTCAAAGGCTACATCAACGATGTCAAAGAGGGCGACTTCCCCAACGCAAACGAGCAATACTGATTTAGAAAGTAGACCTAACAAAATAGTCATCATTTCCGCTCGGAAATGATGACTATTTTGTTTTTTACTATATGTCTTATCAGTTGATATTCATGCCTGAAACAACATCATCGCCACCCTGGGCATATACCACTACAAGACCTGCGCCCGGCATATTGACACTAACAAGAGCGCGAGTGCGGCCGTCGGCCTGTTTGGCGGCATAACCTACAACGTGGTTGTTGCCCTGAGCCTTCTCATCAACCACAACGGGGTCAGTGATTTCTGCCAGAACTTTCTCAACCTCGGCGATAGTTGCGGGTGAAGCTCCAATAAACATCACTACCTTTCCCCAGTCCATACCCTCTTTAGTGCAGTCATATTCGGGAACATCCGACAAAGCGGCGCCGGGAACGGCGGCAAGCTTGGTGTAAGCCTCGTCTACATTGATAGCCTTGACTGAGATTGTAGCCAGCGCCACAATCATAAGCATTAAAATCTTCTTCATAATCTTAAAAAATTCTACATTATGTGATTTACAAAACTAATTTTCCGCTCAAATAATAACATATTGTTGATTATTAGACGCAAAAATAACAAAAAAGTTACAGCCGTAGAAATTATTTTCATATTATCAGCGAGTGATTTTTATGATTTACTGTCAAATATGCTGACAAATATGCCGGCGGGATAAGTAAACAGATAATTAAAATATGGCGGTGTTGCAGTGCATATTGTTTATTTTTTGTATCTTTGTGCTTTACAATAATTTACTGATAAATCAAGTAACTGCTCAAATTTATTTTGACAATCTTACCTGCGGATTATTTTTCAGATGAATTACACCGGGTGTGTCGTCATAATGATGATGAATAGTTATTATAACAAAACTTTAAACTGTTAATTATCAAAATACAAAACAGAAAATGTCAATAGATAGGATTATAGCGCAGGCTGTGGCGCACGCTCTCAAAGAGCTCTACGACATTGATGTCGACGCAGCCGGTATCGTGCCCGAAACCACTAAGAAAGAGTTTGAAGGCAATCTCACCGTAATCGTATTTCCGTGGGTAAAGACAGCCCGCAAGGCTCCCGCCGTGGTCGGCAAGGAGATTGGCGACTGGCTGGTTGAAAACGAGCCCGCAGTGAGCCGCTACAATGTAATCAACGGCTTCCTCAATATCGTCATCGAGCCCGGCTTCTGGTGCTCCGTGCTCCGTCACATCGAGGAAACGCCTCACTACGGCATCACAGACGCCACTGCCGACTCTCCCCTATATATGGTCGAATACTCCTCGCCCAACACCAACAAACCCCTCCACCTGGGTCATGTGCGCAACAATCTCCTGGGCTACAGCCTATCGGAGATACTCAAAGCATGCGGCAACAGAGTCGTAAAGACAAACATCGTCAACGACCGCGGCATACACATCTGCAAATCGATGCTCGCATGGAAAAAATGGGGCGAGGGCGCCACTCCCGAATCGGCAGGCAAGAAAGGCGACCACCTTATCGGCGACTTCTACGTGCTTTTCGACAAGCATTTCAAGGCCGAAGTCAATGCTCTCATTGACAAAGGCATGACAGAGGATGAAGCCAAAGCGGCCTCTCCTCTCATGAACGAAGCCCGTGAGATGCTCGTGCGCTGGGAACAGAAAGACCCCGAGATACGCGCACTTTGGGAAATGATGAACTCTTGGGTTTACGCCGGTTTCGACGAGACCTACAAACGCATGGGCGTAGATTTCGATAAAATCTACTACGAGAGCAGCACCTACCTCGAAGGAAAGGAAAAAGTGCTCGAAGGGCTTGAAAAAGGCATCATGTACCGCAAGGACGACGGCTCCGTATGGGCCGACCTTACAGCCGACGGCCTCGACCACAAACTGCTTCTGCGCGCCGACGGCACATCGGTCTACATGACCCAGGATATCGGCACAGCCAAACTGCGTTACGACGACTATCCCATCGACAAGATGGTATATGTCGTAGGCAACGAGCAAAACTATCACTTCCAGGTGCTGTCGCTCCTGCTCGACAAACTCGGCTTCAAATGGGGCAAAGACCTCGTGCATTTCTCCTACGGCATGGTTGAGCTACCTGAAGGCAAGATGAAAAGCCGCGAAGGCACTGTCGTCGACGCCGACGACCTTATGGACGAAATGGTAGGCACCGCCCGCGAAGTGTCACGCGAACTCGGCAAACTCGACGGACTCACCGAAGCCGAGGCCGAAGATATAGCCGAGACTGTGGGACTGGGCGCACTTAAATACTTCCTCCTCAAAGTCGACCCGCGCAAAAACATGACTTTCAATCCCAAAGAGTCAATCGACTTCAACGGCAACACAGGTCCGTTCATTCAGTACACCTACGCCCGCATCCGCTCGGTGCTCCGCAAAGCCGCCGAACAGGGCATAACCGACTTCGACTACACCGGCGTGACACCCAACGACAAGGAAATAGCTCTCATCCAGACCCTTGCCGACTTCCCGGCCACCGTAGCCGATGCCGGCAAGAAATTCTCACCCTCGGTGATTGCCAACTACGTCTACGAACTTGTAAAACAATACAACCAGTTCTACCACGACTGCCCCATCATGCGCGAGGAAAACACCGGAGTGCGCGCCCTGCGTCTTGCCCTGAGCGAAATGTCGGCACGCGTAATCGCTTCCGGAATGTCTCTTCTCGGCATAAAGGTGCCCGAACGCATGTAATAGGTTAAACCATCGGCCTGACATATAGTCTAATCTACAGGCGGCAAATTATTACACAGCCGCCTGCAGAATTAAATAATAACTTGCAGTTTCACAATAAAAGATTAATCTATAATAATTTATCAGATATGAATTTCTCCAACTATTCCGACACACAGTATACCGGAGCGCTTGACGTCAGGGTATCACAAGTGATGAAACGTGTCTACTTCAAAATGTTCCTGGCGCTTCTGGTGACCGCGCTCACTGCCCTGTGGGTATCCAACTCACCCTCAATCGCCTACCAGCTTCTGACATCAAAATCGATATACTGGATTCTCGCGATTGTCGAAATCGGCCTCGTAATAGCCATTACAGCAGCCATCAACAAAATTAGCTCATCGACAGCGACACTTCTCTTCTTCCTGTTTGCCATCGTCAACGGCTTCACGCTGTCGATAATATTTTTCGTCTATTCTCCCGGATCGATAACCAAGACATTCTTCATCACAGCCGGCACATTCGGCGCCATGAGTGTCTACGGCTACTTCACCAACCGTGACCTCACGAAGATCGGTACTTTCCTTTTCTTCGCGCTCATCGGCCTGATTATAGCTTCTGTGGTTAATATCTTCGCTCACAGCGACACTCTCGGATGGATCATATCATTCGCCGGCGTACTGATATTCCTCGGCCTGACAGCATGGGACACCCAGAAAATCAAGCAGATGGCATCAGCCGCTCCCGACGACAGTCTCGGCAAACTCGCCACAATCGGCGCCCTCTCGCTCTATCTTGACTTCATCAACCTCTTCCTCTACCTGCTCCGCTTCTTCGGCGACAGAAACTGATTCCGCAATTATATCAGAAGAGTGTTGCACTATAAAGTAAAACACTCATATATACAGGAGGGTGTATCAAAATTTTGATACACCCTCCTGCTATACCCGGCAAATAATACCCCGACAGCACCGACAACCAATATTCACCGACAACCAATATTGTTGTTTATATTCATAAAGTACACCGATCAAGGAAAACAAAAAAACGGCTGAAATTACCCACAAAAGTCAATTTAAAATGTTAAAATGCCATTTTTGACACGTTTTTCACCCTGAAACAACCCTAAAAAGTCATTTTAGATTATTATTTAGCTTTTATCCGAATTTGGTAACAGCGACATCCCTCCTCGGCTGACAGCTACAGAATATACAACCCCGCCTGCATCCGAAATCAATGCAGGCGGGGTTTATTGTCAAAGTCAGTTATGACTGTCAGTCAATTGTCAGATGGCGTCGTTTTCGACAGTTTCGAGCTGATCTTTTACGGGTGCGGGGGTATCGGATGTAGCGGCCTCGAGTTTCTTCATCATAGAGAAAATAAACAGCGCTGAGAGCACGCAAAGCACGACGAGTATAATCCATATCACCGCGACATCGAGCTTGCCCCACAGAAGCGCAGGAATAGCCGTGAGAAGGTTACCGATGGCTGTAGCGCCAAACCAGCAGCCCATCATCATTCCCTTATACTTTGGAGGTGCCACTTTCGACACAAACGAGATGCCCATCGGCGAAAGCAGAAGCTCGGCAAACGTAAGCACCAGATATGTGCTGATAAGAAGATTGGGAGTGACACTCTGGCTCTGGGCAACCGCGCCAAGACCGATAGATCCGATAGCCATGATTGCGAAGCCTACGCCGGCCACAAGCATGCCGTAGCCGATTTTGCGGGGTGCCGACGGCTCTTTCTTCTTCTTGGCGAGCCATGAGAATATGGCTACCGAGAACGGTGTCAGAGCCACAACATAGAACGGGTTGAACTGCTGATAGATCTGCGGCTGGATGCCTGACACAGGATTGGGGGTATTTGAGTAAATCAGATAGATGCCGACAAGTGAAGCCACAAGCAGCACTGCTGATATGCCGCGCGCTTTCGACGATTTGCTCTGGAAAAGATTGAACACCGAATACACAACCACCACAATCAGCGCCAATGCCCATACGTTAAAGCCAATGCGGGTAAAGCCGCCGGCCTCGGGCGATGTGAATTCCTGCGCGAATTTGGTAAGCGTCAGTCCGTTCTGATGGAATACCATCCAGAAGAAAATAACCACGGTAAACACAAGCAGAAGCGCCACAATACGCGATTTTGTCTGCTCCTTGGTGAGCTCGGGCTCGTTTGACGCCACATTCTTCCCTTTCTTTGCCTTTGAGTCGGAAGTGCCCTGATAGGTCTTGCGACCGAGCTTGTAGATCAGGAATGATATTACCATCGAGAAACAAGCAACGGCAAAAGCGTAGGAATAACCTGTGGAAATAGAGCTTACGTAGGTCTTGCACCACTCGAGAAGCTGCTGAGAGCCCTCAGCGAGGCCGGAGAATGAGGTCAGCAACGCCATATTCTCGGGCTTGACAGCATCACCGGCTATGAGCTGGTTGCATATCCCCGGAATTTCAGCATTATAGGTCAGGTCATTGGCGCTCAATGCCATCGAGCAAAGCGCCTCGGTAACTGACGGAGCGAACATGGCGCCTATATTTATCGCCATGTAGAAAAGCGAGAAAGCGACATCACGCTTCGACTCATACTTGGGATTGTTGTAAAGGTCGCCCACCATAACCTGGAGGTTACCCTTGAATAGACCCGTTCCGCATGATATCAGCAACAACGCGAGTATCATGACATAGAATGCGGGCGACGAGAATGCCGACCCCTCCCCTTTCGTCATCGGTATGGCCATGACGAAATATCCGAGGAACATGACAATTATACCCAGCGTAACCGTTTTCTGGAAATTCCATTTGTCGGCGATTATACCGCCGATCATCGGCATGAAATAGACAAGAGCGAGAAACACCGAATAGATGGTACCCGCCGTTGCGGTCGGGAGCGCGAATTTAGCCTGCAGAAACAGCAGCAATATCGCAAGCATAGTGTAGTAGCCGAAACGCTCGCCCGTGTTGGCAAGCGCAAGCACATACAATCCTTTTGGTTGGTTTTTAAACATAGAATATAGTAATGGGAGTTAATAATTCCATGGCAAGGACAAATAATATTGTCATTGCCAACGAAGTTAAGGAAAAATTTCAACATTATATGTATATTTGCATATATTTTTTGAAAAAACAGACTCACAGATGCATTATTTCATATCGGCAGGCGAAGCCTCCGGCGACATTCACGCCGCAGAGCTTATCAGACAGCTGCGCATCACCGACACGGAAGCGCGCTTTACATTTCTCGGGGGCGACCTTATGGCGGCCGCCTCGGGCTCTTCGCCTCTGATACATTACCGCGACATGGCATTCATGGGTTTTTGCGAAGTGATAAGACATCTCGACAAGGTGCTCCACAATCTGCGCACAGCAAAGCGTGCGGTGGCCTCTGAGCGCCCCGACGCACTCATCCTGGTCGATTACCCGTCATTCAACCTCAAGCTCGCCAAAGAGGCCGTAAAACACCAAATTCCGGTGTTCTACTACATATCACCCAAGGTATGGGCATGGAAAGAGGGTCGCGTGAAGAAAATACGCCGGTATGTCAGACGCATGCTGTCGATATTGCCGTTTGAAAAGGAGTATTACCGCGACCGCCACGGATATGAAATCGATTATGTCGGAAACCCGACAGTCCGTGAAGTCGACCAACGCCTTGCATCGCTTGACGATGACGACGCATTCCGTCGCAAGCACCGGCTTGAACCCCGACGTCACATCCTTGCCCTTGTTCCGGGCAGCCGCATCGGTGAGATCCGCAACAACCTCCCCGTTATGGCAGAAGTGGCGCGACGTCACCCTTCGATGTTGCCGGTAGTGGCAGGCGCCCCGGCCGTCGATACTGAAATTTACAGTAAATACTGCGATTTCCCGGTGGTTGAAAACGACACTTTCAGCCTCATGGCTCACGCCGACGCCGCTCTCGTCACCTCCGGAACAGCTACCCTTGAGGCGGCACTTATCGGAGTGCCGCAGGTGGTGTGCTACCGGGCCAACGGAAGCCGCATATCCTACAACATATTCAAGCGGATACTGAAAATACCGTTCGTGTCGCTACCCAATCTTATAGCCGGAAAGGCCGTGGTGGCCGAGCAGCTCGTGCACCTCTGCAATCCCGACACTGTCGACGCCAGACTTTCCGAAGTGCTTCCCGGAGGCTCCGCTCACGATTTGCAACAGCAAGGCTACAAGGAAATAAGGGAAAAGCTCTCCGATGCCGACGCCGCTGCCAATGCCGCTGCAATCATTGTCGATGAAATTAAAAACGAACGGAGATAAACGCCTGCTACCTTACAGCATTCCCGACCTCTGCCTGACGACGGCGCACAAGAAATCGCTTCCCCACCAGATGCCAGCTTGCGAGCGACAGCACCGTGACTGTAGCCAATGCGATAAACAAAGCCGGCACCAAACCGGTGCTCTCCGCAACTTTGAAATGCACAAACAGCTGCAGCACCGGAAAATGCAGCAGATAGAAATCGTAAGATATATCTGTAGAGCCCAGCCAGAAGCCCCATCTCCCGATAAACGCCGCCGGCAGCACGATAAACGATATAGCAAAAGGCTTTATCGCACTCCCCGCCGCAGGCACCATATAAGCCAGTGCAAGAAGTGCGACTCCAGCCACCAGAAGCTTATACCTGTGCATTATCACGAGATGCAGCAACTCGTAAAGCATCATGCCCATCACAAAATATGCAAGCTGTCCTGCTATCTGACGGGCATAAACCGCATAACGGATATCTCCGGTCGACCTCAGCAACATATCGCATGCAAATGAATACACAATCGAAAGCACTATAACCCCACCGAAAAACAGAAACGGATTTATCCTGCTCTTCCTGCACAGAAACAGCAGCAGCGGCAACGCTATATAACACATCAACTCTATCTTGATAGTCCACAGCGAACCGTTGACCACATCGATATGATTACCCTCGAATACGCCGGGAAGAGTCGGCTGCACGAAGTTTAAGAACGCCATATTCGACAGCAGATACTTTAGCCAGTCCTTGCCGAAATATTCCGACAGAGTCAGCGACGACACAAAAAACAGCGCCACCGAAAAGAATATCACGATAAAAAAATAGCTCGGGAAAATACGTCGTCCACGCTTTATGAAATAAGACTTCAGCGACGACGACCGGCAGTAGCTCGAATAAATAAGAAATCCGGAAATAACAAAAAAACCGCGCACGGCATCAGGCCCGTCAAGAAACATCAACGGGGTGTCAATCGCCGACAGGTCGACAAAATGACACAAAAACACATATAACGCCAGAATAAGGCGCAATGCATTGAAATTATTGGGTTGCTGTATATTTTTCGGTGCGGCGAACTCCATATAAAGGAAACGCGCACAGCCGCGTTTTATTGCGTCGCCGTGCGCGTTATGACTCTGACGGTCTGTTACTGTCAGATATCTATGCTGTTGAGCAGCGCCACTTTGCCATCATCGACAAGTTTCAGTATAAGCTCGCCGAAGAGTGTATTCTGCCATGCAAACCAGTCGCGCGTATAATCCGAAGGATTGTCTTTGTGAAATGATTCATGCATGAAACCTGTGCCTGCATGCGTCGACATAAGCATCTCTACACACTGCTTGATCTCAGCATCGTCATCGCTTGTAAAAGCCTTCATCATTATGCTCATGGGCCATATCATGTTATATCCTATGTGCGGGCCGCCTATACCCTCCCCTGCAGTTCCTTTGAAGAAATAGGGGTTGGAACCGCTCCACACGAATTGGCGTGTGTTGCAGTAGACCGGATCAGATGCATCCAAATCACCGAGATACGGAAGAGCCAGCAGACTCGGCACATTGGCGTCGTCCATAAGCATTCTGCCACCAAAGCCGTCGACCTCAAACGCATATATCCGACCGTATTCCGGATGATCGACGACTCCGTGAATCTTCACGGCAGCCTCCACCTCGTCGGCAAGCGCTGTGCACCGTGCTGCACGATCTCTGTCGCTGTTGACCTCCGAAAGTATCTCTGCCGCCTTGCGCAGAGATGTCACGGCAAAGAGATTTGAAGGTATGAGAAACTGGAGAGTCGTGGCGTCGTCACTCGGCCGGAAACTCGACACGATGAGCCCTACGGGATTGACCGGCGCTCCCAGTCCGTTGTTGTTGAGAGTGTCGGTGGCGCGGTCGGTCTTTCTTGAAAAACGATACGGACCCGTACCCTCCTTGCGCTGCTGCTCGACAAATGTGGTCAATATATTGTCGACCGCCTTAAGCCATGCGTCATCAAATACGGAGGCATCTCCCGTGACTTTCCAGTATTGGTATGCCAGACGTATCACATAGCACAGAGAGTCGATTTCCCACTTGCGTTCATGCAGCTCCGGCTTCATGTCGGTATTGTCCGATTCCCAGTAGCTGCCTGTAGGACCGTCGTTGAAAGCATTGGCATACGGGTCAAGATTGATACACATCAGCTGACGGCGTATCACCCCCTCGAGCATCTGTCGCAACTGCTCGTCGCTGTTGGCAAGACGCACGTAAGGCCACACCTGCGCGCCGCTGTCACGAAGCCACATGGCGTGAATGTCGCCTGTATAAACAAAAGTATCGGGCTTCCCGTCAAGCATCCGGAAATGCACTGTTGTGTCAAGTGTGTTGGGAAAGCAGTTCTCAAACATCCAAGCAAGCTCTTTATTGGTAAGAAGCGACTTAACGCGGGCTATTTCATCTTCTACTGCTTTTGACACGAAGAGACGGTCAGACACGGCCGGTCGGCGGCACACATACTCTCTGCTCTCTGCCGAAACTTCCGGTGACCCGGATGAAGATAACGGTTCGGCTGTCGCGCTTATTCCCGAAAAAGCCATTGCTGCCACTGCCGCAATTATTACGTGATGATAAAATTTAGGTTTGTTCATATCTGTATTTTATGGTGTTAGGTTCAAGACAGGAAAAATAACTTACAAAACAATTGCAACCGGTTACTTATCGCCTGCAACAATTACGAATGCCGTCAAATAACTCCTACTTTTCAAATCTGATTTCGTCAAGACGCAGATTTGAATTGTTGAGATGCAGAGTGAAACCCTCTGTATCAGGGTCGTCAATAATCTGCGATATATCAAAAGAAGCATAATACGCTCTTGAAAAAGTTGTCACATCCGCCTCAAGCGCATGCACAAGATATATGTCGGGATATCGGTTGTCAGACTGATTTTCAGGCATTGCCAGCATGAACGCCCGTGGATTTTCGTCATACGGCAGACGGGCATGTATATTGAGATATCTGCCGGCTCTCCATGCGCTCAGCAGGTACACCGGATCACGGTCCCAGCCTGCTGTTTCCGCTCCTTCAGTCACGGCAAGCTCTCCGTTTACAATCCTTCCGTAGCCTCTGACGCTCACAGCCCCCGACTGATATGCGACACCGCTTTGGGGCACATACATGAGCAACAGGCGCTCCCCTACTGCCACTATACGCGTATCGACGCGTTGCGGTGTCGTCAGAATTATATTCTCGTCATTGCCGGGCTTGCACACACTGAACACCGACCCCTCCCCGGAGTCTTTTTCCAGACACACGATATCATAGAGTATCGCTTCTTCCGAAGGGTCTCCATCCGAACAGCCCGTGACAACCGTCACGACAGCCGTTATTAGCGACATCAGAAATAATATGCGGAAAGTCTCTTTCATGCTTATTATCCGGCTATCAGACCATCTTTTAACGTTATCACCCGGTCAGCCTCTGAAGCAAGCGTATTGTCATGAGTCACAATCACAAAAGTCGTGCCCATATCACGCCTCAGATCAAAGAAAAGCCGGTGAAGCTCCCGCCGGTTGACCGAATCAAGGCTCCCCGACGGCTCGTCGGCAAGCACTACCGACGGATTATTGACCAAAGCACGCGCAACAGCCGCACGCTGCCGTTCACCGCCTGAAAGCTGGTTGGGTCGATGGCTGCTTCTCTGCCCGAGACCCATATAGTCAATCAGCTTGCGGGCACGTTCAAAGGCATCGGCACGGCGGTCGCCGGCTATCAGAGCCGGCATAGCCACGTTTTCAAGCACATTGAATTCAGGCAGAAGCTGATGAAACTGAAATACAAAACCGATATTTTTTCCACGGAAAGCGGCCAACTCTTTGCCACGCAGGGTATACACGTCGGTGTCGCCGTAATACACATTTCCCCTGTCGGGAGAGTCAAGCGTGCCGAGCAACTGCAGCAGAGTGGTCTTGCCGGCCCCGCTCGGCCCGACTATAGCCACTATCTCGCCATCGTTGACAGTAACATCTATACCCTTGAGCACCTCAAGGTTGTCGAAACTCTTGTGTATGTCTACAGCACGTATCATATAAACGATTTCGCCATTGTCGATATGGCATATTCTGGCGATACTCTGCGGTAAAGTATATCGTAGACTCCTTCAAGTATAGGCATGGCCATCTGGTATTCCTCGTTGATTTCATGCACGCACTTCACACCGAAATAACCTTCCGCCACCTGTTCCATCTCCATTTTGGCCGCTTTGACCGAATATCCGCGACCTATCATGGCTCCGAAGTTATGGTTGCGGGAGAACCGCGAATAAGCCGTCACAAGAAGGTCGCCGAGATAAACGGAGTCACATATCTGACGCGGACGTGAATCCACACCGTCAAGAAATCTCTCCATCTCTCGTATCGCATTCGAAACCAGCATGGCAAGGAAGTTATCACCCTTCTTCATGCCGTGCACAATTCCAGCTGCTATTGCATATACATTTTTCAGGACTCCGGCGTAGCCTATGCCTGTCACATCCGACGATACTATCGCATGCACGTTTTTCGATTCAAGCACCGAGGCAAACTGAGAGGCGATATTGATATCGTGACCTCCCACCGTAAGATACGACGGTCGGTCAAGCGCCACCTCCTCGGCATGGCACGGACCCGACACTATCAGTGCCCTTGACGAAGCAACGCCGTAGCGCTCTGACATATAGTCGGTGATCAGCATATTGTCGCCTGGCACAATACCCTTTATAGCGGTAACTATAGCCTTTCCCGATATATCTGCCGTCAGTTTCGACAGATGGTCTTTGAAATATGGCGACGGCATCGCGAAAAGCAGCGTATCACTCTGCTCAACCACTTCGTTGATGTCGCTTGAAAATATGATACGCTCGGTTTCAAACTGTATATCTGTAAGATATGCGGGATTATGGCGTATGCGCTTGAACTCCTCTATACGGTCGTCGCGACGCATATACCAGTTGATTGTCTCGCAATTCTTAAGCAAGACACTCGCCAGAGCGGTAGCCCAGCTGCCACCCCCCATCACAGCTATGTTTCCGGGAAATTCCATGGTAACTGTTATGACTTACTTAATATCCTATGCTTCTGCTTCCTCAGTCTCTTCCCCGCTATCCTTAACTCGGCGTTTCTCCGGTCGCATCTGCGGGAAAAGAAGCACCTCCTGGATAGTGGTCTGGCCTGTCATGAGCATCACAAGACGGTCCATGCCGATACCCATGCCTGACGTCGGAGGCATGCCATACTCAAGAGCGCGGATAAAGTCGGCATCGATAATCATGGCCTCGTCATCACCCTTCTCGCTCAGACGCATCTGCTCGACAAAGCGCTCATACTGGTCGATGGGGTCATTGAGCTCCGAATAAGCGTTGGCAAGCTCCTTGCCGTTGACCATAAGCTCGAAACGCTCCGTAAGTTCGGGATTGTCGCGGTGACGCTTTGTCAGAGGCGACATCTCTATAGGATAGTCAATTATGAAAGTCGGCTGTATATAGTTGCCTTCGCACTTCTCACCGAATATCTCGTCGATTAGTTTGCCTTTGCCCATCGAAGCATCAACCTCAATGTCAAGACGGCGGCATACATCACGCAACTCCTCTTCACCCATGCCGGTGATATCTATTCCCGTGAAATCCTTGATTGCGTCAATCATCGTCACACGACGGAAAGGAGCCTTGAACGATATCACATTATCGCCTACCTTGACTTCAGTCGTGCCGTTCACATCAAGACATATCTTCTCAAGCAGACGTTCGGTAAACTCCATCATCCACTTGTAGTCCTTATATGAAACGTATATCTCCATACAGGTGAACTCCGGATTGTGCGTGCGGTCCATACCCTCGTTGCGGAAATTCTTCGAGAACTCATACACTCCCTCGAAACCTCCTACAATCAGACGCTTCAGATAAAGCTCGTCTGCAATACGAAGATACAGAGGTATGTCCAGTGCGTTGTGATGCGTGATAAACGGACGCGCTGCCGCACCGCCCGGTATCGACTGGAGTATCGGGGTCTCAACTTCCATATATCCGTGGTCGTTGAAATACTGACGCATCGAATTAAACACTTTCGTGCGCTTTACAAATATATCCTTTACGCCGTCATTCACAACCAGGTCGACATAACGGCGGCGATAACGCATCTCCGGATCATCGAAGGCATCATAAACCACGCCGTCTTTCATCTTTACGATAGGCAACGGACGCAATGACTTGCTGAGCACCGTAAGCTCCTTCGCATGCACCGAAACCTGACCCGTCTGCGTGCGGAACACATAACCCTTCACGCCTACAAAGTCACCGATATCAAGAAGTTTCTTGAACACCGAATTATACAGCGTCTTGTCCTCTCCCGGACAAATCTCGTCACGGTTGACATAAACCTGCACACGGCCTGTGGCATCCTGAAGCTCCATAAACGAAGCCTTGCCCATGATGCGGCGGCTCATCACACGACCCGCAACTGTAACCTCGCGCTGTGGCGCGTCATCCTCAAATGTCGACATTATCTCATCGGCATGACCCGTCACCACATACTCTGCTGCAGGATAAGGTTCGATACCAAGCCGGCGCATCTCTTCCATCGAGCCGCGGCGCACTATTTCTTGTTCGCTAAGTTCTTGCGGATTCATATCTGTAATTCTTTATTATTTCAAAAATAAACTGTCACATCGTAGCAACCTGCCTCATCTTGCGACAATTGTCGCAATCTTTCGGCACCGACGACGACGCACCTATTCAAGTAACTGCAAAGATAGCAATTATCACCGATAATGTCAACTGACTGAGCTATTTTTTACTTTTTATCCATTCAATGTGTCCGTTCCCGGCTACAAGTTTCTCACAATCCACCACACACAGAATATAACCACATAACCCGTCATGGCAATCCTGTGATGCGCATAACGACGCATCACACCACTCCATCTCACTCGCTTCATATATCCCCACAACACAGCTGCAAAATAAGGAAAAGACAACACGATAAACGGATTGCATGACAACGCTGTCGAAAATTCACCATGAAGCATCGCATGTACCGCCCGCTGACTGCCGCATGACGGACAGTCAAGCCCCGTCAGAAGCCTGAAAGCACATTTAGGCATAAACTCCGATATTTCCGGATCAACAAAATACAACGCTGTCAAAACCGAAACAATTGCCACCACAGCCGCCACACATATAAACGTCCGCAATCTTACCGACATCAAAAATGACTGTATTTATCGGCCACAACAAGCCCGGATATCAGATAAACGGCAAATACCACACCCGCTGTCACAGCTGCCGCTATACCCCAGTTTTTGGCCTTGTTCGAATAATTGTAGGCTTCTGCGTATCTTCCTGCAAACCAATTGGTATCAACTTTAGCCCCGTAAACAATCGACACAATACCAAAAGGCAGACAACATAATATTGTCGTGCATATTCCGAGCCATAGATATGTGCTCGGCTTCACACCCGGCTCTTCATATTGATTATAAACCCTACTTTTATAATTACCTGAATTATCATACCGTTGTCCGGCTCGGTGCTCAGGTTTTGCACGCGCTTCCGACTTCCAGAACATCGCCGCTATTTCAGGCACCTCCACCGCACGTTGCCAGCCTTGCATATTCTCACCCCAAACCAACGTCTCCGGAGTTATGCCCGCCGACATCAAACGCTCTTTCTCCACCGGACCGAGCTGATTGCCTTTGCCGTCAATATAAAAATACCTGCTCATAAATGTGTATCACTTTTTCCAATTATAATTCAAAATTAATAATTATTCGCCGCATTTTCCAATATGATGTTATTTTTGACATGTCAGTGGCTTAAAATTTATTAATACGGAAAAATTTCTTTAATTTTCAATAAATATCTCAAAAATTCTATATATATTTGCAATCAAATTAAGCCATTAGAACGTTTTTAGTGTGTTTCCGCTTAATTGGCAGGTCTGCAACAATCAATGACCTCCTGACAGAATAGGACTTTTCAGAATTTTACAAATAACACTATATTTTTATTAAATCAAAAAAAATGAGCAAGATTGATTTAACCCGCTATGGTATCACCGGCACTCCGGAGATTATCCACAATCCCTCTTGGGACCAACTCTTCATCGATGAAGTTAATCCTTCTCTCGAAGGTTATGAAAAAGGACAGGACACCGAACTCGGCGCTGTTAACGTAATGACTGGTATCTACACCGGCCGTTCGCCCAAAGACAAATTCTTTGTTGAAGACAGCGTTTCTAAAGATACCATCTGGTGGACTTCTGACGAATATAAAAACGACAACAAGCCCATCACTCCCGAAGCTTGGAAAGCCCTCAAGGAAATCGCTGACAAAGAGCTTTCTAACAAGAAACTTTATGTTGTTGACGCTTTCTGCGGCACAAACCCCGACACCCGTCTTGCTGTTCGCTTCATCGTTGAAGTTGCTTGGCAGGCTCACTTCGTTACAAACATGTTCATCCGTCCCACCAAAGAAGAACTTGAAAACTTCGAACCCGACTTCGTAGTGCTCAACGCTTCTAAGGCTAAGGTTGAAAACTGGAAAGAACTTGGCATCAACTCTGAGACTTGCGTTGCATTCAACCTCACCGAAAAGATGCAGATCATCATCAACACTTGGTATGGCGGCGAAATGAAGAAAGGTATGTTTTCTATCATGAACTACTACCTCCCCCTCAAAGGCATGGCTTCAATGCACTGCTCTGCCAACACCGATATGAACGGCGAAAACACCGCTATCTTCTTCGGTCTTTCAGGCACAGGTAAAACCACCCTTTCTACCGACCCCAAACGTCTCCTCATCGGTGACGACGAACACGGCTGGGACGACAACGGAGTATTCAACTTCGAAGGCGGTTGCTACGCTAAGGTTATCAACCTCGACAAAGACTCTGAGCCCGACATCTACAATGCTATCCGCCGCGATGCTCTTCTCGAAAACGTTACTGTTGACAAGGACGGCAAAATCGACTTCGCCGACAAGAGCGTGACTGAAAACACCCGCGTTTCTTATCCTATCAACCACATCGAGAAAATCGCCCCCGGAAGCCACGGCCCCGCTGCAAAGAACGTTATCTTCCTTTCAGCTGACGCATTCGGCGTGCTTCCTCCCGTTTCTATCCTGACTCCCGAGCAGACCAAATACTACTTCCTCTCAGGATTTACCTCGAAACTCGCTGGTACAGAGCGCGGCATCACTGAGCCCACTCCCACATTCTCAGCTTGCTTCGGTGCTGCGTTCCTTTCGCTTCACCCCACAAAATATGCTGAAGAACTCGTTAAGAAAATGGAAAAGAGCGGTGCTAAGGCTTACCTCGTCAACACCGGCTGGAACGGTACCGGCAAACGTATCTCTATCAAAGATACCCGCGGCATCATCGACGCTATTCTTGACGGCGCTATCCTCAAAGCACCCACAAAACAAATTCCTATCTTCGACTTCACCGTTCCTACCGAACTTCCCGGTGTTGATCCCAAAATCCTCGATCCCCGCGACACCTACGCAAACGCAGAAGAGTGGAACACCAAAGCAACCAAACTTGCTGAAATGTTTATCGCTAACTTCAAGAAATTCGAGAACAACGAAGCCGGCAAAGCACTCGTTGCTGCTGGTCCCCAGCTCTGATTTCTGAAATACAGACAATAAAAAAACAGCGGAAAAATTTTCCGCTGTTTTTTTATTGTCAATAACTTTCCTGATCAGTGGAAAGCAAACCAAAAATCTTTATAAACTGATTAAAGTTCAAGCTTACGGTAAAACCTGCTGAACAACTTATAATATACGAATATCATGCTTGCAACAAGAGCAGATGTCGTATACACTGAAGCATAACCGTTTTTCCTGAGAAACTGATTTATCAACGCAACTACACCGGCATATAGAGCCGCAATAACAACAGTCAGTATAAAATACTTCAATTTCATGCCCCTCAGAAGCCTCCTAACAGTTCACACAGCTCTGAATGACTAAGTGTATGCCTTGTTGACAATTCGTCTGCCAGACGCTTCGCAGCCGCGTGCAGACGGCTGTTACGATAAGCCCGGTCAAAATATATATAATGTTTGTCAAACAATTCCGCAACCTCGTCTGACTCCAGCTGACACTCACCGGCATAATCTGACAAGGCCTCAAGCATCGCTCTGCGCAACGACATATCAGGTTCTGTCTGGTCTTTTACCATTCTGCGGCACATCACATTTGATATGAGCATCGAAGCAATGACCTGAAACTGCTCCAATATATGCGACCATGATGCCTTGGCCGATATCCCCTCGGCCGACACCACAAAAAATTCCGGAGTAAACTCCACACTGTCAAGTCCACGACGTTCAATCGATACCGATGAGATATACTTTTCATAATCAAGGATGAAGGCCGCCAATGCCATTCCGGCTACACCGTAACTGCGGTCTCCTTCATCCTTATATTTCAAACACTCTGCTGAATTCATCTGTAAAACTATTCTTCTTTCAATTATAGCTTACTTCACAACAAGTATCTTGGTGACGGCACCTGATGACGCACCGCTGCCGTTTTGCGAGGCAAACACATAATATACTCCGGTCTTGACCCTGTTACCTGAAGCATCGCAGCCATCCCATGTTATCATGCCTCCCTGCGACGTTCCCTGGAAGAACACATTGCCAGCCGCATCAGCAATTTTGACAAGCGAATTATCCATAAGACCGGTAACTGTGATATAACCGTTATATTCCGGACGCACAGGATTGGGATAAGCATAAACATTGCTGTAATCATCTGAAGCAGGAGATGCATCTGAATTATACTTCACGAGACCGGCTTTGGTTCCGAAATACACCGCATTTGAAAATTTATCGCATGCTATGGCATATACCTTATTCAGCGGAAGATACGAATTCTCGGTCGTGAATTGCTCTATTATCTGGCTTCCGTTCTCGCTCACCAGATAAGCTCCCGAGTTAGACGTACCGATCCACTTTCTGTTCACTCCGTCAACCGCAAGCGATAAGATAGGCTCTCCGTCAAGAAGATAGTCAGCAAAATTGGTTCCGTCATTGCGGGGCACCTTTATTCGCTGTATACGCATATTGGGATCAGTAAGCTTGGTCGGATTGGGTATTATGAAAACGCCCTTGTCTGTTCCTACCCACACCTGGCCATTATTATCCTCGACCATGCAGTAAATATAATATACCGACCACTCCTTGCCATCTTGGTCAAGAAATGTATTCCATCTGTATGACACATCATCGGTAGTGGAAGCCGTACCGTTTGTATTCACACAAATAAGTTCATGACCACCACGGAAAGTATAAAGCACCATATTACTCTTCTTGCAGGCAAGAATTACCGGACACTGCTGTCCTCCGCTAGTAGCTATCGGGAAATCTGTCTCCCAGTCCGATATTTGAGGATCTGTATTAAGTTTGCGCTTGTCCGACGGAAGCATATACATTCGTCGATTGCCACCGGTCCATAAATTACCCTTACCGTCAATATCAAGTGACTGCGTAAAAAAGTATATATAATTTGTTACAAAGGGGGCATTTTTATGATTATAATAATTAACTTCTTTTCCATCTTTTATTTTAAATATACCATCACATAATGTACTTACAAAATAAGCATCAGGATCATCCGGATCTTCCACTATATTATAAGTATTTGATGGTCGGAATGTACCGTCTTTATTTCCGGCATTTGCAGGCTGAAGTCCGGAAAATGTAAGTCCGGAAGGAGTAATATCTTTTACATTGTTATTGTATATAATATTTATATAAGAAATATTCCAATTTACAGGCCAATCTGCCGAAAAATATGCCGTATAACCACTTGCCGATACATACACCTTGCCCGAATTCGAAGCTGTCAGACAGCCAACTCCTTTCGACGTAATGGCTTCCGGTTTGAAACTGTCACGAAGAAGCGTGAGCGTTCCGTCTGCAGAAAATGAATATTCGCTCAATCCGTTGTTGTCAGAAACAAAAAGTTTGTTAGGTTTATCCCACATCGACAGCAACTTACCTGAAAATTCCGACGGAAGATTAGTCACCGTAACATTATAATCCTCGTCAAACTCTTTGATGCAGGCGATATTGCTTCCTGAGGCCACTGTATTGTATATATAATAACCGTTTTTGCTCTCAAACGGACCTGTATAGTTGCCGTCAGCGACATACTTGTTGAAAGCCACCGTATTGTCTGAAGGATTGAATTCCACTTTCTTCGGACTGAAAGCACTCGCCGAGTTAGAGCCTAAGAAAGTATTGCCTTTCAGACCGCGCAGCCCCGTACATGCCGCACAATTATTCAGTATAAAATTATCATAATAGCGTATTGTCTTGTCTGTCGGTATGAAACCTATTTTTTTCTCATTTGTAAAATAAGCTCCTATATACGCCTCTGTCGCGGCAACATACTTGACAGGTTTGTCATATATACCGCTCTCAACAACCTCCCAGCGGCTGTCATCATAGATTACGATACCGAAATTGGTAGCCACATATATACGTCCGTTGCCAAAACTTATATCATTGATTGTACGGTCTGACTGCAGCACGGCATCCCTGATATCAGGCAGATTGACAACCTTTCCGTCATTCTTTATGATATCGATATTTCCGGTATTATATGCAAGCGCAATATAATCTTTCTTTCCATTATAGAATATTTTTGATATGGTAGGCTCACTCAACACATTGTGGATACCATACTGATACAACTCCTCGCTGTCCTTGTCAAAAGAAAACAGCGAACCCGATGACAGGAAGAAAACCTTGTCCGGTGTTTCAAGCATCTGCTCGGGTGCAAGAAAATTGGCATATACCTCCCAGCTGCCTACCGCACGCTGTGCCTTTACGCATAAAGGCAACAATGCCACTAATAATATGAAAAATTTTTTTATCATTGCAATATGTTTTTTCGGATTGAGATTTAGATATAATTATATATTATTAAGATAATCAAGCAGTTTACGCGTAGCTTTTCCACGATGCGAGACATCATTCTTCTGTTCGCCGGTCATCTGGGCGAAAGTGACATCAAAACCGTCGGGACGAAACACCGGATCATAGCCGAAACCTCCGTCACCATGCAGGCTGTCAAGGATAGTTCCGTTGCATATACCCTCAAATGTCATCGTCTCTCCATTCATAAAAAGCGCAATCCAGGTAACAAATCTGGCCGAGCGGTCAGTAACATTCTCGAGATTATGCAGCAGAAGCTCCATATTGCCGCGAGTATCATGACCGCTCGCCGAAGCATAGCGGGCGGTATGCACTCCCGGTGCGCCGCCTAAAGCCGTTACTTCAAGCCCCGTATCATCCGCAAAACAGTCTACACCATACTTCTCGGCAACATAACGGGCTTTCATCAACGCATTGTCGCGTATCGTATCGGCTGTCTCGGGTATCTCCTCAAAACAACCGATATCCTTAAGCGAGCATATATCGAATTTATCGCCGGCTATGCTGCGGATTTCCTCAAGTTTATGAGGATTGTTTGTTACGAATACAAGCTTTTTAAGTTTTTCTATCATGTATCTATAACGTAAGATATATCAAAATATTATATAACAGGTGGAGCGAGAACCGACGCAATTACCGACTCACTCCACCTGTCTGCTTATTTATTTTACCACAATATTGACTATCTTGTTAGGCACAACTATCACCTTGACAATATTCTTCCCTTCAAGCCATTTTGAAGAGTTTTCCGACGATATCGCAAGTTGTTCAACCTCCTTTGAGTCCGTGCCGGCCGCAACTGTCATATTAAACCTCGCCTTACCGTTAAACGACACTGCATACGTCACATTGTCCTCCTTGATATATTCCTCATTGCATACAGGCCAGATGGCATCGCATACAGTCGACTCATTGCCGAGCGCATGCCACAGCTCCTCCGACACATGCGGAGCAAACGGAGCAAGCAGAACAATAAGATCTGAAAGCACCTCGCGCGAACTGCACTTCATCGACGTAAGTTCATTAACACAGATCATGAATGCGCTTATCGACGTATTATATGAGAAATTCTCTATATCGGAAGTCACCTTCTTGATAAGCTTATGGATCGATTTGAGCGCCTCTTTCGACGGCTCGCTGTCTGTGACAATAAACTTGCCGTCGCGGTAAAACAGATTCCACAGTTTCTTTATAAAACGGCTCACACCGTCTATACCGTTCGTATCCCACGGTTTGCTCTGCTCAATCGGTCCGAGGAACATCTCATACAGTCGCAACGTGTCAGCCCCGTAACTTTCAACGATATCATCGGGATTAACAACATTGAACATCGATTTCGACATCTTTTCAACAGCATATCCGCACACATACTTTCCATCCTCAAGTATAAACTCGGCCGTATTGAATTCCGGACGCCATGCCTTGAAACGCTCAGTGTCGAGCACATCATTGCTCACAATATTCACGTCAACATGTATCGGAGTAACATCATACTGACCCTTCAGTCCGGCCGACACAAAAGTATTCGTATCCTTTATGCGGTAAACAAAATTACTTCTGCCCTGTATCATTCCCTGATTGATAAGTTTGCGGAAAGGCTCGTCACTGCACACCTCGCCGAGGTCATACAGAAACTTGTTCCAGAACCGGCTGTAGATCAAATGTCCGGTAGCATGCTCCGTACCGCCTATATACAGGTCGACATCTCGCCAGTAATCGTTTGCCTCACGTCCTACGAGTGCATCCCCGTTATGCGGATCCATATAGCGGAGATAGTAGGCCGACGAACCGGCAAAACCCGGCATCGTACATTTCTCAAACTCCCAGCCCTCTTCCGTACACCAGTTTTTGGCTCGTCCCAGCGGAGGCTCGCCACTCTCTGTCGGCAGATACTTGTCCACCTCCGGAAGTTCAAGAGGCAGTTTCTCAACATCAAGCATATATGGTATTCCGTCCCTGTAATATACAGGGAACGGCTCTCCCCAATAGCGCTGACGGGAAAAAATGGCATCGCGGAGACGATAATTAACCTTCACCTTGCCGATACCCTTCTCTTCTATATATTTCTTGGTGGCGGCAATCGCATCAGCCACCTGCATGCCGTTCAGATTAAGACCATCACCCTCGGAGTTGATGATTATACCCTCTTTCGCGTCAAAACTCTCCTCGCTTACATCAGCACCCTCGATAAGCGGCACTATCGGAAGATCGAAATGACGGGCAAAAGCATAGTCACGTGAGTCATGCGCCGGAACAGCCATGATGGCTCCGGTTCCGTAGCCGGCAAGCACATAGTCGCTTACCCACACAGGTATCTTCTTTCCGCTTAACGGATTGATTGCGTATGCACCGGTAAAGACTCCGCTCACCTTCTTGTCAATCATGCGCTCGCGCTCGGTCTTGTGCTTGATTGAAGCCAGATACTCGTCAACTGCCTTACGCTGCTCTGCCGCAGTCACCATATCGACATACTTGCTTTCAGGGGCAAGCACCATGAATGTGACACCGAACACCGTATCGGCTCTCGTCGTGAATATCTCCAGATCCACATCGCTGCCGTCAATACCGAAATGCATCTCCGCGCCTTCCGAACGTCCTATCCAGTTGCGCTGTGTCTCTTTGAGTGAGTCCGTCCAGTCTATATTCTGAAGTCCGTCAAGCAGACGCTGAGCGTAGGCCGACACTCGCAGACACCACTGATACATCAGCTTCTGCTCAACAGGATATCCGCCGCGCAACGACACTCCCTCGCTCACCTCGTCATTGGCAAGCACAGTGCCGAGCTTCGGACACCAGTTCACCATCGTGTTGCCCAGATAAGCCAGACGATAGTTCATCAGCGTGTCGCTCTTCTCCTTCTCGCTCATGCCGTTCCATTCCTCGGCGCTGAAGTCAAGCTCCTTCGTGCATGCTGCCTTCAGCCCCTTGCTTCCCTCTTTCTCAAAGCGCGCTATCAGGTCGGCCACAGGCATTGCCTTGTCGGCTGCTGTGTCATAATATGAATTAAACATCTTTATGAACGCCCACTGGGTCCATTTATAATATTCCGGATCGCAAGTACGTATCTGACGGCTCCAGTCGTATGAAAAACCGATTTTGTCAAGCTGCGAGCGATAACGGTCGATATTCTGGCGTGTCGTTATCTCCGGATGCTGACCGGTCTGTATCGCATACTGCTCCGCCGGAAGTCCGTATGCATCATAGCCCATCGGATGAAGCACATTGAAACCCTTCAGACGCTTGTAGCGCGAATATATGTCAGATGCGATATATCCTAACGGATGACCCACATGCAGTCCCGCTCCCGAAGGATAAGGAAACATGTCAAGCACATAATATTTCGGTTTATCCTTGTTGATATCACATTTATATACGTTGTTCTCTTTCCAATACTGTTGCCACTTCGGCTCTATTTCTTTGTGATTATATTGCATATCGTAAGATGTTGTTTCTTTTATTATATATATGGAGTATATTCTATTTCTTGCTCAGTTCAAGCATACGCTCTATAGGCTTGCGGGCACGCATGGCAACCTCTGCGTCAACATATATCTCAGGCTTGCCGTCGCGCAGACAGTCACGCAGCTTCTCAAGTGTGTTAAGCTTCATGAAATTGCAGTCATTGCAACCGCAGGTCGAGTCAACAGGCGGAGCGGCTATGAACTCTTTATCCGGACACTCCTTGCGCATCTGATGCAATATGCCGCTTTCCGTTGCCACTATAAACTGCTTGGCATCGCTGCTCTTTGCATAATTGAGAAGAGCTGCCGTCGATCCAACCTTGTCGGCAAGCATCACGATCACCTTCTTACACTCCGGGTGCACAAGCAGCTTTGCCTCCGGATACTCTTTCTTGAGCTCGACAATCTTCTCGAGCGAGAACTGTTCATGCACATGACATGCTCCGTCCCACAGAAGCATGCTCCGTCCGGTAATACTGTTGATATATCCCCCAAGATTTCTGTCCGGCCCGAATATGATTTTGGCATCTTTGTCAAATGTCTCAACTATATCGCGTGCGTTCGATGATGTCACCACCACATCCGTCAGAGCCTTCACCGCCGCCGATGTGTTGACGTATGATATCACCGTGTGGTCGGGATGCGCCGAAACAAACTTACCGAACTCCTCGGCATCACAACTGTCGGCAAGCGAGCACCCCGCATTCTCGTCTGGCACAAGCACCGTTTTGTCCGGACACAATATCTTGGCCGTCTCTCCCATGAAATGGACACCGCACAACACTATCACCGGCTCCTCTATCTTTTCTGCGATCTGAGCCAGCGCCAGTGAGTCGCCGATATAATCAGCCACATCCTGTATCTCGCCTTTCTGATAATAATGCGCGAGAATGACCGCACCCTTCTCCTTCTTGAGTCTGTTTATTTCTCTTTTCAGATCCTCTACATGCGGGTCGCCATTGCTAACGGCTACATTGTTGTCAACAGTCATTTTATTTTTATATTTTGAAATTTTTAAAAAATTTTCTTTTCTAAAGAATAATAATAACAGATGTTGATAACGGCAATAACTTTTCCCTGATTTTCTTGCTTTTTAAGTTATTGATTGCATAGCTTGCGTTACTTTCATCTTATCAACACTCTTAAGTGATGAAATAAAAGCACTTATATATGTTATCTACACACTGTTTATAAAGTGCAAAGTTAATAACTTTTTGAGAAAAAAGTGTTCAAAAAGTTACAAATAAACATTGAAAATTGCTCCAATATCTTTTTGATAACTGATTTGGAGAGAAAGCATATATCATATATTAATCTCCTCATGTTTAATATCCAAATTTATTTATCAAAAACTCTTTTATAATTATCTACAACTTTCAACACTGTTTTCAACACTGTCAATAACTGTAAATATCCTGTCTCATCATATAAAAACCACACCTTCTCTTCTGTTGTTAGAGATAACAATACAACGTATCTGGTAGTTATAAATTTGATGGTGTACTGATGGTATACTAATTAGTTGGATAAATCGAAAATGAAATCCTCGATTTTCGGATTTTTAAGGGGCGTTAGTTATATTTAATTCGATTCTTTTTCGCAATACCACTCCAAATTTGAGATTTAGAATATTAGGGCATTGAGAAAAAACGTTAAATTTGCAGTCGGACAGGCGTAGTCTGTCCACGACATTTCTTTTGCTGCAACCTACACATTTGGATATGGCAAGAAGGTTGACCGATACGACGAAGTTAAGAAAGGTGAGTCAGCAGAAAGTGCAATTCTAAAGTAACAAACATTCGATGAAAGCATCAAAATTGTCTTTTATAATAATTTTATCAATTCTATATCTCTCGATAGACCAAATTTCCGCACGCGATTTTACTCATGTTTTCTTGAGCAAAGGCGTTTATGAAACCTGCGAGGATTTATGGTTTAAGTGTCTTGTACTTGAAGACTCGACTTTTCGGTTGTCCGACAAAGCACACACAGCGTTTGTTGAGGTCGTCAATCCGAATGACAGTGTAGTGTGGAAAGAGAAATATCCCGTAGTCAACGGTGAATGTGACGGGCAAATATACATAGGCGACGATTGGAAGACAGGTGAATATAGAATGTACGTCAGTACACGAAATACACTCGGATCCACGGATTCGGTAATGTTCCCCAAACGTATTCTGATAGTCAAGGAATTGCCGGAGGTTCAAGATTTAGTCTCAACATGGTCAAAAGAATCTGATGGATTGGATTCCGATACTATTTTTAGACAGATTAAACCTCTTAAAGTGACAGTGGAATTGGATAGTACAGAATATCATACACGCAGCACAGTCAAAGCCAGAGTAACAGTTACGGACTTCAATGGTAATCCCGTTCGAACTAAAATCGCGCTCACTGCCTATGACCGCCTTTATGATTATCCATTAGGCAATTTAGGTCTTTTATCCCAATGTTACGGATGGGCAAATAGTATAGTTCAAAGTGATATTGATTCAAAAAATATATTTCTATCTGATGGACCTATATCAGGCAGATTGGTTGCAAAAAAGAAAACAAAAGAGCTTTCTCCGGAAGGCCAGTTCATCAACGTATTTGATTTTTCCAACACAACTGGTTCGCTAAACATTGTTGAGACAAGTGAAGATGGCGACTTTGAGGTTTCTTCTGACATGGCCTCGGCACTTGGCTGGGAGATATTGCTGAAACCTGTATCAGGACAAAAGATGAAGCCGGAGATTGACTTTGAAGATTCATTTGCCTCAATAGAGAAAGTTCGAGAACATTCGGAAGACCGTTATTTTCCGGACATCCATTTGAAGGATTCTATATCATACAATTTGGATTCTCTGGATTTCTCAGGGAGAAGAATTGTCAAGTTCGAGGAAGTTGTTGTCAAAGGTCATGCGGGAAGATACCCCAAAAGGAATAAACTTATGGGGTATCTTGACAGCATTTCAACTTTACACGGGAACGCGTGGGTTTGTGGCTGTCCGGCAGGGCATGGCACAACTTTTCTTAATGATTATATCCCGGGGTACACCCATCATCCTGGAAACGAAAGCTATCAACCCGTAAAAAGATCACTTCCTGTCAAAGGGAAAAGTTATACTGTCGTTAAATATACAGGTGGAATATACCATGTAGATAAACTGGTAGATATCAAAATAATTGAATATACTGGATCCCGATATTCTGATGAAGAACTTCTTCGTATGAATGGTTTATGGAAAAGCAAAGGATTTTACCCAAAACATAAGTTTGAGATTCCAACTGAGGAAGATTGGGCGTATGGATTAGAGGACAATCGCAATACTCTTATATGGAATGCAGGGGTAATGACAGATGAGAACGGGATACTTGAAATCAAATTACTCACTTCTGATATAGCATCACTCTTCAATATAAAAATAATAGCTTGGAAGCCTAATGATTATGGTTTTGGCGAAGCCCTAAGTAAAATTAGAGTGATTGTAAAGGATTGACAAGGCATTATAAAGTTTTATATGTTGATTTTAGAGCATAACTCCTATCGTGTAATTTAAAGATTTAGTATGGGAGCCACAAGTGATTAGCCTGTGGCTCCCTTCGTATCATCTAATACCGAAGCCCTTTTTAACTGTTTGTTTCAGTGCCCGCCACTTTTCTTTGAACCATTGGAATACTCTCTTGCCTCCGAGATGGAGACGGTAGTTGTTGTCATCGGTCGGGTCACGCTTGATTTGTACCTCGGAAATATCCAAATTTTTTGAGCCTCCGAGGGCGAATATGCGTTATGGAACTGATTTTGAAGGGCTATTTAAGCAGTTTTCTATCGTTGTCACCGCTTTCAAGTACGCTCATCTGATGGATGGCGATTTGATTGAGCTTGATCAGACGTTCCTGCTGTGGCATCCCCTGTTCAATAAACACCGCATTGAGATTCTCCATATTAGAGAGGCATATAAGTTCATTGATAGAGGCGTAATCCCGGATATTGCCTTTGAGGTCGGGATTGGCATCACGCCACTGTTTCGCTGTCATGCCGAACATAGCCACATTCAGCACATCGGCTTCATTGGCATATATGATACTTGCCTGAGCCTTTGTAATCTCGGCAGGTATGAGATTATGCTTGATGGCATCGGTGTGGATTCGATAATTTATTTTGGACAACTCACGTTTCGCAGACCAGCCGAGTTGCTTCTGTTCCTCTTCCTTTAAGCGTTGGAACTCCTCAATGAGATATAATTTGAATGGGACACTTATTGCAGAACCGAACTCAAAAGCTATATCTTTGTGGGCATACGTGCCACCATAACGGCCTTTTTTTACAATTATTCCTATCGCATTAGTCTTTTCTACCCACTCGGATGCACTCAACACAAACGATGGTAATCCTGCGCTCATTCTAAAGTGGTCAAATTCGACCACTTTGAAATTACAATGATTCGGTAAAAATTACCGAAGTAGTTGAAACTTAAGTTAATATCTT